>Ga0272442_10004921_pt1 | contig 18049 bp, 19 predicted proteins | sample SSMForm2O_FD_200262 | JGI IMG/M metagenome (GOLD analysis project Ga0272442, IMG submission 200262) | Marine sediment archaeal communities from Little Sippewissett salt marsh, Falmouth, MA, United States - SSM-Form-2O | ecosystem: Environmental > Aquatic > Marine > Wetlands > Sediment ... | reverse complement strand
GGTAATATGGTACTGGGTTTCCCATCAGCCGATACTGCTTGTAATAAGCAGAGACCCTCTCGGCAAAGAACGAGACGATTTTCTTTTTACGACCGATTTGACGATAACTGCAACTGAGGTTTTGGAATGTTACAACGACCGATGGGCCATCGAGGACACATTCAAAAACACAAAACAGTTTCTGGGCGGCCAGCAGCCTCAGACATTCAAGGGCTAAGGACCAGAGCGAGCTACCGCGTTGAGTCTGTGTTTGTATTCGATGGTTTGGATGTGGTATCTCAGACAAAAATCTAGCGTAAGAACTTTCTGGGTTCAACCGTGGTACAGACAGAAAGCGACTCCGAGCTTTGCGGATGCTTTGTGTTGCCTCCGCCGGGAGCTTTGAACTGAAAGAATAAAATATATATTCGGCAATTCTGCCGTTCATGATAAAAAATTCGAGTTTCTAATGGAAGCCTTGGCTTCCGCTACTTAAAACGTTTATAAAATTGCGAAAGTTAACTATGTTTGTCAATGCTTTATTGTACTTGTGATGGCCCATTTTTAGCAGTACTTTGGTGGTAAGCAACGGCTTTTGAATCAGATGTGTCATTCTGATGTGTTTTATTGCACTGACAGGTTAAAATATTTCTTTTATTTTGATAAAAATTACTCCATCCTGAGCCTGCGAGGCTTTTTTCATCAGTCAGACATGAAATAAATTTATGGAAAGCTCTCCCGCCAGTCGATAGAGTATTATCATTCATGAAATACCTCTGTGTACCGAGTAGTTTTTAGATACTATTGGCACATGGAGGTTATTTTTTGCACCTCTGGCGGAAATCCCGCCCCAAAATGGGTCATCACAAGATTAAATTCTTCTTGACTACCTCCTGTTGTGCTTTCATCTCAGCGACGATTTGGCGGGTTTGGATGGACTGAGCCTTATGTGCAGTTTTGAAAGCTGGTACGGTTTCATCGCAGTTCTTCTTAAACAGTTCGTTGCCAGCAATAATTTCCTGCAAGGCCTTTGATTTTGTTTTTGCCTGCTTCAAAAATTGAACAGCTCTCGTGCCGTACACACCACCCAACAAAGCTGATATGCCAAGAGCTAATTCAAAGATGTTATCTGCTAACTCAAATGCATCGGGCCGGTCATTAGATTGTTGTAAGGCAGTCTGGGCAAGCTGGAAATTAGATTGGGAGAGTATATCCTCGGCGGTCGCAGTCTGTGGGAATTCTTTTGGCTGACCCAGATAAGACACAAAAGCCCTACTCTGTAATTCGCTTAGGTTGGCAAGAGCCTGCAGTTGCTGTGAGGCGTTTTCCATTTTTGCGGTATCGGCTGCTATCATAGCTGTGCGGTTATGCAGCCAGCTGTTTTGCTTTTGCAACTCGGTAGGAGCGAAACGCAGACTATCGCAGCCAGCTAGTAAAAATGTAGCTAAAATTGCCGTCACTAAAATCTTGTTCATTTTTATTTCCTCATATATCAAATAGTCAAAAAGTCTTTTCAGGAATATTGGCTTTGGTAAAAAATGTCTCAATAGCTCTTAGCCGATATTCATATGAAATACTTTTGGTCTGAAGCGATTCTATTTTTTGCTCAAAATTCTTCTGGCATTGCAGCAGCATACTAACGTCATGCTGTAAAAGGTCGAGCTGTCGCTGCAAATTGATCCAGCTGCCCACAATCAAAGAGGCCAACAGTACCAGTTGAACCAATACAGAAAGATTTACCTGACGATTCAATCGCCAGCTTTTTGAGTTTTCTTCAGACATTTTTACACCAAGGCATAGAAGACATTTTTTTCGCCTACTTTGCACATTAAGATATAAGTGTCTGCTGCCAGTATTCCGCTCGTAAGAAATGATTCTGCCAGATTGACCGCTTTCATTTGTGCACCTATTTCAACCGGCACCGAGCCGGGGTCACCCATCGCCACAACGCGGACATTATAGACATTGTATGAAGACAGGCTTTTGACTTTAGCGGCCCAGGCTGAGGTTTTCTCGCCCGGTGAGGCAACAACTGATATCTCGCTGGCCTTTTGCGAATCAGACCGAGCCAGTCTTTCCAGTGCCTGTTGGCTATCTAAAATATTAGTTTGGTTATTCATAACTGTGGTTTTCTCTGCCGAATGATTTTCAGGTTAGTACATTGCTGCTCAAAGTCCATTGTTACTTGTTTTATCCAACTTATGCTGCGATTGTCGGTTCTTGTGCCAAGAATATTTCTACTATCAAGGCTGGAGGTTATAGTATCCCCAACTCTGTAATCAAAGGCCAGGTATGGTGTCTGTAAATCAATAGTTTCGATTATCTCAGAGCCAGCTTGGGCCTTTTTACGCACAAATTCATTCAAGCCATTAGAATCATCTGCTTGGTCCGGTGTTCCCAGCGAATCATCAGAGGAATTCTCGAAAATACTTTGCCCCGATACTTTACGATACTTAAACTGGCGTGGGAGCGTGATAATATGCTCAACAACGGGCACAGTTGAATTGACGGGCCCATCGGCAATTTCACAACTCAACCTTTCATCGCTTATAACCGATGCGGTTATTCTAAACTTCAACACCCCTTTCAGTGCAGCTACCCAGGTATCAACATCAAGCTGGTCACTGCTAAGCCACAGGCCGCACTCCTCGAGCAGGTTATTAAAGGCATAAAGATATTGTCTCCAATTAAGACCGTTATCAAAAGATACCTGCAAAAAGTAGCCCAGCGATTTTCCCTGCTTATCAGTGGTAAGAGTCGGCCAAAAACGCCTGCGGCGGGTAACAAACAGATCGCTGTCGAAAATGTTTGAAAAATCAAATGTCTCACCCCGATTGTATGGAGCGTCGCTGTAGTCGCCGGCTTCATTTAGAGACCATTTGCGATACACATCCTTCACCTGATAGAAATCCACATTTGCAGAGGGCGAAAATTTACTATAATCAGTATCCTCGAGACTGCTGTCCCAGGCCTTTATAAGGTCAAACGTAGCTTCATAAACCTTAAAGGCCCCTTGGCCAATATATTTGTGTGTAATCGGCCAGAAACTTTTCTTACTATGTAGCGTCCATATGCCTGTTTTTGAAATGCTAAACTGTTCGCTCTGTCTCTGGGCGTTTAACTCAACAGCCCTGTTGGTCCCATTTCTATAAAATACAATGACTTGTCGGGGGCCGGTCGGCATAAGCTGAGGTATAAACTTAAACTCAAGACCGATCCTTTGACAGCATCGCCGCAGGGCCTGTAACAAATTTAAGCCCGTAACATCAAGGTCGCTAACTTTCTGGTTATCAGTCAAGCAACACAACTGCTCGGCGCTTGGCGTTTGTAATTGTCCCTTCGGCAAATATTCGCATAGCAGATAATCAATCACCTCGGCATAATTCCAAGACCGTCCGCGCGATGGTTCCGCACAGAAAACCGTGTAGCTGTTACCATTGTTAGCAATTGAATCAACCGAGGCATTAGTTTTTCGGTCCTCATTAAAAGCTGTATCGGCACCAGTCAAAAACAATGTCGAACCGTCTGAGTTTGCAACCCTCCGGCCGTATACAGTAATACGTTTTAGCTCAGCGCTGAAATCAGATGCCCTAATCTCTACCCTTTCGCCATCGTTAGTCAGGTTGCTGTTAATATTTTCTATTTGTCCGGCAAAAATAGGCAGACTATAGGCTGATGCCCCCGGAGCACCAATATTGTAGACCTGCTGAACGCTAACCGTTTTGCCCATAGCAAATTCAGCTTCAATTTCTTCAATACCTCTGATCTGGGCCTGTGGATATGCGGCACTATTGTAAACAAATCGGGCAAAGCTAAATTCCGGCCAATCAGATTTAATAATCTCTTTTAGCTCAAGGGCCGGGCACAATTGGCCTCCGACCAGAATCGAGGTGGTAGCAGCTGGCAATGATAGATCAGTTACTTTTGGTTGGAAAAAGTCAATCCTATTAGACATGAAAAAACCTCAAATTCGTCAGATAGCTTCAGTACTCAAAATCTCAATCGTCTCGGGCGATTCTGTTTCAATAGAGATGCTCAACTTAGTCAAAGAACTATCCTTTATCCCATCGGAATCCTGAACTCTTATGGCAAACAAATATCTGCCTGCTTCGAGAGTACCACTTTGATAACTGTAGAACCTCCTGCCAACATAGCTAACTGTTGCGATTTCATTTTCATAATCAACCTGTCCTGTTTTGTTATCATAATAAATCTTGAAATAGGCTGGGGTTGACTTTTGTTCAATTGGAGAATAATACCAGAGCAGCTTGACCTTTCTGTCAGCTATCTGCTCTGCTCTTGTCATAAAAATACTATTCGGCTGCGCCGCCGCCAGATCACCGTTGGCGTCTATTACAACTTTGACCGCAGCGGTGAGGGTATGCTCCTGCTCGCCGCAGTTATTAACCCTGCGAACAACATAAAAATAAGTCGTGCTGTTTTCGTGAGCTACATAATCAGGCGGCGAAATTGTTTCTGCCCCTAATTCGGTTACAGCCAAAACATTCGTAAAATCTATGGTTTCCATACTCCCGCCACGATAAAGCACCGAGCAGCCTGAAATTCGAGACCAGAACCAGCCCGATGTTAAAACTGAACCCAGCTTGAACGCATTGGCGGTCATGCCGGCAAACAGTGCATCTTTATACCACTTGGTTTCCATTAACTCGGTGTCCTTGTAATAGTTGAATCGCCGTCGATCGGCGTGTGAGTCAAGATGGGAGTTTCACCGTCATCATCGTAATAAACAATTGCACCGGTGGATTTGGTCTGGATAGCTTTGTTTGTAAGCATCTTGGCTGCTGTCTCCAATACAGAAGCATCAGAGCCTCCGATTTTACTGATGTCGAAACGACCATTTGAATCTATCGAAACACCGCTTTCTAAAAACTTCACAATGCCGCTTACTTTGTCCGGATCATAATCGCAGCCGCAAAGGATCGGCGGCTGTGCGGATTCAATATCCAAGGCCGTATATCCAGTTTCCGCTATGCTCTTAAAACTACAACCAATAAAAGTTCCTCCGCCGGAATACAGAGCAGACATATCAGCTTCACATCCAGTCAAGAGAGTTTTGCCCTCTGCATGAAAAGTACAACCTATAAAAACATTCCCTTGTTTCGAGTAAGCTGCAATTCCTTTATAATCCTCGGTTGATTCCCGATACACATAAAAAGAACAAGTCTTAAATACTGCTCCAGCAGCTCCACCACCTGACGTCATAGCTTTTACTGTTCCTGGATATTCTCCGGTCGATTCAAAATGACATCGTTCAAAAAGAAGATTCCTGCCATTACTAACAACAGCCCCGTCATACGCACCGAAAAAAACACAGTTTTTGGCATTTAACCCCATAGTCCCGTTAGCGAGCAGCCCATCTGTTGCGCCAGTAACTGATATACTTTGCGCGATTACATTAACGAGAACCAGCCTAGTTTTAGTACCGCAATCTATTCCTGCGGCACCATTACCCGTACCGCTTTTACAGGTAAGGTTATAAAGTTCACAGCTATCTTCGAGGATGATGCCACTTCCAGTTCCTGTGGCGTTATTGATGATACACTTTTCACGATTTGAACCAATAATCGTTAAGCTTTTATTAAGTGTGTCTAAGTTTACAGCTTCGTCATACGTTCCGGGCCAAATGATTATAGTATCACCACTTGCGGCAGCGGTAATTGCCCCATCTCCATTATCAGTTGTTACCAGAGTTTTCTTGGCATTAGCGAATGAATGTCCATCTTTACTGTTGTCCGCCGCAGTAGAATTAACGTGCCAAACATAATCCGAATCACCCAAATAATACATCTTTAATTCCCCAAACTCATAATATATCTTTGCTCGCCTATGCTTCTTCTGTCCATGTTCCGTTTTTGGCTATTGTTACCCAGTCACCATTTGAATCAGCCACAACCGTAAGGCATTCACCTATAGCATCAGCAACTTTATACTTATCTGCCGCTTGGCCGCTGTTGTCTCTTATCGTAGCTGTACCTGGGTCAATACGTAACTCCTGTGCTGCCTGAACCGCGAAGCTGAAAACGACCCCCGCATTCGCCGAAGCAGGCAGCGTAAGAGTCACCGCCCCCGTCGCTGCGAGATTAGTGTGAACCGAACCGGATTCAACTTCTGTCAAAGTGTCATTTGCTGTATGCGCCTCGATTGTCTTTTTCACCCCTCCGGATTCATAAGGAATTACAAAATAGTGACCTGTTCGACTATCGGTTATTGAATCGATATCGCCGTCAGAGGTGGTGATAGTTGCCAGCCGAATATGCGGCGTAGTTTCCATATCTGGAAAGCTGCTGTATTCGTTTGTAACCAAAGTTCCGCTCGAATCCAGATAGAGGTAAATATTAGCTTTATCGTCAGCCAAGGTATTGCCCGTCGAACCATTGTAACTGATCAATTCTGTACCCAGCCAAAACTTGCCTGCCTTCACGCCGATATCCAGCCCATCCTCATTATAAACTCTAAGGTCGTTAGCGCGTTTTGCAGAAAGAAGAAGCCGGTAAAGCAGCTTCCTGAAATGCAAATAATAAGGTGATGTGCCGGTTGGTATAAACTCAACCCCGGTCTCACTGTCGGATTCTATGTTTAACAACGTGTTATCGGATGGATATACTTCAGACATATACTTCTCCTTCTAATCTCGTTCTTGGTTCTGGCGAGCTGAAAAAAAATCCTCTCATGACACGCTCAGCACTAATTGATTTGTATTTTTGTCAAATGAAGAAATTGCGACCTGTTCCGCCGGTCTTGCTGATGGAATCACAGTAATTTCTCCGGTTTCACTGCTACTGCTCTGGTAGCCCTTTTCATCCGTAACCTTGATAACAAACTTATAAACACCCCCGCCAAGCGATTCACTGACCCACTCAATGGTGTCCGTATCAATACCGAACCAGCTTTGCCCAAAGCTACCTTTGCCAAACCCGACTCCAGCCGACCAGTCGCGACCAAAGTCACTTACACCAAACCGGCTTAGCCCCAAACCAGCCTTATCCTGCCAGACCGGCCAGATTAGTATCGGCTCATCATTCACAGGATTGTCGTAATCAATTTCGCTTGTACCATTGTCAAAATAGATTTGAGCCGTCGCACCAACCGGCAAATTCTGATTACGCAATAAAACGATTTTTACCCGCCCGCTGCCGACCGGCGATAAATCAAGCTCGTCGCTAAAATCAGTATTAGCGATTTCGGCTTCGACTCCAAAAACATCTATTCGAACTGCGCTCTCCAAAGATGCAGGCAGTGCAACAATCATCTGCCTCTGGCTGGTTTCCGAAGTTACTCCCCCATATCTGCCGTTGACATAAATCTGATAGAACTTATCATTCAGTTCTGATAGCCACTTGACCAATGCTATGCGCGGCGCCGCAACACTGCGGCCATCCGCCCAGATACCTCCGGACAATTCAAATGCCCTTACTTTTTCTATGCCCTCGCTGATAAGATCCATAGCTCAATTAAACCATTAACTGTGTATAAACGATTTGGTAATCAACAGCTACACCACCACCAGCTGTTCTTTTCTTGGTAACTTTGAAAGAATCCATCCTGAGATCGGCGATATTTTCGCCATCGGAAGTTATCAGCGTATGAGTATCACCATTGATAAAAGCCGATATATCGTTGATTTTCTGATTTATACAAGCAATGCTCTTCGCTTTCAAAGCCCCTTTTTGTTTTATCATTCTGCCACGTCTGCCCAGATCAATATTGACCACGCCGTCTAATCCCGCCACCGTCCTCTCTATAGAATCTCGGCTGATGCTTCCAAACTCAAATTCCAACTGCTGGTTGTCAAACAGTTCTTGTCCATCTAAAGTAATGCTCATCTGCTCGCCCTTCCCACACTAATCACGCATCAGCTTCACGGAGCCGCCAATCATTTTGGCATCAGCCACCCTATCGGAACCAACATCAATACTAAGCCGACACCGTTCTCTGGCTCTCTCAAAAAGCCTGCGATAGTGAAGGCTCTTGTTCCAAAAATTGTCATCTTTAGCTTCACTTGCCCACATCGCATAAACACTGGAAATCACCAAAAAAATTGAAGCTGGTCTCAAAACATCTGAATCCAGAATATCATCAGCGTCTATATCACTAGCAGGGTCTCCTGGCTTGATCCCAAAGTATTCGGTAAGCTGAAAAGCCGCCTCACCTGCCTGTGGCCGAAAAGTGCTGACACGATAAGATACACCGGTAGCTGCCGGCGGAGCTACCGCATTGTCATCGCTGCTGTTTCTGATTACCGAAACAGTTAGCTGAGTTGCAGAATCTACTGAAACTATTTCAAATCCCCCATCCAGCGATCCATCCGCAGATTCCAAGTAAGCAACCCCGCCAGCCGTAACTGATGCTGTTACAAAGTCAGCTCCACTCGCGGTAAAAGTCGTCCCACTAAGTACACCTCCGGTGCCTGTAATCAATATTTGTCCGGGCAGATGCAGCTCACCAAACAGCCCAGGTTCGTACTTCAGAATATCCAAATCGTTTGAAAAATTAACCATTCTCAAAATCCTCTCCGGCATGATTGGCAGACTTGGGTGTCCAAAAAGTAATCACCGTCTCGAACACCCACGCCAAAATGCACTACTCAGTGTCTCGCTAAACCGCAGCTTTTTAGCTGGTAGTCAAATCTCGAATAAGGCCGTGCGCCGCCTCGTTCTTTAACTGTACCGTATACTCGCCAATCAGTTCGCCGCACTCATAATCACCGCTGCTCGCCAACGGCTTAAAGTGAAAACTACGCCCCGATAACGGCAGCACACTAATACGAGACGAATCCAAGAACAACACAGCGTCCTGTGGCATCCACCGCGAGGTAGCAATCCTGCAAATGCCAAAATCGCTTTCATAAACGCTAATCATATCAGTGAAAGTAGTATCACTTGCCCCGTAGCTTCGGCCGCTCGATATAAAAGAATTTATCTTACGCTTCTGAAAACCATTAACAACAATCAGGTCCACATTACCGCTGCTGCTCTCCCAAATCTTCCTGAGCATATAGTTAATTGCTGCCTCGTCGAGAACATCATCAGAAGGATGACCGCTGTCTTCATCGTGAATGACATTTGTCGATAGATGCTGGATAATACCCTTCATCGACCTTCTTACCGAACCACTGCCTTCCGGATTACTGGCAGGCAGGCCGCCGTTAATAACTGTATTCTCTAAGTCTCGAATCAGTTCACGCAGCCGTTCCTGTTTTTGGTAATCCATCTCGTCTGCAAGTCCTAATTGACTGGCAGACATATCTGTACCGGATACCTCCACCGAAGCAGTAAATATCTGCGTATAGTTGCCGCACCTGCTGCGATTGGTAAATCTGGCGGTAGGCATATCTGCTCCCTCTAAGGCGGCGTTACCGAGAATATTAATTACCTTATTATCGGCCAGATTCTCAGGTGTAGTGCTGGCATAACCTCGAACCACCGTCAACGTATCGCTGTTAATCCCCGTTACCAACATCAACTCCTCAGAGCCCTCCACTTGAATCTGGTCACCGATACGGAATCTACCGCCGTTATCAACCACGAAATCAGTGTCGGCTGCGGGGTCGGTGTAGGTACTATCATCGATAGCATCCTTATTGGGCAGCAGTTCATCTTCAATCCACTCATGATGTGTGCTGTTAGCTTCTCTTAATGGGTCGCTGATTGCATCCAACAATGGTGTCTCATAAGGCGAGACTATCCCGACTAAATCCGATACATCCTCAGCCAGTTCCGGTAAAGTCGTACCAGCTGAATAAGTTGCTTTTCCTGTAAAAGCCATATGCTACTCTCCTTTAATTTCTCACTTTCCACTTTCAGATATACTCATTTATTTTGATGAAAGTGGAAAATCTGTTTCTTTCTTCAAAAATTCCTATATCAAATTTCCAATCATAGAAAATTTCTTCGCAGTTTTAGATACTCCTGCAAATCCGTCCGGTTACCCGTAACCGCCGCCTTCTTTGCTGCTCTGCCAAGAGCTGTATGTCCTGCCGACGTCCTTTCTTTGGCTCCGGAGGTTCTTGGAGCTGTAAAGCTAACGGCACGCTCATCACCAAACAAATATCGCTTTTCCTTCTTCAATTGCTGAACACATGTATCCAAATCTGCTTTATCATTACCCTCTATTCTGGTCTTGGCAACCAACAGCGCCGCCTCCAGATCAACAACACCAGCAGCAACTAATTTCCGAGTTAGCTTTTGCTCAGCCTGAGTATCGTTCAACTCTTTAACTATTTCACTGTTTCGTAAATTTGCCTCAGATAGTTGCTCAGCCAGTAATTCGTTCTCCTTCTCAGCACTCTGTGCTCGTTTGCGATAGCGGATTGATTCAGCTACCGGCACAAGCTTGAGGTTGTTATTGATGGCACCCTGTTCGGCTAATGCCTCTGACAAATAATTTTCTTCTGTGTCAATCTGACTCATTTTATGTTTGTCTCCTGTACTGCGGTTTCATAACCCAATTCTCTGAGCACTTGCTCGGGAGGTACACCCAGCTCTTTTTTAATCTGGGCCTCTTTTAGTTTTTCCATAACATTTTCCGGTAAGGGGCTTGGAAAAATAATATCTATCTCTCTGTCAGATCGGTTGGTTCGGTAAATGTTTGTTTTGTCGAGAATTTCCAGAACCATCCCGCATATTTTTTTCAGCCCTTCGCCATATGTAAATCTCTTCCGCTCGGTCTTGGATAGCATCCCCATAAGTGTCAATTTAAGCGCCACCGCACTGCTAAGATTGCCGAGTTTATTCTTCAAAACCCCCGCTACTAAAGGCGTCACCGAACTGGTCTTGTCCATCGCCTCTCGTATCTCCGCAATATGAACATCCTCACTCGGCATAACCTGGTCACCACCAAACTCTTCTATACTGGCTTCAGGATTATCCGTACACCACATCCTGCCTGGCGAAACAGGCCTGTTCTCAAAACCTTCAATCCCCTTGCCCAAATACATCTTGAAAGACTGGAATGTAATCCTGTTAGCCCTGTCACTGAGACGCGTATTCAACTCATCCTGAAGCGGTATTAAAGGTTCCGCATCACTTATTCCTTCGTAGAAATAGGGCTGGACGATATTTTGAATGTGTACCACCGGCAAAAAATCCCACCCAAACTCACCCTCAGCAACTAACTGACCGTTTTCATATCTCTGCCACGCTTTTGCTGAAAGTATCTCCGTCACAGCCAAAGTTTGTCGACAATCGGAGGTGCCTCTATTTGTTGCCGAAAGCAATCTCGAAAGAAAAGAGTTTTTACGGTTAACCCCATTTTTTTTCTCGTGAAAGTGCTGCACATAGTATCTGATTTTCTTATAATTGCCTTCTTCCAGAATAGGCAGTGCTCTCGGTGCTTCAATAAGTTCCAAGTCGATTGTTTGCGCTAATTGCAATACATTTTCGAGCATTTCTACTTTGCCGCTTTCTGACAAAATGGAACTCTCATGCAATCCCAGCGTGCTGGGATAGGAGGGAGGAAAGATGAGTTGTTCTGTGATCTGTTCGCTTGGTCTGACAATACAATCAACAAAACCATACACACTTCCGAGCACTGCCATATCCTGAAAAAATCCGATACCGCCGTTAGCCGCAAATACAGCCTTCAATATAGATTCAATTTCTGCTCGTTTGCTAACTCGCGGCGATCTTGAAACAAAGCTTATTGGCTTGCCGAATAAAAAATCCACACCTGAGTTTATTCGCCATGCTATATCATTTTCGATCACCACCTCTTTTCGCTGCACGTCTTTGATGGCTCTTCCGCCAAAAATCCCTGTATTTGCCGAGTGGACATACCCTGTAATTCTGGGAGGAAGTCCATATTCTTGTGCCTGGAGGTAGCACCTACCCGACTCACCTGCTTTTCCATCATACCACCCTACTACACTAACATCTGTCATCTGGTTTGCGTAATATTCCCATAACTTGACAAAGTGCCGGTGAATACTTATAGACTTCTGATCAACAAGCCACTCAACGTAATCTGCACTCAGTTGGCTATCATTAAAAATGTCGGTATCAAACCCCATGTTTAGCTCCTCTTTTGCAACCGATTCTTCGGTGTCTTCGATCCGGCAACTAAGTTGGTAATTTTGATTGCTGCCGCTATTAGACCAACTCGCGCGTTTGATGCGAAAAAAAGCTTGTAGGTAGATGTACCTTTTAGGCTAACTTGTTGTAAAAAAAGCAGTAAAATTTTTAAAAAAATTATGATTTCTACTTTGCACTACCTGCGTATTTGATTGAAATTACCACAAACTGTAGTTTGTGATGGTCTGATCGTTAACAAGAATATACTACTGGGCAAAAACATAATGAAAAATTGTCGTGACGGGTATTTCCAGGCTGAACGATCGGGAGATTTGGTTCAAAAGCTGTGAGAACCATAACTAACAGATCTCAGGCTAAAGCCCTCGCGGCGTTTGAGCGGGAATTTTATAGGAACACACAAACAGTATTGGATGCGGGACTCTGCCCCCTTATTGACGGTCCTTATCCTCTATTCCAGAGTGAGCCGGTTGGCTCATTTTTCAAGGCCATCTTGTTATTTATCGCCGAGGCGATATGAACTCAAGAGCCAAAGGCGGCTTGCCCATCACCATTAGATTGAATTTGCCTTCTTTCCACTGAATAGTAACGAATGAACCTTGTCCTTTTGAAAATGGCGTTATATCGGAGTCAGTAAGTAGAATCGATGGATTAATGTTAATTCTATCAAACACAAGGTCGGAAAATACGGAAGGAATATTTTGAGAAGATCCGGAAGATGGAACAGTATTAAAGGGATGCGGAAAACGTCCAGCTATAAACTTGCTCAGCGTGTTGGAATGATGAACAAGCTTGGTAGTGTGAAAGTCGTTTTATCCAAAAGAAGGAACGACAGTACTGTTATTGCATTGGTCACGAATGACATTAGTTTGTCGATGAAGAAAGTTGTTAGACGTTATCTCAAGCGTTGGTCTATTGAGGGGATGATCAATCAACAAAAACAGAATCTGGGGATGGGCGATTACGATTGCTTGTATCAACTCATAAACGTAGATTACAATGATGGTAACAGCACTGCTTATATTTATGATGCACTCGGCAATCGCACAGATGTCAACGATGGTAGTTCAACCGCCTACGTCAGTAATAACCTGAATCAATATACCTCGGTAGGCGGCACTTCTTACAGCTATGGTGTCAATGGCAATTTATCCGATGACAACCTGTATCTATATTATTATGACTGTGAGAACCGCTTAATTGATGTTAATGACCAAAATGACGCAGTAGTTGCTTCATACAGCTATGACTATCTTGGCAGGCGGGTCAAAAAGGTTGTCTATGGCTCGCCGGATGTGACCACAGGGGCCACAAACAACGTCTCAACATCAGATACCTTAAGTCATTTCTTAACAGCATTCGATGCAAACTCAGGGCCATTGTCACTGCGAATATATGCCGGACAACCTCTTACCGCAAACAAATATCTGAGCACCTCCGTCACATCAGGACCTTTGATCTTTCGATTAACATCAATAGCCAGGCACTCTCGGGTAAACTCATCGATTACCACTAACAATTTCATCAGCCGACCATTTTCAAGCCGCTCCGTTAGAAAGTCATAACTCCATATGTGATTATAATACTTGGGCCTTTTGCGATTACAGGCATTTTCACTACAACCCGTGTAGAGCCTCTTGTACTGCTTTTTCCGTATTTTAAGCCCTTCTTGACACCAAAGCCTATAAACTCGCTTGAAGTTTATAAACCATCCTTTTTCTCGCAGCTTAATAGTTATCCTGCGATAGCCATACCTTGGATGCTTAACATCTAAGACGAGTAAATCGTCAATCACAGGCTTATCTTTATCAGGCAATTTGGGCTTATATCTCTGGGTACTTCTAGCCTGCTTGAGTACTTTGCAGGCCTTGCGTTCTGAAACTCCCAGCACTCGGCAGGATTGTTCGACTACTTTCCTTCGCCGGACCGGGACTAAAAGTTTCCCTCTGCCGCTACTTTCAAGATGGATATATCTAAAGCTTGGTCGGCTACCAATTTTTTCAGTTGAGCGTTTTGTTTTTGCAAAGCACGTAGCTGCTTGACCATAAGTAGTGACTATTACAACTCATTCGTAAGGATGTTTACTTTCCTTTGTGTTTGCAGGCCTTGCAAATACCAAATAGTCTCGTTTTATGATCGAGGAGTGTGAAATTATGCTTCTTGGCTAAGCTTTTTAGCATCTGTTCAATCTCAGGGTTGAATGTTTCGATGATCCTGCCGCATTTAATACAGATCAAATGGTCGTGTTGCTGATGTTTGTATTTGTGCTCAAAACGCTTGAGACCATCTCCAAAGCCAACTGTCCTTGCCAGTCCGGCCTCGGATATCACCTTCATTGCCCTGTGTACGGTAGCAAGGCCGATTTTGGGGTTTTCTTTTCTGGCAAGATCATAAAGGTCGTTGGTCGTAAGGTGTTTTTCGGTTTTCAGGAATATATCCAGGATTTGCTCTCGCTGTTTACTGTACAGCATACCATTATTTTTCAAATACTGTCTGAAGAGGGTTTTTGCCGGCTTCATATGTCCTCCAGCAAATAATTGATTATAGTTCTCAATCTTATTCTATATTAATTCTATAAAGAATCCAAATCTTTGTCAACGATCAATCGCCTTGCAGGTTAGAAAAGGCACTTTGTCAGTTTTATATCTTCTTAAAAAACGCTGGAAAGGGGTTGACAAAAATTTCGGATTGATGTAGAATGAGTAATATAAGATTGATAATCGAACTCAATCTCAAAAAGCATAGCTGGTCGAGGCAGGTATGAGTGAAATAAAAGCTAACAGGATTTCTCTGGCTCAGATGCAGCCGGGCCAGAGAGGTAAGATAATAGAAATAAGCGGGGGTATGGGTCTGGCTCAGAAACTTGAAGCCCTGGGAATCAGAACAGGCAAAGAGATCAAGAAAATAAGCGGGCAGTTGATGAGAGGCCCTGTTCTTTTGCAGCATAATAACACGCAGGCTGCTGTGGGGTTTGGAATTGCTTCTAAAGTATTAGTGGAAGTTAATGAGTAGGGCTAAGAGATGAAAATTCTTCTTGTGGGCAATCCCAATGTCGGCAAAAGTGCTGTCTTCAACCGCGTTACCGGTGCCAATGTCATAGCCTCCAATTATGCCGGCACAACGGTTGAATTTACCAGGGGCAGTATGAGGCTTGGTGGCAAGCGAGTAGAACTTATTGATGCCCCCGGAACATATACACTTAAACCAACCTGTAAAGCAGAAGAAATAGCCGTCAAGATGCTCGATGAGCATACTGACGGAGATGTAATTATTGATGTTGTGGATTCCACCAACCTCGAACGCAATTTGAATCTGACACTCCAGCTGATTAAATACAAAATCCCAATTGTTGTGGCACTGAATTTCTGGGACGAGACAAAGCACAAGGGTATATCCATTGACAATGAGAAAATGGGGAAAATTCTTGGCATACCTTGTGTCCCCATCTGTGCTGTAACAGGCGAAGGGGTTAATCATCTGGTAGAAAAAATTAAAGAGGCAAAGTTATCTGAGTATGACTATGAGGACAAAGAAAGATGGCACGAAGTCGGAAACATTGTAGAACAAGTGCAAACCATAACTCATCGTCATTACACCTTGCTGGAAAAACTTGGAGATGCCTCCGTCAGGCCTTTGACCGGAATACCTATTGCTATCGCAGTGATGTTTTTGGCTTTTAGTGTTATACGCTTTATCGGCGAAGGACTGATCAGTTATATATTTGAGCCTTTGTTTGAAAAACTCTGGATGCCGTTGATGATGAAATTGTCAGCTGTTATGGGTTCAGGGGGATTTGTTCATGACCTCGTTATAGGCCAGCTAATTGATGGTGGGATAGATTTTAAGCAGTCTTTTGGCCTGTTGACTACTGGGCTTTTTGTTCCCATTGGTGCAGTTTTGCCGTACGTATTTGCGTTTTATACGGTTCTCTCGCTACTGGAAGATTTAGGCTTTCTTCCGCGGCTGGCGGTTATGGTAGATACTCTGATGCATAGATTGGGACTGCATGGCTTTGCGATAGTACCTATGCTGCTGGGCCTTGGATGCAATGTCCCGGGAGTATTGGCAACGAGAGTTCTTGAGACCAGAAGAGAAAGATTCATCGCCGCAACCATATTGTCCATCGCGGTTCCTTGCGCCGCATTACAGGCTATGGTTGTAGGATTGGTAGGGGAATATGGAGTCAGATACCTTGCAATTATCTATGGAACATTGTTTGCTGCCTGGATAATACTTGGCCTTATATTCAACAAAACTGTCAAAGGCACCTCGCCAGAAATATTCTTAGAGATACCACCTTACAGAATTCCGTATATGAAATCTCTGTTAAAGAAGATATGGATAAGAATAAAGTGGTTTCTTAAAGAGGCTGTTCCTTTTGTGCTGCTCGGAGTACTTATTGTGAATCTGCTCTACACATTCGAAATAATTCAGTTCGTGGGCAAAATCACAGCTCCGGTTGTTACGCGAGTTTTAGGGCTTCCGGCAGAAGCAGTGGGTGCATTAATGGTGGGTTTTCTGCGTAAAGATGTGGCTGTTGGAATGCTTATTCCACTTGGCTTGACGATCAAACAACTGGTAATTGCATCGGTAGTTTTGGCAATGTATTTCCCGTGCGTAGCTACATTTACAACCCTTGTAAAGGAACTGGGGGTTGTGGATATGCTCAAATCCGCAGCAATTATGGTCATATCCAGCCTTGTTGTGGGCGGTTTATTAAATTTCATCTTGCCGGGATGAAATCCAGACCATTAGTAACAAACCTGCTCTGGCAAACTACATCACGCCTGTAGTAACCAAACAATATTTGGGAAACGATATTATATCGCCGAAAGAAAAAAATAATTCGATTTTTGTCTCGCTTATTTGCAATATTTTGCTTGTGATAGGCAAAGAAGCCGATTGTTGTGTATCATAGTTTTCGTTACAGGGCTGCCAGTTGGGACAAGTCTCGCAGAGTGGTCGCTAAGATTGAATGGCATGCAGGCGAACTGTTTCCAAGGGTAGGATTTATAGTTACGAATCTTCGGTGGAAGTCGAGCAATGTGGTTAAGTTCTATAACAAGCGTGAACCGCCGACACACGGATTTTCAGTCCGCCAAGGCGTTTTGTAAGTATTTGTCAATAAACCATTAATGATTGTTAATAAATGACTTATGATGGTGGCCGAATCGCGACAGTACCGCAATAGTAGCCTAAAAGCGCCAAACTGTTGCAAATTCTGTTTCAAATTCACGACTCGGATTAACCTTTTTTAATACCATATAGCCATTCAATTATCTTTGACAAAATAAGCAGTACAGAACCAAACCCGAAAGCTGCTCTATAAATACATGAATTATGCTTTTTCTTACTAACCAAAGCATCAATTGTATAATTAATAGGTTCTTCCATTTTGTGTAAAAAGCAGCTAATTTGCGAAGAATATTCAAACGCTTTTTCTGGTGGTATTTTATTAGGATCAGGAATCGGTGTATCTGCAAAAGTATGATTAATTTCAAAATTACTTTGCGTTTTCTTTATAAAGCTATCTAGGTCTTTTTTGATCCGGTTACAATACGGATTGGATTCCAGATTATATTCTTTTTTTGTATTTAGAATAATTTCGATCATATGATTTATTTCATCAATGTCATTTTTAAATTCTCTTAGCCACTAGTACCGGACTTCAGATGATTGCCATGTATATATAGATTTAGCATTTATATCATTGGGTGGTGACTCATTGTTCAGGAGAGCTCTCGTTATTGCTGCTTCATTTTTTGTTGAGATGCCTCGACTAATCTGTGTATGAACTTTATTTGCCTCCTTAATTAGTTGCTTAAAATTGTCTGTAGCATGGTTCATTTTTTCTCTTAAACCCCATTGGAGTATCCATGCTATAAGAACAAATCCAAGCCCAACGGTCTCCATCAATTTTATGTGTTTTTTTAACATTTATTATCTATTTCGAGTAAACGGAAAGAAAAAACCAAACCCTTTTTTCTGAATGACGATATTACTTGGGAGTTTGCCTAAAAAAG
>Ga0272442_10004920_pt1 | contig 18049 bp, 24 predicted proteins | sample SSMForm2O_FD_200262 | JGI IMG/M metagenome (GOLD analysis project Ga0272442, IMG submission 200262) | Marine sediment archaeal communities from Little Sippewissett salt marsh, Falmouth, MA, United States - SSM-Form-2O | ecosystem: Environmental > Aquatic > Marine > Wetlands > Sediment ... | reverse complement strand
ACCAAAAGTGCCCCGGCGCCGGCCGGACCGTATATCTTGTGAGAGGCCAGGGTCACCATGTCTGCAAAATCGAAAACAGGGCCTATGGGGATCTTGCCGAACGCCTGCACGGCGTCAGTATGAAATACGATGCCATGCTGCCGCGCCACGGCTCCCAGCTCCTGCACAGGCTGCACAGCACCCGTTTCATTGTTGGCAAACATGACGCTTGCCAGTATCGTATCGGAACGAACCGCCCGGGCCAGCTGCTGTGGATCGACCAGCCCCCGGAAGTCCACGCTCAGCACTGTCAGCTCAAAGCCTTCGCGGGCCAGGGCCTCTGCGGTTTTCAGGACACTATGATGTTCGACTGCCGAGGTAATAATATGGCGGCCACGATGCTGCAGGGCCGCGGCCGCACCCCGCAGTGCCAGGTTATTTGCCTCGGTACCCCCTGAAGTGAACACAACCTCATCAGGGCTGCACCTGAAAATATCGGCTATGGTGCGCCGTGAGGCCTGCAGGGCACTGCGTGCCTGCCTGCCCAGGTGATGATAGGACGACGGGTTGCCGGGGGGGCCGCCGAAAAACGACAGCATAGCCTGTCGGGCCTCGGAACACAGGGCAGTTGTGGCGTTGTGGTCGAAGTAGATGGTCTGGGGATTCATGATTGCCGCGATAAGCGCTGCTCATAGTTCCTGATGGCCGCGTGCAGGGCGCCAACGCCCATGAGCGAGCAGTGCTCCTTGTTGGCCGGAATGCCGCCGAGCGAGCGCACGACATCGTCATCGGTAAGCAGTTTGGCGTCGTCGACATGCATGCCCATGGCAAGCACGGTGGCCATACTGCTCGTTGCTATGGCACCGGGGCAGCCGAAGGACTTGAACTTGATATCAACAATATAGCCGCCGTCGATCCTGATCCAGAGCTTCATCTGGTCGCCGCATGCCGGATCTCCCACGAGGGCGAATCCGTCGGCGTTGTCGATCTCGCCGACATTACGCGGACTGGTAAAATGATCGATAACGGTTTCATTATAAAAAAGAACCGCTTCTTCCGGATTCTCGTCATCAGGGACGGATTCACCTACGAAAAGTTCTTCCGGACAATGCTCCTCGGATTTTTCATGCTGCATTGATCATTCCTCTATACGCTGCGCTGACGAAATTATGTCGTAAGTTGCGAAGCGTCATTCTGAGAAGCCGAAGGCGCCGAAGAATCTCTGTTATTATCTCCATTGACTGCGTATGCTCAAATAGAGATCCTTCGCTTCGCTCAGGATGACATACATTCTTGGAGTTGCAACACAGTTTTGACGACTGGAATCCAGGGCCATGGTGCCTAAAAAACGGCACGTAATACCGCCGGACCTCGCCCGTCGCTTTGTCTCATTGCATGCAACAGCACGAGCCTTCGCTGTCACATTTCTCATCCCGGCCGCAGCAGGTCTTGCCCGCGGGACGGCCGGGCATTTTGGGTATCGCAACGGCTGACATTTTTTTCGCCATCTCTCGGCTGCCGCATGCGGCACACTGCACGACGTCACCCGGCCCGCTTGCCAGTGTTATCACCTCAGTTGTTTTTCCGCAGGCCGCGCACTGGTACTCGTAAATCGGCATCGCTCATCCTCTCGCGTGTTGATTAACAGGGCAGATACACCACCGTTTCACAGGTTTCGCCGAATTCCCTTCTGCGCTGCTCGAGCCCTGCCTGCATCTGGCTGAAATCCGCCTGCAGGGCATGCTCCGGACAGGCGCGCAAACAATTATAACACGCAATACAGCTGTCGTCGAATATTGGTCCGTCGTCAAGACTGAGCGCATCAACCGGACAGGCCGCCGCACACTGCCCGCACAGAGTGCACCGGTCGCGATCCAGCACGATCTGCGGCAGGACCTTGCGCGCGGCGCTCACGCTCAAGCCGGCAAACTTCTTCTGCACCGGTTCGCTCTGGTAATTGAGCGCGTCCGGAGAAACACAGCCCGCCGGGCAGCCGTTCATCGATTCCAGAACGCCCTGCACCATCATACGCACCCGTCGGCCATCGTCGGCATCGGGCCTTCCCCTGCCCAGCGGAGAACCAGATTGCCACAACAAGGAATGTTCGGCAACTATTTTTGCCGCGGCCGCCGCGGGATAGCCTTGCGCCTCGAGCGCCTTGGCCATCTCGAACAGTGCAACCCCGCTGCTGACAGCGCCCCATGTCACGAACGGCACGCTGCAGCAGGAGCTGCCCCGGGGCAGCTCAGCGATAAAATCCATGACAGCCGGAACAGCATGGCCGGCATACACGGGAGAACCGATAAACAGGCAGGCATCACGTGCTGCGGCAGCCTGAAGGCCGGCACGACCCGCCCGGGCCTCCCTGTCGCCCAGGTCGACAGAAACGCAGTCCCTGTCACGGGCGGCAAGCTCGTCGCGAATGATGCCGGCTGCACGCCGGGTTGTTCCGGCCGGGGAAATATACACAACAAAAAAATTCATAGGCCTCCTTTATTGATTAATCACAAGATTGATTTTTTTCGACCATTTCATAAAAAACCGCGTGCCACCCGCTTCGCTGACCACGCGCAGGATTTCCCGGGGATTGTCGGAGATGACTCCCGAGAGATGCGTTACACCATAGTCACACAACACGCGCGGCACAAGCGGGGTCGATGGTCCCAGCACTGCCACGGCGCGACAGGAGCGCGCTGCGGATGCAAGCCGCTCGAAACTGCCGTTAATAATCGAGGTTGCCGTTATGATGGCGACCGAACACGTTGGCAGCAGCTCCGGCGCCTGCTCTGCCGGCATAAGGCCGCCGGCGCGATCCATATGCTCTTCAAAAATTATCAGTTCGCCGGCCCGCCGGCGCAGTACCGGCACAAGCGGCCCGAAGTAACCCACCATGCCGACCCGCTCACCGGAGCCCAATTCAAGCACGTCCAGCAGATCACCGCCATGGCAGGACCACCCCGCACACGCACCTGCCGTCTCATCGGTATTGAACAGGGCATTGGCCGCGGCCAGGCCTACCGACCGTTCAAGCACATCCGGCGAACAGACATAGGACACGACCTCCCGGACATATGCGGACGCAAGGGGCCGTTTCCCCTGAAAAACGGAACAGCCTTTTGCAACACTATCGCCAAAGGTATAGGCAAGTCCAAGTGATCCCGTATCGAGCTGGACAGCCGTGTACCCCAGTCCGATCCGCACGTCGCGTATCGTACTGTCGCCGGCCATCGCAGATGCCTCCTCCCTCAGGGCTTCAAGCAGCTTCATGGCACCTCCTTCACATCATTGCCCGCGAAGCGCGTATCCGCCACGGTTTGGCGGTGGCGGGCTGTTGCATACCAGCCTGTCTGCACATTGTCGCGCACATCAAAGTCGGGAATATAGGGCTTGATATCCAGCAGCGGCGTTCCATCGACGATATCGACATCGGCGATGCGCAGCACCCGTCCGTCGACACCAAGCAGTCGTACGGTCGACATGCCGATCGGGTTTGGCCTGCGCGGAGCGCGCGTGGCAAAAACACCGCGGTTGCGGTCATCCAGAAACGGCCTGCAGGTAAGCGCGCAGCCCCGGGAACGATGGAAAAAATACAGCAGAATAATGTGTGAAAAACCGGCGAGATCCGCAAGCCCTTCGGCACATTCCGGAAACACCTCGATTGTGCCAGTGGCGCCTTCGGCAAACACGCCCTGAATAGGGACACCGGCGGGCTCTGACCACGATGAATGAACAATACCGATAGGTGAAAATTCATACTTCATAGAGAACTCTCCTTGAAAACTGTATCTCGCCGCATCAGCACTGCCGGCAAGAAAAAATCATACCGTTCCATGTAAAGCGCAACAGGAACTACTGCTGCATGGCTTACGCGGGGGCAGGGCCGCTCTGCACATCATCTTCACAGGCTGCAAAGAATGTACGACCGTGCAAGCGCCGAAGACTCACCTTCTGCGCTTTGACAAGCAGGTCAATCTGCTTGACAGCAACATGACGGTTAATACCCAGGCCTGCGGCAATATCATCGAGCGTGCAGGGCCGACGCTTCAGCATCGCCAGAATCTCATCGCGGGAATTTGAAAAAATCTCGGCTGAAGCCACCTGGGGAAATTCGGCGATCACCTCCGCATTGTCACCGAGCAGCGCAGCAAATTTGCGCAAATTTTCCGGGGACACCATACTGGAAAACTCCTCCGCCGGAGGCCGGATAACGGTATTGACCTGCACTTTTTCGGGTCGCATGCGCCCGATAATGTCCGCTATCCTGCGCACCTCTGCATCGATGCCCGTAACGCCGCCGACCAGCAGCACTTCCAGCCAGATCGCGTGCTTAAACACCCCGCGAAACTCAACCAGACCCTTGGCCATCAGGTCGAACGAAATATCGGGATGCGGCCTGTTGACATAGCGGAACAGGCTCTCATTACCGGCATCAAGAGAAGGTATGACAAGATCGGCGTTTTTTAAATCATCCTGCACCGCATGGTCCCAAAGCAGGGACCCGTTGGTAATAACCGCCACAGGCGTGCGGGTCCGGGCCTTGACCGCGTCAATGAGTTCACCAAGACGCGCATACAACGTCGGCTCACCGGAACCGGCTATGGATACATAGTCAGCCGCCTCCAGACTCTCGCGGCAGCGGTCAAGCTCGGCAATAATGCTGCCCAGCTGCACATACTCACTGCGCCGCATGGTTTTATCCGTGGTCCGGCCCAGCTGGCAATAGATGCAGTCATACGTGCATGTCTTGTACGGAACCACATCGATGCCCACAGAGCGCCCGAGCCGCCTGGAGGGTACCGGACCGTAAATACATTCTTTCATCGTCATGTTTCCGGCCCGCAATCCGGGCGCAGATCCTTGCGCCCATCAGCAGGCATTATGTCCTGGCCTAAGCCGGTTGCTTTGTCCTATCGCTTCCGCAGCAGTTCCTGCCACATCCACATACCGCCGCATCCCATGCCCCTGCCCTTTCCCCTGCAGCCGCCGAACGGACGTCCTGCCGCCCGCGGCCGTCCGGGGGGCATGCTGCGGGGAACAGCGCCGAAACGGTCATACAGGCTGCGCTTGACCGGATCGGACAGAACGGCATAGGCCTGGTTCAATTTTTTTATGTGCTCGCCCCCGGATTCATCAGGATTGATATCCGGATGGTAGCGCAGCGCCAGCGCGCGGTATGCTTTTTTGATAGCAGCCTGCGTGGCGGTTGTCTCAATTTCAAGCAATTCGTAATAATCGACAGGTACATGCATCGGGGCCCGCCCTTTTCGTCTATGATGGTTCCGGCATTGCCGCTCTGCCCGCGGACCCTATGCGGCCGCGGCGGGCATATCGCGCAGGCGGTCCCACATGCGCCTGACTTCCTCCGCCACAGCGGCGCAGTCCTCATGCTCGAACACGGTTTTTTTCTGCATCAGGGCCGCTACAACGCTGCGATCATAAGGAATGCGCGCCACAACAGGAACGTCCTTCTGTGCACAAAACCGCTCGATCTCCGCAGTATTTTCAGGATTAATATCAAATTTGTTGACGCACACGGCGGCCGGAATAGTAAAGTGACCCGCGGTTGCCAGCACGCGCTCAAGGTCATGAAGACCCGAAAGCGTCGGCTCGGTAACTATCAGCACCAAATCAACCCCGGCTATGGCGGCGATCACCGGGCAGCCTATGCCGGGCGGTCCGTCGACAATCACGAACTCAAGGCCCTTTGCTTCGGCAAAAGCCTTTGCCTCATTGCGCACCTGGCTGACCAATTTGCCGGAATTGTCCTCCGCAATGGCCAGCCGGGCGTGCACCATGGGCCCGTTACGGGTATCGGACACAAACCAGTGACCGGAAAGCTTGGGCACCATCGTTATGGCCTTCTCAGGACACATCGCCGCGCATACGCCGCAGCCCTCGCAGGAAACCGGATCAATTGCGAGGCTGCCGCCGATGGCATCAAACCGGCACAGCTCACGGCACGCGCCGCATTGCGTGCATTGCGACTTTTGCATGACTGCGGTGTTACCCCCGGAAAACTCTTCCGTGCGCAGGACGTCGGGCTCCAGAATAATGTGCAGATCAGCCGCATCCACATCACAATCGGCCAGCACGGCACTGTCCGCCAGCGCCGACAGCGCCGCAGTGATGCTGGTTTTGCCGGTTCCACCCTTACCGCTGATAACTGTAATCTGCCGCATCACGCCCCCGCCTTTTTCCAGATGTTTTTAACCGTGCCCGCTGTGGGATGAATCTTTAAATACGTTATTTCATAAGGCTCGATTTGTATGAGATTAAACCGCCGCAGGGCATTAACAAGCTCGGTTTCAAAGTCGTCAGGCTTTTTATCCTGCGCGGCAAACATCTCTCCAAGCACTTTCTCCGCAGCGCCATACACACCCATGATTTTCAGACGATTGATAAACTCCTGCTCATGGCCGGCATACGGCATGAGCGTTGCCGTAGCGTGTATCTGCAGGCTGCGGTTGAGCACGCTATGATCCATGGGATGATAAATGCCCACTGCCACCTTCTGGCTTGAACGAATATTGCGGATCTTCAGGCCCGGCTCACCGGCGCACCACAGCGTCATACCGTCAGCAAAAAAATCGATCGGCGTTGCGCGCGGCTCACCCTTATGAACCGTACACAACACGCAGGCAAGCCCGTGTTTAAGCGGACAACCGGGCCCCTCAATAGTTCCGGGCCGCGAACTGGCCTCGTCAATAAAAGCGAGAATTTCACGTTCCAGCTCATCGTGGGCCATAGTGTTTTTATGAATATAATCCGACAGTGTTGCTTTTTCTTTTTTACCCGTATCACTCATGTTTTCTTCACTCCATCTTCAGATTGCGCAGCGGCATCAACAACGCTACAAATTGTCTCATGCAATTTTATGAATTCATCGTGCAGGTCCGGGATAATGCGCGCAACCGGTTCGCCACGCGAGTAGCCCTCGGCAATGCGACGGTCCCACGGAATTTTCATCAGCAGACGGATTCCTTCCTGAGCACACCATTCCTCGACCGCATCATCCCCGATACCGGCGCTGTTGATAACCACGCCGAACGGAACATTCAACTCCCGCACCGTTTCAACCGCCAGGCGCAAGTCATGCAGGCCGAACGGCGTAGGCTCGGTAACCATGACGCAAAAATCACAGTCCCGCACGGTTTCGATCACCGGGCAGGACGTGCCCGGGGGCGAATCGAGAATAACGGTTTTGGAATTGTCGAGGCGTTTTCGCAGCTGCCCGATAATCGGGGTCGCCATGGGATCGCCCACGTTGAGCAGGCCCTGCATAAAAACCATCCCGCCTGCAGTGCCCGTCTCGATGACGCCGATCTCGCGCGGCTTTTCGGTAATGGCCTTTTCAGGACAGACAAGCGTGCAGCCCCCGCAGCCGTGGCACAAATTCGGAAACACCATCACGCGTTTGCCGACAACCACCAGGGCATTAAAGGCACACAGCTCCGAGCATTTCCGGCAGCCGCTGCACTTCGTTTCATCGACCTCGGGCACGGGCATGGTCACAGGCGTTTTTTCATCGATGGCGGGACGCAGGAAAATAGCCGCGTTTGGTTCCTCGACATCACAGTCGACAAACTGAACCCCGTCAAGCGACAGGGCGAGGCTGACCGCGACGGTCGTTTTCCCCGTACCGCCCTTGCCGCTGGCAACTGCAATAATCATGAACGGCCCCGCATTCCGCCCGTGCCGGCATGCGCCGGAGCCGTGGGCGCATCCACCGACTGCAGCTGTCCGCCCTTAAACGCCTCAACAGCCGCCTGTACGGTGCCGGAAACGCCCGTATACATTTTGATACCCGCGGCGCTGAGAACGGCAAAGGCATTGGGCCCGACATTACCGGTCAAAACAGCCTGCGCGCCCTTGTTGATGACCGTCTGCGCGGCACGGGAACCCGCACCGCCGCCCGACATTGCCGCGGCATTTTCCAGGTACTCGAACGCTCCGCTGTCGCTGTCCACAAGAATATAGCCCGCTGCCCTGCCGAAACGCGGATCTACGGCTGCGCTGAGATCCCTGCCTGTTGACGAAATACAAAGTTTCATACCTATACTCCTTCTATGGTTGATCAGTTGAATATATTTTTTCCCAGGCGGCCATGCCGCCGATAACGCTGTACACATGTTCAAAGCCGCGGGATTTCAAGACCGAGGCGGCAATGTTGGAACGATACCCCGTACGGCATATAACACTGATATGCTCCGGGGCACCCAGGTCGATACCTTTCTCTATCAGGTGCTGCAGAGGAACATGCACGGCCCCCGGAACACGGCCCGCCTGCCATTCATCATCGCGCCGCACATCAAGAACAATATGATTGGCGTATTTATCAAGCACGCGTTTAAGCCCGTGTATGGACAGCTGGGGCAAAAAACCGGTTTCTTCCCCGCGGCTGATCCAGTCGCCGACCCCCACGTGATAGCCGCACATACCGTCATAACCCGCCCGCCGGAAAGCGACAATTGCCTGCTCGGCCTCTGATGCGCTTGCCGCCACCAGCACGATCTTTGCCGACGGATCAACAACCATGCCGAGCCATGTCGGCGACTGCGGGGAAAAACCGACATTAATGCTGCCGGGGATATGGGCACCCCCGAATGAAGCCGCTTCCCGTATATCCACAGCAGTGCTGCCTGCGGATATTTCCTTTTTAAGCTCCAGCGCGGTAAGCCTGCCCGGTCTGGTCAAATCCGACAATAAGCCTGGCCCCTGTTTATTCTGAGCGATAATATGAGTAAAATTTTTCGGCCGCACCGGCAACCCTGCACTGAGGCCCTTTTTAAACTCTTCAAAGGAAAGATTCAGATAAGGATTATGTTTTCGTTCAAAACCAAGCGTTGAGGAAGGCTTTGCACTCAAGCCGGAACCGCAAAGGGAGCCCTGACCATGGGCAGGGTAAATCTCGACAAGATCAGGGAACGCCCCCAGCTTCTCATAAAGACTGGCATACAGATTTTTAATCTGTTCATCCAGCAGTTCTCCGCCCGCAAGATCCGGCCTGCCGATGCTGCCCACAAACAGCAGATCCCCGGTCAGGAGCAGCTCAGGCGTCTCGCCCCGGGAGAGATCGGTTATCGCAAGGGTAATGGCATTGGGTGTATGTCCGGGTGTAGCCAGCACGTCGATAACTGCTTTGCCGATCTCGATGCGGTCTCCGTCACACAGGGGCTTATGCTCATATGCCACGCCGGCCGCATGCTCCATGTAAATATCCGCTCCGGTAGCCGCGCGTAATTCCTGACTCCCTGTAATGTGGTCAGCATGCACATGCGTGTCAATAATGCCGGTTATGCCAAGACCATTCTCTTCGGCTGCTGCAAGATAGTCAGCAATATCGCGCTTGGGATCAATCACGTAGGCCTGCCCGGCAAGCGGGCAGCCGACCATATAGGACAGGCAACCGAGACCTTCGACTTTAAATTGTTTGAAAAACATCGCACTCTCCCTTACAACACGGCTGCTTCAGTTATCTGTACCAGTCAAAACTGCGCATCGAAAAATCAGGCAGGTACTCTTTAAGAAGTATTTTGTCCGGTGTTACTTTTATGAAGCTGCAGGAGTCGATATTTTTCACGATGAACTTCTCGGCGGCATCTCCCTGCAGATTCTGTGCGCGCACCATCGGTCCAAGCAGGCTGCGCATCACAGTTTCGAGGTTCCATTTTTTCAGCTTAGCCCTGAACAGACGCGGGTTCGAGCGCACGGTAATCAACTCGGCCGAGCCGAAAATCTGCAGGCTGGGCTGAAGTTTGCTGTGGTCCATGGGCTGCTCGTAAATAAAGGCCGACACGCGCGGGTTACGCTTAATATTGGCGATCTTGCCGCCGGGCACGCCCAGGATATACAACGTAAGACCCTCATTGAAAAATTCGAGCGCCGTTGCCCGCGGCTGGTCCCTGTATGACGTTGCCAGCACCAGGGCCGTGCGGTGCAGCATGCCGCAGCTGTGTTTGCCCGGCCCGGGATCAGCCCGGCCCGACGTGGCCTCAAGCACCTTGAGAATTTTTTTCTTTATGGCAGCCTTTGACGGTTTTTGTATCGTCTTCATAATTTCCCCTTACCAGGTCGCTGAAAAACTCCCGTCAGCGGTTTCATGTCTAAAAACGCTGCACCCGCATCTCGCTGAGGCTTCCGGCCGTAAGCCGGTCAAGCGCCTGTCGGCAGCTGATGCCCGGCGGGGCAAGATATATGGCAATACCGGCAGCATGCAGCGTGTCATAGGCATTGGGTCCAATCTGGCCGCTGACGACCGCCTCGACACCGGCGGCAAGCAGCTCCTGGGCGGCAGCAGTGCCCGCTCCGGTTGCAGCAGCAGCCGAAACGTTTTTGACTGCCGTGGAGGTATTCGTTTCGGCATCGACGATGACGAAATAATCACACCGGCCGAACTGACTATGTGTCGGGGCTTCCAAAGTTTGACCGCTTGAAGATATGGCAACTTTCATGCATCAGCTCCTTCAGTGGGCATGGTCATGGCCGCACGAGGCGGTGCCGCTGACCTTACCGTCAAGGTAGGCCTGCAGCACATTGCCTACCCGGCCGGCAACACCGGTTGCCACCTCGATACCGAAGCCCTGGAACAGGTCAATAGCCTTGGGGCCCATGCCGCCGGCAACCATGACATTGACATTTTGATTTTTGATAAACTCCGGAACAGCTCCGGGGACGTGGCCGTTAAAGAACGGATTGGCCACCGCTTCCACCTTCTGCACGTCGGTTCCTTCGACCTCGACCATAATGTAGTAGGGGCAACGGCCGAAATGCATGCTCATCTCGGACTCAAGTCCTTTGTCTTCTTCACAGGCGAATGCTATTCTCTTCATGTTTTTTTTCTCCTTGTTAGTAATATTCCCGGACACTATTCACTACTACCGCCAGCTAGCTATACGCCGCCAAGCAGTTTTTCCCATTCACTGACTATGCCGGCGAAAGCATCTGTCGCCGGCGACTCCGGATACGCCTGGACAAAGGGCCGACCATCGTCCCCGCATACGACCATCGTGGGATCAAGCGGCACGCGACCGAGAAACGGCACCTTCATCTCGCGGGCGATCCGTTCACCGCCGCCGGTTTTGAACAGGTCGATCGTCTTACCGCAGTGCGGGCACAGCATGCCGCTCATGTTCTCAACGACGCCGATCAGGGGGATCTTCAACTCGCGGCAAAACGATATGCTTTTGCGTGAATCAAGCAGGGCAACGTCCTGCGGGGTTGTGACGATAACGGCACCGTCGACACTGCCGATCAGGTGGGCAATGCTCAAGGCCTCGTCACCCGTGCCGGGCGGCAGGTCCATGATGAGATAATCGAGCTCACCCCAGTAGACCTCGCCCAGGAACTGCTTGATCAAACCGTGTTTCATGGGCCCGCGCCAGATAACGGCGCTGTCTTGGCTGTCAAGAAAAAACCCGATCGACATCAGGCGCAACGTATCCGAGGCTGCGATCGGCAAAATCGCCTCAACTGGGCCCGGGGCCGCCATGGGACGTTTATCCTCCACGCCGAGCATCTTGGGTATGTTGGGGCCGTGTATATCGGCGTCCAGGATCCCGACGGTTTTCCCGCGGGCCGCAAGTGTTGCCGCCAGATTCACCGCGACAGAGGTTTTGCCCACACCCCCCTTGCCGCTTAGGACCATAAACTTTTTCTTGATCGCGCCCATAGCCGTATCGATCAGGCGCTTGGCATGCTTTTCTTTTTCCTCCTGCGAACAGGCGCCGGCCGTTGGGCAGGTTTGACATCCGGTGTTGCTTGTGCATTCTGTACTCATTTCCGCATTCTCCATTCTAGTTATTGGTGATTGAAACAGCCTTTTCCATATCGAAAAAATTTTGTTCAATACATTGTCGTGTAGCATCAATAATCTCCGCCTGCGTTCTGTTGCGTGTCAGCACGGCAGCGTAGCCTTTCACCTGCATGCCCCGCCCCGCAAGAAACCGGCGAATCGCCTGCTCGTCTTTGACGCCGCAGTTGCCCTGATGCGTGACTATTACAAAGACCTCCTTGCCATCCAGGCTTCGGCCCGCCAGAAAGGTGCGCATGGGCGAAGCAAACCGGTGTATCCATATCGGACAGGCCAGGATAAGCGGGTTGTACTGTGCCGCATCCACTGTTACCGGCCCGGGCAGGTCATCCCGGTCAAAAAGCTGATCAATGACGCAGTTAACCGTCCAGAACCCGGTTCGCCTGCGCAACGACGTTATTTCAAACAGTCGGCAGCCCAGTGCGCGTTCCAGTTCCCGGGCGACGACTGCAGTCGATCCCGAAAGAGAATAATACACTATCAGAGGCTTCCATTCCACCTCTTGGTGCTGCTGTGAGGCTGCCTGCAACGCAAACGGCTGCACAACAAGCGTCATAATTAGCAACAAAAACACCCTACACAGCATGGTGCCTGGCCTCTGCCGCGCCCGGGCATCCTGCCGGCAGTTCGCCCAGAGCCGTCCGGGCAATGTCTGCAATGAAAACCGGTGCAAGTCCGGCCTCCCGGCATGCTGAAGCCATGAACGCCTGGCAGCTCGGGCAGCCGAACACCATTGCCTCGGCTTCATGCCGCACGGCATCGTCAATATGTCCCTGCACCATCGACGCACTTTTCTCCGGATAATACTCGGCAAGACCGATGCCGCAGCACCGGGCATGCATGCCGTCATACGCACGCCGCACCCTCTGCACGCCGGCCAGTTCAAACACAGTATTCACTGATTCGTCCGTCCAGGGTGCTTTCCGGCTGATGCACGGGCGCTGGAAGGCCATTTTTTTATTCAAAGTCCTCAACTCCTTTTTTCTGCGCTTCATCACGCGGCCAAGCCACTCGGCCAGATGCACCGGCCGGAACGGAACCTCTATGCCCCAGGAGGGGGCGAGCACGGCCGCCATGACATAGCAGTCGTCGTGCGCAAATACGACTTCCCGCCTGCCAAGCGCTGCTAAACTGCCGATAAAGGCAGCTGCATGCTGTTCCGCCAGCGACGGCAGGCCGGTGTGCAAATGCACGACGCGCGAGTAATAGGGGCTCCCGCTCACAATCGTCATGCCGGCGAACAAAGCACTGGTGCCCATATCCGCCGGCAGGGCATGCTCCATGACGCACAGCGACAGGACCGGCAGTGCTGCGTCACCCTCGACGATCCTGACAGGCACATTGGCAAGCTTTGTTTCTATCATATCGGCCTGCTGCCTCGAAACCAGGCCGATGCCGTAACGTTCCTGCAGACGGCTTATACGTTCAAAAGGCCGTGCCCGGGCGCTGCAGAATTCATCGCAGGCCATACACGTGATGCAGGACGACAAAATGGGCGCCTGTTCGCCCCGCCGCAACGCCCTGATCTCCTCAACGGCCCTATGCAAATCGTAGGCCGCCTCGGGGCACTGCATAAGGCATGTACCGCATTCCGTACACGTGTCAGCGTGATCCATGGGGAACCCTATAAAGCTTCGTCAATACCTGTGGCGATATTCCATACGGCCGCGGCCCATACCGCGGCCCATGCCATGAACCCCTGCAAGGCCCTCCTCCACCCGGGGCTGCACGGCAAATGAAAAAAACAAAAGCAGCGCGCATACCAGAACAAACATACCTATGATAACTGTTTGCGCCGTGCTTCCGGCGATTATGGACCGCGCCATCCTGATAATCCAGGCCGTATGCAGCACCAGGTGCAGTACCAGCAAGGCTATCAGAAAAAAGGCAAGCCACAGGTGCAGCGTACCCCACTCGTGGCGGTCGAGGCCAAGGAAAAAAAGCTCTACATTGCGCCCGTACACCGCAAAGCGGTCCTTGCCCGGGATCAGCGTATACTTCATCAAAAAACCCGTCCCGGCAAGCAGCGAGCCGACAAGCAGCATTAATGCGTCAATTATGAAATTCAACCGAGCCTTACCTGCCATAAAGAATCTCCTCCGTAGCCGGGCATGCCCTGTCCCGGTCATGCGGCCACTGCATCTAGCCTCCGTCTCCTTTCAAAGACTGCCGCACCGTCGTGTTCTCCCGCATGGGGCCCTTTTTCTTCGCCCGCAGCTGCCTGCCACGGCAGCGCCGCCGCACAGCGCACAGGCAGGTGCCGGACACCAGGCCCTTGTGTACAAATCTATCCAAAGCGTCCCGGGCCTCGCCGATCACCCAGGAGATGACGGTCACGTCCTGTCCGGCGAACATCCTTTCTGCGACCCGCGAGATACCGCCGCAGATAAGCGTATCGATCTCAAGCGACTTCAGGTACTGAATGCGCTGCAGCTCATCGCTCGGACCAAGGGCTATTTCCCGGGACTGCTCGACCCTGCCGTTGTCGATATCGACCAGCAGGGCCATATCCGCATACGTGAAATGCGGTGAAATGCGGGTTCCGAACAGGGGAATAGCCACTTTTATCTTCATACTGCAGATTAATTAGCAAGCAGTATGCCAAAAACGATAACAAAAAAAATTATGTTAAATCAGGCGTTTAAATGTCGGCCGCAAAAAAATTTGCACCAATTATTGCAATACTGCAATATATTGTAGTGCAATAAATTGCAAAAATGCAATCAAGGCAAAGGGCTCGCAACCTGATGCAGTCCCCTTTCGCTCGCCATGAAAACAACTTCGGCAGGGGGTAAAACGACGAATGAATTGCCGGTCGGGACTACGGTGCCAGCTGCATGATTGCTTCGCGGCCCGAGCCTTCGACAAAAAGGTCGCGCGGGGCGCCGACAATAAATTCCTGCCAGCGGGGGTCTGCCTCTATCTTCATCAATATTTTTTCCAGTGCTGCCAGCCCCTCGAAGTCGCCGATCCAGAAAACCCGTTCACCAGAGCCGAAAACCCCCATAAAAACCTGGAACCGTGCACTTTCATCGATTGTCCCTGCGAGCACAGCCGCATCTTTGGCATACTGCAGGGCTTCGGCTTTCATATGACGCTTGAACTGACGCGAACGCTCGAATCGAATCATAAGGCAGGCCCCCCTTTTCTAAAAAAATTACCTGCGTCGATCTGAGTACTATATAGCGCATACAAGGGGGATATTCCATCATGCCCCATGAAATAAAAAAATGGGGGAAAGCGGGACAGGCCATTGCGGCCTGCCCCTGTGCCCGGTTCAGATCAGTGCTCTTCTCCCTTGAGATGCTCATGCCTGCCCAGGGTAAAGATCCACTGCAGCATGACTTCCGTGGCATTCGAGCCGTAATCCGGCTGTGACTCTTTCACCTGCAGGCGCAGCTGATTATTGGGCGTGTACTGGTGGGTCAGATAGGCCGAATACTCACGCAAATGATCGCTCCTTTCAAAGGGCAGCTGAACATAATCATAGCGGGTGCCGACGCTCCACTTCTCGGCAAAGCGGTAATCGACGAAGCTGTACAAACCCCACGCATCCTCATCCTGACCGCCGCCGTCGATCTGAGAAAAAAACGCTTCTGACTGCCAGCGAATGCGCCTGTGCCGCTCTTCAAAGGGCGACCAGTTCACTGTCAGGTCAAGGCCTTCCAGATAATAGCGCGGCGTGTCGTCGTCGTCCTCGAAACGGCCGGTGAGGCCGGACAGTCCCCAGTCGACCGACAGGTCCTCAGATGGATCGAAGCGGTGCGTGAGCCGCGCCACAAAGGGCGTATCGTCAAAGTCCCTGAGGCGTTTATAGTCGCCTTCGCCGTGTTCATCATGCTCGTCATCATCACCGTGCTCATGCCGTTTGCCGCTGAACACCTGCAGGCTCCAGGAAAAGGGGTTGCGCCATGGTGACGCAAGTTCGCCTGAAATGCCTATGCCTTCATCGATATAGCCTTCATGGCCCAGGTATGCCCGGTAAATGGCCGGGTAATCGACCTGGGGAAGGGCATGCGGGTGAACTGTGTTAAAGAGGCCAAAATTCGCCCGGAACCGTCCCAGCCGCACATCGGTCTTATAGGGCAATATGTCCCAGACGTCGAGGTAGCCTTCCTCAAGGGACACGTCATCATCATGGTAGGAAAAATTGAACACGGCTTTGGCCCTGTCGTCTATCTCCCCGATAAAGGTAAGATCGACCCCGCGCAGATCAAAACGGTCGGTTTCATGACCCATGTTCGTGTCATCACCCACATTGGCCAGAAAATCGCCGGTGAGGCTTACCCGGGGCTTGATGGAACCCAGCAGGTCATCAAGCGCATGTTCGTCCCCATCGGCGACATGACCGTCTGCGACGGCCTCATCATGATCCGCGAGTATGTCTGCCTCGTGTACATCCTTCTGCAGGTCGGCAATGACACCTTCGGCCTCATGAACATCCCTCTTCAGGCCGCTGATCACGCCCTGCTGCTGCTGAATGATATCCTTGAGTTCACCGACAAGCGCCTTCATTTCCTGCATGTCTTTCCTGAGCGCGTCCATTTCCGCCCGGCTCACGGCATCCGCCGCCCCGGCCGTGGAAAAACCCGCGGCCAGCACCAGACAAACACCCGCACAATACACAACAATCCTTTTCATCGCACCCTCCTCCTAGTGATGTCTATACTGCCGGTAGCAGCCATGCTGATTTCTTCGATCATAACAGGGCCTGTCCGCACAATCACCGGGATAGCGGCGGGACTTCCCCTGTACCTGCATGACTGTACCCAGTTCCTGTACCATGCTTTTCAGCTCACGGATTTCCTGCTCCATGGCAGCAATTTCATTATGATTGTCCGGGCTTTGGTCGGCGGCACAAGCGCTGCCGACCCCAAAGCACGCGAGCACTAACAGATAGATACAGATGTTTTTCATTTTCCTGTCCTTCTTGAAAATGTGTTCAGCCCACAAACAGCCCCCGGCATGCCAGCACATTTTGGTGCTGCTTCCTCAAATCCGCAGATCGAGAAAATCAGGCGCATTGGTCGACAAGCCGTGCGTCACACTGCCGGACGCTGCATGGACTCGTATTGTTTCGTCTGGGTGGTACGAAAGAAACTGAATGGATTACCGGGATGGGGGCGCGCGGGGAGGCTGGACCGTGCGTGTAAAAAGACTGCGTACCAGAATAACCGTCTCGGGACGGCGGCCGATACAGGGAAGCAAAAACGTAAAAAACAGCAGTAGGGCAACACATGCCACAAGTTGCTGGCTGGGGGCCCGCAGGGAATTCTTTTCCGCTTTTACAAAATAGCAGGACGCGTCATACTCCTGCAGGGGCACCTGCTGCGTTGGGGCGTGCTTGTGCACATAGGGCGCAACAAAAAAGGCGCTGCCGAACACAAGGCATGCTATCAAAGCTGTAACCACGCGGGCTGTTGCGTTCATTTTCATACAAAAAGAATACCATCGCCAACCGGAATTGTCAATACGGGGCGGGTTTTACGGCACCCCCACATGCCTTCCGGAGGTCTGCATGACCTCCCAGTATCATACGTCTCGTATCCTGCAAGACATAGAGACACGGTTCCATCCTGGCCGCCGACAAAAGCGTTTTTCATTGTACTATAACCTTCTATACAAAGTCATTTCGACCAAAGGGAGAAATCCTGTTTTAAAATTTCTCAGTCGCTTGTGCTTCTTCAAAATGACAGCAAGGCTACAATAATCTAAAAAATACTCTGGAAAAAACACATTACTGCGCAGCCGGATGCAATCACATGGAAACCCAACAAACGCATCATCAAAATCTTTCTTTGAATTATATATAAATCTGATATATCAATTATAATCTGATGCTTAAAAAAATTCGGGCGTATCTGTTATAAAATAAGATAACACTATCCCCGGTTATTCTTTATGCCCAAAGCTCTTTTGATCCACGCCACGGATCCCGAACTCCAGCTGTCTGAACAGCCTGAAATGGCCTTTCCTGTGCTGGGCGTCACGACGATCGCCTCCCTTTTCCCGCACAACTGGGAGATAACCATTGTCGATGAAAACATGATGCCGGTAGATACGTCGGCACCGGCCGACCTTGTAGGAATATCGACGCTCACCCTTGACGCTCCCCACGCCTATGAACTGGCAGAGGCTTTTAAACGCAGAGGCATTCCGGTTATCATGGGAGGCATGCATCCGTCTTCGATGCCGGATGAAGCCCTGCAGCACTGTGACGCCGTTGTCATCGGAGAAGCTGAAGGCATATTTGAGCGCATC
>Ga0272442_10004919_pt1 | contig 18051 bp, 16 predicted proteins | sample SSMForm2O_FD_200262 | JGI IMG/M metagenome (GOLD analysis project Ga0272442, IMG submission 200262) | Marine sediment archaeal communities from Little Sippewissett salt marsh, Falmouth, MA, United States - SSM-Form-2O | ecosystem: Environmental > Aquatic > Marine > Wetlands > Sediment ... | reverse complement strand
CCTGTGGCGATAAATTGCCGATTCTGGCTAACTTTTCCCTTGCTAATGGAGAAAGTTCCGTATTCATGATCTTCTCACCCCCTCTCTATTTTCAGTAACTATTTTATTATACCTCTTTCAATGATGATAATGCTTATGTAATTGTGGGAAATTTTTATACTCTTGACTAGTATATTACTCCTCGTGTATATTAAATAAAGTCGAGTAAGGCCTTAGTAAAGGTTGTTGTTCCGAAGAGTCTCAGGTAACTGTTTGATAAGGGCCTTGAGTCGGTGGAGACTGCAACCAAACGAGGTAAGACTACATATAATGCAGGAGGTATGCAGTGGCTCAAGAAGACAAAACCTTAACTTGTCGGGACTGTGGTAAAACTTTCGTCTTTACTGTAGGCGAGCAGGAGTTTTATCAATCACGGGGATTGCAGCATGAACCTAGTCGTTGTCCAGATTGCCGTGCGGCCAAACGAAGATATGGACGATTTGCACCCAGAACGATGTACAAGGTAACATGCGCAGAATGTGGATGCGAAACTGAAGTGCCCTTTGAACCTAGAGAAGGCCGACCAGTTTACTGCAGCGAGTGCTACAGTAAGATTAAAGAGCAGCAACAAACCTAATATCGTTACCAAATGAATGTCGGTGTATGCCGAGTAGAGCTTCGCCTCCCTGAGAATCAATCTCTCAAGGGTAAGCGGCGGGTGATTAGGTCTATTGTTGCCCGGCTACGCAATAAATATAATGTATCTGTAGCCGAAGTTGGCAATCAGGGTCTATGGCAGTTGGCTACCCTGGGTATAACTTGTGTAACTTGTCATAGAAGGCATGCCGATGAAGTTCTATCTAATGTGGTGGGATTCATAGTCCAGGGTTATCCTGATTTAGAGCTGCTGGGTTCTGAAATAGAAATCTCCCCAGCTTTTTGAGTTGGTGATTTTAGTTGCCTTGGATTGAGCGGTAGCGGAGTGTTACAGAACTCTCTCCTCGTTTCGTTCAGAGATAGGGTAGCATGGGGAATTGTTAATGGAGGCTATTGGCTTTCTTCATCACCTTAGCGCTCTACCTAACTATAAGAAGCAGATAGTTCATGTTGAGCATATTCCTTCACGGGATGCTATCTTTGGCAAGCTAGACAAAGCTCTCCATCCTGGCCTTGAGTTGCGCCTTGAATCCTTGGGAGTATCAGCTTTTTTTCTTCACCAAACAGAGGCCCTGAATGCTATTTTTGCTGGAGAAAATGTCATGGTAGCTACACCTAGTGCTAGCGGCAAGAGTTTATGTTATCACCTGGCAACGCTTGAAGCGATATTAGATGATAAAGATGGCCGCGCTATTTACATTTTCCCTACCAAGGCTCTGGCGCAGGATCAGCTAAGGAGTTTGAGGGAGATTGCCTGCCCGGAATTTCTTTCTGAAAGCGCGATAGCTGTTTTTGATGGTGATACACCATATGCTGAGAGGACTGGCGTAAAGAAACAAGCCAGGGTAGTACTCACCAACCCGGATATGCTCCATTTTGGCATTTTACCCAATCATCAATCGTGGTCCAGACTGTTTCGGAATCTGAAGTATGTGGTGATAGACGAAGCTCATGTTTACCGAGGTGTTTTTGGCTCCCATGTGGCTAATGTCCTGCGCAGGTTGCGCAGGATCTGTGCTTTTTATGGCTCTACCCCGCAGTTTATTTGCTGCTCAGCCACTATTGCTAATCCAAGAGAGCACGCTCAGGGTTTAGTTGGCCTGCCTTTTGAGACGATTGTTGATGATGGTTCACCACATGGTGAGAAGCATTTTGTTTTTTGGAACCCACCTTTCATTGGCGAGACCAGTGGCAGGCGGCATAACCCCAATACTGAGGCCACTTTTCTTCTTACTGAATTAGTACAGAATAATATTCGTAGCCTCGTATTCGCTCGTACTCGCAAGTTGACTGAGCTTATTTATATTTATACTCGAGGACAGCTTCACCCATCTCTATCTGACAAAATCAGCCCCTACCGAGCGGGTTACCTTCCCGAGGATAGACGTCAAATTGAGCGGCAATTCATCAATGGTGAGCTCCTTGGGTTGGTGGCTACAGTTGCCCTGGAATTGGGCATAGATATTGGCGATTTAGATGCTACTGTGCTTGCTGGCTATCCTGGAAGCATTGCCAGCGCCTGGCAGCAGGCCGGGCGTAGTGGGCGAAGCATGAACAGCTCATTGAGCTTCCTTATCGCTCAATATAACCCACTCGACCAGTACTTGATGCGTAACCCGGATTTCTTTTTTGGCAAGAATTTCGATAATACCTTAATTAACCCTGATAATCCTTATATTCTAAAACCTCATCTCCTCTGTGCTGCGTGGGCGAAACCTCTCGATGATAGGGATGAAGAGTTCTTTGGAGTAAATGTTAATGCTATGGCGGCTGAGCTGGAGAGTGAAGGTAAGTTAAAAAAGCGCCAGAGGAAATGGTATCTTTCTTCGACTCTCTCATATCCTGCTCAAAATGTAAGTGTCAGAGCCGCATCGGGGAAGAATTATTCCGTCATTGATGTTTCCCAGAACTGCTTACTGGAGATGGTGGGAGCAGATGTGGCTTTCTTTCAGATACATCCTGGTGCTATCTATCTCCATCAGGGGAAGCCTTATCTTATAACTGAACTTGACTTAACCAAGCGTAGTGCTGCTGCAATGCCAACTTCGGCAAATTATTATACACAGACTAAGGAAACTGCTGATATCAAGATTGTGGGGATAGATAAAGAAAAAATTTGCCACGAGGTAGAGGTTTATTTAGGAGATGTGGATGCTACCACCAGCGTGGTTGGCTTTAAGAAGAAAAGACAATTCACCGAGGAAATTATTGGTGAAGAGCCTCTCAATTTGCCATCTCAAAACTTTCCCACCAAGTCTTTGTGGTTTGATTTGCCTCAAAAGGCGATAGATAAGATAGTCGAGACACGGCTTGACCTTCGTGGTGGTTTGCATGCCTGTGAGCATGCTGCTATTGGCATACTTCCTCTGTTTGCTCTATGTGATAGAAACGATATTGGTGGTGTTTCTACCTCCTTTCATCCTGATACGGGCAAGGCGCAAATCTTTATTTATGATGCCTATCCCGGGGGTATTGGCATTGCTGAAAAGGGGTTTAATCTAGTTGAGGAACTCTGGCAAGCTACCTTAGCGCTGGTCGAAGAGTGTCCTTGCATAGGTGGTTGTCCTGGCTGTATTCAATCGCCCAAGTGTGGCAATAATAATTACCCTTTGGATAAAGAGGCGGCGTTGATACTGCTCCGGGGGTTAGTGGGCCTCTGCTTAAGCTGAGACACGGGTCGGATGTGCAGTTTTGTAAAAGTGTGGAAATTGCGACAATATAGCTGTCCCTGGCATATGCCATGCCATAATTTAGCTGAAGGTTAAGATATGGAACAATGGACTGAAGCCTATCTTGATATAGAAACAACTGGCTTATCTCCATTTTGTGACAGCCTCACCGTGATAGGTATTTTCCTGTGTAATGACGGAGATAATGAAGTCATTCAATTAGTGGGTGAGCAGGCGAACAGGGAAAATCTTGTCAAAGCCCTGAAAGGCGTTGGCGTAATCTATACTTATAATGGCAGCAGGTTTGACCTTCCTTTCATTGATGCTTCCTTAGGAATAAACCTTGGGGCCAAATTTCGCCATCACGACTTGATGTATGATTGTTGGAGTAATAACCTGTATGGTGGATTTAAGGCAGTTGAGAGCCAATTGGGAATCCCCCGACAGCTACAGGGCGTTGGTGGATTGGGAGCAGTGTTGCTTTGGCAGCGATACCAGGATAATAATGACCAGAATGCCTTAGCTTTGCTGTTACAGTATAATAAGGAGGATGTAGTGAATTTGAAGGCATTGAGGGAGAAGTTGAATGATTATCAGCATTAGTGGAACCTGGGATTGAGCGAACGCCATGGCGAACTGCCTTTGGTCATCGAATTGAGTAATTAACATGCCTGTCTATTCTTATTCGCAGCTAAATGTATATAAGGAGTGTCCCTTAAAATATAAGCTTCGATATCGCGATAGAATTAAGAGGGTCTCTGAAATCATCGAGAGCTTTATGGGCACAATGGTTCATGAAACCCTGAAGAAGTGTTATGACAATCTCGGACTTAGCAAGGTAGATACATTGGACACTTTACTCGCTTACTACGGTAAAATTTGGCAGGAGAACTGGCGTGATTCGATCCTCATCATGAAGAAGGATTTGACGCAGGAGAGCTACATGGCGAAGGGAGAAAAGATGATTAAGGCTTATTACGAGCGCTATTCACCTTTTGACGCGGACGTTACTATAGGCACTGAGATGAGGCTCAATTTCCACCTGGATGACGAGAAAAAATACAGAATGATCGGGTATATAGACCGACTGGCACGAGCTCAAGGCGGTGTTTATGAAATTCATGACTATAAAACATCCGCTCATCTACCGAGTCAGCAAGATGCTGACAACGATGGGCAGCTTGGCTTGTACCATATTGGGATTCAGCAGAGATGGCTACATATCAAGGATGTCAGGCTCATCTGGCACTACCTTGCCTTTGATACAGAACTTGTTTCTTATCGCACTCCGCAAGCTATCACAAATCTGTGTCAAGATACAAGGAGACTAATTGACGAGATAGAATCCGCTCAAGATTTCCCCCCGAAGGAAACCTGGTTATGTGATTGGTGCGAATATCCTGACCTATGTCCGCTGAGGAAGCACTTTTTTGAGGGAGAGACGCTGCCGTTACAACGAATGCTTTTCCCCATGAGCTAATTGTAATATTGTTGCAATTAGTAATTTTTCTTGCTACGATAGCACCTGTGATTCAGGGCTCAATCCGGGTTTTGCAAACTCAGGGATATAAAGTGACCAGGCCTCGAAGGCAAGTGTTAGGGGTTCTTGAAGAGGCGCAAAAATCACTTTCACCTTATGATATACAAAAGGTTCTGCGCAAACGGGGCAAATACCTGAATCATGTCACTATCTATCGTATACTCAATCTATTTTGTCGCCTTAATCTGGCTCACAAGGTATTATCTGTTGGCGGATTTGTGAAATGCACTATGGATAAAAAGGAAGGATGCCATCGGCTTTTGGTTTGCCGTTGTTGCGGAGCTCTTCAGGAATTTGCTGATGATGAATTATGCCAGCGTGAAAGAAAGCTTGCTCAGAATTCTGGTTTCCATACGGAATATCATCTTTCTGAATCTTTAGGAATTTGCTCTGATTGTTCTAAAAAACAGTAAGGAAAATGCTCAGGCGGATAGTAAAAGAATTAAGAGTGCACGCTCCGTACACAGCGTTAGGAGCGACTAGTGGCATCGTAATCATGATGATAATAGTTTATGGCAACGTTCCGTCTCGAGCTTCCTATATTGCTTTTTATAGCCTGCACCCAATCCATGTTCTATTAAGTGCTCTTGCAACTACGGCAATGTATGCCAGATATAAAAAGTGCAAATTATGGCAAGCGCTTTTGATTGGCTGGACTGGCTCGATTGGGATTGCTACTCTAAGCGACGTGGTAGTTCCTTATTTGGGGGGATCCCTGCTCCACATTCCAATGGAATTTCATGTACCTTTTATCGAGAAATGGTGGATTAATCTCATGGCGTTAGCTGGTGTCGCTATTTGCTATCGGAAGCCTGTAACCAAGATGCCTCACTTCGGGCATGTGTTGTTAAGCACATGGGCATCGTTATTCTACTTTACAGCATTCGGGATAGCTGATTGGGTTCCGTTGCTTCCATTTATCTTCTTGTTCTTGTTTCTGGCAGTTTGGATTCCATGCTGTACCAGCGATATAGTATATCCTCTTCTCCTTGTAGGGAAGGGTAAAACATCATCTTAAGCTAACATGTCCTGGCTAATAAGAGACCCGCAAGCTAAAAGAGAGTTATACTTATGCTACTATGTATGGTGCGAGAGGTGAAAGCGATTGCTTACTATTGATATAGACCCGGTTGCCTTCTCTATTGGTTCCATCAATATAAGTTGGTATGGAATGATGGTGGCCCTTGCGGTGTTGACATTGCTTGCTATCACTTTGCGGGAGGCGAAAAGGTTAGGCGTTTCGCAGGATACTGTTTATAGCTTCTTCCTCTGGGGCATCATTGGTGGTTTTATTGGAGCCAGGTTGATTGTTGTTCAATGGGACTATTATATAGCTCACCCTGGGAGCATTTTTAATTTTATCGGCTACCCCGCCTTCAGCCTCTATGGGGCTATTATTGGTGCCCTTATAGCAGTGTGGGCTTATATGAGGGTGAAGAAAATCCCATTACAGGACTTAGCTGTGGTGTATGACACCGTTGCTGTAGGAGCGCCTGTGGCTCAGGCTATAGGCAGAATTGGCTGCACCATAAATGGCTGCTGTTATGGGAAACCTACCTCTCTGCCCTGGGCAGTTATCTATACTAATCCTATGAGTGCTTGTGGATTTCGAGGGATTCCGTTGCATCCGACGCAGCTTTATTTTCTATTATGGAATTTAGTAGTTTTTGCTGTGGTATGGCGACTGCGTGGGCGGCTTAAGCCACAGGGTTCACTTTTCATGCTTTATCTTTGCCTGTATGCTGCTGGTGATTTTAGTTTAAGGTTCCTCCGCGTGAATGAACCATTCCTCCTTGGCCTTCACCAGGGGCAAATCATCAGTTTAGCGATACTGGCAGTGTGTTTGCCTTTGTTTATCCGTAGAATGCGCAGGGCTGCGCAGAAATAATTAGCGGCACTAAATACGAAATACTAAAAGTTTATAATTTGTGTACTTATGGGGATGAGGTGAAATCAAGAAGATTGAGCTTCAGCACCTCTTTCCCGTTCCAGAAGCTGCTCTTGATTTCATACACGATATCTACATAGGAAGGAATTTCAGCTTCCGCTTTTTGTGGGTCGAAACTCACGGCTCTCCAGATTGCATCTCCCTGTTTGAGTTTTAGTTCGAGATACTTGCTCTGGTTGCCGAAGTAGCGGTGTTCCAGCACTTTGCTTTGGCGACTGAGAAAAGTGGGTGGTGGATTGCTTTGCCCGAAGGGTTCCAATTGCTGCAGCAGGCCAAAAGTATTTCCAGACAAAGTAGATAAAGGTACTTCGGCGTCAATGCGCAATTTAGGGCGTAAATCTAGAAGGGATAATTGGCTTGCTGCTAAATTTATGAGTTTTTCTTTTAGTTCATCTATGTTTTGATGCGCTGCTACGAAACCAGCGGCTGCGGGGTGGCCACCAAAGGAAGTAAGTAAATCCTGGCATTGTTCTAATGCAGCAGCGACATTGAATTCAGGTATGCTTCGCGCACTGCCTCGACATAGCTCGGGGCCTAAGTTGATTACAATAGCAGGCTTGCAAAACTCATGTACTAGCTTGCCAGCAACAAGGCCGATAACTCCGGCAGGATAACTTTCATCACCTTCTATTAGCAATGGAAGGTTTGTCTTTGTGGCTAGTTTTCCCTTTACTTTGTTTAGTGTTTCTATGGTTAATCTTTGGCGTTCGGTATTTTTCTCTTCTAACTTCGCTGCTAATTGCTGAGCTTCCTCTAATGAGTCTGTGGTTATTAAACTATAGCTGGTAGAGGCATGGCCCATTCTGCTGGCTGTATTGAGGCGAGGCCCTAATACCCATGAGATACTTTCAGCGTCGAGTTTACCCATCTCTAACCTTGTCAGCCTGACCATTTCCTGGAGCCCGACACGGGGAGTGTTATTAAGCACTTTTAAGCCTTCCTTTACCAGATAGCGGTTTTCACCGATGAGTGGAACAACGTCAGCAACAGTGCCTAAAGCTACTAAATCTAGCAATCCCGTGAGAGATTTTTTCCTGCTGTCTTTGTGGAACAGCGCCTGCAAAAGTTTGAAGGCTACGCCCACTCCTGCCAAATCGAGGAAAGGGTACCTGGAGCCTTTTCGTTTCGGGTCAATCACAGCTATGGCTGGAGGCAGTGTTTCTAGCGGCATGTGGTGGTCAGTAATAATCATATCTATCCCTATTTCTCGAGCTCGCTTTGCCTCCTTGAGGCTAGTGATTCCACAATCAACAGTGATAATTAAGCTGATTCCGTGGTTATGGAGTTCCTCTATAGCTTGTAGCCTTAACCCATGTCCCTCCTTAAGGCGATCGGGAAGATAGAGAGTAACTTTGCCGCCAAGCCACGATAAACCCTCTGCAAGAGAAGCTGTGGAAGTGATGCCATCAACATCGAAGTCACCGTAGATAGCTATCTTTTCTCTGTTAAGTATGGCCTTGTATATCCTGTTCACAGCTTGTGACATATCATCGAGCAGGAATGGGTTGCCTGTAAGGCGGCGGTCACCCGCCAGAAATGGTTCGATTTCACCGATATTGACACCGCGATTGTAAAGCATCTGGGCAATTAGAGGATGAAGATGGGCAGTGCTCAGATACTCGCGGGGCGCTGCAGGTAAAACTTGCCAGTGATCTGGATAATTTGCTTCCATAATTTAATAACCTGATGGCTTTCAGCCAGAATTGCTAACTATATCACAGGAAAGAGGTATGATAAAATCCCGAAGGTTATCTATTTGAATGGGTTGATACAATATGCAGCCAGTAATTGCAGGACACCTATATATGTTAGTGCTCTAGCATATCATAGCTGGGATTTATAATGCCTCTCTTCTTTATCCCTGGTCAGTGGGAGGAGCGTGCTGAGCATGATGCATATCATTGCCATAGCGGCGCAGATTATGAAAACTATATGGTAACTGCCTGTGACATCAAATATATAACCGCCCAAGACTGGCCCTATCACAAATCCAATTGCGCCGATGGCGGTATTAAGTCCCATGAGTGTAGCTAGGGAGCTCAAGCCGAATAGGTTTGCCATTATTGGAGACTGTAGAATTTCCATAGTTCCGTAGCTGATGCCGAATATGGCGGCGAATAGATAAAGCACCCACATTTCTGTACCTGTTAACAGGCAGAGGAAACTAATTGATATTAATGACATAGAGATTATGAGAACGGGTTTCATGCCAATCGCATCAGCTATGCGACCAAAGGCTAGCCTGCCCGCAATACCAGCGCCGCCGATGATAGCTAAAATATTGGCAGCGCTGGCTGGTGACATGCCCAGTCCGATAGCGTGAATAACGCTGTGCACCATAACAATAGACAAGCAGAAACCCCAGGAAAGAAATAGCATGCTCGCTATCCAGAAAGGCCTGGTATGGACTGCTGCGCGGATAGAAAGCCCATCCACTTTCCCAACCGAATTTTTTTCCTCTACCTTATTCTCGTTATAAGGTAATTGTCCCATCTGGATTGGGTGCTGTTTGAGAAATTGGGCGGCTAACATAATGACTCCCATGGTGATACTCCCTATGATGAGATAGGATTTGCGCCAACCGTAAATAGATATGAGCCAATTAGCCAATGGCGGAACAACCAGTTGCCCGATTCCCACGCCAGAGGTAACAATAGCCATCATCAACCCTCTTTTCTTAATAAACCATCGGGGTATTATGGATATTATGGGGACCCAATAGAAGCCCATGCCTATGGATGCTATTACTCCGTAGAACAAGTATAGCTGCCATATGGCGTTAGTCTGTGACATGAGTAGATAACCCAGCCCAAGAAAGAAACCACAGGCCGAAAGTACCAATCTGGGTCCAAATCTGTCGGTTAATCTACCTACAACGATAAGTATAGGGATATGTACAACAGTCGATAGTGATAAAGCACCTGAAGTCATTGCTCTTGTCCAACCGAACTCGCCTAGCAATGGTGCAAAGAAGACGCCGAAACTATACAATATTCCTTCCGCTATCGTTACAATAACGAGGGAAGCTGAAACTACGATATAGCCATAGGAAAACCTTGATTGTGGCTGAATTTCCTGGGTAGCCATAATAATTTTCACCCCGAATAAGATACTATTGATGCTGAGTTAGCTGAATATTCCTGGCACGGATTTCGTCCTGGCTCCTGGAGAGCGGAGTTTCCTCTCTAAGGGGTCAATAACAGGGACAGGGAAGAAACAGGAGCAATGGAAGTTGATATACGGATTGAAGAACTCTCTATTGAAGGCGTTGATCAGTTCAGCATAGCTCTGGGGGATATAAGCATATCCCAATCCTAAACGAACTGCCCTAAGTCCTCAGGCTCATCTTGTATTGGAAGAGGCGGGTGAAATTAAGCAAGCTCAGTAGCTTCTAATAATTCAAGGGTATGCTTCCATCCCATAGGCATAACGTGAACTCCCTGGCAAAGACTCTTTATTCCCTTAATTAATTCAACGCTAATTTGTATACTTGTTTTAGCCCTTTCTTCCTTTTTTGCTTCTGCCATCATGTTAATATATTTCTCAGGAACAGAAATCCCCGCAATATGTTCATTCATGTATTTAGCCATCCCGGCAGACTTTAACGGTATTATCCCTCCTAATATTGGAACCTGGAATTTTTCAGCTTCTTTCATAAACTTCTCAAATGTTTCTAAATCGTAGATAGCTTGAGTCTGGAAAAATTTTGCTCCTGCTGTAATCTTTTTTTCCATCTTAATCAGCTGCAGTTCCATCGGGTCATATCCAGGATTCACTACTGCCCCAAGACAAAACTCTGGCTTCCCATCCAGTTCATTTCCATTCATATCTTTACCTTCTATTAAGGTGGAAGCGGCTTTTAAGAGAGTTACAGAATCTAAATCAAATACTGGCTTTGCTCCTGGATGATCCCCCAACGTTATGTAATCTCCGGTTAAGACTAAAACGTTTCTTATACCTAAGACATGGGCATTTAGGAGATCCGATTGAAGAGCAATCCCATTTCTATCCCTGCAAGTTATCTGAAAAATTGGCTCCAAATCTCTTTGTGCTAAAAGGTGGCAAACTGGCAAAGAACCAAGTCTCATTACTGAACTTTGCATATCAGTGACATTAAATCCATCTACTTTACCTCTTAAAGGTTCAGCCTCCTCATCTAAAACCTTAGCAATATTTACTCCCTTCATAGGTGCTACCTCGCAAGTAACAAGGAACTTTCCGCTTTTTAATTTTTCAGAAAAATTCATTTCACCTCCTCCTTCTGAGAAAGGTATTCTATAATATTTTTGCTATAATCCCGTGGCGGCAAAATTTTCGTTAACGTATCCAATTTACCTAATTTTTCTAATCTCTTGTAAATTAAAACCCAGGCACAATCAGCTTCTGGGTCCACCTCGCACTTCCCATTCTTAGCTCCACCACAAGGACCATTTAACAGTCCCTTAGGGCAATTTGTGATAGGACAAATCCCGGCGGTGTAGTTTAAATTGCACTGACCGCACTGATCACAATCAAAATCTCGAGCACTAAGCCCTTGAAAGCCATTTAAATAAAGGGTATCGCAGCCGGTATAGACAAGCTTACTTTCCAATAATGCAGAGACAACCTGAGTTCCTACACCACAGGAAAAGACTAAAACTAGCTCTGCGACCGCTATTTCTTTGGAGTATTGTCCAATATATGCTTTGGCAAATTCCCTGTTACACAAATAATCCAAGGTTGCTCTTCCCGTAATTTCCTCTTTCAAACCATCTACAAATTTAGCTACTTCCTCTTTAGGGAAATAAAGCTCTTCGCAGCCAAGGCATTCAAAGATAAAAAGCCTTTTTCCGGAGATTTTCGCCAGTACCTCCTCCTCAGGCTTTAATTGAATTACGAGCATATTCCTTCTCCTGTTTAATAAAACCTAAAATAGAAATCTTTGAGGAACAAATAACCTCGCAGCACCCACACTCTATACAATTTTCCACCTTGAATTTAACTGCTTTTTCCAATTCACCCCTTTTACCATAAAAAGCATAATAAAAAGGATATAAACCCATAGGGCAGGCCTCTACACAACGGCCACATCTTATACAATCCCTTTCCTCAGAAACTTCCACAACGGGCTTCTTCAAAATAGTAAGACCAGTCATTCCCTTAATTACGGCTGAATCTAAGCTCAATTGAGAGATTCCCATTATTGGGCCACCTGCTTTCAATTCATATTTATTCGGAAGCTCTTCCTCTCCCATACAATAGTGGATGATATCCCTAAATGGAGTGCCCAGCTTAACAAGATAATTTCCTGGTTTGCTTAAGTTTTCTCCAGAGACAGTCATAACTCTTTGAATTAAGGGAATACCTTCTATTACTGCTTGATAAATAGCAAAAATTGTACTGACATTTGAAACCACTACTCCGACGTCTAAAGGTAATCCTTTTTCAGGAACGTCCCTATTTAAAATCCTTTTTATTAATATCTTTTCTGCACCTTGCGGATATTTAGTCTTTAAACTAAGTATTTCGATATTTGAAGGTTCATTGAGTAAATTACTTAAACTTGCTAAAGCTTCAGGTTTATTATCTTCAGCTGCTATAAAAACTTTGTTAACCTGTAAAATTTTCTGGACTATTTTTATTCCGGTGAGTATTTCTTCAGGATGCTCAATCATAATTCTGTTATCGCCATTTAAATAAGGTTCACACTCACAACCATTTACAATTAAGGAATCTATATTTTTAGGGGGGGAAAGCTTCACATGTGTGGGGAACATTGCTCCACCAAGCCCCACGATTCCTTTTTCCTTTATTATTTCTAATAAGTCTTCCCTGCATAAACTCTCAAAATCTTTTCGAGATTGGATTGAGTAGTCTAGCTGATTTTCCATATCGTTTTTTATTATTAGGGCTGGTTCTTCTTTCTTAAGCGTCGGATGAATTCGTTCTTCGATAGATATTACCTTTCCACTTATACTGGAATGAATGGGAACAGAGACAAAACCATCAGCTTCCCCAATTTTTTGACCCACATTTACCTTATCTCCCACTTTGACCAAAGGCCTAGCCCTTTTACCGGTATGTTGGGAAAGGAAAATAACTGCCTCTTCTGGTTCTGGAAAGCTCTCCAGTCTCTTATCTTTAGTCTCTTCCTTTTCCTCTGAAGGATGAAGCCCTCCATAGAAACCTTCGCCTCTTGAATTTTGATTTTGCAACGATAAGCTTTTCTTAACTTTCGGAGAGGGCTTAGAGTAATCTCTTAATTGAACAGATTCTAAGGTTAGCTTTCTTCCCTGTTTTTCAAATCGCTCATAAATTTCCTGCCATACACAATCAATATTAGGGTTTACCTCACATTTTCCGTTTTTTGCTCCACCGCAAGGACCATTTAATAATCCTTTAGGGCAATTCACAATGGGGCAAATTCCACTGGTTAAATTCAAATAGCACTGGTCACAGCCAGCACACTTCTCTCTTTCCAAAGAAATACCATGATAGGCAACTCCACTTGTAGGGTTTGTGCTTTGTATAGAATCAGCCAAGGCATACACAGGTTTTCTCTCCAAAAGTTGCGCCACGAATTGAACTCCTATTCCACAGGAAATCACTCCTACGCCATCGCAACCAGAAAGATCTAAGTTCAAGAGCTCCTTGCTAGATAAAAAATCATTGCATAAGAAATCAACTCCTATCCGCCCAACAATTTTACTAGCGTCTTCTCCTAAAATTTTGAAGAGCTTATTATGTTCCTCTTCTTTGTCTTCCCTCTCAAATCTTTTGTAGCATTTATTACAATAAATGATAAATATCCCAGCTACCGCATCAAAAATCTCTTGAATTTCTTTCTCAGGTTTTAACCTAAATTTGGTGTAGTCAATTAAACTTGTTTCGTTCATTATTGCTCCAGAAGTCAACTATTTACCTTTTCCGCAACTCTCTGCAAGTTCCTATCAAAGGGGCCTTATCTATGCCGCCATCGTTCTCTGGGGCGTATCTGGCGACTATAAAACTTGGCTTCTGTAGGGAAATATACTGCAGATTCAGATTTTCCCTGGTATTATAAACCTCTTCGATAAAAAAAGGAAGCCTAAGTCTCTTCCAATACAAGCTGAGCCTGGAGGGAGGGATGATTTCTAACACAAGGTGAGCCTGATAGGAGAGGCAACTAGTTTATGATTGGGGCATGCAACTGATCACGAACGATAAGAATCTACGAACAATAGAACAAGTCAGACAATTTCTGGGAGGGAGTGAGGCACTTGAATCCAGAGGGTTATCTGTGGGGGAGAAATACGATTGGATAGAGGAGGTGCTGATAAGATTGGCTATCATAGGCTAAAGAGAGCGGGGAAGGGGGTGATACGGCGATATATGGGGACAATTACGGGCTATTCCTGGTCACAGGTGTCACGGCTAATAACACAGTACAAATGAAGGGAACATAAAAGCGATGTATATTATGGGCGAAAACCTAATGATATCTGATCCAGACACCAGCCATGTCAGGAAAGGGCTGGGAAATCTTGAATTTCTCGTTGTACAGGATATATTCCTTACCGAAACTGCCCAGTTGGCTGATGTTGTACTTCCGGCGACATCTTATGCTGAGAAAGAAGGCACATTCACTTCTACGGAGCGCTTGGTACAGATGGTGAGAAAAGCGATTGAACCTCTTGGCGTTAGCTAATGGGTAATTTGTGTTGGTTCAAACTCTTAGAAGCCAGATTAGAATCAAAGTGTTAATAACGGAAAGGGTGCCTGAAGGTGTGATTTTCATACCATTTCATTTTGTTGAATGCGCGGCGAACGTCTTAACGAATCCAGCACTGGACCCAAAAGCAAAGATCCCCGAACTTAAGGTATATGTCACAAAACTGGAAAAGGCAAAGGTTTCATAAATTATCCTGTAGTCGAAGATGACGCAGGTTCTATGTTGCTTAAAAACTGGTAAATATCGAAGAAAGCGGAAGAGAAGCTATTCCAGAGGTTGGGGGACTTGTTTGGGGGAGATAAACTCGACGTAGCAACCTTGCTCTGCATGCTCCAATTATAGCTGGGTTGCCCCTTATCTCAGGCTCATCTTGTAGTCGAAGAGGCTAATATTTGACTTCAGTAAGACGATTAATTATAGTAATGGGCATTAAGAAAATGAATAAGGAGTGATTAAAGAATGATTAGAAATGAACTGGTTATCGTTGGGGGCAGTGCAGGAGGAGTTCAGGCTGCTATTTGTGCCCAGAAGCACCAGCGCCTGAAGGACATAATCGTTATTCGCCCGGAGAAAAAGATTCTGGTCCCTTGTGGCATACCTTATATTTACGGTACGCTCGGCAATGTTGAGAAAAACATAATGCCCGATAAGCTTTTGGGTGATGCCAAACTAAATAATGGTAAGGTGGCCTCTATCGATCGCAAGGCCAAGACGGTTACCCTCGAAGATGGCGAGGCAATTGGCTATAATAAGTTGATACTGGCTACTGGATCGAATCCTGTGGAGCCGCCAATTCCAGGAGCAGATAAAAGCAATGTTTGGTTCGTGAGGAAGGATTTTGACTATCTTGAACAGCTTGCTTCGGCTATAGATAGTGCAAAGCATATAGTGGTTATCGGCGGTGGTTTCATCGGAGTTGAATTTGCCGACGAGTGCCACAAACAAGGTCCTGAAGTCACTATAGTGGAGCTATTGGATCATTGTCTGCAGTTAATTTGCCCTGAACAACTATGCGTTCGCGTCGAAGATGCCCTGAGAGATAGGGGTGTCAAAGTCGCCACAAGTAATGCTGTGAAATCTATTGGTGGTGCTGATAAAGTAGAGTTTGTTGTATTGGGAAATGGTGAGAAAATCGAGTGTGATATGGTAATCATAGGAATCGGAGTAAGACCAAATACCAAACTAGCGGAAGAAGCTGGATTGGAGATTGGCCCCACTCGCGGTATCAAGGTTGATGAATTTCAGAGGACTACCGATCCTAATATCTTTGCTGTTGGTGACTGTGCCGAAAAATACTCCTTCTTCAACAGCGCACCAGTTCCTCTTCGGCTCGCCGCGATTGCAACGCGCGAGGGCAAAATTGCCGCGGCGAATCTTTATAGCCCCCAATGGCGGAATGTTGGGACCCTGGGCGTCTTTTCCTCAATTGTCGGAGAGACCGCTATTTCTGTGGCAGGGTTGACCGATGCCCAGGCGGCTGAGATCGGCTACCATGATATCGTTGTGGGGGAGGCTGAAGCAGCATCTAAACATCCAGGTACTATGCCAGGCGCCGAACCGATGAGAGTCAGGCTTATATTTGCTCGCAAGTCTGGTAAATTGCTGGGAGGGTGTGCTTGCTGTGCCATGACCGCAGGCGAATTCAGTAATATTCTGGCAGCTTGCATAGTAAATGGGATGACTATGGAGCAGGTGGCTCTTTTCCCTATGGGCACTCATCCATGGCTTACTGCTTCTCCATTGGCTTACCAGCTGACTGATGCTGCTAGTAATGCATTACATAAGGCTAAAGGAGTGGCAGCATAATCTAGCATAATAGGAAGAAATCGCTTTAGCGTATGCCTGCTATCGATTGCACCCAGGGCAAATTCATGTTATTTGTTTTTTGCCCTGGGTGTTTGTTATCTTATTACTTTTCGCACAAGTCAGTGTAGAGGTGGTTATCTTGATCTCGTTCGTATAGATGGGTGACACATGCATGAGTTATGAAGGGGCGTAATAATGGCTGTGCTATGAATGTTTATTGCTCAATGCCAGGGTATAAACGCATGGCAAACATTCCCAGGTTATCAAAGGAAGCCACACGAAGACTAAAATGGTTTGATTACTACAATGCTCATGACCACAATGCCAAACTTACCTGTCGGCACTTCGACATTTCCCCTCAAACACTTTACTGCCAGAGATATCATATCAAGATGGGATGTTCTGGAAGCTCACACCAGAGCAACTTCTAATACCGCATACGGGTTTATTGGTACCTTGCTAGCGCGCATGCCTTTCCCTATCAAGGCCATCTAGGTAGATGGAGGATCGGAGTTTCAAGACGCTTTCGAGAGAGAATGTGTATAATACTATCCGCCCTCACTAGGCATGGGGTTATCTTACTCCACAGGAATTCCTTGAAAACTATCAACAAAATCAGAAAAAGGAGGATGTGTCACTAATCATCTGAACGAGTACACCTGTTTGACTATTTGCCTCAACGCACAAAGAATAGGAAGAACCAGTAGTAGTTACTTTGCATCAATGAAAACCCTATATGTGGAATAGTCAAACCACCCGACATCAAGATTTCCTATTTCAGGGTTTCCTAGGAATCAACAAAGGTCAAATGCATGGATGCGGGACAGTATGAGAAATGATTGAATTAAAGCACAAAAGATAAGGAGGAAACTAGAGAATGTCTTTTAAATCACCTAAAGATACAGTTGGGGCGATCGATGCTGTCGGTTGTGCCAAGGCGAACCTGACGTGGGGCCAGTTACTCACCCTGGGGTTTTTGGCAGGGGCGTTCATAGCCTTTGGTGGACTGTTGGCCATTGTGGTTGGTGGTGGCGTGCCAGGTATTAAAGAAGTGAATCCTGGGTTGCAAAAATTCATTTTTGGTGCTGTGTTCCCTGTAGGCTTGATACTTGTTGTGATTGCCGGCGCCGAATTATTTACAGGCAACACTGCTTGTTGTATCCCAGCAGTGCTGGCCAGAAAAGTAAGATGGACTGACTGTATCAGGAATTGGGGGGTGTCTTATATTGGTAATTTCATAGGTGCACTCTTTGTGGCTTTCTTCTTAACCTATCTAACCGGCCTATTAGCTAAAGACCCATGGTTGGCTACTACTATTGGCATTGCTGAAGCAAAAGTATCCCAAGATTTTTGGCCGCTCTTTCTCAAGGGTATTGGTTGTAACTGGCTGGTTTGCCTGTCAGTATGGCTTGCCGTTGCCTCAGAAGATACCATTGGCAAGATATGGGGTATCTGGTTTCCAATTATGGCTTTCGTGGCTCTTGGCTTTGAGCACAGTATCGCCAACATGTTCTTCATCCCAGTGGGCATCTTCTATGGCGCTGCTGTAACTTGGGGTCAGTTTTTAGTTACAAACCTTATTCCAGTTACCCTTGGAAACATTGTAGGTGGCGCTTTCTTTGTTGGCGTGATCTACTGGTACGTCTATGGTCGGCAGAGTGCTGAAAAGTGTGCCGAACCGGAGAAGAGTTAGAAGAATATAAGACTTTACTTTCGTTAGAAAAGGGTGCTTGTCTGTTTCAGACAAGCACCCTTTTTATTA
>Ga0272442_10004918_pt1 | contig 18051 bp, 17 predicted proteins | sample SSMForm2O_FD_200262 | JGI IMG/M metagenome (GOLD analysis project Ga0272442, IMG submission 200262) | Marine sediment archaeal communities from Little Sippewissett salt marsh, Falmouth, MA, United States - SSM-Form-2O | ecosystem: Environmental > Aquatic > Marine > Wetlands > Sediment ... | reverse complement strand
GCAGTCCTTTTTTCATGTGCCCTCCAATAGAGAATAGGTTTTGGGGGCGGAATCTCTCAGAAAAAAGGTGGCAGGTGACAGGATGACAGGTATCAGGTGGCAGGATGACAGGTGACAGGAAATCGAGGCCGATCCACCCAGGAGATCAATGAGGCGATCTCCTTGGTAGGTCGTCGGATTTCTCCTGTCACCTGATAGCTGTAACCTTTTTCCTGTTTTCTTCACCCCCGGATGGCTTCCACCTCTTCAATGGACTTGGGAATGGGCTTGCCCAGCAGCCGGGCGCCGGTGTCGGTGATCACGAAATCCTCTTCGTTGCGCAACCCGCCGAAATCCTTCCAGGCCTCCACCTTGTCGTAGTTGATGAAATCGGCGAACTTGTGTTCCGCTTTCCAGCGCTCGATGAGCACCGGGATAAAGTAGATGCCCGGCTCGATGGTCAGCACGTACCCGGGTTTTAACTCCCGGGCCAGGCGCAGGGACTTGATGCCGAACAGGGTGCTCTTCTCCTGGCCCGCGTAGCCCACGTACTTCTCGCCCAGGTTCTCCATGTCGTGCACGTCCAGGCCCATCATGTGCCCCAGCCCGCATTGGAAAAACAGGGCGTGGGCCCCGAGGTCAACCGCCTCGTCCAGGTCGCCCTTCATGAGACCCAGCTCTTTCATGCCGGCGGCGATGGTACGGCAGGCCAGGAGGTGGATCTCCCGGAAGGGAACCCCGGGCTTTAGGGCGGCTATGGCCGCCTCATGGGCGTTGAAGGCCACCTGGTAGATCTCTTTCTGGCGGGAAGTAAAAACGGGATCCACCGGCATGGTGGAGGAGAGGTCGCCGGCGTAGCCCATGGATGTTTCCGCTCCCGCGTCCAGCAAAAACAGGTCCCCGCTCTTCAGGGTGTTGCCGTGGTAGTGGTTGTGCAGGGTTTCGCCGTGGATGGTGGCGATAATGGGGAAGGATAACTGGCCCCCGGCGGCCAGGGCCACCCTGTGAACTTCCGCCGCGATTTGGGCTTCAGTGAGGCCCGGGCGTACCATTTTGTATGCCGCCAGGTGCATGTCCGCGGAGATATTCACGGCCTTCTCGATCTCATCTATTTCCGCCGCGGACTTGATATTGCGCATCTCCACGATGGCGACGATCAGTTTTTCCGAAGCCGCCGCGGAGACTTCCCCCGGCGGCATATTCAGCAATGCCGACAACTGCAACAGGTGTTCCGGCCGGTAGGGGGGAGTGAAATGAACGGGACGGCGGTGACTGAGGGCTTTGGCGACCGTGGACGCCAGGTCTGCGGCGGGAGCGGTGCGGGTCACGCCGGCCGCGGCGCTCTGCTCGCGGATGGTGAGTTGCGGACCGGTCCACACGATATCATCCAAGGTCAGGTCGTCGCCGAAAATTATCGCCTCATCGGCGTCGATGTCGATGACGGCGGTCAGGTCGGGACGGTTCAGGCCGAAATAGTAGAGAAAATTGCTGTCCTGCCGGAAGGGCAGGGGATTGTCCGCGTAGTTGGCCGGGCTTTCCCGGTTGCCGGGAAAGAGGATGATCCCGGTTCCGACTTCCTTTTGCAACCGCTTTCGGCGTTCAATATACACTTCCGCTGGAAACATGGCTCACTCCTTACCGCCATGGTACCAGACCCGGAGAGGAAGCGAAACGGGAAGGGTAGTATCACTGATATTGGCGAGGGGCGATGGGTATTGAGGTGACAGGTGACAGGTGGCAGGATGACAGGTGACAGGAACTCGAGGACGATCCACCCAGGAGATCAATGAGGCGATCTCCTTGGTAGGTCGTCGGGTCTCTCCTGTCACCTTTCTTCTCTCCAAATCTCCTCTTTTTCCGCGTGTTCCGTGAATTGTTTCTTATCCGGCTCCATCCAACCGGCGGCGGATGCCCTTCTCTCACCACTCCGCGGTTGACCGGAAAGGGCCGCGGGGGCCTGAAATGACCCCGGTGGCTGTTTGGGATGTAATCCGGGGCATCATTTCACCCGCCTTCGTGGACAAGCCACTCCAGCGGGCCGGCCTCCTGGCCCATCCGGTTCCCAGCCGACTGCGTTCAGTTCGTTCAGGGCAGTCCGACCGCCTGTGCTTTTCCTCTCCAACTCTCCAGCTTATTTATGCGATAATGTGGGCATGCAATGTCCCGTGTGCGCGAGCGCGGATCACCGGTTCTATTGGGAAGACCAGTGGCGGGAGTATCTCCGTTGCGATACCTGTGGCCTGGTGTTCGTGCCGCCCCGCTATTACCTGAGCGCCGAAGAGGAAAAGAAGCGCTATGACCTGCACGAGAACAGCCCCGGGGATGAGGGGTACGTGCGCTTCCTGAACACCCTGTTCGAACCCGTGGTTGAGCGCTTGGAACCCGGGGCGGCGGGGCTGGACTTCGGCTCCGGACCGGCTCCGGTGCTGGCGGAGATGTTCCGGGAAGCGGGTTTCCGGATGACCCTGTATGACGTGTTCTACGCACCGGGACCGGCGGCCCTGGAGAAGAGTTATGACTTCATCACGGTATGTGAGACCGCCGAGCATCTGCACCGGCCCGGCCGGGACCTGGAGCGTCTCTACCACCTGCTCAATCCCGGCGGCATCCTGGCGGTCATGACCCAATCGGTGGTGCCGGCGGATCAATTCGAGACCTGGCACTACCGCAAGGACGAAACCCACGTCTGCTTTTTCGCGCCGCGGACCTTCCGATGGCTGGCAAACAAATGGGGAGCGGAATTGGAGATACTTCCCGGGGGCGTCACGATCATACATCATCGATAAAGGAAGTTGGGGAGTTGAGAAGTTGAGAAGAAATACAAACCACGGAACACACGGATCACACGGAAAATAAAGAAGTGAAAACGGGAAAGTCGAAAGTGAAAAGTGAATCAATTTTGAATTGAGGAAACGTTCCCATCATCCCGTACCAAGCCCGATAAAATCGGGGCGGGGGAAAGGGTCAGATCACCGGGATGTCCGGGTGGTTGGCCGCTTCCAGGACAATGGAACCCTTGCGGATCATGCCCAGCCCCAGGTGACTGCCGCGCACCGCCAGCAGGCGGGTGCCCGGGGCCGCGCCGAAAGCGAACAAGGCCTCAAGGGGTATCTTGATCACGCCCGCGTCCATTTCCAGCAGGATCCACGTGCGCCAACCCCTTTTTTGTAACCGCCGGCACCAAAGTTCCTCCAGGTCCCCGGCCATGGGTGAGTGCTCGAGTTTGACTTTTCGGGCCAGGATAAATCCGCCGGAAGTGCGGCTGGCGGAAAAGAGAACCACCGGATCACCCGCTCGAAAGGCGTACTCCTCCCAGGCATCCCGGGGGATACCGACTTCTCCATGGGGACCGACGGGGCACCAGGCGAATACGAACTTGCCGCCTTTCACCAATTGGGGCATGAATCCTCCCAATACCCATCCAGACGGATGATAGCGGAAAATATTGCAGGGGTACAGGTAAGGTGACAAGAAGACTGAACCAGGCAAGAGGCCAGAGGCTAGGGGCAAGTGGAAACGATATCGTCACTCGCCCTTCGCCCGATTGTATCTCGGCACCCTTTCGCCCCTGGCCGGTTTTTATCCAGATATCATGAGATACGCCTGGGGGTTTAACGATATATAATTAGGGGGAGAAATGAAAAAATCCTTTTATCTTGCTTTTATAGCTATATTCGCGGCTGTCGGAACCCTGGGAGCCCAGAGCATCACCGTGACCAGCCCATATCCCCAGATGACCTGGAACAATGGCACCGAGTATACCATCCGCTGGAGCGCCAACGGCCAGATGGACGCCACGGTGCGGATTATCCTGCGGCGGAACGGCGCGTTGTTCCGCATGATCAACGACAACACGCCCAACGATGGTTCATATGATTGGACCATTCCCGCGGATATTCCCGAGGGAAGTTACGTGATCCGGGTGCGCACCAACCCGGGCCAGTACGCCGGCGTCGGGGGCGACAGCAATCTGTTTCACATCAAGCCGCCGCCCACACCGGCCATCGAAGTGTACCAGCCCCACGCGGGCGACCACTGGCTCAAGGGGCAGCCCTATGTCATCCGCTGGCATAAAAACGGGGAATTGCATACCCGGGTGTATATCGAATTGTTCAACCAGGCGGGCACGCAACAGGTCATGAATATCGCCTTCCGCGGTGTAGCGGACAACAGCGGTCATTACTCCTGGACGGTGCCCGCGTCGGTCACACCTGGGAATTACCGGATAAAGGTGAAAGATTACGTCAACCAAGTGGAAGACCTGAGCGATATCTTTGAGATCACCGGGGCGGCCAAGTTTATCGCCATTACGACACCCGAGCCCATGACGGGGCTGTGCATGGGCCAGGTCAGGCGCATCTGCTGGGCCTCCGGCGGCCTGACGGGCAATGTCAACCTCTACATCCTGACCCAGGGCGGATTGCGCCTGGGAACCATCGGCAAGTACGTCCCCATCGCCCAGGGGTATTTCGACTGGCAGGTGGGCAAGTACAAACCCGAAGGGCAGAGTTGGTTGGGGAAGGTCGGTTCATCCATGCAGGGGGGAGACCAGCTCAAGGTCAACAAGTACTACAAGATCAAGATCGTTCACCCCGGCGAGGGTATCAATTTCACCTCCAGCCTCTACCTTTTGATGAACTGCCAGTGAACCAGAGAAGTATTCTTCCGAATCAGTTGAGAAGCTGGGAAGTTGAGATAGTTGAGGGAGGATAAGAAGAGACTGGGAAAACTGCATTTCCGCCCACAACTCTCTAAACTTCTTCCCGCCTTCCTTTCGGATTTGCTTTTCCTTTACTCCTTTTCGTATCATGATGACGGTCTTTTCAGGCCATGGGAGAGTGAATGATGACGAAACGCCTGCGGTTTTTCGTGTACAGCTTGTTGTTGATCTTCGTATTCGCCACCGGCTCCGGACTCATGGCCGCGGACAAGCGGGTGGAGCTGATCCTGGACGCCTCGGGCAGCATGATGGGCAAACTGCCCTCGGGGGAGCTGAAAATCACCGTGGCCAAGGCGGCGGTACACAAGCTGGTGGGCTGCCTGGACCCGAAGCTGGAACTGGCCTTCCGCGCCTACGGCCACCAGAGCCCCCGGGAAAAAAAGGATTGCCAAGACACCCGATTGCTGGTGCCCTTCGCCCCCCTGGCAAAGAATCGCGACAAGATACGCGAGCTTCTCGATAATATAAATGCCCGGGGATTCACGCCCATCACCCACGTGCTGGGCCTGGCGGCGGCGGACTTTCCGGACACCGCAAAGGAAAACGTCATTATCCTGGTAAGCGACGGCAGGGAAACCTGTGAGGGCGATCCCTGCGTGTTGGCCCGGCAACTAAAAGAGAAACACGCGGAATTGGTGATCCATTGCGTGGGCCTGGGCGTGGACGCCGCCACCCGGGGCCAATTGGAATGCGTGGCCGCCGCCGCGGGGGGGCAATACTTTGACGTCGGCGAGGCGCAATACCTGGGCGCCACCCTGGTGGAGGCGGCCAATACGCCGGGTGAAGCGCCGGAAAAGCACGTGGAGGGCCGCGGCAAGCTCCAGGTGCTGGGTGCCGACATTCGCGGCCACAAGGTGATCGAGGCGGCCACCGGCAGGGTGGTGGACGCCCACATTTCCCATGTGCAGGAAGTCGTGGCCGTGCCGGCGGGCATTTATAACGTGACCGTGGCCGGAGCGGTCTGGAAGAGCGTCAAGGTAACGGCGGATCATACCACGGTGTTGCGGCCGGGCTACCTCAGCGTGGAGGGCGCTTCTTTCCGGGGGCACAAGGTATTGGAGGCGGAGACCGGCCTGAAGCACGGCTCGGTGTCCTCTTCCCACGCATCCATTACCCTCATGCCCGGAGAGTACCTGGTCACTTTCGGTCCGGCGGTCTGGGCCGCCCGGGTGAAGGCCGGCGAAAAAACCGTGTTGCGGCCGGGGATCGTGGAGGTGGAGGGTGCCCACTACCGGGGCCATGCCATCCGCACCCCCGCGGGCGTGAAGGTGGGCAGTGTGTCCAACACCGCCGGCTCCATCCCCCTGCCCCCGGGGGCGTACACCATCGAGGTGGAGGGGAAAATCATCCCGTTTACCTTGAAAGCGGGAGAACGCAGAACTTTCAAGCGTTGATGCCCGCGGGGAGGAAAGAATGAGCATTCTCGATACGGTTCCGGAAACCCGGATCGATGTACGGGATCCCGGGGAGATCTATCCCCTTTGTCCGCATTGCGACAGTGAAGTCCGCAAGGTGTATCAGCGCGCCATGAAGACCACACTCGGCAAGAGTTACGTCTTCTACTGCACCCAATGCCGCAAGGTCCTGGGGGTCACCCATCGCAAGGGTTTCTGGATGGGGTGATCAAAGGAAAAAGTTGAAGAGTTGAAATACCCTCTACGGGTACATTGAGTTGAAAAGTTGAAGAGGGAAGAAGAAAAAACTTCTTTTCCGCCCTCAACTTACTCAACTCGCTCAACTTCCCCTGACTGGGGAGACGAAAAAGAAGGGAGGCGGGATACCATGAAAACCATCGGCATGATCGGCGGCACCGGCTGGGTTTCCACCGCCGAATACTATCGGGAGATCAACCGCGAAGCCGCGCGCCTGCGGGGGGGCGCCTGGACGGCGCCGTGTATCCTGTGGTCCCTGGACTTCGGGGAATTGGACGCCCGCAAGCGCACCGGGTCTCCGGAGCGCGTATACGCTTTGTTCCGGGAGGCCGCCCTGGGCCTGGAGGCGGCGGGGGCGGAGCTGGCGATCATGTGCGCCAACACCCCCCACCTGTACGCGGACCGCCTGGAGGCGGAATTGTCCATGCCCCTGGTCCATATCGCGGCGGCCACCGCGGCGGCGATCCGGGAGCGGGGCATGACCCGGGTGGGCCTGCTGGGAACCCGCACCACCATGGAGGAAAATTTCTACCATACCCACCTGGCCCGGGCGGGAATCGAGGCCCTGATCCCCACCGAAGCGGACATGGGCTTCATTGATCACGCGATTTTTAACGAAATGGTGAGGGAGGAGTTCAAATCCGGTACCCGGGAACGTTTCCTGAAGATCATGGGAGACCTGGCGGCTCGCGGGGCTGAAGGCATCGTGCTGGGGTGCACGGAAATTCCCCTGCTGGTGCTTCCGGAACACACGGACCTGGTGCTGTTCAACACCCTGGAAATCCACGCCCGGGCCGCGGTGACCGCGGCGCTGCAAACCGATTGAACCGGATCTCCTCAGGGGTTTTCCGGGGCGGTTTGCGCGGAGCAGGGGCGCATCTTCAGGCCGGCGAGAAATACTCCGGCCAGGGCCAGGCCGCCCAGCCCCAGGAAGGCGTAAATCCCCAGCTCGGCAATCACCAGCGGCCGTGAGAATAGCGGCGCCAGCAGGGCTCCCAGGAGCACCGAGAATCCCAGGACCCCCATCTTGACCAGCAGGGCGGCGGCCAGTAAATCTCCCCAGAGGTTTTTCCGGAAGAGCAAAACCGCGCAGGTCGTCAGCAGGGGCAGGAAAAAGGCCAGGTCCATCACGAAGATGCTGTTGCCCGGCGGCGGTGACTGATCGCGGATCCCCGGAATGATCTGGCTCATCCACAACATGAGGAACATGGACGTCAGGATCAGGAAGTACACGGCGGTGGTCCGGCGCGGAGGATTCCCTTTGCCGGTCAGGAACGCCGACGGGTCCAGGTGGATAAAAAACATAATAATGGCGTAGATGCAAAGTCCCAGGATGGCGATATAGACCGGGAACAAGGGTGTATAGAGCCGGTCGAAGGCGTAGATGCCGTAGGCGTACATCAGGTAGCCGGTCAGGCCCAGCCAGATCAACCCGGCACGCCGGGAGCCCCGGCGGGCGGCGGTCAATGCCAGCATCACCCCCAGGGCGGAAAGCAGGGAGACCAGGTCCTGACTCATGGTGCCGGGCATCAGGTGGTCCGGGGTCAGCCGCCGGTACATCTCCAGGTTACACAATCCCGCCATGGCGGCGATCATGGCCAGGCCGGCGGCTGCATAGGAGAGGATCGCCAGGGTTCTGGATTTCACGGGGTCGAACATGGGACTTACCTCCGTACAAACGTTGGAAATCCGGGGCGGATCAAAATGGTCCCCTCCGGTGTGAACTAGTCCTCGATCTCCAGGGCGGCCAGGAAGGCCTCCTGGGGAATGTCCACCTTGCCGATGCGCTTCATGCGCCGCTTGCCCTTTTTCTGTTTCTCCAGGAGTTTCATCTTGCGGGTGATGTCACCGCCGTAGCACTTGGCCAATACGTTTTTGCGCAGGGCCTTGACCACGGTGCGGGCCAGCACCCGCTTGCCGATGGCCGCCTGGATCACCACCTCGAAGAGCTGGCGGGGAATCACCTTTTTCATGCGGGAGGTCACGGCGCAGCCCGCGTGGTAGGCGTTTTCGTTGTGCACGATCATGGCCAGGGCGTCCACGGCCTCACCGTTGATGAGGATGTCCAGCTTGATGAGCGGGGCTTCGCGGTACTCCTTGAACTCGTAGTCAAAGGAAGCGTAGCCCTGGGAGATGGATTTCAGCTTGTTGAAGAAGTCGTAGAGCACTTCCGCCAGGGGCAGCTCGTAGGTCAGGTGGATGCGCTGGGCGCTGATGTAGTCCATCTTTTTGTGGATCCCCCGGCGGGACTGCACCAGCTTGAGCACGTTGCCCAGGTGGTCGGTGGGGGTGATGATAATGGCCTCGATGATCGGTTCCTCAATGGTTTTGATATGTTGGGGCGGCGGCAGTTGCGCCGGGGATTCGATCTCGAACACCTCGTCGGAGGTATCGGTGACCCGGTAGCGCACGGACGGGGCGGTGGTGACGATGGCCAGGTCGTATTCCCGCTCCAGCCGCTCCTGGATGATCTCCTTGTGCAGCAGGCCCAGGAAGCCGCAGCGGAAGCCGATACCCAGGGCGGGGGAGGTTTCCGGCTCGAAGGTCAGGGAGGAGTCGTTGAGCACCAGTTTTTCGATGGCTTCCCGCAACTCTTCGTGGCTGGTACTCTCACCGGGATAGAAGCCGGCGAATACCATGGGTTGCGGCTCTTTGAAGCCCGGCAGGGGAGAGACCCGGGTCTCCTTGGCCAGGGTGACGGTGTCACCGATCTTCACCTCGGACACGTTCTTGATGCTGCCGATAATGTAGCCGACTTCTCCGGCGGAGAGGGAATCCAGGGGAGTGGGCTTGGGGGTGTGCACGCCCAGTTCATTGATCTCGTAGACCGCGTTGTTGGACAGGAACTTGACCCGTTCACCCTTGCGCAGCCGGCCGTCCAGGATGCGGATCAGAATGATGACCCCCCGGTAGGAATCGAACCAGGAGTCGAATATCATGGCCTTGAGGGGTTTGTCCGGGTCGCCCTGGGGTGGCGGGATCTGCTCGATAATGGCGGGAATAATGGCGTCCACCCCCTCTCCGGTCTTGGCGCTCACCAGCAGGGCTTCTTCCCGGGGGATGCCGATGATGCTTTCCACCTGGTCCAGGGATTTCTCCAGCTCGGTGTTGGGCAGGTCGATTTTGTTCATCACCGGTATCAGCGCCAGGTCGTTGTCCAGGGCCAGGTAGGTGTTGGCCACGGTCTGGGCTTCCACTCCCTGGGTGGAGTCGATGATCAGCAGGGCTCCCTCGCAGGCGGCCAGGGACCGGGATACCTCGTAGGTAAAGTCGATGTGTCCCGGGGTGTCGATGAGGTTGAGCCGATAGGTTTCTCCGTCGCTGTGCTTGTAGGTCAGGCATACGAAATGGCTCTTGATGGTGATGCCCCGCTCCCGTTCCAATTCCATGGAGTCCAGCAGTTGTTCCTGGCGATCCCGTGCGGATACGGCTCCGGTGATATCCAGGAGGCGGTCGGAGAGGGTGGTTTTGCCGTGGTCGATATGGGCGATAATCGAGAAGTTGCGGATGTTTTTCATACTGTGGGTTCCTTGGTGAGCAGCCCGGCGGCCCCGAGGATGCCGGCGTTTTCATACCCTTCCGCCTGGATCCGGGTGCATGCCAGGGCATGGGGGTGGAGGAGGGTTGCCATTTCTTTTCGGGCCGGAGCCAGAAAAGCTTCCCCGGCGGCGGCCACGCCGCCGCCGATGGTAATGATATCGGGATTGAGGCAGTTGACGATATTGGTGAGCAGTACGCCCAGAAAGCGCCCCGCCCGGTCGAAGGTCGCCCGGGCGTCCGGGTCACCGGCTTCCAGGAGCTCATGAATTTCCCGGGCGCCGGAGACGGGGGTATCGGGGCGGGTCTCTTTCCAGGTGGCCAGGATACCGGTCTCGGAGGCCTCGGTCTCGGCGCAGCCCCGTCCGCCGCAGCCGCAGGCGCGTCCTCCGGGATGGACCACCATGTGACCCAGTTCGGCGGCGAACCCGCAGGACCCCCGCCAGGGGCGGCCGCTGATGATGATCCCCGAACCGACTCCCGTGCCCAGAGTCAGGTGGACCAGGCAGCCCGGGCGCGGCTCGGGCAGGGCGGTCCAGGCGCCCAGGGCGGCGCAGTTGGCGTCATTGTCCACCGCGGTGTTCCATGGGGTGAGGCGCGACAACTCCGCGGCGAAAGCCACGCCGTTGAGAAACAGCAGGTTCGGCGAGCGGACGATCACCCCGTCCCGGGAACGAATGAATCCGGGAATGCCGATGCCGGCGGCATCGATGTGCCAATCCTCCCGGGCCCGGGCAATCAGATCGGCGGTTTGGCGCAGCAGTTCCGCGGCGTTTCCGGGGGTGGGGCTGCGGCGTACCGGTGCCCGGAGAGCGCCGTCCGCGACGGGAGCGTACTTGATCGACGAGCCGCCGATATCGATGCCCAATACGGTCAAGGGCATACTCCCTTGACCGCGTAGACCGAGGGCCCGTACAGAATCGCGTTGAGCCGGTCCACGTTGGAGTTGAATTCAAGGGCGCCGGGAAGATGGGGGGGGATTTCCAGCAGGGCTTCTCCCGGCGGCGGGGGACCGTAGATGATCTCCACGTCCCGGAATCCCCGGCTGTCCAGAAGCAGCCGCATATACTCGGGATGCAGGGGCTTGGCGTGGGTGATGTCAAGGAAAAAGATCCGGCTCAGGGCGAAAAGGCTCAGGGGGTTGATGGTCTCCAGCAAAAGGACTCCTCCGGGTTTGAGGGTCCGGCGGCTGCGGCTGACCATTTCCCGCAATACCTCGGGATCCAGGTGCTCGATTACCTGGGCGGAGAAGATGCCTCCCAGGGAGGCTTGCGGGCGGCGTGCCAATTCCTCGAGGATGTCGGCGCGGCGGCAGGGCAGGCCGCGCTGTTGCGCTTCCTCCAGCATGGTGCGGGAGAGGTCCACGCCTTCGGCGCTGAATCCCGCGTCCCGCAACATCTCCACGAATTCGCCGCGGCCGCAGCCCAGGTCCAGTACCGGTTCACCCGCCGGAAAGGTTTTTACGTAGCCGGCGAGTTGCTGCCGGACCGAATCCCGGTCTCCCCGGAAACGGGCTTCGAAATCGCTGTACCGGAAGGTACTCAGCCGCTCCCGGGCGGCTTCCACCTGCTCCCGTTCCCGCGGGCCGGCACCGGTGGCGTCGATGCGTTCCGCCAGGCGGGCCAGGGAGTCCTCCAGGGAGAGGAATCCGGTGATCAAAGCGCGCACATTGGCGTATTCCGCCTCCAGGGTATCGATTTTCCAGTGCAGGGATTTAAAAACCTGGCTGGTGTGGTTGTTGGAATAGGCGTCCCATTCCCGGTCCTGGGCGGTGATGAGTTCAGTCATGTCCCGGTAGAGGTTGTCGCACAACTCCCGGGCCTGGTCACGGCGCTTGCCTTTAAGGCCGTCGGCCAGCAGGTCGCCCAGCCGGGTCAGGGTGTCCTTGAGTTGGTCCTGTTTCTCCTGCCGTTTCGCGATGCGGGCGTCAATCGTCCTTCGCATTCGTGTCGCTTCCCTCTTCGCCTTTATCCTTGCGGGAGAGAGAGTCCTTGAAGTTCTTGATGCCCTCCCCCAGGCCGCGGCCCAGGTCCGGCAGTTTGCGTCCCCCGAAGAGCAGGGCGACGACGATCAGAATCAATAATATTTCCCATATTCCAAGGCTTCCGAACATAGTTTCTCCTTATGTCCGCATTCTAGCCGTCGGGGGGGGTTGTGTCAAGCCGGATCGGTCGGAGCTTCCAGGGGTGAAGCGCCGGTCAGGCGGCAGAATTCGTGCAAAGCGTAGTGGGTGGCGGCCTCGGGATCGGGGTCTCGGGGATGGAAAAACAACACCTGGATCAGTACCCGGGTGGCCGGCGTGATCCGGGTGCGGGCCGAGTCCGCTGAAGGATTGCCGAAGGGGCCGGTTTCATCCCGCAGCACCGGCTTGCCTTCCAGGGATATCCGGCCGCGGCCGATGCCTTCATACCCTTCGCCCTCTTCTCCGGCGGCGGCAATCATGTCGCCCCGGATTTTCTCCGCGTCGTAGAGGCCGAAGGAGACCTGGAGTTCCAGGGCCAGCAGGTTGGTGGCGTCCACCGCCGGGTGTACCCGGGGGAATTCCAGGCCCTTGCGGATTCTCCGCCACATGGCCTCCGGGGAGGGCCGATGACGGGTGGGGTCGACCCCGAAGCCGTGATAGAGCCGGCGGCCGAAGGTGAATCCCCGGGGGGGGGCATCCGCCGCGCGTACCCGGCGGCACACCTCTTCGATGTGGCCGGCGTCAACTTCCCGCGGGGGATCGGGAAGCCGGAAGGCGAGCATGCCCAGCAGCAGCCGGTCCTCGACGGTGTTGACCAGGTCGGGAAGGGCGTGGAAGGCCGTCATCCTATTCTCCCCTATCTCCGTAGTGGCTTTGGAGCCATTGGCGATAGGCGCCGCTGCGGATGTGTTCCACCCAATCCCCATGGTCCAGGTACCAGGAGACCGTGCGTTCCAGACCCTGTCGGAAATCCGTCTCCGGAAGCCAGTCCAGTTCTTCCTGGATGCGGCGGCTGTCCATGGCGTAGCGGCGGTCGTGTCCCGGGCGGTCGGTCACAAAGGAGATCAGATCCCGGTGGCTGTTCAGGGGGTTCCCCGAAGTATCCGCGGCGCCGGGATTCATGGGTCGCCGGGTGTCGAAAATATCACAAAGGCGGTGAACCACTTCCAGGTTGGCCATCTCCGCGTCGCCGCCCACCGTCCAGGTGGTTCCCGCCGGAGCGGCGGTGAGGATGCGCCATATCGCCCGGCAATGGTCTTCCACATACAGCCAGTCCCGCACGTTGCCGCCGTCACCGTAAACCGGCAGGGGATGGCGGCGGGTCAGGTTGAGGATCATCAGGGGGATGAGCTTCTCCGGGAATTGGAAAGGGCCGTAGTTGTTGGAGCAGTTGGACAGGGTCACCGGCAGTCCGTAGGTGTGGTGATAGGCCCGCACCAGATGATCCGCGGCGGCTTTCGAGGCCGAGTAGGGGCTGCGGGGATCATAGGGACTGGATTCGGAAAAACGTCCCTCCGCCCCCAGGGAGCCGAACACTTCGTCGGTGCCTACCTGGTGAAATCGTACGTCCTCCCGATCTCCCCAGGCGGCCCGGGCCGCCTCCAGCAGGCGGAACGTGCCCTCGATGTTGGTGCGTACGAATTCCCCCGGGGCGTGGATGGACCGGTCCACGTGGGATTCGGCGGCGAAGTGTACCACCGTGTCCACCCGGTGTTCCCGCATTACCCGGAAGGGAAGTTCCGGGTCGGCCACGTCGCCGTGGACAAAGGAATAGCCCCCGGGGGGCGCGTCCAGGTCTTCCAGGTTTTCCGGATTGCCCGCGTAGGTCAGCCGGTCCAGGTTGACGACCCGACCGGTGAAGTCCCGCCGGGAAAACAGGTGGCGAATGAAATTGCTGCCGATGAAGCCGCAGCCCCCGGTAACCAGGATCGACTCCAGGGCCGGGGTCATTCCGCCCCCATGATCCGGCCGGTGGCCAGGTCCAGCAGGTAGCGGCCGTATTCGTTGCTCTGGAGAGCCGTTGCCAGGGCTTTCAATTGCTCGCGGTCGATCCAGCCCTTGCGGAAAGCGATCTCCTCGATGCAGGCGATCTTCAGGGACTGACGTTCCTGGATGGTGCGGATAAAAGATGACGCGTCGTGCAGGGATTCATGGGTGCCCGTGTCCAACCAGGCGAATCCCCTTCCCAGCCGCCGCACCCGCAGTTGCCCGGCTTCCAGATAGCGGCGGTTGAGGTCGGTGATTTCCAGTTCGCCCCGGTCTGAAGCGGTCAGGCTCCGGGCGTATTCCACCACGTGACGGTCATACACGTAGAGGCCGGTCACGGCCCAGGGCGACCTGGGGTTGGCGGGTTTTTCCTCGATGGAGACGGCGTCGCCCTTTTCGTTCAGGGTGACCACGCCGTAGCGTTGGGGATCCTTGACGGAATAACCGAATACCAGGGCGCCGGATTCCAGCTCCGCCGCTGCTTCCAGCTGTTTCCCGAGTCCATGTCCGAAAAAGATGTTGTCCCCCAGGATCAGGGTCGCCGGCCCGCCGTCCAGAAAGGACTCCCCGATCAGGAATGCTTCGGCGATTCCCCGGGGCTCATTCTGGGCGGCGTACCCGATGCCCAGGCCCAGCTGGCTTCCGTCGCCGAAGAGGGTCCGGAAAGCCGGCAGATCCCGGGGGGTGGAGATCACCAGGATATCCCGGATGCCCGCCAGCATGAGTACGCTGAGGGGGTAGTAGATCATGGGCTTGTCGTATACCGGGAGCAATTGTTTGCACAGCGGACGGGTGAGAGGGAAAAGGCGCGTGCCGTGCCCTCCCGCCAGGATAATGCCTTTCATACTCCCTCCTGGTGGATTTATTCCACGGTGACCGACTTGGCCAGGTTACGCGGTTTGTCGATGTCGCGCCCTTTGTGCCGGGCGATGTAGTAGGCGAAAAGCTGCAGCGGGATGATGTTGAGTATGGGTTGCAGGAGTTCAATGGTGCGGGGCACCACGATGACGTCATCGGCGATGCCGTTGACCTTGCCGTCGTTGGAATCGGTCACCGCCAGTACCCGGCCGTTGCGGGCCTTGATCTCCTGGATATTGCTGATCATTTTCTCGTATACCGAGTCCACCGGAGCGATGGCCACGGTGGGGAAATTTTCATCGATCAACGAGATGGGGCCGTGTTTCATCTCGCCGGCGGGGTACCCCTCGGCGTGGATGTAGGAGATCTCCTTGAGCTTGAGGGCCCCCTCCATGGCGGTGGGGTAGTTGAGCATGCGGCCGATAAAGAGGAAATCCCGGTAGTCCGCGTATTTCAGGGCGATCTCCTGGATGGCGTCCGCGTCTTTCAGAATACGGCGGATCTGCTCGGGCAGGCGCTTGAGCGCCCCGATGATCTCGAATCCTTCGTTAAAGGAGAGGTCCTGGTAGCGGCCGATCAAGAGGGCCATGAGGGTGAGAATCACCAGCTGGGAGGTGTAGATCTTGGTGGAAGCCACGCCGATCTCCGGTCCCGCGTAGTTGTACACCCCCGCCTCGGTGAGCTGGGCGATGGAGGAACCCACCACGTTGACGATGCCCAGGGGCAGGGCGCCCTTGCGGTGGGCTTCCTTGATGGCCGCCATGGTGTCCGCGGTTTCCCCGGATTGGGATATGGCCAGTACCGCCACGTTTTTGTTTAACCGTTGGCGCCGGTAACGGAACTCCGAGGCCAATGCGGTTTCCACGTTCAGGCGGGTGAGGTTCTCGAATATATAGCGCCCAACCAATCCCGCGTAGTAGCTGGTCCCGCAGGAAACGATTACGATTTTGTCGATGGTCTTGAGGCGGTCAAGAACCGGTTCCAGGCCGCCCAGTTTGGAGACGCCCTCGTTTTCCATGAGCCGCCCCCGGAAGGCGTTTTCCACGGATTCCGGCTGTTCGAAGATCTCCTTGAGCATGAAGTGGGGGAAACCCTTGCGGTCGGTGGTGAACTGTTCTTCGTCGTAGATTTCGACGCTTTTTTCAAGAATTTCGTTGCGGGCGTTCTTGATTACGTAACCGCTGGAGTTCAGGATGGCGATTTCATCGTCCGCCAGGTAGATCATGCGGTTGGTATAGGGGCTGAGCGCGTTGGAATCCGAGGCGGCGAAATACTCATCGTCTCCGACGCCGATGATGATGGGGCTGCCCCGGCGGGCCACGATGATCTTCTGGTCCACTTCGGCGTGGACCACGGCGATCCCGAAGGTGCCCACCATATGGTTGATCGACTTGATCACCGCGGTTTCCAGGTCGCCGTCGAAGTGCTCCTCCACCAGGTGAGCGATCACTTCGGTGTCGGTCTCGGAGCGGAATTCATGCCCCTTTTGAATCAGTTCGTTGCGGATTTCCACGTAGTTCTCGATGATGCCGTTATGCACCACCGAGATCTTACCGCTGCAGTCGGTCTGGGGGTGGCAGTTGGCTTCCGATGGCTTGCCGTGGGTGGCCCAGCGGGTGTGGGCGATACCGAAGGTGGCTTCGCTCTTGATGCCCGCTTTTTTTTCGACCAGCCGGTTTACTTTGCCCACGGAGCGTACCATGGTGGTGCGGCCTTCTTCCACCACGGCGAAACCCGCGGAATCGTAGCCCCGGTATTCCATGCGTTTCAGGCCTTCCATGAGAATGGGAAGGGCTTTCTGGCGCCCGACATAACTGATGATTCCGCACATGTCTGCCTCCTGGTGGCTAGAACGAAGTCAATGACCGGCTGCCCAGGGGGTATACCTGAAAGCCGATCTCCCGCAGGGTCCGGTGATCGAGGATATTGCGCCCGTCGAAAAGAAAGGCCGGCTGGCGCATGGAATGAAAGATCCGCTCGAAATCCAACTCCCGGTAATGGCGCCACTCGGTCAGAACCGCCACGGCGTCCGCGCCCTCGGCGGCTGCATAGGGATCAATTGTATACGTTACTTCGCCTTCCAGGTCCGCCAGGTCCTTGCGGGCGTTCTCCAGGGCTTGGGGATCGGTGATGGCGAGGTGGGCCCGTTCCTCCAGGAGAAGCCTGGATACGGTGATGGCCGGGGATTCCCGGGTATCGCCGGTGTCGGCCTTGAAAGCGAAACCGAAGAGCGCGATCTTTTTGCCCGCCACGGTATTGAACATCTCCCGAACCATGCGGCGCACGAAACGCTCCATCTGGAAGTTGTTCATGCGCACCACCGCCTCCCAGTAGTCCGCCACTTCGGGGAGGTTGTAGGAGCGGGCGATGTATACCAGGTTGAGGATGTCCTTTTTGAAACAGGAGCCGCCGAAGCCCACGCTGGCGTTGAGGAACCTGGCGCCGATCCGGGAGTCGCTGCCCACGGCCCGGGCGATTTCGCCCACGTCGGCGTCGGTTTTCTCGCACAATGCGGATATGGCGTTTATGGAAGAGATGCGCTGGGCCAGGAAGGCATTGGCCACCAGCTTCGACAACTCCGAGGACCAGACGCTGGTGGTGAGGATACGTTCTTCCGGCATCCAGTGGCGGTAGATATCGGCAACGGCCGCGGCCGCGGCCCGGCCGTCTTTGGTGTCATGGGCGCCGATCAGCACCCGGTCACCCTCCAGCAGATCCCGGACCGCGGTGCCTTCCGCCAGGAACTCCGGATTGGACACCACTTCGAATCGGCGCCCCCGGGGATTGGCCTTGAGGATACGCTCCATGGCTTCGGCGGTGCGTACCGGCAGGGTACTCTTCTCGACGATGATCTTGTCGCCTTCGGCGTGTTCCACGATCTCATGGGCCGTGCGTTCCCAGTACTGCAGGTCCGAAGCCATGCCCGCGCCCTCGCCGAAGGTCTTGGTGGGGGTATTGACCGAGACGAAGATGATGTCCGCGTCGCGGATGCCCGCGGCGATTTCGGTGGAGAAAAAGAGGTTGCGTCCCCGGGCCTTGCGTACCACTTCATCCAGGCCGGGTTCGTAGATGGGCAGTTCGTCCGAGTTCCAGCCGGCGATGCGCTCGGGATTGATGTCCACCACATCGAAACGGTAGTCCGGGCACTTCATGGCCATTACCGCCATGGTCGGGCCGCCGACATACCCCGCGCCGATGCAAAGAATACGTTTGGAGTGACTCATGAATACCTCGTTCGCCTTCCCCGGGGGAGCCCGCCGATTCCGCGGACGGAATCCGGGAAACCCCCGGGCAGTTGGAAATTATAAGTGGGGGGGTGGGGGATGTCAACCCAAAGGCGTTGCCCGTAGGCGTTG
>Ga0272442_10004917_pt1 | contig 18051 bp, 16 predicted proteins | sample SSMForm2O_FD_200262 | JGI IMG/M metagenome (GOLD analysis project Ga0272442, IMG submission 200262) | Marine sediment archaeal communities from Little Sippewissett salt marsh, Falmouth, MA, United States - SSM-Form-2O | ecosystem: Environmental > Aquatic > Marine > Wetlands > Sediment ... | reverse complement strand
CTGAATTAGAACCGGGGCTGGTTAGTTTAATCGGGGGTGCGGGAAACGATACGGCAAAGGCCCTGAAAAGTAGAGTCGCCCTGAAACGCGTACCATGACTTAAAAAATAAGATTAACGAAATGAAAACAGGTGGGGTTTATGAGACTTATGAGAATAAAAAAGGGGTTGCGTCCCCCTTAATTCCTGTAATTGCTTTCACCCGTCAGACCCCAATCTGTGGGGCGCGTAATGCATGTCCATGCATCTCTATTTTCACTGAGAGTGATTATAAAATAATATCCACTTTTACCGTGGGATGGGTCGGTCGCGGAAGCGAGAACCGAGTCAATCAAGTTCTTTTGCACCATTTCTTCCATCGTGCCGTAAACGCTGTATCTGATATTGTAAAGCTCCTCTGCATTTGAAATTGATCGAAGGGATGAGATTGCATTGATGCGGTTCGGGGTGCGTTTTACGCGCTCGCATTCGAGGTGCAGGGCGGCAGGGAGTATCAACAATAGAACAAGTATGATAAGTTCTTTTCTCATGTACTAATTATACCACAAAAAATCAAGGCTGCAAATTGTGTTTGAATGAGGAAAAATCAGGAAGAGGGGATTTGGGGGGGTGAACTCTATATTTTCAATTATAGTAAGAAAATGTATTAATTCACCAAAAGCTGCTTGTGCCTTTGGATGGAGATGGACTTCTGGTTGTTGAATAGCAAAACGACTGCCTTTTGGTTCAGTAAGCATTTCAACAATAATCGGTAATATTTGAGAAACCCCATAACCTACATTTTTTATATTTAGAGCTCCTCCCCTTATTTTTATAAGTAATTCAAACGGCGCTGTGGAAATGCTACCAAAGGAGTGAGCACTAACACTACTGAACAAACCGCTAGATTTCCCAAATTTACGAATTAATTCTGTAAAGTATTTAGCTTCTTCTTTTGGCTTTAGGATTTTTCGAATAATATATGGTGTATGATCACCTTCGGGAGAGAAATCTTTCTTAAAAGCGTCATATGTTCTTTTAGGGGTTGTCCTTACAGGTCCTAGCCAAATAACATGTCTAAGCCAAGCCACTTCTTCGGAAGTGAAAAAACTAATTTCTTTATTTTTACTACTCGATGATATGTATGATATTAAAAAACCAAGAGATTGATTTCTCCATTCTTTTTTTAGAGTAGAATAGTGAATGATTAGTTCTAAAAACCCGAAGGGCAGAGTTCTACGGGTTTGCCCGTGGGTATCTACTATAGTGGAATTTTCTTCATCTCGTGAGGTGATGATGGAGTATTTTGAATGAATTGGGGGAATTTTTGAACCGTTTATTATTGTGATTGCTTGTATGATTGAAACAAATTTCAGGTAGGGAGGAGGAACGATATGGGAAGGTATTGGATTGTGGTTGTCTGCATGGGTTTGGTGCTGGCCGCGGGATGCAAGAGCCTGCACCCCGAGCCGCCGCATTTCGACCACGCGCTGCGGGCAAGGCTTGCGCCGCCGTTTCACGCGAATGTTCCGCAAAGCGGCGATGGGGCGGCGCTTTTCACGGCCCAGCGCGAGGCCACGAACAAGGCGGTAAACGAAATCCTCAACATCAGGCCGGCGGTGAAATGGGCCAAGGGCAAGCCCATCACAATCGCGATTGCGGAAGTCGGGCCTGCAGGCGTCGAGACTGTCAGGCAGGAAGACAAGGATGCCTGGCGCAAGGCGCTCGAAGAGACCGAGATGGTGGAAGTGATTTTCATTTCGTCGGTCATACTTTCGGCGAACCCCGGGTTTCACGAGATGCGGCTCGCGGCGGCGCGGCTGCATGCGGATGTGATGTTGCTTTACGCAGTCGCGGACTCGGACGAGGCGAGGACGAACCTGAGCGGGCTTCTATACCTGTCGATTGTCGGGACGCTTTTCGCGCCGGGCAGCGAGGCGGCGGTGCTGTCGTTCGCAAAGGGCGCGTGCTTCGACGTGGAGAACGAATTCCTCGAATTCACGGTCGAGGGAGAGGATGAGAGGAAGACGACAAGGCCGTACTATTTCCTCGACAAGAAGCAGCTCGAGATTGATTCGCGCAAAGCATCGCTCGGGATTCTTCGCGACGAGACTGTCCGGGCAATCAAGGCGCGCGAGACTTCAGAGTAAATAAAATAATGAAGCAGCATTTCATATTGATTGCAATCTGCCTCTGCGCCGCCAACTGCGGCTGCGCATCGTATGCAATCAAGTACAACCCCAAGTACAGCAGCTCGTGGGAGGAGTTTGAGCAGTTTTCATCCCAGCTACAGAGCCGGGGAGACACAGGCGTCGGCAAATTGTATACTCCTGAAAAGGTCGAGAGATTCAAGAAATCCTATTTCGGCATCCAGAGAAACATAGACTTCCAGGAGATGTTTGACCGGATAATGCGCAAGCCGGCGACTACTGCTGGGGAGCTTGATAATCTTTACAGGGAACTGGAAGAGAATATGAAGTTCAACATCGAGCAGGCGTGGGGGAACGAGGAATACCGGGAATGGCTTGCGGAGTATTGCAAGCAGCTTCGAGCCAGGATAAACGAAAAAGCGATGGAGATTCTGCGAATCGAGCCGACTGTCAGCATTGCAGAGGGAACGAAGGTCAGGGTCGCAATCGTGGAAATCGGCGAGCGGATTCAGACGATTCGTGAAAGCGAACGCGAGCGTTGGCGGCGCTTTTTCAGGGAAAGCGGGTTCGAGGCGGAGCCGGTTTTTCTGCCCGAATTTGTCGTGGGCGAGCGCGTAACGGCGGATGCGATTCGCGTGGCTGCGGCACGGCTCGGGGCGGGCGCGGTCATGGCCTATACGACGACGCGGGAGACGGACACCGGGCCGCTGGGCGAATCGATTGCAGTACTCGCGTTCGCCAAGTGCATGATGATAGATACAAAAACGGAGTATCTTTACTTCAACGCGGAAGGCGAGGGCAGGGACAGGCACGTGACGCTGCCGTTCATGGTTAATAGAACGGGATTCGAAAAGAAAGTGACGGAATCGGCGGTGGAAGGATTGCGGGCAGAGGTGCTTCTTGAAATTAAACGGCTGCGTTCGGAGGACTAATCAGGAGCCCGGGATTTTCGAGACGGTCAGGCTGCCGAAGGTCTGCTGCTTGCCGGAGCCGTAGTAGAAATCGCCGTCGAGGGTATTGCCGTCGAGCGTGAGCCTTGCGGAGCCGCGGTGGATGTTGAACTGGTCCTTCGAGCCGGGCTTGGGCTGGTTGAGGTACTCGAACGAGAGGACGGTGCCTTCCGGCTGGTTCGTGAGAATAGAAGCGATAATGCTCTGCGCCCGCGTGCTTTCCGTCTCGAAAATGACTGCGATTCGCGTCCAACTCTGCCTTATCGTAACGGTCGCATCCTTTGTCTTGCCGAGCCATTTCGAGGACAACTTGATTTTTCCTTCCCATCGGCCGTTAAGGTCAGGAGTTTTCGTGAGACGAATTATGCGAAGAAAAGAGGCTTTCCATATAATTTTACCGAAAAGGAGGTAGAGGAGGCCGTAAACGCCGGTGATTGTGAGAGGGTTCCAGAACCACTTGTACTGGCCGAGCGAGCGGTCGAGAAGCCAGAGTACGGCGATTGTCAGGACGGCGAGGAATGCGAAGATTTTTTCCCTTTCCGTGGAATCGGTAGCGTAAGGATGCATATCGCCGTCCTTTAAAATGATGACGGCAATTATAGTAAAAAACGCGGTTGAGTCAACGATTGAGTCGGAAGAAGAGAAGAGAGTTGTTGTTTCGGTGATATCTGTTAAGGGTTGCGGGTGGGAGCTGTCGAATCAGTCGCTGTGCTTTTGGACGTAGCGACATTTGGTGCTGCGCTGTTATGCGTGTCTGCGACTTGGGGCAGAAGGTTTTTCTATCCCCCTCTTACGACAGACCACGGCAGCTCCCGGTGCCCGCATGCCATTGGTTACATTTTTGTCAGCCTTCAGGCAGTATTCCAAGTTTTCAAATTCTCTCAGAGGCTTTCTTGGGCTCTCTTAATCTACCAAATACTAACATGAGCTATTAGGGTTGTCAAGTTGAAAAGGGATTTTCTCCGAAAATAGTGAAAATAATATTTCAGGGTAAACCATGTCCCGATGTCGCGCGGATGTCGCACTGTCGAAAAAATACTGAATATTGAATAATCTTTGAACGTTGGTGGAGGTAATGTATAATAGTGCGGAACCGGATAATCGTGAAAAAGGGAGGTGTAAATGCCTACGATAACTGTCGAGGGGCCGCCGATTCGGGATATCGAGAGGAAACGAAAACTTGTCGAGGAAATTACCGATGCATCTCATAAAGCGTACGGCTTGCCGAAGGACATTATCGTCGTCGTAATAAAGGAAAATCTCCCGGAGAACGTCGGCGTCGGCGGGAAGCTCCTCATTGACAGGAACAGGGGTAAGGACGGGAATTAAAGCGACGGATGCCTGAAATGGAAGCAACTGCGCTGAACTCCGCCAGGGTCGGGATTATCCACCCGGGGCCGCCCGCGACATGCGGCGGGGTCATGGCGGAAGAACTTGCGAATCAACTGCGGAAGGCCGGGGACGTGGAGCAGGTCTTTGTCGAGCGCAGACGCAAGTGCCGCAGCATTTCATGGCGCTCGCAGCCTGACCGGGTCGTCGAGCACTGGACGAAGCATTTCGCGTTTTTCCAGATAAACGCGCGACTGCCGCGATACGATATTTACCATTTTCTGAGCGAACGGCATGCGACACTCCTGAGATACGGTAGAAAACCGGCGGTTGTCACGATACACGATGCGGCGCCCCTGAGGGCCGGCAGAATCTACGCCGAAGGGACGATACGCAGGTACAGGAAGAATATGGAGACGCTCCTGAGCGCGCAGGCCATAGTTGCGAATACGGAAAATGCGAAACGCGACATGGTCGAGCTTTTCGGAGTGGAAGAAGGCAGGGTGAAGGTTATTTATCCGGGCGTAAACCACGAGATTTACAAGAAGCGGAACAAGGCGAAGACGCGCGAGATAACTGGCCTTCCGGCGGATGCGAAGATAATCCTCAACGTCGGCAACGAGAACAAGAACAACAATATGCCCGCGCTCGTAGAGGCTGTCTCGCTTGTCCGGCGCAGAATACCCGAGGCGGTGCTTCTGAGGGTCGGTCCGCGAAGCGGCCTCGGCGACGAAGCTATCGAGCGATTCAACGCACGCGAATGGGTCGTTCGGATGGGGGCGGACGAAGGGGAAACGACCCTTTACAACTACTATTTCAACGCTGCAGACGTGTATTTATGTCTCGACTATTATACCGGGTATTCGATTCAGGGTCTCTCCGCAATGGCTTCGGGTTGTCCGGTAGTTTCCACTTCGAAAGGGGGATTCTCCGAGATTGCAGGAGAAGATGCGATTCTTCTGAAAAATACCGATGGGAAAGAGGCTGCATCGGCAATTGTCTCGATTCTCGAAAATGACAGGCAGAGGAGCGAACTCGTCGAGAAGGGAGTCAGGCGGTCTCATAAATATAAATGGGAAAAAACCGCCAAATCATACCTTAAAGTCTACGAGGGAGTGCTTAAAGGGTCACAAATTTGACGGTTTTTTCCCTCTGTTCAATACTTCCTGCGGGAAGCAAACGAGACGCCAGAGATTTCATTTTCCTTTTCAATTATATCTTTGTCCGTGGGTTTATTTTCACTTTCACCCGGCCTTAGTATAAGAGGCCTGGCAGGGAACGAATTGGACGGCGGGAAGCATATCCAAGCGAATGCGAGGAGCATAAGCAGCATAAGCACGAGTGCCCCGCAGTAGTTGTGATTATTATTGTCATTGTTATCGTTCATTTTTCCAATCCTCATGCCCACAGACATCATACGATGAAAAACAGGACTTGTCAAGGCTTCTGGCACATGTGCAATCACAAGATTGTGAAACTTCAGCGGGCATCAAAGCGCAAAGTTGCGCAATGGTAAGGACTTAGGTCGTTTCGTAATTTTCAGATTGACGTAAAATATTTTGAGAAAAATACTTACATCAATTCCAACAAGCTGAAATTCCGGATTTTCAGGTGCGCAATGAGGTCAATTTTCGAGCATTTCTTCTATTATTTTGGATGCTTTCAGCGGGTCTGCGCGTCCTGATGAAAGTTTCATCACCTGGCCGAGAAGAAATTGAAGCGATTCTGTCTTTCCGGCCCTGTAATCCCGGGAAGCGGTGGCGTTTAGAGATATGGCTCGAATAACTAATTCCCGCAGAGTATTTTCGTCCGATTCGATAGAAAAATCGTTTTTCGATAGCAAATCCGAAGGACTTTGGCCAGTATCGATTGTCTTTGAAAGAAGGTTCTTTGCGGAAACGACGGTTATTTTACCCGAACCGGCAAGTTCCGCTATTTGTGCCAAATGCTCCGGTTGAAGTTCGAGCGAAACGATTGATTTGCTTCGTTCGTTCATTTCTTTCATCAGGTGGCCTGATATCCAGTTGGCGAGAACAATCGCGTTGTCATAATAACGCAGGGCGTTTTCGAAGTAGTCGGCAAGTTCTTTGTCCCGTACCAGCAATTCGGCAGTTTGCAGGGGAAGCGAATATGTTTCCATAAATCTTCTAATGCGGGCTGATGGGAATTCTGGTATGGAGGCTTTGATATCGTGGAGAACATCCTCGCAGAGAATCAAAGGCGGAAGGTCCGGTTCCGGGAAGTAACGATAATCGTTGGATTTTTCTTTCGAGCGCTGAAGAGCGGTTGTGCCCGACGAGGCATCCCAGAGAAGCGTTTCGAGCTTCACCCGGCCGCCGGATTCGACAATTCCGACCTGCCTTTTCTTCTCATATGCGAGCGCCTGCTTGACTGCCCGAAACGAGTTGAGATTTTTTATCTCCGTTCTTGTTCCAGGTTTCTCTGACCCGCATGGCATGACCGATACATTGACATCGCAGCGAAGATTGCCTTTCTCCATATCGCAGTCGGAAATCATGAGGTATCGAAGCAGCCTTCTTGCCGCGTTGAGCAATGAATAAACTTCATCAGGCCCCAGCGAAGCGGGTTTCGTGACAATTTCGAGGAGCGGTACGCCGCAGCGGTTGAAGTCTATCAGGGATTCGCCGGTTTTTTCATCGTAAACCGTTTTGCCCGCATCCTCCTCGATGTGCATGCGCTCTATTTCAACCCGGTCCCGGCCTCCCTTCTTTTCGAATTCGAGCGACCCGCCGATGGCGAGCGGCGCGAAGTGCTGGGTTATCTGGTACGATTTCGGCAGGTCGGGGTAGAAGTAGTTTTTCCTGTCGAAGGAGGAATGCATGTTTATATGCGAGCCGAGTGCAAGCGCAGCCATGGTGCCGAGTTCGACCGCTTTTTCGTTGAGCGCGGGCAGGCTGCCGGGGAGCCCGAGGCACGTAGGACATACGACTGAGTTGGGGGGGGCGCCGTAGGAATTGGCACAACGGCAGAAGAGCTTGGAGCGCGTTTTGAGCTGGGTATGGATTTCCACCGATACGAGGCTTTCGTATTTTTCACATATATTATCGAGTTTTTCGTCTTTGGTAGTCACGAGTTCCCTATTTAAGCGGATTTTCCCTGAGATGTTTTTCCCACGCCTCCCGGTCGTACTCGAAATCCTCGCCCGTCAGGCGCCGAAGCAGGGTCCTTCCAGCCAGCCGGGTGACGTTTTTTTCCGACCCGAGAAAGTCCAGGAGCAGCGGCACTGCGTCGGCCCCCATCGTGCCGAGAGCGAGTTGACATTTGGTATATGTCTTGAAATCTGAGTTGTCCGCTTTTTCTATCGTCTCCCTGATAAATGGAATCGCTACCGGCCCGAGCGAGCCTATGACCGCAGGCACCGTGCTATAAGCGTCATCTTCTTCGGCAAAAAGCGGTTTCAGCTTTTCAAGAGCGCCTTCCTTGCCAATCTGGCCGATTGCCCTTATAGCCCTATTTCTCGCCAGCGAGTCTTCGCCGGAATCCTTCGCAAAGGCGGAAAGTGCGTCGAGCGCGGATTGCGTTCCCGCCACCGCAAGGCTTTCTATAACTCTTGTCTTTACCTGGCGCTTGTCGTCCTTGAGCGCTTTTACCAGCGTCTCGCCGGCCTTCTCGCGGTTTTCGAGAAGACCCATCGCCCATGCCGCTTCGGCCCGCACCGTGGGGTCTTTATCTTTCCGGAGAGCATCGGCGAGGCTTTCGAGCGCGCGGCCGTCTCCCATGATTCCGAGCGCCTGCGCCGACCTCAGCCGGACGAGAGACGACTTGTGCTTCAGCGATGAAATAAGCTTGTCAAAAGTTTTGGGCGAAGAGCCGACAATCAGGCAGGAAATGGCGGCGAGCTTGCGATTTTCCTGATGGGAATTCAGCGTTGCAGTAACGGCGGGCAGAACTTCGTCCGGCTTGTGCGCGAAAAGCACGCCGGCGTAGAACCAGTCGGAGGGCTGGACGGAACGGAGAAACGTTTCCGCCGCTTCCCGGCTTTTATCGAGCCTTTCGATAGCTTCGAGCGATGATATCGCGGTGACCGCGTCGCCGGTGCTTGCTATCTCCGCAAGCTCTTTGATTTTTCCTTCTTTTTCGAGTTCGCCGATTTTCAGGCGCATTGCATCCTTGATTTGCGTATCGCTGAAATGGATTGTTTCTTCGAGGCTCATGCCGGTCGCGTAGAAACATCGCACGGGTATCTTCCATTTTATCGAAACGATGCATCTGAGAGCGGCCTGCTTCTTTGCGAGGTTTTCGCTTTGTCGAGCCTCTTCGAGCGAGGGCAGGGCGCCGTCGCCCGTTTTCACTATCTCTTCGCAGAGAAGCTCGGCGTGAAAGGGTTCGCGGTCAATGCGCGAGAGAAGTTCCCTGGTTGTTTTGCCGTCGCCACCAGCGCAAATCGCGGTGAGAGCGGCTGACAACAAAATAACAAAAAACACGTATCTCATTTTTTCACTCCATTGCCGGTGCAACCTGGTTGCAGAGGCCGGTCTTTTTCTCGAAAGCCCTCCCCGCCCGCAGAACGGATGCATCCGAAAGCTTGGGTCCGATTATCTGAAGGCCGATGGGCAGTCCATCCGCGCTGAAACCGCAGGGTACGGAAAGCGCGGGCAGCCCCGCGAGGCTCGCTCCGGCCGTCATTATGTCGCAAAGGTACATTTCAAGAGGGTCTGAAAGTTTTTCCCCGATTTTGAAAGCGGGCGAGGGCGCGGTGGGAAGAATCACGATGTCGAAGCTTCTGAATACTTCCTCGAACATTCCGGTTATCCGTGCACGCGCTTCCTGCGCCTTCATGTAGTACCTGTCGTAATAGCCCGATGAAAGTACGAACGTTCCGAGAAGTATGCGGCGCTTTACTTCGGGGCCGAACTTGTTGCGAGTGCGTTCAATCATGTCGCCGGCCGTTGGGCCGGAACCCGCCCGACTGGAATAGTGGACGCCCGTATAGCGCGCCATATTCGAAGATGCTTCGGCGGTTGCGATAACATAATAGGATGCCACCGTCGCATCCGGCTCGGGCAGCGAGATTTCGTCAACGCTTGCTCCGATGTCCTTGAAAGTTTTAACCGCATGGTCGAGAGCGCAAGTGACATCCGCGTCTTCGATTTTTGAAATGTATTCCGTCGGCACGCCGATTTTTATTCCCTCGATACCGTCTTCAATTCCTGAAAGAAAATCGGACGAACAATCGAGGCTTGTCGAGTCCAAATGGTCGGGGCCGCAGATTGCGGACATGAGCAGCGCCAGGTCCTTCGTGTCTCTTGCCAGGGGGCCTATCTGGTCGAAGCTTGATGCGAACGCGATAAGGCCGTACCGCGAAGCGAGGCCGTATGTCGGCCTCATGCCTGCAATCCCGCAGAATGATGCAGGCTGCCGTACCGAGCCTCCGGTATCTGAACCGAGTGCTGCGGGTGCAAGGCCCGCGGATACCGCGGCGGCGGAACCGCCCGACGAGCCGCCGGGAACGCGGCCCGCATGCCACGGGTTCAAAGTCGGACCGAACGCGGAATGCTCGCAGCTCGAGCCCATACCGAATTCGTCGAGGTTCGTTTTGCCGAGAATGACCGCACCCGCTTCCCTTAACCGCGTTACCGCGGTGGCTTCGTAGGGAGGCAAAAAACCTTCGAGAATGTCGCTTCCTGCGGTTGCGGGCGAGTCGAGCGCAAGAATGTTGTCTTTTATCGCAACCGGCACGCCCGCGAGAGGACCTGCGTTCTCACCGCTTTCAATTAATCCGTCGATGCGTTTCGCCTGCTCGCGTACTTTGTCCGGAGCGGCGTGAAGAAAACAATTGAGGGCTGGATTCAGGCGGCCGATTTTTTCAAGGTAGAACTCCGCCGCTTCGAGGGCCGAAATCTCGCGCGAAGAAATGCTCCGCGAAAGCTCGAAGGATGTGAGGCTATTTATCTCCATCTTCCTTCCGGGGCTCTTTTTCCTGCTCGGCCGGCTTCACTCTCTCGAAATTTACCGCGTTTGAGCTGAAGTCTTCCACTCCGGTCCAGCGGTACGAGAGCCTTACGGTATAGCGCGCAGGGCGCATGCAAAGGTCGGTAATATCGAGCGTTTCCGCGAGGGATTCGCCCGGGTTGACCGTAACATCCGTAGGGTTCCACCCCTCGCTGAGCCATTCGTCCCGGCTGGTGCCTTTGGCGACCATCTGCTGCTCGACCCCTCCGGACAAGAACGTCATGTCAGCTATCCAGTCGAGCCGGAAAGCGACCGAGTACTTCCGAAGAAGCGGAGTCGTTAGCTTCAGGGGCACGTTGCCCGTATTTTTAATGGTGAGTGAAACTGCGACGGGCTCCTTAGGCTTGAACGAAGTGTTTTTCATATCAATCTTGACGAGAATGTCTTTTCTTTCGTTTGGATTTCTGTATTCGGATATGTTGCGAATGAGAAGTTTCAACTGGTGGCGGTGGTCTTCGCTTTCAGTCTTTATCGCCTCTTCTTCGAGCGCGGGTATTATATCTTTGCCCATTGCGAGCAGTTTTTCCTGAGCTTCCGCGCGCTTGTCGAAGTTGGGATTTCCCAGGAGCCAGACAAGTCTTTCGAATTCGCTTTTGAACTCCGGCTCGAATGCGGCAGGCGGTTTCGGCGGGTCGGGGTTTTTTCGAATCTCCGGCTGGCAGCCCGCGAGCAGGATAAAAACAAGAAACAAAGCGAAATAACGCATTTTATCACCTCTTGATATTGGGCGGCGCCTTGAAAAACGGCCCATCCGTTTCCGGGGCGTTTCGCATCGCGGCTTCTCGTGAGAGCCCTTTTTCCGGAACGTCGAGCCTCGCTTTATTCTTGCCGCGTGAAGCGCGCATGTCAAGCGCCGGGATCTCGCCGTCGAACCTCTCGATTATTTTCACGTAGTCAATTGTCCGAATGAGGTCGGCTTCGAGCGAATCCGCCTCGCCGGGCGAAAGGTCCATGGCCGAAAGCTTCGCGAGCCTCGCGGTCAGCGAGTCTCCGGCCTCCGTTTTTTCCTCTGGCGCGTCCAGAACCTGCCTCCGGGATTTTTACTTGATAAACCTTATCTGCGGAATGGGCCAGAAAATAATGAATCCGCGCCCGAGAAGATTCTCACGCGGCACGGTTCCCCAGCGTCGCGAGTCCCTCGAACTCGCCGAATTGTCGCCGAGAGCGAAATACTCGTCTTTCCCGAGCCTGTATTCGCTGCCCGCGGCGTACTGGCCCTCGCAGGTGTAGTATATGTCGCGGTAAATGCTTATTTTTTCGAACGCGGCTGCGCAGTCACGCGTCCCGAGAGAAATCTCCGCGCTGCTTGAAATATCCAGCTCCGATTCGTAGTCGTGCCTGAATATCTCTTGCGAGTTCACCATGATTATTATCCTGTTGTCGAAGTCCACGAACTCGACCGCGCAGGTTTCGCCGGGCTTGACGTCGATTTCCTTTTCCGCAATCGTCGAATCGTGCATCGATAGTATCGCGTTGCCGCCGCCGACGGGTATGTCTATCCGGAAAGCCTGCTCCGCGTTGTCCAATATGCAGAAGACGCTCCCCTCTTTCTCGCATTCGAACGTAAAGCGTATTCCCACGTCGTTTACCGCTTTCGTCGAGTCCGCGTCCGAATAGGGGAGGGCGCCCGTGATGTGTTTGGTGAAGTCCGCCCTGGATTCGCCCTCGTGCGCCCGCACCGAAAGGCGCTCGACGTCGAGTTCCCAGTTGTCGTCGTAGGCTCTCCACGGTATGAGTTTTTCCCACTTCTGCGTCAGCTCCGAGTTGAAAATTTCGTAGCTCATGGCATGCATGACATCGAGTTCTTTGCGGGCGATTTCTCCGTTTATGTAAACGTCTCCGCCTTTTATGAGAATCCTTTCGCCCGGCAGCCCGATGAGGCGCTTGATGTAGTTTTTGGTAGTGTCTTCCGGAAACTTGAATACTATAACGTCCCATCTCGCGGCTGGCCTCGTCATGAGAGTCGCCTTGTTCACGAGTATCTTGTGCCCGCCTGAAATGTCCGAGGGGCCGATGTCTCTCTCGAACTCGTAGGAGCAGTTCGGGCACCTCGCGGAGATGCGTTTGGCAATCATGGTTCGCCCGGAGTCGGGATATTTAACGGTCCACCTGTTGGCGCATTCTGTGCAGAGGGCCTCGGTATTCTCCGAGTAGGAGCCGGGGTCGTAGAGGCAGGTATGCCCCTTCGATTTGCACCGCGGGCATTCGAGCGTGGCAATATACGCCCTTTCGAACGTTTCCCCGTTGCCCGACTTGTTGGGCGTGTCGATTGCGAAGTGCCGGCCGCAGTTCGGGCATACCATCTCCATATGCTCGCCGTAGAGGGTAGGCGCCATCGAGCCGGTCGGGATTACGAACGCCTCCATCGCGAACTGCCGGATAATAAGCGCCAGGACAATCGCGATTATTATCGCCTCGACGTTCTCGCGCACCCAGGAGCTTTCGTTTTCCTTCTCGCTTTTGACGGGTTCCTTTTTATTTTCGGATTCCGCTAACTTCTTTTCCGGAGATGTCTCCGGTTCAAGCGGCTCGCCCGCTTCTTCGTTTTTCGGGCCGAAATCCTGTTCCTTGTAATCGTATTCCATTTTATTTTCTCTTCAATGCAGCCAGAAAAGCTTCCTGCGGTATCGATACCCGGCCAACCTGCTTCATTCGCTTCTTGCCTTCCTTCTGTTTCTCGAGCAGCTTGCGCTTGCGCGAAATGTCTCCGCCGTAGCACTTGGCCGTCACGTTCTTCGAAAGCGCCCTTATGTTCTCCCTTGATATTATACGTCCGCCAATCGCCGCTTGAAGCGGTATCTGAAAAAGATGACGCGGAATCTTTTTCTGCAGGATGCGCAGAAGCTCTCGCCCGCGGACTTCGGCTTCCGACTTGTGAATGATAGTCGAGAGAGAATCGACCCGCGTTTCGTTTATAAGTATGTCGAGCTTGACGAGGTTGGCCGCCTCGTAGCCCCGGAACTGGTAGTCCATGGTCCCGTATCCCTTGGTCGAGGATTTCAGGATGTCGAAGAAGTCGTACATTATCTCCGCCATGGGAAGCTTGTAAATCAGCACGACGCGCGAGGAGCTCAGGTACTGCGTCGAGACGTAATTCCCCCTGCGGTCCTCGCAGAGTTTCATTATCGCGCCAATGGAATCGCTCGGGATAATCATCGATACGTCCGCTATCGGCTCGCGAATCTCCTCTATGAACGTCGGGTCGGGAAGCTCGCTGGCGCTGCGCACCACCTTCTGCGTTCCGTCGTTGTAAAGCACCTCGTAGCTCACGCTCGGCGCAGTCTGCAGGACGTCGATTCCCGATTCGCGTTCCAGCCGCTCCTGCACGATTTCCATATGCAGCAGGCCGAGGAAGCCGCAGCGAAAACCGAAACCGAGCGCCTCGGAGCTTTCCGGCTCGTAGGCGAACGAGGCGTCGTTTAGCGCAAGCTTCTGAAGCGCCTTTCTAAGCGACTCGAACTCGGTCGCAGTCGCCGGGTAGAGTCCGCAGAAAACCATCGGCAGAGGTTCGCGGTATCCGGGCAGGGGAGCTACTTCGCTGCCTTTCCATATTACCGTGTCGCCGACGTTGACATCCGCAAGCCGCTTAATCGCCGCCGTGAAATAGCCCACCTGGCCCGCGCCGAGGTTGTCGACGTTGAGCGGCTTCGGGGTGAAGACCCCGACTTCCGCAACATCGTAAACGGTCTTCGAGCGCGCCATTTCGACGCGCTGGCCCTTTTTGAGCATTCCGTTCACGACGCGAACGTAGATGATAACCCCCTTGTATTCGTCGAAGACGGCGTCGAAAACGAGGGCTTGAAGCGGCGCGTCCGGGTTGCCCTTCGGCGGCGGGATTTTGTCGACAAGCATTTCCAGTATCTCGTCGACGCCCTCGCCGGTCTTGGCGCTGACGCCTTGTATCTCGAACGGGTCGATTCCGAGTATGGACGATATCTCTTCGCGCACCTCGTCGACCCGGGATGTCTTGAGGTCGATTTTGTTAAGGACCGGTATTATATCGAGGTCGTTTTCCATCGCGAGGTAGATGTTCGATATGGTCTGCGCCTCGACCCCCTGCGATGCATCCACCAGCAAAACCGCGCCGTCGCAGGCCTTCAGGCTGCGCGAAACCTCGTAGGTGAAATCCACGTGCCCCGGCGTGTCGATGAGGTTGAGCATGTATTCCTTGCCGCCTATGGTGTGCATCAGCCGCACGGCGTGCGCCTTTATCGTTATCCCGCGCTCGCGCTCCAGGTCCATGTCGTCGAGAAGCTGCTCGCGGAACTCGCGCGCAGTTATCGCGCCGGTGCGCTCGAGAAAGCGGTCGGCCAGCGTGCTCTTGCCGTGGTCGATATGCGCCACTATCGAAAAGTTTCTTATCCTGTCCAGTTCCATGTAAGTTTAACCCTGTGCCTTTTGTCCGAGCATTTCTTCGAGCTTGCTTCGGAAAATCCGCAGCGCCTTGCCCCTGTGCGATATCCCGTCCTTTTCATCAGGCTCCATTTCTGCAAACGTCCTGTCGAATCCCTCCGGCACGAAAACCGGGTCGTACCCGAAGCCTCTGTTTCCGCGCATTTCATGAATTATCCGCCCCTTCACCTCGCCCTGCGCGGTCAGGATTATCTCTCCGTCTATCACAAGCGCGATGCGGCAGCGGAAGCGTGTATCCCGCTTGCCGTCGGGCACATCCTTCATTGCTTCGAGCAGTTTTATGCGACGCTCGTTGTCCGAAGCGCCCGGGCCTGCGTACCTCGCGGACTTCACGCCCGGCGCTCCGCCGAGCGCTATGACTTCGAGGCCGGAATCGTCCGCAACGCAGGGAAGGAAGGTTTGTTTCGAATAGGAAAGCGCTTTCAATGCGGCGTTTTCCTCGAACGTTTCGCCGGTTTCCTCGACTTCGGTTGTGTCCGGGAACTCGTCGAGCCCAATCACTTCCACTTCGAGCCCTTCGAGCATCCTTTGAAGCTCCGCGAGTTTCTTTGCGTTTTTCGTCGCCGCTACGAGTTTCTTTATTTCCATGCGTTCCAGCACCCGTCTTTATCCAACCTTGCTTGAACCTTGAATTATAATGGCACCCGCGATGCAGTCAAGCCGAATCGCCTGATGCCTCGCTTTCAATACCCGCCAGGTTGCATAATATAGGAAATACGTATTATACTTTTAAAACGGTATGCTGATAAAAAGGAGATTTGTGAAATGCGCAGGTTAGTTATTCCAGTTATGATTGTTTTCCTGATGCTCGGTAGTAATGCTATTCTGTATTCGCAGGGCAAGCAGTCTCCTTTCCCCAATCCTGATGACCTTATTAGCGTTAAGGATGATACGAGAAAAAAGGCAATAGTCCAGTTTGCAGTCGCTAAATCAAACCTCGAAAAATGGCTTTCAAATATTGTCGATAAAAAGTATTACAAGAATTATTCCATGCTTCACAGAAGTCATACGTGTTACTTGTTGCATGAATTGAGACCGACTTCTCCGGACGTTATAAAATCGTTGATATCGGTCGTTGAAATTGACCATGAGTTTGACCCGATAAACAAGGATATAGCAAAAGATGAAAAAACGCCTCAATCAGCCCTTCGCAGTATTGGTGTGCCGGCGTTCGAATATATCATAGAGGCAGTCAAGGAAACTGACGACAAGAGGCGCCAGCTTTATCTTATCGGCAGCATGTCTGTGTTCAGAGACTTCAAAGACAACTATGAATTTCTGAACTACTATCTTCCGAAACAAATCGAGAAAGAAAAGGATGTCGTGAAAAAAGAACGGCTGAAGAAGGCGTACAAACATTTCCAAAAGGTAAATGAAAAACTCTACAAGGATGCCAGGAAGTAGTTCTTAGAAAGTCTCCCGTCTTGCCTGCGCGACACTTGTATGTTATAATCACATTACTGAGCAAATGGCTTACGATAAAAAATCTCGTATTGTGTCCCCGGGATTTTCAGAGGAAAATCATGCAATCAAAATCAATACTTGCACAATGTCGATGTGGGCAAAAATATAATCTTCCAGAGAAATTTGCCGGTGGGCGATTACCATGCAAACATTGCGAGTCCTTCTTTGTTGTACCATTCACACGACCAGCAAATGAAGTTAAAGTCAGGCTTTTCTGCGGCCACACGGTCAAGATTCGCGAATGTGACCTGAAACCTCAAATTAAATGTCCTGCATGCAATATAGAGATGAAGATAAACCTTAAAAACAATATTCAGTTATGTGACAGGCTTATTTATAGAAAGGTTATCTTCCACGGAGAAGAACATAAGGATGAGAGGATAGTACGCAATTATACTGCGCAGAGAGTATTTGCCCGTGAAAAGTCAACACGGCGCAATCCTTGGGGCCTGCTTGTCATTGAAAAAGATGCCTTATATTTTTTCCAAACAAAACCAAAAAGCCTAAAAGTACCTGAAAGTTTATTCTATGTCAGGTCGGGCTTCTCTCCGAAAAAAGGAATGGACATGCATCTTAATGACTTGTTCATGCAGTTGTTCCATATCGCAGATATCAATACGATATTAGACGAATTCACGGAGTTCTACGGCAGATGCATGATATTTCCAAGAGCAGAATACATGATAGAAATTGAGAGATTCGATACCGGAATATTGAAAACCTCGCAAAAAGAATATAATCATTATAAAAACTCTGCTTTTCCATATCCCGAAAACACCGGATTTGTAAGCAGCTCAATTATGTTCCAGGATAAAGAAAAGCATGGGTTTCATTTTGAATTCGGATTGCCTCCGGAAGAGCTATTCGATGCTATTGAGCAGTTAGGTTATAAACACCTTGCTTTTTTTCGAACATGCGATGCGACAGTGAATGTTTTAACATTAGGCAAAGGACTTCTTAAGGCAGCCTTTTTGCCAAAACATGAGCTGAAATGCTTTACCGTGCACTTCGAGTCAATAACGGAAAGAGTTAAGTAATAAAATTAAAAACCCGAGAAAAACCTGGAAAACCTGTGAAAACCTTTGGACACAATACGGATTTTTATGACGTAAATTCTTGCTGAATAAAGACTTAGACACATCCGGCAAAATATTTTGAAAAAATTACATTTTTTCGCAAACATTACCTTGACTCATGTATATAAGATAGTATAATAGGTGTTAATGTAGAGCGGTATCGAGGATATTGCATCTTCCGAAGCACCGGCGCAAAGACCGGGCGGGCGCACTAAAGCGCATGCAAATCCCACGTCAATGAATTCCACATTGCTGCCATTAGAGAGGGTGTTTTTACCGCAGAGGTAAGAATGAGTTATTAGTTGAGGACACAGAGCACGCGCTTTTTCGGAGAAAAACGCGTATTTGTGAGTCACTTGCACGCGAAGCGTGAAGTGATGGCAAAGATGACTACCTTGATAAAAGGAAAGAAGATTGGAACCGAAGGTGACCACGGAAAACAAGGGTTAAAGCAAGGTGAATAGAGTAAAGACAGAAAAGTTAATATTCGGTTTGGGATATTCTGGACAGACAACTTGCCAAAATTTAAGTCGAGACCTTTACGAATCTGTAAAAACTCGTCGTAAGTCCTTACTGGATAAGCACTTAGTTTTACAGACGAGAGAAAATCCGGTTCATCCGGTTAATTGGTGCTTGAGGGGTTAGCGGGATAGAAAAGGACATCGCGCTCCTGTACAATATGTTGTGTACAAAACTTCATATTGGGAGGCTCACGATGT
>Ga0272442_10004916_pt1 | contig 18061 bp, 12 predicted proteins | sample SSMForm2O_FD_200262 | JGI IMG/M metagenome (GOLD analysis project Ga0272442, IMG submission 200262) | Marine sediment archaeal communities from Little Sippewissett salt marsh, Falmouth, MA, United States - SSM-Form-2O | ecosystem: Environmental > Aquatic > Marine > Wetlands > Sediment ... | reverse complement strand
TTTGGTGCAATTATCCTCAGCTAAAGGGCATCTCGGATGAAATAAGCAGCCAGCCGGTTTATCCGAAACGCTCGGCACCTCAGAAACAAACGGGCTTCTCTCCTGGCCACGCAGGGATGTATCAACCTTTGGGATCGCTGACATAAGGCTCCGTGTATAAGGATGCAGAGGGTTTTGATACAGCTCCTGGGCCCGGGCCTGTTCCACTATTTTGCCCATATACATAACTGCCACAATATCGCAAAAAAATTCTATAATTGCCAGGTCATGGGCAATAAATAAAAAGGTAAGTCCGAACTCGTCCTGCAGGTCCTTTAGCAGGTTCAGGATTTGCGATTGAATCGAAACATCAAGGGCACTGACCGGCTCATCGCAAATAACCAGTTTGGGCCCCCCTGCCAAAGACCTGGCCACTCCGATCCGCTGTCTCTGCCCGCCGGAAAACTCATGGGGATAACGATTCATATGCTCGGGCGACAGCCCTGCCTTCAAAAGCAACTCTGCAACCTGTTCGGTCATTTCACTGCCGAGAACCCCTCTTTGAACTTTCAACGGCTCACCAATAATATTACCGACGGTCATTCTCGGATTCAGCGAGCCGTACGGGTCCTGAAAAATAATCGAGATATCCCTGCGAAGCTGACGCATCTTGGCCCTGTTGGCCGAGAGTACATCACTATCCTCAAAGATCACCCGCCCTGCCGTCGCCGGTATCAATCGAACCAGAGTTCTGGCAACTGTTGTCTTGCCGCAGCCGCTCTCACCAACCAGGCCAAGTGTTTTGCCCTTTTCGATGCCGAAACTTACCCCGTCCACCGCTTTGACGTAACCGGCAGTTCGGCGCAGCAGGCCCTTTTTAATGGCAAAATAAGTCTTTAAATCATCAACTTTCAGCAGATAATTATTATTTTTTGCCGTATTTTGATTCATATTCTTTAATTTCTTCCTCAGTTTCATAGCCCTGGGCGTACCAGCACGCAACATGTCGGCCATTTCCAACTTCGCGAAGTTCAGGCTCAATCCCCTGACATCGCTTATCTGAACACCCTACTGAACAGCGGGGATGGAATTTACAGCCAGCCGGAAAATGCAGCGGATCCGGCACAGTCCCTGAAATTGTCTGAAGCCGTTTGACTTCCCTGCCCAATCCCAATCTCGGCAGTGATTTCAAAAGACCTTTCGTATATGGATGCAAAGGCTCCTGGAAAAGCTGCTTCGATTCGGCAATCTCAACTATACGAGATGCGTACATTACCGCCACATTGTCAGCCCTTTCCGCCACAATCGCCAAATCATGGGTTATAAGCAGAATGCTCATGCCGTTTTGTTTTTGCAGATCATCGAGCAAGTCAAGTATCTGTGCCTGAATTGTTACATCCAAAGCCGTTGTCGGCTCATCAGCTATCAGAAGCTGCGGCTGGCAACTCACCGCCATTGCAATCATAACCCGCTGCCGCATCCCCCCGGACATCTGGTGCGGATATTCATTAACCCGCTGCTCGGGTTCACTAATACCCACTTTCCGCAACATATCGACCGCATCGGCCCACGCCTGATTTTCACTCTTTTTTTGGTGCAGCCGGATAGCCTCGACAATCTGATTGCCGACCGTATAAACCGGGTTCAGACTCGTCATCGGCTCCTGAAATATCATCGCGATTTTATTGCCGCGAATCCCCCGCATCCTTTTTTCGCTTAATTCAAGTAGACTTCTATTATCGAAAACAATATCGCCGCTAACGATTTTGCCGGGCGGCTGAGGAATCAATCGCATAATCGAAAGGGCCGTAACACTCTTGCCGCAGCCGCTCTCACCAACAAGCGCAAATGTTTCACCCTTCTTTACCGAAAAGCTCACATCCTGTACCGCTCGTGCGATGCCATCTTCAGTAAAAAAGCTTACCCCCAATCCCTGAATCGATAACGCTAAACTGTTTTCACTCATGCCGCTTTCCTCAATCTGGGGTCAATCGCATCCCGCAGGGCATCACCAAAAATATTCAAGGCCAACGAAATAAAAAATATCGCCGCCGTTGCAGCCACCATCTGCCACCACACCCCACGCGAGAGCTCTATACGCGCATCGTTTATCATCACACCCCAGCTTGGACGTGTCGCCTCGCCGAGACCGAGGAAACTCAGTATCACCTCGGCATGAATAAATGCGACGAAACGTAACGAAAAATCAATAATTATAAGATGAAAAACGTTTGGCAAAAGATGTCTGAATATAATTCTCGCCCCGCTGCATCCGTATGACTTCGCAGCCAAAACATATTCTCTTTCCTTATGCTTTATGACCTCGCCTCGAATCAGTCGGCAAAGCCCGACCCAGCTTGTCAATCCTATCGCCAGATAAACCGATGTAATACCCGTAAGCTTAAAACCAAACAAAGTCTTATCACGCAGCACAACAGCAAAAGCCAATATCAACAATATATACGGAATTGAACTCAAAGTTGAGTATACCCAGACTATTATCTCATCAACAACCCCGCGGTAATACCCTGCAATAGTGCCCAAAGGAACGCCAATCACAATACTGATAAAAGAGGCACACAGCGCAACGGTTATCGATATTTTTGCACCATACAATGTCTTACGCAAAACAGACTGACCGAATATATCCGTACCAAATTTGTTTTGCGAACTTGGTCCCTCATAAGCTCCCCCAACTTCTTCCTGCCAGCGTATCGGGCCAACCTGCCAATCAATCAGCTCGGCGAAGTAAATAAAGCCAGCAAGCAAAAAGTATAGCACTATCACCGCAAAACAGACCATCGCCAGCTTGCGTCTGCCAAGCCGCTTCAATCCATCCTGCCAGAGACTTCTGCCCTTCGGCTGTTCGCTATTTGTTAGCCGCCGCTTAATCAAATGAAATCCTCGGATCTACCAGACCATAACATATATCTGTTATCACATTAAAAATCACAAAAAGTATCGCGCTGATATAAGTCATAGCATTTATGACAAAATAGTCCCGCGAGCCGATCGCTTCTATCATCAAATACCCCAAGCCGGGAATACCAAAAAACCTTTCCAGCAGCAGAGAACCCAAAAACAAAAACGGTATCGCCAAAACAACCCGCGTGATAATTGGTATCATTGCATTCTTCAAAACATGCTTGAACAGAACCCGCCTGGCATCAAGGCCCTTGGCAAAAGCTGTCCGGACATAATCGCTGCGTATCTCATCGAGCATAACCGTTCGATAGAACCGCACATTCGCCCCGAGACCAGTAACTATACCTATCAATACCGGCAAAGCCACATATTCTGCCATTGATAAATCCGGCGAAAAGAATATCGGAAAAAGCCCCAATTTATACGCGAAAAAATATTGTCCCAAAAGAATAAAGCTCAGATAAGGTATACTCATCCCGGCAACACAGACTACAACCGCGAAAACGTCCCACGCCGAGCCTCGTACAAACGCAACAACCAGCGCCAAACTCACCGAAATAATTAAAACACCGAAAAACATCGGCACCGTCAATGCAAGAGAAGGCCACACCCCCCTCTTGATTTTATCGACAACAAGCTCACGGTCGCGAGCCCTGCCGAAATCGAACGTCAGTGCGCTTTTGAAATGGTTTATGAATTGACTGTCCCATGACAAAAATAAAGGTTTATTAAGCCCATATTCTTCGCGGATTTCCTCAATCGTTTCAGGGGTTGCGTTTTTGCCGGCTATCTCAATCGAAACATCACCGCCAACAACCGTAAACAGTACGAAGGTAAGCAGCAGCACCCCGAGCACAATCGGTATGGTATATAACAGCCGTCTTATTATATATGTGGTCATTTAACTTTCTTTAAGAGTTCCTTATACGCCGCCCGCTTCTTCATATCAATCCTGCGATACTTTGCCAGCCCATACTGAAAAATGTGTGGCTTATAATTCATACACCAGTCATGGTGAAGAATATATGCAACCCTATGATTTATGAAGGCAGCGGGACAATCTTCAATCACCATAAGCTCTGCCTTGCGATAAAGTTCAGTGCGCTGCGGGCTATCTGGCATTACTGCAACCCGCTCATAGAGCTCATCGAACTCTGGATTAGAATAATTAAAATTATTTGTCCCGGGTGAAACATTCTTACTATAAAACAACTGCAGAAAACTCTCTGTATCCGGATAATCCGCCACCCACCCGAGCGAAAACATCTGAACACTTTTGGTCTTCACCTTATCCTGAAATGTAGGCCAGTCCATGTAGGCAACCTCAATATCCAATCCTAAATCCTTGAAACTTCGCTGGTAAAACTGACCTATCTGCCTTGCCAATGTATCAGCCCCTCCCATTGAAAATGTCAACGTCGGAAGCTTGCCGCCATGTATTGTTTCAGCTTCTTTTAGCAAATGTCTTGCTTTTTCCAGGTCATAGCCTATACCAAGTTTGCTGATTTCCGGATTATATGCTTTCATTACAGGAGGGATAAAACCATAAGCAATATCATCACGATTATTCCAAAACACCTTTATATATTTTTCTCTGTCGATAGCGTAACTTATGGCTTTCCGTAACGCTTTGTTCTTACCTAAAACATCGTCCTCCATATTAAAACCGATCCAAAAAGTGTCAGGGTTTTTAAAAGTTTTCAAATGAATATTTAGCTTTTTCATCTCAGGCGTCAAATCTCGAGAAACATCTATTGCCTGACCATAATTATCCTTTGGGATGCTTGCTGCGTCGATCTTGCCACGCAAAAATTGAAGCCATCGTGGCTGGTCCTCTTCAATAAGCACAAAAAACAGTCTATCAACCATAGGAATACGCTTACCTACATCATCGAGATAGCCGCCTTCGGCATCACCCGGCTCGCCTTTACTTGGATAAAACTCTTCTCTATAGTTTGGATTCCTGACCATTTCAATATAACTGCCACGATGCCATACCTTCAGCTTAAATGGCCCTGTTCCTACAGGATGATTTACAATATCTTTGCCGTAATAAACAACAGCCTCTTTGGCAATCGGCGCCGTTGGCTGGTGAGCCAACAAATACACTATTTGCGGCCAAGCCTTTTTGAGCCTTATAACAAGGGTATAATCATCGGGAGTCTGCAATCCCTCAACCTCACGAGAATAATCTACATCTGCCGCACTTTTGCAATTCTTGGAATATTCTCGAAATTCATCGAGTCCAACTATTTTACCATCAAAAACCCACCAGTTTTTGCTAAAATACTTAATATTAGCAATCCGTTTCCATGCAAAAACAAAATCGCTCGATTTCAACTCCCGGCCTTTACCACCTAAAAAACATTTATCATCCGCAAAATAAACTCCCTTCTTAATCTTAATGATATAAGTAAGCCCGTCTTTACTAATCTGCGGCATACCTTCAGCAACATGAGGAATAACTTCATAGGGCCTCTTAAGATAGTCATATTGATAAAGACATTCAAAAAATTGGCCGGCTATCATCGCAGAATATACATCCCCAATATCACCAGTATCGAGCCCCCTTATTTTGGTTGGCAAGTTAGCATACAGAATCATCTCATTGGAATCATCCCCCGGTGAAGAACTGTCGCAGCCTGCCATGATTGCCAAAAGCAAAAAGAGGAAAAATTTGAAAGCGCCTCCGCGACCGTTCATAAATCAAACCTCCAATGTTTGAGAGCATGGCAAGGCCCACAGTCGGTACGGAACTAATATTTTTTCAGAGCCGGCGGATCAGCTAAAACTAACGGGCCAATACTTTTATTACTGTCCGCCCCCCCGCCGTAATTGAAGTTCAGTTTCAACGACAGCTTACCAGCTTTCGTCTGTTCACCGAGCAATTCATTATGCTCTGACAAAAGCCAGTCGTAATTACCATCTTCTATAGCTTTCTTAATCGTCGATTGTATTATCCCCAATTCTATTCCGATACAAGACCTTTCTGTCTCCACCAGTACCGAAGCCAGCTGTTGCTTTTGCGTTTCGCTCAGGACATCCCGCCCCTTGATATACCTTTGAATCGCATAAGAATACAGCTGAGCAAAGCTGCGGGCAAAAGCAGGCTTGTACTCCCCGGCGGATATCTTCCCGCATAACAGTCCTAAGATATCTCCGTCCAGGCGTTCGTATTCCACCGTCCAGTCCGCGTATTTTTTTATCCTCGTATCTGCTATGAGCAGCAGCAAATCATCTCCCCGCCGAATTTTCACTTTGGCAGCGAACTCAGCTGCCAAAGCCAATATTTCAGGACTGGCACGGTCAACTATTCCCTCAAGCCTCTCGACAATCTCCTCTGCCAGTTTCGAATTAGCTCGATCGTTGGAATTTAACTGCTTTGTGATGCCGGCATTGGTAACAGCATGAACCGCCCAGTAGCGAATAACAATATTTTCGTCATTTAGCTTCTCAAGAGCCAAATTTGCCAGCCGGACGTCTTCCAGACCATCGGCCAATATCAGAAGATTAAGAATCGCTTTGAATTTTTGGTCTTCGTCTGTCAGGGCTGAAACCTGTTCAAAAGCCTTTGAGATATGTTTATAAGCCGAGTCGGAAAATTGCTCAATATATTGGCCCTGTTCGCCGGTAATATTGGCGTTTTTACGCACCAAAATAGCTATCCGGGTTTTTGCTACAGAAACAAAATCCCCACTCGCCACCAATTCGGCCACAGCCTCAGCAACAAAATCATCGATAATCTCCAAATCTTTGTTGTCAAGCACCTTCTTGTTACGTACCTTATCAATGTCCCAGGTCTCGACCGCCTGGGAAATTGAAGTAATCGCCAGGAATACTACCAAAACCGCAAAAACTGCCACTTTACGCTTCATTTTTAATTCCTAATTCTTAAGCCTTAATTCAAAATTCAAAATTTTTCTTTCATTGATACCGATGAGATAACAATATATACTAATCGTCTTAATAAATCAAGAAATTGAAGACAATTATCTCAAATGCATCAAAATTTGCGCAGAAACAGCAAAAAGTGGAGGACTTTATGCCACGGCTAATTAACCTGTCAGCCATAGTTGTGTTCTTAATCGCCACCCCCTGCATAAATGCTGCACTTCTCGACTACAATGACATTTCAGCATATTACGGATTCGGCGAGATGGAGACAATCAAGCTGGACTGGGGCGTAAGAAATTTAAGAATCAAGGATTTCAACGGTGATAGCAGAAACGATATTGCCATCGTCAACAACAGAAAAGCTAAAATTGAGCTGCTGATTCAAAAAGATTCCGTCAGGGCGAGCCACGAGCGACGAGCGACGATTTTTGTCGACCCGGAGGATATAGATGTAAACGCCATTTTTGATAATCTGCCGACCCGTTTCCATAGGCAGAGCATAGCTGTTTCGCAAAGTGTATTCAGCTTCGTTTGCGGCGATTTGAATTCAGATGGGATGACAGATTTGGCTTTTTATGGCGAACCGAAGGGGCTCTATGTAATATTACAAAAAGCGAGCGATGAGACACAAGCCACGAGCCACGATTGCTCCTGGCGAACGAAAAAGAAAATCAAAATTGACGACGGCCTGTTAACCCCCAACGCCCTGGTATGTGCGGACCTGAACAACGATAGTGCCGACGACCTGATTTTAGCCGGCCAGGATGCTGTTTATGTTATCCTGCAAAAAAAAGACGGCACACTGGCAGAACCCATCAAATATCCCACCACCGTAAAAACATTAGCCCTCGATGCAGCTGATTTGAACGGCGATAATATTAACGACCTTATTCTTGTAACAGATGATGAGGAAAAACGAATTCATGTCAGGTTCGGGCTTGAAACCGGCCAATTAGGCCCGCAAGTAAGACTTTTTATCGAAAGACCTTTTGCTCTTGAGCTTTCTAATATTAATCAGACAAATGGCGATGAGATACTGGCCGTTAATGCTATGAACGGGCGGTTAGCCTGTTATGAATTCACCGCCCAAAACGAAGAAGACGCCGATTGGCCTATTTTGTTTTATCCCCTCGCCTCCGGCCAGGCAAGTACAGACAGGGATTTGGTTACGGGCGATTTTGACGGTGACGGTCTGGTCGATCTGGTAATAAGCGACCCCGGCGCTGCGGAGATTATTCTTTATAGACAAAAAGCGAAGCTTGGTTTGGTTGAGCCTATGAGATTCCCAGCCTTCGCCGACATTACACGGTTATCCGCTATGGATATTGACCATGACGGAAAAACCGAGCTTGGCGTTTTGAGCATCAAGGAAAAGGTAATCGGGATAAGCGAGTTTGAAGACGACAGATTGTCGTTTCCGCAACCGCTCGAAATAATCGGCGAGCCGGTAGCAATGGAACTTGCCGACGTCGACCACGATGGAGGTATAGACTGTCTCTATATATCCAAAGACGCCAATGATAACAGAGCTATGAGGGTTATCTATACAGTTGCCGCAGCAGGCAACCAGGCCGCCAACCTGACAAAGAAGCAGAAAAAGCAACTGAAAAACAGCGGCCCTGTCGGCGAAATCGGTCCTGCTCTGGAACTCAACAAACTCGCCGCCAATCCCGATGGCTTGAAAATCCTTGACGTCGACCAGGATGGCCTGGAGGACATTCTGGTTTTTGAAAAATATAACCCCCCTCCTATATTGGTCCGCCAAACACAGAAAAGGCAGTTTGAAATAATCGATTCACCAAAAGCACAGGCCAGCCTGATTAAAGATGCGACTCTAAGCTCAATAGCTGTTGCCGACGTGGACGCAAAAGCCGGCAAAGAACTGCTGGTGGCACAAACGAATTTCGCCAGAAGCCTGATTTTCGCCGACAGCCAAAACTGGACCATCATAGACCAATACAATGCCAGGGGCAAGGAGAACCAGGTATCAGCTGTTGCTGCTTTCCATCTCGACGACAAAGGTTCTGACCAGCCTGCCATTTTGCTGCTGGACGGCCAAAAAGGCCAGCTTCAGCTGCTAAAAGCTGATATTGATAAAACTTACCGCTTTGAAAAAGAATTAGACGTTGGCAAATGGAACACAGCCGCGACCCATTTAAAAATGGTATTTGCCCCGCTTACAGGCGATTCGGTCAACAGTATCCTGCTATTCGACAGCGAGAAGTTTGCGATTGTAACACCGGCAGACACGGGCAATCTGCCCCAACATCTGGAGCAGAAATTTGGTTATGAGACGAAAATAAAAGATGGCGCGTACGGCAACCTGATAACCGGCGATATTAACTCTGACGGCCGAATCGATATCATTATGGTCGAATACAAAAACAATCATATCGAGATACTTGCTCTCGATGCCGATATGAAACCGACCCCTGCGATGCGATTCAAACTCTTCGAGCGGAAAAGTTACACCGATAAAAAGGAAAAAGCAAGAATCGAACCAAGGGAATTAAAAATCGCTGATGTTACCGGTGACGGCAAAAACGATTTGATTACTGTTATCCACGACCGTATAATCATTTATCCTCAGGATTAGATTCGTATCTCGTAACTCGTGTTTCGTATCAGGACTTTAGTATGAAAAATAAAACATTAGGACAATTGGCAGAGCTTGTCGGCGGACAAGTCGCCGGTGACCCGGAAACAAAAATCAATGCAGTCGCTACCCTCGAAAAGGCAGGAAATGGCGATATCAGCTTTTTGACAAATCAAAAATATACAAATCAGCTTAAAACTACAAAAGCCTCCGCCATAATAGTAGCCAAAGACTTTAAACTAAACGCTAAACGTTATACGCTAAACGCTGACTTACTCATTGCAGACGACCCATATTATGCTCTAAGTCAGATTGTGGTTTGCCTCCACGGATACAGAGAGCATCCAAAAACCGGTATAAGCAAAAACGCCTCAATAGCTAAAACCGCAACCGTGCCTGAAAACTGCCATATTGCAGACTGCGTAACTATCAGCGAAAACGTTTCCCTCGGTGACCGCTGCTTCCTTTATCCAAATGTCTTTGTAGGACCAAATACCAAAATAGGAAATGACTGTATTCTATACCCTAACGCCGTCATTTACGATAACTGCCGGCTGGGAAACAGGGTGATTATCCAGGCCAACACAACTGTTGGAGAGGACGGATTCGGATTTGCAACTTACAAAGGCAAACATCATAAAATCCCCCATATCGGCTCAGTTATAATTGAAGACGATGCCGAAATCGGCTCAGGCTGTGGCATTGAACGGGGTACATTGGACGATACGGTAATCGGAACAGGTGCAAAAATCGGCGATTTGGTAGCGATAGGTCACGGCACAAAAATCGGGCCGCATTGTTTACTCGTAGCTCAGGTCGGAATTTCGGGCTCGACCACACTCGGCAGCTATTGTGTTGTCGGCGGGCAAGCCGGGATTGCCGGACACATAAATATTGGCAACGGTGTTATGATTGGTGCTCAGTCCGGTGTCAGTAATAGCATCGACAGCGGAAAAACTGTACTCGGGGCGCCTGCCGTCGATGCCGGCAGGACAAGACGTACCTATGTCCTGCTGCCGCGATTACCCGAAATGCACAAATCCATTAAGAGAATCCAAAAACGGCTTGACCAGCTGGAAAAATCAGAAAAGTCCTAATCGTAATGTCATTGCGAGGAGCGAAGCGACGCGGCAATCTAAAATTATGCCACCACAGAAAAATATAATCGGATTAATTGCAGGACAGGGACGATTGCCCTTTCTCATAGCTGATGGCGCAAAACAGGCAGGGCTAAAAGTGATTTGTGTGGGCCTGGCTGAAAACGCCGATGCCCAACTGGCAGATGTTGTGGACGTTTTTTATAAAGTCGCTATTGCCAGGCCCGGCAGCTGGATAAGAAAGTTAAGAAAACACGGCGTAACAAGAACGGTCATGGTTGGGCGGGTCGCAAAGGGGCGGATGTTTACGCCCTGGCGAATCCTGCGATACCTGCCCGACTTCAGGGCAATAAAAATATGGTACTGGCGGCTGAGGGTAAAAGACAAACAAAATGACACACTCTTAAGCGCCATCGCCGACGAGTTAGCTGACAGCGGGATAATATTGGAGAATTCGACAATGTATTGTGCTGAGCATATGGCGTCAAAAGGACAAATGACTAAAAAAAACCCTGCACCAACGGTCGAAAATGATATCGAATTTGGCTGGCAGATAGTCAAAAAACTTGGCGAATTGGATATAGGCCAGACAATTGCCGTCAAAGAAAAAGAGGTTATCGCAGTCGAAGCAATCGAAGGTACTGCCGAGATGATTACCCGGGCCGGGAAATTCTGTAAGTCCGGCGGATGGACGCTTATCAAAACCGCAAAACCAAACCAGGACATGCGATTTGACGTCCCTTGCATCGGCCCTGATACTATTAGAAGCTTAGCCGAAAATAAGGCCAAATGCCTGGTCGTAGAAGCAGACAAAACAATAATTATTGATAAACCTGAAACAATAAAACTGGCTGACGAACTCGGTATCGCTGTTTTGGGCCGTTGATATGCCGCCCAAAGTATCTTATGACTACATTCCCATTCCAAATAGCAGTTAGCCGATTGCCAGATAACCAAACTGAAACCTTAACGTGCAATACTCTTTTGCGCAATGTCCCAAATAGGCGCAGTGTCTATGACGGCCTGTGGAACAATCGGGCCGTGATAGTAAAAGTATTCTCGCATAAGCTCAGTGCAAAACGCCATCTTAAAAGGGAGTGGCGGGGAATGACCTTATTAAAGACAAGGCAATTAAGCTCACCTGAACCATTGTTCTACGGAAAAACAAAGAAAAACCAATGGGCAATGGTCACCGAAAAAATACCTGATTGCTCAACAGTTCTCGATGCTTTCAGCGAAACAGCTGATAAATCCAGAAAATTCGATCTGCTGCTGCTCATCTGCCAAGAACTGGCAAAACAACACAGCAAAGGAGTTTTGCAAAAAGACCTGCACCTGGGAAATTTTCTGCTCGCACATAACAATAAAGTCTTCGCAATCGATCCCGGGCAAATGCGGTTTCTTTACCACCGTCTAAGAAGAAGCGAATGCATTTCTCAATTAGCAGCTTTGGCATGCTATTTACATCCCAACGACAGCGAATCTGTCTCAAAACTTTGCCACGAGTATGCTCATAGCCGAGGCTGGCACTTTGAAAAATCAGACAATATCTTATTCAAAAAACAAATGGTTTTACATAGGAAAAAAATAATCCGCAGAGGTCTGAAAAAGTGTCTTCGAACAAGCAGGCAGTATCTTCGAATTAAGACTGGCAAAATATCCGCCGTATTCAACAGAGACTTTTGCCAAAAAGCCGAACCGCTCGAATTCATAAAAAGAATCGACACACTGATGACCCAGGGCCGAATTCTAAAAAACGGTAATACCTGCTTCGTCTCCCGCATAACGTGGAACGATAAAGACATAGTAATCAAACGATATAACAATAAAGGTTTCATCCATTCGCTGCGTCATACCATCAAAAAATCTCGTGCCCGTCACAACTGGCTGCACACCCATCGTCTCGACTCGCTGGGAATAGCTACGCCGAAACCCTTAGTTTATATTGAGGAATATAGAGGCCCGCTTCTGTGGAAATCTTACCTCGTAGCCGAATATATCGAGGGACGCAAACTTCACGATTTTCTTTGCGATGACAGCGTTACTAATCAGCGGCGTTTAGATGAAACCCGCCAGGTTACCGAACTGCTCCGCCAGCTGGGCAAAAACAACATCACTCACGGCGATTTGAAACATTCTAATATTCTCGTTACCGATAACGGCCCGGTGATAATAGACCTTGATGCAATGAAAGTGCACTTCTCCAGGTGCCTGTTCAAAATCAGCCGAGCCAAAGACATGAAACGTTTCGCAAAACACCACATTCAATCCTGAATTTTCTGCTATTTTCTCAGGAACAAACTGCCCGGCAGCTGTTTTATAAGTCCTTTTAGCCTCAGCGATACTAAAGCCGCGTTAATACTGCCGGGCGTCAGGTCAGCCTCTTCGATTATCTGCTCTAAATGGATCGGTTCGGCGCTGAGGCAGTCATAAATAATTTTTTCAGGGTCACTCAGATTCAACTCGCTGACATCAAACAAAGGCATCTCGATTTTTTCAGCCGTCTTCTCGGTTGCGTCCATTATGTGGTCTTTTAACTGACCGCCGATATAGCCTAAAGCTTCGGTTACATCTTCCATAGATTCGATGAGCTTAGCGCCCTGTTTTATCAAAAGGTTTGCCCCCCTGCTCAAAGGTGAATCGATTTTGCCCGGCACTGCCATCACTTCTCTATTATTTTCCATTGCCGTCCGTGCCGTAATCAAAGCCCCTGACCGCGGCCCCGCCTCGATAACAATTGTCCCTAAAGACAACCCTGCTATTATCCTGTTACGGGGCGGAAAATTCTCCGCCAATGGCTCGTATTTCAAAGGAAGTTCACTGATACATGCCCCTGATTTAGAAATAAGTCCAAACAGCTCTTTATTTTCAGGCGGGAAAATGTTCGCCAGCCCGCAACCCTGAACTGCAATAGTCCGCCCCCCTGCTGCCATCGCGCCGCGATGCGCGTAAGTATCTATACCGCTGGCCATTCCGGAGACGATGCTAAAGCCAGCCGAAGCTAACAGGTGAGCAAATCGGCTGGATTGCTCTTTGCCGTATATGCTGCAGCGCCGCGAACCAACTATCGCCATACCTAAATTATCACTACTAATCAAACTGCCCTTAATATAAAGAACGGGCGGCGGGTCATAAATTTGTTTCAGTAATGCAGGATAACGCTCGTCAGCAATATTAATCAGCCAGACGCCGAGTTTTTCAGCAAGTTCGAGTTCACCAACGACGTCAAATTTATTGCGAGTCCTTGTAATCTGCTCAGCTGTCTTAAATCCTATCCCCTCTATTTTAGCTAATTCACTAACAGAAGCCCCCAAAGCCCTGTCTACTGAGCCGAAGTGCCTGATGAGTTTTACAAAGGTGATAGGTCCAAGGTTTTCAGCTCTGATTAATTTGAGCCATTTTTCGATATCCACGGAATTTGGTTGTACTTTTGCCATTGTTCAGTGTCTTAAAAACAATAAAGAGTATCCAGAGTTTATCTAATAATCAGCAATGGTCAATAAATAATTATATTGATTCCGACTTCGCACAGCAGTGGAAACCTTGAATTTTCAAGATAGATTTGCTATATCTACTGGAAATGAGACTCAGTGGCGCATCTGAGCAGGTAAGTAATGGTGAATTCAAATAAAAAAGTGTTGATTCAAAAGCATGCAGGGCTAATCCGCAGTGCAGCCTTCTTTATACTGTTCTTTCTGTATCTCTGGCTCAAAGTTGACCTGCGGCTTATTTATCACAGCGGCGGAGTAGTCATAAATTTCCCCGTTTTTTACCGGGATTGGATGTTTTTCTGCGAGCATCTATCATATCCGGGTGGAATTCTCGAATATATCGCAGCTTTTCTGGCACAATTCTGGTATATTGGCTGGGCCGGGGCATTTATCGCAACACTGACAGCATGGCTGATATTCGTTTGCACCGATACCATTATCAAGCTCGTGAACGCAACACAGCTTCGTTTTGTTCGTTTCATTGGGCCGATTCTTCTGCTGGCCATCTACACTCGATATACATATCACTTCGGTACCACCGTATCGTTATTGGTGGGGCTGGCTTTTGTGAGTCTATATTTGAAAATAACCCAGAAGCACAAACGATTCAACATTATCGTTTTCCTGGTTTTGTCCGCAATACTCTATTACCTCGGTGGCAAATCATATTCGCTCTTTGCGGTACTCTGCCTGATTTATGAATGGCTTTTCAACGGCAGAGCCAAAACGGGACTGCTGTATCTGTTGCTGGGCATTGCTGTCCCATACGCAGCCGAAGGACTCATCGGCGGTCTGTGTGCTCACGATATTTTTATCAGACACCTGCCTTTGCCTTTCTCTTTGAGAACCCCAATGCTGATAATAGCCTATATGCTTTACTTTCTGGTGCCTTTGACCATACTTGGATTAGGCCTTTGCCGGATAATCAGACCACAAAAAATACGTATTAATAAAAAAGCCCGCATTAACACACATAGGCCGGCTGCTGTAACACTTTCAGAAGTTATCAAAACAATAATTCTGCTTGTGACTGCCGGTCTATCTGTTTTTCTCGCCTACGACCCCCAAAAAATAGTGCTCAAGGCCGACTATTACACCTGCCACAGGATGTGGCCTGAGGTGATTCGAACCGCCCGCCGTTTTCCAGACTCATATTTTATGCTTCATATGGTTGATCGGGCTTTATATCATACCGGCCGACTCGGCTGCGATATACTCACTTTTCCCCAGAATGCACACGTTCTGTTTCTGACCTCCGAAAAGCTCAGAGAGCGTGAGTCAGCAGAGGCTGTCTCAGCACACTGGAAGAGATTTGGAACTTATCTCGACCTTGGCTGTATGAACCATGCGCAGCACGGCCTGTTGGATTCTTTAGAGATGTTTGGAGAACGTCCTGTTCTTCTTAAAAATCTGGCTCTGATAAATATGGTCAAGGGCAATTACAATTCCGCTAAAGTTTATCTTGGCACCCTTAGTAAAACACTGTTTCACGCTGACTGGGCCAACGAATACATCAAAAAGCTCGAATCCGATCCAACCCTGCAAAGAGATAAAGAAGTTCAGCGATTACGTAGTGTGATGCTGACAAAAAATTATGATTTCAGTGCCGGTAAGATTGACAGAGTTTTGTTGGATTTATTAGAAACAAACAGCCAAAACCAGATGGCTTTTGAATATCTTATGACCTGTTATCTGCTGGCAGGGCAGCTTGATGATTTCATCCTGAACCTTTACCGCCTGAAAAATTTTGATTATCCCCGGATCCCTCGACTATACGAAGAAGCAATATTGCTGTACAAATACAAAACCCAAAAATCGATCAATCTGCACGGATTCCAGATTAGCCGGAAGTCTGTTCAGCGATATGCCAATTTTGCACAGACAGTTGACTTTTACCGTGGGAATTTACGGGCGGCTTATAACGTCCTGGCGAAAAATTACGGGGATAGCTACATGTTCTATTATGTTTATAAACATTCTGGGGGAAAGAATGAGTAAGCGGTATCAATATTTTTTGGTGATACTGCTGCCGGTAGTATTATTGACAGGACTGCTGGTCTACGCAATGTGGAATAATAAGGTAACTATCAAACAATACACCTGCCTGGATCGAGAAGCTAAAATACATCCGGATTATTGTGCAACTGTTATTCCACCTAATATTGCGCCTTTGAACTTCATGGTAACCGAAGAAGGGAAACGATATTACGTAAAAATATATTCCAGACAAGGCCGGCCCATAGAAGTTTTCAGCAGAACAGCAAAAATTATAATCCCAGACCGTTCGTGGCGGAAACTTTTGAATCAAAACAGGGGTCAGGAACTGCATTTTGATATCTTTGTGCAAAACCAAAACAACCAGTGGCACCGTTTTGCCGCGATAAGCAACAAAATCGCCAACGAGGATATTGACGGTTTTGTTGTATATAGGAAAATGCATCCGACACATACTCATTTTAGTGGGCCCATGGGCATTTATCAGCGTAATCTGGCAAACTTCGATGAGAAGGTTATCTTGGACCGCAGTTTTGATAAAGTCAGTTGTCTTAATTGTCACACGTTTTGCAAAAACCATCCCGACAAAATGTTACTCGGTGTTCGCAGTTATGACGCCGGATATGCTCCGGCTACCTTATTGATTGATGACGGTAAGCTTTACAAAATTGGGGCAAAATTCGGATATTCATCCTGGCACCCAAGTGGTCGGCTGGCAGCATATACCATTATTAATCTGCCAATGTACTTTCATTTCCGCTCCGCCAGGGATGAGGTCAGGGACACAATTGACATCGACTCGGCACTGGCTTATTATCTTGTTGACAAAGGGATGATAAAAACTTCACCGCAGTTTTCCAGAAAAGAACGATTGGAAACTTGGCCCGCCTGGTCTGCGGACGGCCGATACCTGTATTTTTGCAGTACGCCGGTGCTGTGGCCGGATTTGGATTTGCAGAATTTTCCCCCAAAACAATATAAGCAGGTCAAATACGACCTTGTGCGCATAAGCTATGACCTCGACCATGATAAGTGGGGCGAACTGGAAACCGTGCTTTCTGCTCAGGATACCGGCTTAAGTATCGCCATGCCGCATATCAGTCCGGACGGGCAATGGCTGATATTCTCCATGTGCGATTATGGTTTCTTTCCCACCTGGCAGAAAAGTTCAGACCTGTACATCATCGACCTGAAAAAGGCTGAGCAAACCGGAAAATACGAGTATCGTCGGCTCGAAATTAACAGCGACCAAAGTGAGTCCTGGCAAAGCTTCTCGAGTAACAACCGATGGATAGTTTTCAGCAGTAAACGCGACTATGGCGTGTTTACCAGGCTTTACTTCAGCTACATTGACACATCCGGCAGGGTACATAAGCCGCTGCTGCTGCCGCAAAAAGACCCTGAATTTTATAACCAGCGATTGTTGACTTATAACACTCCGGAATTTACCACCGAATCAATCAAACATGTAAAAGGAAAATTGGCACAGGTTTTTCGAGGCACCCAAAAAATCAAAGTTGATATACCAATAACGATGGCTACTCCCAAACCAGCCGCCGCCGCTGGGCAGCAATCTCCGCGGCAGCAGCGCGAATAATACGCTTTTATCAAAAGCCTGGGTGTTTACAAAAGTGAATTCTTTGGATTCGGCGATAAGTCCGAATAGCTCTTTGTTTTCCGGCGGGAAGATAACGGATGCTTGAGATTACAAATAACATATTTATTTGCGACGATGAGCTTACCTTTAAGTTCTCCCGCTCCGCCGGCCCGGGCGGCCAGAATGTTAATAAAGTCAATACTCGGGTTACACTGCTATTCGACGTCCCCGGCTGCCAGAGCCTCTCTGATTCTCAAAAGACACAGATACTAAATTGCCTGGCAACGCGGGCTGATAAAACAGGCAAAATAAGAGTCATTTCTCAGCGGCACCGTACACAGCTCGCAAACCGCACCGCTGTCGTGGAACGCCTGTGTCAATTATTAAAAGCCGCACTCGAAAAGAAACCGCCCCGCAAAAAGACTAAGATACCTTATTCTGCAAGACAAAAACGATTAACTCAAAAAAAGCAGCGAAGTGCCTTAAA
>Ga0272442_10004915_pt1 | contig 18062 bp, 11 predicted proteins | sample SSMForm2O_FD_200262 | JGI IMG/M metagenome (GOLD analysis project Ga0272442, IMG submission 200262) | Marine sediment archaeal communities from Little Sippewissett salt marsh, Falmouth, MA, United States - SSM-Form-2O | ecosystem: Environmental > Aquatic > Marine > Wetlands > Sediment ... | reverse complement strand
TTGAGGGCAATTTGAGGGCACAAGGCCGGTCAAAAATCGAGAAAACCTTACAAGTTCCCGAAGTTAAAGAACTTCTGACAACCATGTCCGGCATAACGGAGAGGGCGGGATTCGAACCCGCGGTACCCTTAAAAGGGCACACCGGTTTTCGAAACCGGCTCCTTAAGCCGCTCGGACACCTCTCCATTATTTTTATAACCTATACATTTATTAGGTCAAAATTGCAAGAATATTAAGCTCAAAATTAATACTGTAAGACATCCGGAAAATAAAGCAGACAAACAATAAGGGGGTGATTGATGATTTCGAAAATAAAAAAATTATTCCTAAATTAATATTTGGCTAAAAGTTGTTGAAACAGTAGAGCCATCTGTTAAAATCCGGCGAATTAATTGCACCAACTGATTAAGAGGCACGAAAATGTATATCATACCGGCAATAGACCTTTTGAAGGGTGAATGTGTCAGGCTTATCCAGGGGGACTATCACCGCCAGATTACCTATCGGGATAACCCTGTCAACCAGGCTGAGGAGTTTATCTCAGATGGCGCTGAATGGTTGCATATAGTGGATTTGGAGGGTGCCAAAGTCGGAAGGCCGGTTAATACCGACTCGATAGCGGCTATAGCTGCCCTTGGAAAGCTAAAAATTGAAGTTGGCGGTGGCATCAGAGACGAAGCATCCATAAAGCAACTGCTTGATATGGGTGTTGAGCGAGTGATAATCGGAACCAAGGCTGTAAGCGATTTCGAGTGGTTTAGCGAAATGGCAAAAAAGTTTAGCGGCAAACTGGTATTGGGACTTGACGCCAGAGGTTCCAGGGTATCCACGCACGGCTGGACAAAAGACCACCCACAGTCTTTACTTGAATTTGCAACCGAGGCGGCAAAACTGCCCCTGGCAGCTATAATTTATACCGACATCACTAAGGATGGTATGATGGCCGGGCCTAACTTTGAAAGAACCAAAGCGGTTGTCGAAGCGGTAGATGTGGCTGTTATAGCTTCCGGCGGCGTAAGAGAAACAGATGACATCAGGAAACTAACCCAATTGGGCGTTGAGGGCGTAATAATCGGCAGAGCTTTGTACGAGGGCACGCTCAAACTCTCCGAAGCTATAAAAGCCGCACAACAGTAATCATTGGGCTGGCCACAAAGTAACATCTCTTCTAACCGCTTTTCTTTGAAGTCTTTACAGGAAGGAAATCAAGGGCGTTAAACAAGCAGACAGGGGACAAAAAGGTTGCTTGGAATCTTGTCGGTTCGTAGGATAAAATGTGCATTTGAGAAGAAGATACGATATAATATATGCCGATAAATATTATAATTAAGAGTTGAGCAGACAAAGCAATATCCGTTAAGCTCGTCCGTTATCTTACACACAGCAGCAGGTACAAATATAAACAGGTGAGCGATGATGAATTTGCCTCGGAAATTATCGAGTCAAAATCCTGGCGGCCTAGTCCGTACCTTAATCTTTTTTATTCTTTTCTATCTGTATCTCTGGCTTGAGGTGGATCTGCGCCTTATTTATCACAGCGGCGGGGTGATTTCAAATTTCCCGGCTTTTTTCCGCGGCTGGGAATTTTCCCGGCAGTTTATGACATATCCGGGCGGGCCTGCCGAATATTTATCGGCTTTTCTTTCACAGTTTTTCTACTATTCCTGGGCCGGGGCTTTTGTTGTAACAATGCAGGCCTGGCTTATGTTTATTTGTACAGGTTATTTTTTTAAGATGATAAGCGCCAAGTGTTTATACTGGATTCGTTTTGTCCCGCCGATGCTTTTGCTTATCACCTATAATCAATACACGTACCACTTTGCCACTACAATGGCGTGGCTGATAGCAATGTTCTTTGTATGCCTGTACCTGTCAATCGAAAGCTCGGGCACATTTTACGCTCAAAAAAATATAACCGGTCTTTTTCGGCTGGCTGTTTTTCTGGTCCTGTCTGTAATTCTGTATATGGTCACAGGTGCAGCGCAGTTGCTCTTTGTGATTCTCTGTGCAATTTACGAATTAGCTTCAGGACGTAGATGGCAAACCACCTTTCTATATTTGTTATCAGCTTTGGGTATTCCATACATTATAGGCGTCCTCGTATTCGATGTGAGTATTATTGACGCTTTTAGCAAGTTGATGCCTTATTCCTGGCAAGTTTTGTTCGATAAAGGCAGCAGGCGAATGGTAACAATGGTCTACATACTTTACCTGCTTGTTCCTTTAGCTTCACTGACGTTGGTATCTTGTCAGGCAATCGCTGGAAGTTTGAAATTTTCCAAATCGAGGAAAGAAATTTTTTCCCGGTTTTTTCAAAATAAAAAACTAAGGCGTATCATTGAATCACCGGCGCCGTTTATTATCGCCGGTGCTGTGGTCATTTTCTCTTATAATAACAATATTAAAACCTTTTTTGAGGTTGATTACTATGCTTTCCATAAGATGTGGCCCGAAACTCTTGAGTCAGCCCATCGTCATCCGACAAATAATTTTTATGTAGTACATTCGGCCAACCGGGCTTTGTATCATACCGGCCGACTGGGTTATGATATGTTTTCGTATCCCCAGTATCCCGACACTTTCTTCCTGCCTCCTAAAAAAACAACCGAAGGATACTGGCAGAAATTTGATACTTATATTGACCTGGGCCTGATAAGCAGGGCTGAACACGCATTAACAATCTCTCTGGACGAGTTTGGGGAACGTCCTATGATTCTAAAACGGCTGGCTCTTGTAAACATAATCAAGGGCAATCTTGATACGGCCGGAATTTACCTTGGGGCCCTTAGCAAAAGCCTGTTTGATGCACATTGGGCCAATGATTATCTGAAGCGATTAGAGCAGGCCCAAAGCCTGGTAATAAATGATAGAATTCAATACCTGCGACTCTCAATGTCGAAAAAAGATTATGGCTCTCTTTATTTTATAAACGAGGAGCTTATGTTCAACCTATTGGCCAAAAACAGGAAAAATAAGATGGCTTTCGAGTACCTGATGGCCAGGTATCTGCTTGACGCAAAGCTTGATGACTTTATACAAAACCTTTACCGCTTGGACGATTTTAAATATTCCGAAATTCCCCCGTTGTATGAGGAGGCAATATTGTATATGCTTTACAGCGGAAAAAATGTTGAACTACACCGCCGCCGGATAAGCGCAGATTCCCAACGAAGATTCACAGATTTCATTAATATCTACAGCCGTTATAAAGGGAATAAGCATGCAGCCCTTAAAGAACTGAAGAATAAATACGGCGACAGCTATTTATTCTATAGTCTTTATGGGTTCTCAGGAGCGGAGAAATGAAAAGACCTTATTTTTATTTATTTATAATTTTAGTGTTGCTGATATTAACAGCCGGCGTTACAGCCTACATTCTGAAGGACGAGAGAGTGGTGATTGAACAGTATAATTCTATCGACCGCCCCGCCCGGATTCATCCCGATTATAGTGGTACTGTTATCCCGCCGAACTTGGCCCCTTTGAATTTCTTGGTGAAGGAAAAAGGTTCGTATTATTGTGCAAAAATATCTTCCAAACAGGGCGAGCCGATAGAAGTTTTCAGCCGGTCACCGAAAATCGCAATTCCTTGCAAATCATGGAGCAAACTTATTAGTGGAAATATGGGAGCGGAACTGTATTTCGACATCTTCGTAAAAAAAACAAACGGCCGATGGGAGCGGTTTCAAAACATTACTAACAAAATCGCCAATGAAAAAATAGATGCTTTTTTAATATACAGGAGGATGCATCCGACACACTATCGAATAAATGGCAAAGTAGGCATTTATCAGCGTAACATTGAAAACTTTAAAGAATCACTCGTGCTGGACAATGGCTACTATCATCTTGGCTGTCTTAACTGCCATGCGTTTTGCCAGAATCATTCCAGCAAGATGTTAATCGGTATCCGCAGCAAAAGGTATGGCAGCAGTGCACTGCTTCTCGAAGACGGTGCGGTTAACAAGATTGGGGCAAAATTCACTTATACTTCGTGGCATCCAAGTGGTCGTTTGGCGGCATTTTCCATTAATAATGTGGCTCAGCTTTTTCATACCGCAAAGAACCAGGTACGTGAGGCCGTTGATGTGGATTCAGCGCTGGCTTACTATTTGGTTGACTCAAAGAAAGTCAAAACTTCAGCCAAAATTGCCCAGAAAAATCGTCTTGAAACCCATCCGGCCTGGTCGGCGGACGGCCGATACCTGTATTTTTGCAGCGCCCCCATTTCTCAGCTCGATATTGATAATACATCTGATAACCGTTACAGCCGGGTCAAATACAACCTGATGAGGATAAGTTACGATATTGCCGGCGACAAGTGGGGCGAACCGGAAACTGTCCTTTCAGCCCGGAATACGAAGATGACAGCCCTTTTGCCGAGGCTTAGTTTTGATGGTCGATGGCTTTTGTTATGTATGTCCGATTCTGGCTGCTTCCCGGCTTTCCGCCAGAGCAGTGACCTGTACCTGATGGACTTAAAAGCTGCTGAGACAACCGGCCAATATAACTACCGAAGATTGGAGATTAACAGCGACCAGTGTGAATCCTGGCATAGCTGGTCAAGTAACAGCCGCTGGATAGTTTTCAGCAGCAAACGGCGGGACGGTGTCTTTACAAGGCTCTACATTGCCTATATTGATAAGGATGGTATCGTTTATAAACCGATACTGCTGCCGCAGAAAGACCCTCTCTTTTATGATTCATGTCTGCAAACCTACAATACTCCCGAATTTGTCGCAGAGCCGGTTAAAGTCAGAGCCGAAACGCTGGCAAGGGCTATTCGCGGCTCCCGCCGGATAAATATCGATATGCCGATTAGTATGGCTACACCGACAACTGCAGTACCCGCAGGCTACAATGAGGTTTGGGAGCAAAGAGAATAAAATAACTGCAAACTGCTGTAAGCGTGGCTTTTTATTTAGGCGATTGTTTAATTATCGGCATAATTCGTTATAATAAAAGGTCGTTATTATGGTTACCGATTATGAGCAAAAAGACCCCCGGCGCATGACCGGCATAGCAGTGCGTTCAGCCCTGTTTTTCATTTTGTTCTTTCTTGTTGTTTATTTTTGGGTTGACCCGGCGCTTATCTACCACAGCAGCAAACAGTATCTGTTTTCCAATATCTATATTCCCGGAATGAATACTTTTGCTGACCTGCCGCCCTATCCGGGCCAGGCGGCAGAGCATTTGGCGGCAAGACTATCACATCTCTACTACTATTCCTGGGCCGGCGCCTTGATAATCACGATAGTTGGCTGGCTGCTCTGTTTCGCAACAGGCAGGTTACTCTCAGGCTTGGGTGCAAATAAACTGCAACCGCTGCGTTTCGTTCCGCCGATTCTTTTACTATTGCAGTACTGCAGGTATTACCATTATCTGGATACAAATCTGTCGATATTGATAGCTTTGCTTTTTATATATCTTTATATGCGCTTGCCTTTGCTCAGTGACGGCTTTCGGTTCGCCGTATTTTTGTTTTTGTCCGTCATAATGTATACTGTAGCCATCAAAGCATATATTGTTTTTGTCTTGCTTTGTGGTACTTTTGAGTTTGTAAACAGGCGATGGGTAATTGCCGCTTTATGCATTCTTTCAGCTTTAATTATTCCTTCTGTCGTCGTCAGATGTCTATTCGATATGGACTTGATAATGGCTTACCGCAATATGCTGCCTTTTCATCCGAAAGCACCTGATAGCGAACTCCCCTATGCGCTTAGCATTTTTCTTTTCTTTCCCGTAGTTGGACTCGGCTGCGTTTTTCACCAACTCCCTTTATTGAAAGGCAAAACCGTCTGGTTTAAATCCCGTCGGCTCAACAAGTTTTTAGAGTTTTATCACAAAAGCAGGCTCAAGTGGACCTGCGATACATTTGTTCTGCTAACCACAGCATCCGTAGTCGTTTTTTTGGCTTATGATAACATTGCCCGCAGGCACCGGCGGATAGACTACTTTGCCTTTAGCAGGATGTGGACCAAACTGCTCAGTGAAGTCGACAAGCTGCCACGGCAATATTACGACACGTTCGTTTGTCACGACGTAAACAGGGCGCTTTATCATACCGGCCGGCTGCTTTACGATATGTTCTCATACCCTCAGCACCATTCTGGCTTACTGCTCAGCCCCAAAACGTCTCTTGAAGGCAGAACGCTGGTACGGCAATTGGTTAAAAGCAGTAACACTCTTTATGAACTCGGACATATCAATATGGCGGAAAACTGCACATCTGAGGCATTGGCGGTAATGAATTATTATCCGCAGGGTATGCAGCGAATGGCATTGATAAATATTGTAAAAGGACAACCGCAGGCCGCTCGTGTTTACCTCAGCGCTCTAAGCAAAGATTTTCTCTACGAAGACTGGGCCAAAAGCCTCTTGAGTCGCCTTGAAAAAGACCCTCTTTTGTCAACAGATGAACAGATTCAACGTACACGCTCATTTATGCTCTTAAAAGACAGCACCGAAAAGACAACGCCAAAGGACCTGTTGATGAGAAACGAACACAACCAAATGGCATTCGAGTATCTGATGGCTTTTTGTCTGTTAACAAACCAATACACTCCAGTAGCACGAAGCGTCGCATTTCTGGACAACTTTGACTATCCCCAGGGCAGGATACCAACACACATGGAGGAAGCGCTTATGCTGTATACCGTTATGACCGGCCAGACAGTTGACCTGAAAGGCCGTATGATAAGTGCCAGTACTGCTCGACGGTTTGAAGAGTTTTGGCAGCGAGGCCGGCAGTATGGAGATAATATAGAGGCTGCGATTAAAGAATTAAAAAAAGACTTCGGTGATACGTATTACTATTACTATCTGTTAAGTGAATCAGAGGTGGTGCAATGAAGAAGTACTTCGCTTACCTGTTGGCATTGTTTGTTGCCTGTATATTCTTGTTCGTTGTAACCCATCACAAATTACATGCGCAGACAATTATTATCGACCAATATAATTCTGCTGACAGGCCGCCGAGAATTTATCCTGACTATACCGAAACCGTCATTCCGCCGAATATTGCACCGTTGAACTTTATGGTTCACGAAGATGGCTCGAAATATTGTGTTAAAATATTTTCCGGAAAAGGCGACCCAATTGAGGTCTTCAGCAAGTCGGAGAAAATTATAATTCCTGTCAATTCATGGCACAAACTTCTCGATGCCAATCGTGGAGGCCAACTTTGTTTTGACGTCTTTGTAAAAGGTCAAAACAACCATTGGGTCAGGTTTAATACCATTACAAACAAAATCGCCGCTGAAAACATAGACACTTTTCTGGTATACAGAAAAATCTATCCCGTGCACAGTTTTTGGCAGGATATGGGTATTTATCAGCGTAATCTGGCAAATTACGATGAATCAATTCTGATGCACAGCGGCACATTTGCATACGGTTGTGTCAACTGTCACAGCTTTGCTGACAATCGACCAGATAGAATGTCTATCGGCATCCGCAGCTCAAAGTACGGCAGCAGCGCCATACTGGTTGAAGACGGTCGGGCTAAAAAAGTTGGAGCAAAATTCGGATATACTTCCTGGCATCCCAGCGGCCGACTGGCGGTATTTTCTATTAACAAAGTGCGCCAATTCTATCATTCGGTTAGAGATGAGGTTCGTGACGTGATTGACCTTGATTCGACACTCGCTTACTATCTGGTAGAATCTAAGACCGTCAGCACCTCTCCGGAGTTTTCCAAAAAGGACCGTCTGGAAACCTACCCTGCATGGTCAGCAGATGGACAACATCTGTATTTTTGCAGTGCACAAATGTTGTGGTCCGACAGGAATAAAGTCCCGCCCAAGCGCTACAGTGAAGTTAAATATGACCTGATGCGGATAAGTTACGACCTTAAAAACGACAAATGGGGACAATTGGAAACGGTCATTTCATCTAAGGATACCGGTATGTGCATTCTTCTGCCGAGAACCAGTCCAGACGGTCGGTGGTTACTTTTTTGTATGTGTCAGTATGGTTCCTTTCCTGTTTACCAGAAAAGCAGCGATTTGTATCTGACAGACCTGAAAACCGCACAGCAAACCGGTCAATTTAACTACAGAAGGCTGGACATTAACAGCGACCAGAGCGAGTCCTGGCACACTTGGTCCTCTAACAGCCGATGGGTGGTTTTCAGCAGCAAGCGAAAGCACGGAATATTTACGAGATTATATTTCAGCTATGTTGACCCGACAGGAAAATTCTGCAAACCTTTGCTGCTGCCCCAGAAAGACCCTGAATTTTACGACTCTTATTTGAAAACCTTCAGCGTCCCGGAACTTATTACCCGACCGGTTCCGGTTACTGCAAAAAAACTGGGACGGGTCGTGCGCGGCTCTCGAACAATCCTTGTCGATATGCCTCTCACTATGGCTACTCCAACAGCAGAAACTCCCTACGAAGAACCCTGGCAGGAAAGGGAATGAATTGCTCATTAAACTGATATTGTTTGCTGAGTCGCTTAATTCACACAACAAAAGCTTGTTAATTTGTCAGAAAAACGTGCATTTGTGAGTAAGATATGCTATATTCTTGTCGATATATTGCATAATGAGTCAATTTAAAACTGTCGAAGAAAAACCCGGCTGGAATATCTTTTATACGCCACTAAGAATCTAACCGCCAATAAGGATATTTTGTAAGATTAGGAAAGTAATGCTGAATTCATCTCGGAAGTTATCTGTTCAAAATCTGGCTGCACCGGCCGCAAGCCTCCTTTTCTTTATCTTTTACTATCTGTTTCTTTGGCTGAAGGTCCAACCACACCTTATTTATCACGGCGGAGGTGTGATTACTAACTTCCCCGTTTTTTTTAAGGGTTGGGACTTTTGCCGGGAATTTATGCTCTACCCGAGCGGCCCTCTTGAATATTTTTCAGCTTTCCTGTCGCAGTTTTTCTACTATTCCTGGGCGGGAGCTTTTATACTGACACTGCAGGGATGGTTGCTTTTTATATGTACCGGCTGTTTCTTCAAGGTCATAAATGCCCGTTGGATTTATTGGACACGCTTTATCCCGCCTCTCTTTTTGCTTATCATCTATAATCAGTACACCTATCACTTTCCCACTACAATAGCTTTATTGGCCTCTCTGTTGTTTGTTTGTCTGTATCTGAAAATAACAATACACAGAACAGCTCTTAATCTGGTTCTTTTTCTGGCTCTTTCCGTGCTTGTCCATGCAATAGCAGGTGGGGCGTTTCTTGTATTTGCAGCCATTTGCATAATTTATGAACTCATATTTAAACGTCGCTGGCTGATGGGCGCAGTATTTCTGTTATCAGCCGCAGTTATCCCTTACCTTGAGGGGGTGCTGATTTTCAACGTAACGCCTATCGATGCTTACACTAAATTACTGCCAACCCCCTGGGAAATTATTTACTATGTAGCTTCCAGAAGAATGATAAAAATAGTGTATTTACTTTATATCTTTCTGCCGGCGATGGCTATTGGTTTGGGGTTTTGGCGAATATTGTTTGACGCTATAGCCTTTGTGTCTAAGCAACACAACAAACCTGAAGCAGCACCTGACTTAATCGCCGCCGAGCAAAAGACTCAGGATAAACCCGTCAAGTCACTACTTGCGTGGTATAGGAGCTCTGCCATAGGCAGAAGGAGCGTTGAATTTACGACTTTGGTTTTAGTTGCGGGAACAGTTGCCTTCTTTTCTCACAAAAGTAAACTTAAAACCTTTTTTGAAATTGAGTATTATGCCTACCACAAGATGTGGCCTCAATTGATCGAGGCTTCTAACAGCTACAAAGAGCACAATCGTACTGTAATTAATACAACTCTCCAGGCTCTGTATTATACCGACCGACTCGGTTACGACATGTTTTCGTACCCTATCCAGCCCGATACGATGTTCCTGTTTGGTCAGCGATATCTCCGAGCTGACTCGCAAAGAATAGAAACCTTTATAAACCTCGGTCTTATTAACTGGGCTGACCATGCTGTCGGTGAATCTCTGGAAAAATATGGAGAGCGCCCCATAATCCTCAAAAGGGCTGCCTTGTTCAATTTGGTTAAAGGTAGAATCGCTGCCGCCAAAATTTACCTCACGGCACTTAGTAAAACATTGTTTTATTCCAAATGGGCTAACAACTATCTGGAGCGGCTTCAGCAAGACCCCAACCTGTCAACAGACCAGCAGGTTCAGCGACTGAGAAGTTTTATGATTGAGAAAGATTATACCGGCCTTCTTTATAAAAATAAGAATATGCTCCTGGCATTGTTGGAGAAAAACAGCCAGAACCGCATGGCGTTTGAATACCTGATGGGGTGGTGTTTACTCCACGGAGATATCGAGGAACTTGTCAACAATCTTTACCGACTGGATGAGCTTGGTTATTCGGAGATTCCGCGGCTTTATGAGGAAGCGGCCTTGATTTATATCACTAACACAAAGAAAGAAGTTAATCTGGGAAGTCTAAGAATCAGTGCTGCCTCCCGGTTAAGATTAAAAGATTATCTTCATATCTACAACCGTTATGGCGCAAACAAAAGGGCGGCGGTGGATGAACTGAAGAAAAAATACGGAGATAGCTTTTTATTCTATTCTATGTATGGGTTCTCTGGAGTGGACTGATGAGGAAAAAATATCTCTTTCTGTACATACTATTGGCGTTGGTCTTATTATCAGCCGGCTCACTGGCTTACCTCCTGACCGATAACAGCGTAGTAATTGAACAGTATAATACTCTTGACCGTCCCGCCGCTATCAGTCCTGACTACACTGATATTATCTTACCCCCAAACATAGCTCCGTTAAACTTCTTTATAAAAGAAGAAGGTTCATATTACTGCGTAAAAATATCTTCCAGAAACGGCGAACCAATCGAAGTTTTTAGCCGCTCACCGAAAATTATGATTCCTCACAAATCATGGCGAACGCTTCTTAACAATAATAAACAAGAAAAACTGTACTTTGATATCTTTGTGAGGAGAAAAAATGGGCTCTGGGAGCGATTCGATACCATCACCAATAAAATCGCCGATGAAAACATCGACGGTTTTCTTACCTACAGAAGAATAAGACCATTGTACAGCCAATGGGGCGATATGGGGATTTATCAGCGTAACATTGAAAACTTCGACGATTCGACCATTTTGAACAACAGGACTTATAATAAAGGTTGTGCTAACTGCCATACTTTCCTTAACAACGACACCGGTAAAATGTTGATACATATCAGAAGTTTCAAAGGCGTCTCCATGCTGCTAATCGAAGATGGAAAAGCCTCTAATATAGATTCCAGAACACAATTTGGCTCGGCCCCGATAGGACATACGGCCTGGCATCCATCTGGAAAACTTATAGCATTCACTATCTACAGGGTGCGACAGTTCTATCATTCGGCCAGGGAAGAAGTACGCGATGTTGTCGACCTTGATTCATCTATGGGGTATTATCTGTTTGATTCAAAAACCTTAAAAACCAACTCAAAATTTTCCCAGGAAGACTACTTGGAGACGTTTCCAACCTGGTCGCCGGACGGCCGCTATCTTTACTTTTGCAATGCGCCAATATTGTGGTCCGACCGCGAGTTCGTTCCTCCCGAAAACTACGAAAAGAGCAAATATAGCCTTGTTCGAATCAGCTATGATATTGAAAACGACACGTGGGGCGAAATGGAAACTGTCCTTTCTTCCAAGCAAACCGGTTTAAGCATTACTCAACCGCGAATTTCTCCCGATGGTAAATTTCTCTTGTTCTGCATGAGCCAATACAGCGGCTTTCCCGCCTTTCAGTCAGGCAGTGACCTGTACATGATGGACTTAGATACCGGAAATTACAAGCTCCTCGATTGCAACAGCGACCAAAGTGAATCGTGGCATTGCTGGTCAAGTAACGGCCGATGGATTGTTTTCAGCAGCAAAAGGGGCGATGGCCTATTTATAAAACCGTACTTTAGTTATATCGACAACAACGGAAGTGCTCACAAGCCTTTTGTACTTCCACAGAAAGACCCCGCCTTTTACGATTCTTTTTTCAAAATCTTCCAAATACCCGAGCTTACAAAATCGCCCATTCCTATAACAAGAGGAAAGCTGGCACGCCTTATTCGCTCGGGTGGACAGGGTCTGACAGATATCCCAATTACCGCGGCTTCACCTGCGGCCAAAGCTGAACCCTGGAAACAGGTAGAGCAATAAAACGGTAATAACTACACCAATCTGAATTTTATATCCACTTTCACCCAACAAAATCTTCTTGATTCGAAGACAAGATAGGCATTTATGAGCAAAATATGATATAATAACTGCCGACAAAAATATAGATGCACAAGTAATGCTAAACTCGTTTCGAAAATTATTATGTCAAAACCCCGGAGGACTGGCCCGGAGCCTGCTTTTCTTTATTTTTTTCCACTTGTATCTCTGGCTCGTAGTCGATTTGCACCTTATCTATCACGGTGGCGGGTTGATTACAAATTTCCCCCCTTTTTACAAAGATTGGGCTTTTTTTACCGAATTTTTAACATATCCCGGTGGACTTGTTGAATATATTTCAGCTTTTTTATCGCAGTTCTTATATTATCCCTGGGCGGGAGCTTTTGTTGTCACCCTGCAGGCGTGGTTGATTTTTATATGTACAGGCTGTTTTTTTAAGGCCATAAATGCCCCCCGACTCTCTTGGCTTCGTTTTGTCCACCCCCTGCTTTTACTTATCACCTACAGTCAATACACTTTCTACTTTCTAACAACAATGGCGCTGCTGGCAGCGCTGTTTTGCGTATGTCTGTACCTGAGAACAACTTCGAATAACAAACCCTTTCTCCTCGCCATTTTCCTCACTCTCTCTGTAATCCTTTACACCATTGCCGGCGGCGCATACCTGCTCTTTGCAGCGATATGCGTGATTTATGAACTCTTTTTGACCCGACGCCGAAACCTCGGCCTCCTATATTTGTTAGCAGCATTAATAATTCCGTATGTTCTTGGGGTTCTTCTATTCAGTGTAAGTATTATTAGCGCCTTTGGTAATTTATTACCTCTGTCCTGGAAAGTCCTCTCTTATAAAAGTCCTGAAGAAATGGTAGTCCTGGTTTGCATACTTTACCTGCTTGTCCCCTTGGTAACTCTTGGATTAGGCTTTTGGCGAATATTCGCCGCAAGTCATCCCGTATCGCTGGAGCAACTCGCCAACTCCAGGACAAAACCTCCTTTACCCAAATCTTCGAAAAAGAGTGGAAAAAAACACTCTGTAGGAATGTTTTCGTGGTATAGAAACTCACCATCTCTAAAATGGACCGCCGAATCACTGGTTCTGGTCGCAGCCGCTGGCTCTGTCTTTTTCTTCCATAACATCGAACGCAGAACCTCCTTTGCTGTCGATTACTACGCCTGCAAAAGAATGTGGCCCCAGGTGATTGATTCCGCCCGCCGATATTCCAACAGCTACTTCATAGTCCATTCGGTCAATCGGGCTTTATACCACACCGACCGACTAAACTACGACATGCTAATATACCCTCAGCACCCGGGCACATTATTCCTGCCGATAAGAGAACACGCCTCGGTAAGCTGGAAGAGATTCGACACTTACATTGACCTCGGCCTTATAAATAAAGCCGAGAATGACCTGATGGAATCCATCGAAAAATTCGGTGAAAGACCAACAATCCTTAAACGCCTCGCCTTGATAAACATGGTCAAGGCAAACAACAATATCGCTCGGACATACCTCGGTCTCTTGGGCAAAACCTTGTTTGAAACTCAATGGGCAAATAATTATCTCGACAAACTCGACAGCGACCCCCAACTGTCAACTGACACCAGGATTCAGCAACTGCGAAGCCTGATGCCCAAAAAGGATTACCATTTTGCCTTACTTGATGATGAGCAAATGCTCCTGGATTTATTAAACGGCAACCGGCAAAATCGCATGGCCTTTGAATATCTGATGGCAAGATATCTGTTAACTGGAGAACTGGAAAAGTTTGCAAAAAATCTGGAGAGACTGGAGGATTTCAGCTATTTCAGCATACCTCGATTATATGAAGATGCGATATTGTACCTGCTTAGTAATAACATCCCCGTTGACCTGCACGGCCGACAAATCAGCATAGACGCACATCAAAGGCTCTCAGGTTTTCTCGATATCTACAATCGCAACGGCAGAAACAAACAGGCCGCCCTGAACGAACTGAGAATAAATTATGGAGATAGTTATTTATTCTATAGTCTTTACGGCTTCTCTGGAGCAAAAAGATGAATAAGCGATATCTCTATTCATTCATAATATTTGTCCTGGCGTTGGTCTCGGTCGGTGCTCTCGCTTACGTCCTCTCGAACAAAACTGTGGCCATTGAAAAATATAATCCTCTTGACCGCCCGCCAAAAATCAAACCCGATTACTCCGGAACCGTCATCCCGCCAAACATCGCCCCTTTGAATTTCTTCATACAGGAAAACGGCTTGCACTATTTCGTAAAAATATATTCAAAACAAACTGAGCCCCTCGAAGTCTCCTCACGCTCGCCAAAAATCACAATCCCGCCCAAATTATGGCATAAACTCCTTGATAAAAACAGGGGGGAGAATCTAAATTTCGATGTTTTTGTGAAAAGACCGGCCGGCCAATGGGAAAAATTTCAAACTATTACAAATAAAATCGCACGGGAGAACATCGACCCATTTCTCGTATACAGGAAAATATATCCGATACATAACACCTGGAGCAAAATCGGCATTTATCAGCGCAATTTGGAAAATTATGATGAAGCCCTGATACTGAACAATCATTATTACGATAAAGGATGTCTTAATTGCCACACGTTTTGCGCAAACCAGACTGAAAAAATGTTAATCGGAATTCGAAGCTACAAGTATGGAAATTCCGCCCTCCTGGTGGAAAACGGAAAACCTGAAAAAATTGATGCCAGGTTCGGATATACCTCATGGCACCCCAGCGGCCGCCTGGCCGTTTACACCATAAACAAAACCAGGCAGTTCTTCCACTCCCTCAGAAATGAAGTTCGCGATGTCGTTGACCTCGATTCGGCCCTGGCTTACTATCTGCTTGACTCAAGAGCGGTAAAGACCACACCGGACTTTTCAAGAAAAGACTACCTCGAAACGTACCCCGCCTGGTCGGCGGACGGACGATACCTGTATTTTTGCAGCGCCAAGATGTTGTGGTCGGACCTAAACCAGGTCCCCCCACAAAATTACGACCAGCTCAAATACGACCTCGTGCGCACCGCCTACGATATCGAAACAAACACCTGGGGACAACTCCAAACCATCCTCTCCGCTGAGGATACGGGATTGAGCATCCTTGAACCGAGAATTAGCCCTGACGGCCGCTGGCTGCTGTTCTGTATGTGCGATTACGGCTGTTTCCCCGTTTACCAAAAAAGCAGTGATTTATATCTCATAGACCTCGAAAAAGCACGTCGCACCGGCCGTTACGATTACCGTCGATTAAATATTAATAGCCAACAAAGCGAGTCCTGGCATAGCTGGTCCACTAACAGCCGATGGATAGCATTCAGCAGCAAAAGACACTACGGAGTATTCACCAGGTCTTACTTTAGCTATATTGACCCCTCCGGCAGAGTATATAAGCCACTGATATTACCCCAGAAAGACCCCCTCTTTTATGATACCTGTCTGAAAACCTACAGCGTCCCTGAATTGGTAGTTGAACCCGTCAAAGTTAAAAAAGAAAAACTCGGACGCGTCATCCGCAGCTCAAGAAAAATACCCGTCGAACTACCTGTAACTATGGCAACTCCCTCAGCCGAAACGGCCTCGCCTTACGAAGAACACTGGCAGCAGCGCGAATAAAATGCTTAAAAAACCTCATCAACAGTCCTATAATCCTGATTCAACTAACAAACTGCGTTTTGTGAAGAAAAAACGAATTTTTGGATTTAAGCTTGACTTTTTTATGAACGATATGTTAAAATGAGGGTTTATTAGGTTTAACAAACCGGTTAATTTCGAGGATGGGCCGGTAATGCTCAAGAAGGGTGATACAAGCTAATGGGCGTAAAATTGCACACGCACAGTGTTGAGTCCCCTGTAGCGACTGAAATATATATTTCTGCTGAGTCTCAAAAGGATGTCCCGTTGCAGCAGCAGGCGGAGGATATTTTTTCCGCTATCCGCGATTTGCTCACTTCAAAAGGAGCGCACATCTTACAGGAGCGCATTTTTGCCGCTCAAAGCGTGACCGAAGAGCTCTCGAAGATACGCTCCGAAATTTACGGCAACATCGACAAAGGAGTTGCTCCGAGTTTTCTGGTCTGCAAAGAGGGCCTCGCAGGACCCTTTGCAGGTGTTCAGGTTTATGCTGTCATTTGCGAAAATGAGCCTGAAACGGTTAAAATTGAAAATGTCCCCTGCGGAAAAATCGTTACTCTCCCAAAGTGTAAATACCTCACACTTTCAGGAATAACAGCCCTTCAGTTTGAATCAGCCACACAGCAGGCAAGGGAAATGCTCGAAAAAGGAGAATCCGCCCTCAAACAATTCGGTGCTGATATACATTCGGTGCCCAGAACCTGGATGTGGCTCGGCGACATACTTTCATGGTATGACGACTTCAACAAAGTAAGGAACAAGTTTTTCACAGAGCGCGGCACACTCGGTGAAGGCAGCATGCGCTCAATGCCAGCCAGCACCGGAATTGGCCTCGGGCCCGCTAACGGCGGAAAGTGTGCGATGGACCTGACCGCAGTAATTGAGCCCGAAAATTCAATACAGTACCTCCAGGCAGCCGGAAAGCAGCAGTGTGCCTTTGATTATGGCTCAGCCTTCTCAAGGGCCTCAAGGGCCGTTACACCTGCCGGAGAAACCGTCTTCATCTCCGGTACCGCCTCCATCGACCTTAGCGGAGCTACGACTAATATCGATGACCCCGAAGCTCAGATAAGAGAAACTATACGAAACGTCCGCGCTGTTCTAAAAGATATGAACACCACCGACGAAGATGTAATGCAGGTAATGGCCTATTGCAAAACAACCGAGGTAGAGAGAATTTTCAACTCGATAAAAGACGACCTCCCCTGGCCCTGGATTACGATGATTTGTGACGTGTGCCGCCCGGACCTGCTCTTCGAAATCGAAGCCACTGCCATACCACGCACCTAATTCGCCGGCAAAAATACCCCACGCCCGCCTCTTAACCCCCGTTTTCTTGTGTCTATATATCGCCTTCTTCGTCATTTCCTCAATTTAACAATCTGCACTAATTCGCCGGTTTTGGCCTATTTTTTGATATAAGCATTCAATCCGACTATAACAGGCTTTCAATCTATTATCGCCGTACTCCTCTGGTTGCCGCGGCTGGAGGCGATCACAAGTGATTTACCGCTCGAAGACGGCGTTGGTGTTTGCATTTCAACCGTGATTATCTATTCTTTTCCTTTAATTTCTACTTTCATACTTCTACTGCTTTCTCCCGCTGTCAGGCAATAAGAATCTTGTATTCTTTCTCTCCCGACTCAGCTTTTTATAATGTTCCATCTTCACTCATTTTATTGCCCACCCGCCGCGGGCGTCGATTGTTTCCTCAATTTAACTATCTGGACCAGATTGCCGGATTTGTCCTTGTACTTCCAGAAATACCAACCGTTAACTGCCCCCTTGTCTATTACAGCTTTGCCCGCACCGGAGGGTGTGTCATATAATTTACCATTTAATTTTATTTCTCCGCTCTTAAAAACATTGGCTTTATACTGCTTACCCTTGTATGTCGCATATATTGGCTGATAATGTCTAAACAATCCTTTTAATGGCCTTTCTGCTTTACCCGCCTTTCTCTTTTTGACTGTTCTTTTAACCGCCTTTTTTTTCTTGCCACCGATTATACCGTCAATCTGTCTTGCCCATTCTGCTTTCAGTAGTCTTTTCAGTGAAGGCCGCAGATTTTTCGCCCGGCTCAGTTTCCCCCTGACGCTATTTCCCTTTGGATAGGCTATTCGTAGAATTACCGACTCGAATTCCTTTATATGCTCCTGCTTGCTTATTATATAAAGGCTAAAATGCGTCCAGTAGTCTTTATGCTTGTCATTAAGATGGTGTTTTATCCTGTTCTTTAAATTGCTTGCAAGC
>Ga0272442_10004914_pt1 | contig 18063 bp, 19 predicted proteins | sample SSMForm2O_FD_200262 | JGI IMG/M metagenome (GOLD analysis project Ga0272442, IMG submission 200262) | Marine sediment archaeal communities from Little Sippewissett salt marsh, Falmouth, MA, United States - SSM-Form-2O | ecosystem: Environmental > Aquatic > Marine > Wetlands > Sediment ... | reverse complement strand
TTTATCAAGTTAAGGTGTATTTGGGTCATTGGAGGGTACCACTGGGTACTTCGCCCCAAAGACTAAAAACTTTTAGGAGAATGTGCCCAGCCTCCAATTTTATCACTGGAAAAGTAGATTGTGCCCTATAATGAAAAAAAAGATTGCAGAAATCTTCGGCCTCTCCGAAGACGAGTGCGACGAGGTGAACAGGGCAGTCATCGAGGAGATCCTGGCCGAGTCGAAGGACACCCACGACTTCATCCGGCGGGCCCTCGACCGGTTCGCCAGGACCGAGGGGGAGAGGATGGCCTTTCTTGCGGGCCACATCACCGGCTGGGTCCTGATGAAGGCCGACATGGATATGGAGATCGACTCCTACTTCGCCGACTCCCGGTCGAAGGGCCCCGAGGGGCAGAACACATAAGCGACAGGCAGACCCCGCGACCGCGAAACAGGCTATCGACCTGAAGGGCGGGAAAAAGGGACGACAAAGGGGAAGGGTTTTTCACCGGGACGGATCTGAGGTCCTTTCACTTTGAGGACGAGACTCCGACCTCGTACCGGGATGAGCGGCCAGGAGCTGTGGCGGCTCTGGCGCGATCAGTTCGACGATGACCTTGCGGCCTTGGCCGAGGCGATCTGGGCCGCGAACAAGATGGTGAAGACGGAACCGCCTCAGACTCGGGACCGATTCTACGCCCTCAAAGACGAGTTCATCCTCAGGTACGCCACCAGCGGCCGAAAAGTCAGGGACGAGTCGCCGCCTCCCTGGTATAGAGGCGTCCACGGCTCCGTCCGGACCCTATACTGTTATCGGGTCTCTGTGGGGGAGAGGGTCTACAGGCTCCACAGCTACCTCCGGCCCCTGGAGGTGGAGCCGGGCCTGGCCGAAGATGGTGAGGAGACTGGCGGCTCCTCCGTCGACGAGTGGTCGTGGCTTCCGTTGTCTTATGACGAGTTTTACAAGATGCTCGCGAGCTACGCCAGGGACCAGTGGGGCTTTTCGCAAGGTGGCGTGGTCTGAATCTCGACCTTGACCCGCGGTCTTGACCCGAGGTGGCCCTGATGAGAACCGACCGATTTTGATCCCACCTCCCACTTCTAAGTTAGCGGGATCGCCCCGTCAAACCCGAAAAGTTAAGTATATACCTCTTCGGGGCCGATCTGATCTCGGGGTAGACCAGCAGATGGTCAGTATGGAGGACGAGAGATGACCGACCTATTAGATTCCTTATTTGAAACTTTGATGGCCGCTGCCGAAAGGGCGGATGGTCTTCTCCAGAGGAGCGGGGCTAAGGCGGGCCTCATCGCTCTCCTGGCGGCGGTGCTGATCATCTACGCCTTGGCGCCCGGTCCCTACGAGCCAGAGACGCCCTGCCCGATGGACAACACTTCCAGCATCGGTCTTGAGCCTCCGCTCTGGTGGGTCGGTGGGGCCCCTCGAACTCCCGTACTCTCGTCGGTGGGGCTTGACCCCAACTCCCGGATCAGCTACGAAGTCCTGCTCGGCGTCTCTGACGAGGAGATGCAGCTGGTGGGGACGGCCAGCGGCGGCCGAGGAAAGGAGAACCTCCACTTCAACATAACGACGCCCTTAGATCCTGGAACCGTCTATCTCTGGCAGGTGGTGGCGGAAAACCAGCTCAAAAAGAGGTCTGAAAGCGAGATCTGGACCTTCAGCACCAGGGCTCTGCCAGAGATCGAACTTTTTGAGGCCGACAGGTCCGTGGTGGACCTGGGCGAATCCGTCGCTCTCAACTGGTCTGTGATCAACGCGAAAGAGGTTGAGATCGAGCCAGGTTTAGGTGAGGTGCCGCTTAGAGGAGATTTGAGCCTCGCGCCCCAGAAGAACCTCACCTACATCCTGACAGCCAGAAACTTCGCCGGGGTGGCGAAAGCTTCAGTCGACGTGGCGGTCATGCAGCCCAAGGTCATCGACTCGATGGCAGGAGGCTGGAGCACCCTCGAAGACGGCAGGGGTTCCGTCGTCCAGGACATAAGGTCCGTCGCCGGGGTCGAAGAGAACGCCACATGGATATCCTACGATTTAGTTCCCCGTGGGTGGGTCGGGATCACCAAGACGGTCACCAGGAAGGGCGGAAGCGGCAGCCTGAACCTCGCCGGAACTGCTGGTCTCTCTTTCTTCTGGAGAGGAAGCGGCACCGCCAACGCCAACGCTCTTGAGATCCGGTTGAAAGACGCGGAAGGAACGATCTTCGGCCGCTCCATGGGGGGTGCTTCCATCTCCTCGGACTGGGCGCGCCAAAAGGCGGGATTCGAGGAGTTCAGCTGCATCGAAGGCGAGGGCGCCGGATGCAAAGATGCGGTCTTCGACTTCGGCAACGTCACTGCAGTATACTTCATCGTCAGAGATATTGGAAACCAGGAGTTTGGAAGCTCGGGCTGGATCGCCATCGACGAGCTGGAGGCCGTCTCCCTGGATGAAGGCCAGGCAGAGAGCTGAAGATGGAATAAAACGGGATTCTAAACCTTGCTCAGTCCTCTTTTTCCCCCTTCTCCGACCTCTCGGCTAGAGACTCTGCGTACTTGAAGTAGTTACAGACCGGCTTTCCGAGGGGCCGGATCCTGCCCCTGATCTGGCTTCCTTCCACCTCGATCTCGGCCACTGATGGAGCTGAGAGGCGGGGTGCGATGGGGCTTCCGGGACAGATGAGGAGGCATCTCCCCCGCTCCACCAGGGGCCTGTGGATGTGCCCAAAGACGAGGGCGTCCACCTCCATCTCCCTAGCCAGAAACTCGGCTCCCGTGAGGTCGGCGGAATGAGATGCCCGGTGGACGAGGCCGATCCTCACATCCTCCACCTCTAATACCTTCCTCTCGGGAAGGAGGGACTTCACTTCAGGTTGGTCGGAGTTGCCGCAGACCGCCTCGAAGTGACCGAGGTCGTTGAAGGTCTCGTAGACCTCGAGGCTGACGAAGTCCCCAGCGTGGAGTACGAGATCGGCCCCCTTTGCCAGTTCGAGAAGCACCTCAGGGATCTGGGATCCCAGCTCGATATGGGTATCGGAGACGGCGATGATCCTCTTCATGCGTGAAGCCTTTTCATCCCCGCCTCTTCGATTCCCAGAAACTCTGCCCCCACGGCGACGACGCTGTTGGTGAATATCGAGGCGTTGATCTCGAATATCGGGTACCTGTGCATGCTGTACTCCGAGACGAGCCAGCTGGTGGTTCTGCGGCTTCCGCCTATCTGATTCAGGTACTTCTCAGAGACGGGTATGAAGACGATCTCTTCTTCAAGCCCTTTATCTGCCATCAGCTCCACCAGCTCCGAAGAGGGGTTTGTGGTTATAGGCATCACGTCGGCCCCCCTCTTAAAGGCGCTTTTGACCCCTTCAAGACACTCATAGGTGTTACCGCTACCGGTTATGGGGACGTAAACGTCGCCGATCTGAAAGCTCGGGGTGTTGAAGTCCCTCTCCCAGTAGCTGGTCTTGTTGAGGTGGGTGAACCTCATCTCAAAAGCCCTCGCCACAAGCCCCGACCTGCCCACGCCGCCGATGATGTATCTACCGCTCCGGGGAAAGAGCCTCTCAAACCACCCGGAAAGTCTATCTTCATCCGCTTGGGAGATGAGCTTGCACTGGCTTGCAAAGTCCTTTATGGTGGATAGGTAGCTTTCACAGGCATCGCTTCTCTCTCCATCGATCCTGCTCTGGATCTCCTTGAAGACAGCGTTCAGGAAGGCTAGCACCTCCAGCTCGAACTCCGTTCCCATGGGGGAGAGCTTGGAGGTTCTGGTCATATCCAGATCGTACTTGGTCTTCCCCTTGATCACCAAAATCGAGCCGTTCTCGTAGCTCTCCACCAGCCCGTGGGCCGTCCCATCCTCGTTGGCGGTGATCAGCCTGATATCTCCGCCCTGGTCTATTATGTCCTCGATGTACTTGTTCACCGCGGGGGTCTCCCCGGACCCTGAGACTGCTATCCCCAGGTTCTTCCTTGTACCTCGGAAGTGCTTCTGGACTGGATCCTCCATGGTGCAGGGGAAGGCGTTGAAGTGGTTGTAAAGGAGCTGGAGAAAGCTGTAGAGGGAGAGGGCGCTCCTCCCGGCCGCAAGGCCGTAGACGAAGTTATTCTCGTCTTTTGTGCTCAAAAACGACGCCAACGAATCCGCGAAGGCGTTTACGCTCTCCAGGTCGAGCTTTCCCAGCTTCTCTATAAACGAGCACTGGAGGGCGGTAGCATCTTTGTAAGTGTCGATCAGACCTGCCATATAAGAGAAAAAGTCAGGCGAGGGGAAGATAATAAGCCTTTGCCCTCTAGCTGATTATCTCCGAAAGTCTCCCCTGGTCTCTTGCAAGGCTTATCTCCTGGGCGATCCTTTTGCCGTTAGAGAGGTCCTCTTCGATCAGGTCCGAGTAAGGGGAGCCGCTGATGAAGACGTTGGTTCCGGCGACGATTCGCGCCGAGATCTCGAAGACCTTGAACTTCAGGTCGTCGGTTACGATCGTCTCCAGGCAGAAGGGTCCTATCATCCCACCGAAGAGGTCCAAAGAGGCCTCTACGACCCTCTCCCCGAGCTCGAAGGCTTTGGGCAGGAGCGATTCTCTGAGGACGAGAGGAATGTTTCCCGTGACGACGAAGCTTGGGAATATCCCTGCCGCTTCCAGCTCGTCCATCGATCCTATTCTGAAGATCTCGTCGGCGTTGCTCTCGACCCTCCGATCTATCCCCAGCATCTCCAGGATCCCCTTGCTGAGGGTGTACCCGGAGGAACGGATGGGGGAGTAGAAGTAGTGGATGTAGTATCGAGTTCCGAGGATGAACTCCTGGATGGTGTGCCGCTGAGAGGAGTCGACCTTGCTCAGGTATTCGCCCTTGCTCTTGGATATGAAAAAGCCCTTGCCGCCCTTGGCGCCGTGGTACTTGACGATCACGGGCCGGTCGATCTCTTCAGGGGTTGCAAACCTCATGGGAAGGTCGATCCCCGCCTTGAGCAGCCACTCCCGCTCCATCTCCCTGTCGCTCTCCCAGGCGAGAGACCTCCGGTTTCCGAAGGTCGGAACCGGCATATTCTCGAATTTATCGGTGCCCAGGTACTCCACCAGCGATCCGTGGGGCACTACTATCGCATTCTCCTCCACGAGCTGGTCGCTTTCGTCGAGAAGGGCTCCGTACCCGTCCAAGCTCAGGAAGGTGTCGGGCTTTGCCAGCGGGAAAGCGTCGTAGAACTTCGGCGGTTGGCCCAGGCATATCCCCAGGGTCTTGAAACCCTCCTTGCGAGCCCCGTGAAATATCTGCAGACTGCTATGAGAACATACTGTGGCAATAGTTAGCTCTTTTGGGTCGTATCCTTCCAGAATTTTTTGTATTTTGCTCTTATCTATCATATATATAACCTTTGGAACGGAGTGACATGAGCCACAGGTACATAAGGCCTTCGACAGGACCAAAATTGCTAAGCATCGAACGTTAGGAATAGGTCGACCATCTTGATATCATGGGCGCTACGTGCTTTCCCAGAATAAGTTAAAATATCTTCGGAGAGACCCCCTATCATGCGCGCTTCTTTCAGGAGAGATACCGCGGAGACCGAAGTCGAAGTCTCCTTGGACATCGAAGGGTCGGGACGCTCCGAAGTGGAGACGGGAGTTCCTCTCCTCGACGAGATCCTCAAGATCCTGGCCCAATCATCGGGATTCGATATCGAGGTCAGGGCCAGAGGAGACCTGGCTACGGGAGATCACCACACCGTCGAGGACGTCGCCATCGCCCTGGGATCGGTACTGTCCAAGCTGGTCGAGGCTGGGATCGGAAGCTCCACCGTGCCCTCCGGAGAAGCTCTTGCCTTCGTCGCAGTCAGATTTGGGGCCCCAGGATATCGGGACGACGTCAAGTTCCAGGGGACGTACTTAGAAGGTGTCCAGCTGGAGAATCTCGGCCACTTCATGAGGACCATGGCTTACAACGGGAGGTTCACCCTTCATATGGGCGCCTCGGGAGGCGATGACTGGCAGAAGGTGGAGGCTCTGACGCTATCCCTGGGCCGGGCTCTGAGGTGGGCGGTCGAGGACGGAGAGAAACAGAAATAACAACTCGAAATAACTCAAGAGGCCTTCTGTGTGGGTTCGATGAAGATCTCCGAGGTCGCGATCGCGTTTCCGCCTTTTGCGGTGTTGATGGATATTACGATTATATTCCTCACATCGATATCCAGGTAGTTCACGTCCGTTGGGACTGACTGGAAGTTACCTTGGCTGGTGACGGTGTTTCTTCTCTCGGTGTTGATTGCCACAACGCCCTGGAAGGTCTCTTCGTCTTCAGGATCTTCAAAGAAGGAGAAACCGGTCAGATCAGAGAGGGAAGAATCGAACGTGCTGCGTTTGGTCAATTCGTCAGAGCTTAGAATGCCGAGCTTGACTGACGAGCCGGGCTTCGCGAAGTCCTCATGGAAGTCTCTGACCTGGTTTAGGGACTCTGGGTAGTTATGCTCCGCTACTTGGGGGAGCTTTTCCGCCCAAGCCACAGCGCAAATCGAACCAAAAATGAGGAGTGTGCCCATCAGCGCGAGGCGGATGAGCCACCAATTTTTCTCCATCGAGTCTCAAGCTTTCTGCAATTTAGCCAGCTCTACCAGATCAACGTCGTCGGTAAGCTGCTGCGAACCGATGGTTATTCTGTTCCTCGAAACCGAACCCTGACCGAAGGCTGCCGCCAACTGGTTGCCCGAGTCTATCCTCTCGACGTTTACGACTTTGTTGTCGAACAACATCTCATTGGTGATAAACAAATTGGGCTGTTGGTTAATAACATAAGTATCGTTAGTCCATTTGTACGACATTCCAGACTCCTGGTCCTTCTCAACGGTCAGATCGTTGGCAGCATCGCCACCAAATGCACTCGTAGCAAACTGTGTCCCCGAAGTAACCGAGTCGAAGTTCGAGTTGTCGGGCCAGGTGCCAAAGGTCAAGTCTGGCATTTCGAAGTCAGGCCCACTGATCTGTGCCATGGCTGGAGCGGCAAAAAATGCTACAACCAGCACTAATAGCGCTGCAAATTTCTTTATACTATCACCCCTTCATTGCGTGATAACTTACCTTAGACAATGATCATATTTGTATTTTTTGGTATACGTAATCCCCTGGTGTAGTCCCGAATCATCAAAACCTGTAAATAACCTATTCGATGATGGGTGAGAACACGACGGGGGTTGGGTCACTGAGGTTGGATCGAGTAGATGTGAGGGAGTTTGCGTCCGTTTTCGCCGTATTTCTTCTCGGCCTCCTTGTCAGGATGACTCCGCTGAGAGGCGCCATTATCGATGGGGACATTTTCTTCTACGGCTCAGACTCCTTCTACCACATGCGCAGGGTCCTCTACACCGTCGACCACTTCCCCCACACCCTCTGGTTCGACTCATATTTGAATTACCCCGAAGGCCTGGAGCTGATGTGGCCGCAGCTCTTCGATCAGCTCATCGCGGGGACCGCCATTCTCTTCGGGGCCGAATCCCAGAGTGGGATCGAGGTCGTGGGGGTGGTCGTCCCACCGATCCTCGGCTCTCTGACCATCTTAGCCCTCTACTTTTTGGCCCGGGAGCTTTTTGGGCGTCGGGTGGGGCTCCTCTCGGCCCTATTTCTGGCGATCAACCCCCAACACGGGAGCGCCACCATCTTCGCCCGGCCGGATCACCACGTCCTTGAGACCTTCCTCCTGGTGAACGTCCTCCTTTTCCTCATCTTGGCTCTAACTAGGAGTGAGAGGAATCTCTGGTTTGCGGCCATCGCTGGAGCTTTGATGGCGGCCATCGCATACACCTGGTTTGGGGCCGCCGCCTATTTTTCGATATTTCTTGTCTACCTCCTGGCCCAGACCACCCTCGATCTGCGGAGGAGGGAATCATCGAGAGATACGACTGGGCTCTTCTCTGTCGTCTTTGGAGTTGCATTGATCCTGATCTTCCCCTTCTGGAAGGAGCCGTGGATGATGCCCTCTTTCCTCGCCATTGCAGGGACCCTTCTGGCGGTCTTGGCGTTCAGAATGATCTCAGATCTTATCCTGAGAGAAGATCTGCACTGGACCGTTTTTTTCCCTCGCGGTCGCGATCCTAGGATATCTCCTCTTCATATCGGTATACGCCCTCGATCGGTTCGCAGGAAGCTACCACCTTCTTCAGTCTGGTCTGGGCTACTTCTTTGGGGGGACCTTATCTCAGAAGGTTTCAGAGGCGGTACCGCTTTACTTCGCCGTTAGACCCTGTTCAGTTCTGGGGTTCAATTTGACGATCTCGGTGATGGGCTTCGCTTACCTGTGGCGTTCAGACATAGACAGGCCCCAACTGCTCTTCCTCATCTCGGCAGTCTTCCTCCTGATCGTCGCAGTCTTCCAGAACAGGTTTTTGTACGTATTCTCTGCATGTATGTCGATTCTTATGGCCTTATTCTTCTTCCGGGCTTCGGAAATATTGGAACGTTTGGGGCGGTTCCGGAAAAATGGCGCGATATCCAAGTTCATGCCCCTAGCTTTGCTGGTCCTCATCATACTTCCCTCAGCGGCGAACGTGACGGATGCCTTCGCGGCCAGTCCAACGATCGTCAAATACAACTGGGACCGACCTCTTTTCTGGCTGGAGGAGAATACCCCTGCCACCTCAGGCTTCGAAGACCCCAGTCAAATTCCAGATTACGGCGTCCTCTCGTGGTGGGATCGGGGCAACTGGATCCTCTACACGTCACGAAGGCCGGTGGTAACAAACGGCTTTCAGGCAGGGGCCGAGGATGCTGCACGGTTCTTCCTGTCCTGTGACGAGAAAGAAGCCCTCAGGATCATGGATGACAGAAGGTCGCGGTACGTCGTTACAGACTCGAGGATGCTGGGGCCGGGCCTTTTGGCGATGGTTTTATGGGCGGACGAAAAGCCCGCCGATTACGTCGGTATGACCGATGAAGTCTACAACCACACCGAAAAGTTCCTGAGAACGGCCCTTGCTCGCTGTCACCTCTTCGACTGCCAGGGCATGAGCCATCTCCGGCTGATATACGAGTCTGAGCAGGAGGGGTCGGGCATGTCAGCAAATCAGGTTAAGATCTTCGAGCGGGTTTCAGGCGCGAGGATTTCGGGCGCGGCGCCGGAGGGGCCCGTTGTCGCGGCCCTTGACGCGACTACGAACCAGGGGAGGTGCTTTCGGTACGCCAAGATCGTTGCGGCCCGAAATGGTCGCTACGAGATGACCGTCCCCTACTCGACGGAGGGGGTGGGCCAAGTTCGTGGTATCGGACCTTATCAGGTGTCTTGCGGCGGCAAGGTCCTGCTCGTTGATGTCGGCGAAGAGGACGTCCTCCTGGGAGGGGTGGTCGAGGCCGACTTTTGATGTTCCAATCAACGTAAAAATATAAACTATCCGCCTTCGTGCAGGCGGATACATCAGTTTTGGGAGGGCGAAGATGAGAGATATCTACGACTTCATCTCACACTTCTTGCGCCCGCCTCCAGGATCTCGAGGTTGAGAGGTATCAGCTTCGGCTTCTTGGCGAAGGTTCTCTCAAGAGCCCCGCCGAAGGCCTCCTCGGGAAGGCCCAAATTGCCCGCCTCCATCAGAGCGCCGAACATGGCGGTGTTCGCGGCCTGCTCTGCGCCTTTGGATAGAGCGATATCCGTCGCCGGGACGGGGATCGCCCTCACCCCCTCCGGCGGCTTGAAGGCCCCGGCCAGGGCGTCGTAGAGGATGAGGCCGCCCTTTTTGACGTCGGAGGCGAACTTCTCCAGGGACGGCCGGTTGAAGGCGACGAGGACGTCGGGACTATCGACCACTGGTGAGCCGATTCTCTCTCCTGAGACGACGACAGAGCAGTTCGAAGTGCCACCCCTCTGCTCAGGGCCGTAGTCGGGATACCAGGAGACGAAACGGCCAGACCGATAAGCAGCCTGGGCTAGGGCGAGCCCCATGCTGAGGACGCCTTGTCCTCCGAAACCTGCGATCTTGACCCCTTTGATCTTGAACTCGGGATCTTGCAGGATTTCGATAGACTCCTCCTCGGCTATGCCGAAGATCCGATCGAGGGTGGCCTTGGAGAAGTCGCTCTCCTTTCTCTTGATCGGCTCCGTCTCGCTGGACCTGTCCCTGAACATCTTCAGGGGAAACTCCCGCTCCATCTCCTCGTTTATGAACCGTTCGATCCCCTTCACGTCCATCCTCAGGATGGTGGGGCAGGGCGAGAGGAACTCGACGAAGGCGTATCCCTTCTTGTCCCTCTGGATCTCTAGAGCCCTCCTCACTGCGCGACGGGCCTTCCGGATATGGTTTATGTTCGAGAGGGAGACCCGCTCGATGTAGACGGGGGCCTTGAGGGTGTCGAGAAGCTCGCAGATGTGGATGGGGTAGCCGGAGTCCCGAGGGTCTCTCCCAGCGGGGGTCGTCGCCGTCACCTCGCCCACCAGGGTGGTGGGTGCCATCTGGCCTCCTGTCATCCCGTAGACGGTGTTGTTCACGAAGAAGACCGCCATCTTCTCGCCCCGGTTTGCGGCCTGGACCGTCTCGTTGAGGCCGATGGAGGCGAGGTCGCCGTCTCCCTGGTAGGAGATGGGGATGGCGTCGTCCTCGGCTCGGGATATCCCCGTGGCGATGGCAGGAGCCCTCCCGTGAGCCGCCTGGACGTGGCCGCAGTCGAGGTAGTAGTAGGCGAAGACCGAGCAGCCCACTGGGCTCATCAGGACGCACCGGTCCTGGATGCCGAGGTCTGCCATGGTGTCAGCGATCATCTTGTGCAGGATCCCGTGGCCGCAGCCTGGGCAGTAGTGGGTGGCAGTGGGGGCGGAGCCTCCCTTCCTCTCAAATACGCCGTAAAATCCCGCAGGTCCGATGACCTTCTCCTTTGCAGCCATTTATGCCACCTCCCTTATCCTCTCAAGTATCTGGTCGCGTTGGATGAGGTTTCCTCCGTACCTCGAGACGAGGGCTACGTCTTTGCATCCCGTGGCGAGCCTTATGTCGTCTCTCATCTGGCCGTTGCTCATCTCGACGGAGATGAAGCTGCATCCCCGGTCGGCGAGAGCCTTCAGCTCCTCAGAGGGGAAGGGGAAGAGGGATATCGGCCTGAAGAGGCCCGCCCTGATACCTTCTTTCCGGGCGGCATCCGCCGCAGACTTTGCGATCCTGCTGCTGATCCCGTAGGATACGAGGATCACGTCGGCATCCTCAGTCCTGTACTCCTCATATTCGACCTCGCTCTCTCGGATCCTGTCGTACTTCGCCTGGAGCTTGATGTTGTGCTCTTCGAGCTCTTTGAAGTCGAGGTCGATGGAGGTGACCAGGTTTCCTCTCGTCTCCCGGTTGCCGCATACGGCCCAGGAGGTGTCTATCTGGGGCTCTATCGCCTCCTCCGGGAAGTTCAAGGGCTCGATCATGTGGCCCAAGACCCCGTCGGCCAGGATCACGGCCGGGTTTCTGTACTTGAAGGCGAGGTCGAATCCCTTGATGGTGAAGTCGCACATCTCCTGGACGGAGTTTGGGGCGAGGACTATATTCTTGTAGCACCCGTGCCCCCCGCCCTTGACCGACTGGTTGTAGTCGGACTGTTCTGGCCCTATATTTCCCAGGCCGGGCCCTGCTCTCGCTATGTCCACGACGACGCAGGGGAGCTCTGCCCCGGCGATGTAAGATATCCCCTCCTGCTTCAGGCTCATCCCCGGCCCCGAGGAGGCTGCCAGAACCCGGTGGCCTGCGGCCGCCGCCCCGTAGACCATGTTTATGGCGGACTCCTCCGACTCCGCCTGGACGAACTTTCGTCCCACCATCGGGAAGTACTTCGAGGCCTCGTGGAGTATTTCGCTCGCTGGGGTTATGGGGTAGCCGAAGAAGCAGTCGCATCCGGCGTACATAGCCCCTACGATCACGGCGCTGTTTCCATCAACTAGCTGGGCTGGCATCTTTCATTCCTCCTCGAACTTCTCCTTTGACGGTATGTGAACCTCGATGGCGAAGGGCTCGGGACAGGTGTAATAACAGTTTCCGCAGCCGATGCAGCCCTCTCCAGAATAAACCGCGAAGTGGTAACCTCGGGCGTTCAGCTCGTCTCCGAGCGCGAGAACGTTGGCGGGACAGGCGACGATGCACCTCTCGCAAGCCTTGCACTCGAGGGCGTTTATGACCGGATAGGGCTTGTCCTTCTCCCTGATCTCGACCCTTCTTATCTTGCCGCTGATCGTCTTTGGAAGCTCGTCTGCGAACTCGACGATCCTCGGATACTTGTAGGGGGCGGTGATCTCCTTGACGTGGTTTTGAAGCTCAACCTTCAGCTCTTCGGAGGGAGCATATCCCTTCGTCAGAACCACCGTTGCCTTCACCACCTGCCCCCTCAGCTTGTCTGGAACCCCGGTGATGGCGCACTCCAGTACCGCTGGATGGGTGAGAAGGGCGCTCTCCACCTCGAAGGGTCCCACCCGGTATCCGGAGCTCTTGATGATGTCGTCGGCTCTTCCGACGAACCAGAAGTATCCGTCCTCATCGACCCAGGCGGTATCTCCAGTGTGATAGTAGTCGTCATGCCAGGTGTTCCTCATCTTCTCGGGGTCGAGGTGATAGTCGACGAAGAGGCCGATGGGCCTGCCTTTGTCGGTCTTGATCACGATCACCCCCTCCTCGCCGACCTCGCAGACTTTGTCGTTTTTGTCCACCAGGATCATCTCGTACCCCGGCGAGGGCTTGCCCATCGACCCGGGTTTGGGGTCCATCCAGGGATAGTTGGCGATGGCGACGACCGTCTCGGTCTGGCCGAACCCTTCCATCAGCCTCAACCCCGTCGCCTCCAGGAACCTGTTATAAATCGTCGGGTTCAAAGGCTCGCCGGCGGTGACGGCATAGTTGAGGGTGGAGAAGTCGTACCTGGACATGTCCTCCTTTATCATGAACCGATAGATGGTGGGAGGTGCGCAGAAGGTGGTGACGCCGTACTTGGAGGCCATCTCCATCATCCTTGCGGCATCGAACCGGTCGTAGTCGTAGACGAAGACCGCCGATCCTGCGATCCACTGGCCGTAGAGCTTCCCCCAGACTGCTTTTCCCCAGCCGGTGTCAGCGACGGTGTAGTGGAGTCCGTCGTCCTCGACGTTCTGCCAGTACTTCGCGGTCAGGATGTGGCCGAGGGCGTAGGTCTGGTCGTGGTTCACCATCTTCGGGTTTCCGGTGGTACCGCTGGTGAAGTAGGCTAGCAGGATATCTGAGTTCTTCGTCGCTCCGTCGCCCGACGGCCTCTTGAAGTCTGGCGATGCCGCTTCGAGCTCCTCTCTTAAGTTGATCCAGCCGTCCCTCTCTTTGTTCCCCACGAAGGCCTTCAAAACCGTGCCGTTTCCGAGCTCCTCGCAGGCGCCGTCCACCTCTTCGGGGACGCCCTCCTCTTCGATGGTGACGATCATCTTGAGGTCGGCCCTTCTTATCCGGTAGACTATGTCCTTTTTCTTGAGCATGTGAGTTGCGGGTATGGCCACGGCCCCGATTTTGTGCAGGCCGATCATAGAGATCCAGAACTCGCGGCGGCTCTTGAGGGAGAGCATCACAGCGTCGCCCTTTCTGATCCCGCGACCGGAAAAGAAGTTTGCAGCCTTGTCACTCTCGCGCTTCATCTCCCCGAAGGTGATGATCTTCTCCTCGCCAAAGTCGTTGCACCAGACGAGGGCGAGTTTGTCCGGGTCGTCTTTTGCATAGACGTCCACCACGTCGAAGGCGAAGTTGAAGTTCTCGGGCACCGTTATCTTGAAGTTATCTTTAAAATCCTCGTAAGACTCGAAATCCGTCCTTGAGACGAACCTATCCAGTAAAGACGACATTTTAAGATCCTCTTTCTGCTGTTACATCACCACGACAAGCATCTTCGCGGGCTTGTCGTTTTGGGCCTCCATAGCGTGCCGATATGACGAATCGAAGAATATCGAGTCGCCTTCGTTCAATATGATCTCGTGATCGTGGATGAAGAACTTGAGGGAACCCTCCAGGACGTAATCGAACTCCTGGCCCGGATGGCTGTAGGCCGAAGGCTTCTCCTTTCTCGGCTCGATGGTGACGGTGAAGAACTCGGCCTTTTTGTGGAGGAACTTTCCTGCCAGGTTCTGGTACCGGTACTGCTTCCTCCGCTCCACCTCGATCCCTTCGCCCTTCCTGGTCACCGTGAATATCCGCATCCTCGGCTCTTCGCCGGTGAGAAGCAGGTTCATGTCGACGTCGAGCTTCTGACCGATCTCGATAAGCTTGCTCGCCGGAATCTCGGTCTTCCCCTCCTCGTAGGAGGAATAGGTCTCCAGGGGCACCTTCAGATGTTCCGCCATCTTCTCTGCCGTCACCTTGGACAGCTCCCGCATCTCGCGAATCCGGGATGCGATCTCCTCAATCGTCTCCGCCATGCCGATTCACCACCAGAACCTCGATATGCCTATGATATATAGCCTCTACCACTCGGCGGGGAAGGGCTCTCCGATAATAAGGTGGCGATAAAAATTGATCCGGGGGTCGGCGCCCTTTTGAGAGGGGAAGGGTGCCTGACCTCAACCTATTAATAAACCGCAGCCCTTGACTATACCGAGATGAAATCTTTCGAATATCTCGAACATACCGCCGACGTGAAGTTTCGAGCCCACGGCCGAAGCCTGGAGGAGACCTTCGAGAATGCAGGCCTGGCGATGGTCGCCGCCATGATCGACCCCTCCACGGTGAGGGCTGAGGAGAGCTGGTCCGTCGAGATCGAGGCGGAGAGCCTGGAGAACCTCTTATACGAGTGGCTCTCGGAGGTCCTATACCTATTCGAGGTGGAGCTCGCCGTCTTCTCGAAGTTCGAGGTCTCGCTCGAGGAGGGGGAAGGGGGGTGGAGGCTTCATGGCCGGATTGGCGGGGAGAGGGTGGACCCCAAGAGGCACTTCTTCGAGACGGAGGTGAAGGCGGTCACCCTCCACCAGTTCGAGATAAGAAAAGAGGAAGGAGAGGGTGGAGAGGAGATCTGGACCGCTCAGGTGGTCTTAGACGTTTGAGGTGATTCCCATGCTAAACAAGGTAGATGATTACATCTTTGAGGTGCCGATGGGCCACCAGAAGGGGATGCGCGTCCCGGGAAGGATCTTCATATCCGACAAGCTCCTGGAGCAGGTCGAGACGGGAACGATCGACCAGGTGGCGAACGTCGCCACTCTTCCCGGTATAGTGAACTACTCCATGGCGATGCCCGACGCCCATCTCGGCTACGGGTTTCCCATCGGGGGCGTTGCGGCCTTCCGGGAGGATGGGGGCGTCATAAGCCCTGGGGGGGTCGGGTTCGACATCAACTGCGGCGTTCGTATGCTCAGAACTGACCTTCGGGCGAAAGATGTGGTCCCGATGATATCAAACCTGGTCGAGGACCTCTTCCACGACGTCCCCTCCGGGGTCGGAGCGAAGGGGAGGCTGAGAGTTTCAGAGCACGAGCTCGACGAGGCCTTCACCAGGGGGGCTGCCTGGGCGGTGGAGGCGGGCTTCGGCGTTCCGGCGGACCTCGAGCACTGCGAAGAGAACGGCCAGCTTGCGGGCGCAAAGACCGAGCACGTCAGCCTCAAGGCGAGAAAAAGGGGCAGACCCCAGCTTGGAACCCTGGGGAGCGGAAACCATTTCCTGGAGATCCAGAGGGTGGACAAGATCTTCGACGAGGATCTCGCCAAGAAATTCGGCCTCTTCGAGGGGCAGGTCACGGTGATGATCCACTGCGGATCAAGAGGGGCGGGCCACCAGATCTGTACTGATCACCTCCAGGTTCTGAGCAAGGCGGTTCGAAAGTACGGGATAGAGCTTCCCGATAAACAGCTCGCCTGCGCGCCGCTCGGCACGCCCGAGGCCGATAACTACTTCGGAGCGATGGCGGCGGCCGCAAACTACGCCTGGGCCAACCGCCAGATAATCTCCGCCTGGACGAGGGAGGTCTTCGAGAGGTACTTTGCAGACGCAAAACTCGACCTCGTCTACGACGTCGCCCACAACGTGGCCAAGGTAGAGGAGCACTCCGTCGACGGGTCGAAGGAGAGGCTCTACGTCCATCGTAAGGGGGCGACGAGGGCCTTCGGCCCTGGAAGGCCCGAGATCCCGGTCGCCTATCGGGACGTGGGCCAGCCCGTCCTCATACCCGGCAGCATGGGCACCCCCTCTTACGTCCTCTGCGGAAGCGAGGGGGCGATGAGGCTCACCTTCGGGAGCGCCTGTCACGGAGCCGGCAGGATCATGTCCAGGACCCAGGCGAAGAAGACTTACGCCGGGACCGAGGTGAAGGATGCTCTGATCCGGCGCGGGATCAAGGTGATGGCGACTCATCCGAAGATGCTGGCCGAGGAGGCTCCTGAGGTCTACAAGCCGAGCGACGAGGTAGTCGACGTCGTCCACAACCTGGACATAGCGAGGAAGGTGGCGAGGGTCGTACCCCTGGGAGTCTCCAAGGGATGAAGCTATGAGGCTCCGGGTCGTCCTGGTGGAGCCGATCTACGAGGGGAACGTCGGCTCCATAGCCAGGGCCATGAAGAACTTCGGCTTCTCCGACCTCGTCCTGGTCCGCCCCTGCGAGATCGAGGACTTCGGCCTCGCCATGGCATCTCATGCGAGGGACCTGATTGAGAGGGCTAGGGTCGTCGAAAGTCTCGAAGAGGCGACGAAGGGTGCAAACCTGGTCGTTGGAAGCTCCGGCGTAAATGTGCTGAACACCGATCGTCCCCTCCGGGTTCCAAGCCTCAGTCCCCGAGAACTGGCCGAGAGGCTCCAGGGGACGGCAGGTGAGGTGGCGCTCCTTTTAGGAAGGGAGGACAACGGCCTCTCTCGGGAAGAGCTCATCGCCTGCGACGTCATCGTCAGCATACCCACCAGCTCGGAGTATCCGATAATGAACGTCTCCCACGCTGCAACAGTCCTGTTTTACGAGCTTTGTCAGGTGGAGGCCGGCGAGGTCAAGCTCGCTGGCCAAGCCAGCCTCGCCTGGCTATACGACAACTTCAGGGTCGCCCTGGTGGAGTCCGAGTACCACCAGCACAAGCTCGATAAGACGATGTTGATGCTGAAGAGGATTTTCGGGAGGGCGAGGCTGACCGATCGGGAGGTTCAGACCCTCCACGGGGTCGTCCGAAACCTCCGCTGGGGTGCTGAGCACCGGGGCGGGGGGCCAAAAGAGGACGTAGAGTTTGAGGTGGTGGGTGGCTGAGGGCAAGGGGCTGCAGGAGAAAATATGCGGGCGAGGATCTCTTAAGGATCTTAGGAATCCCTTGATTCGTCATCCCTGGTTAGGTATCTTTCATCCCCCATTTGGTGGCTCATCACTCCTTGACGACATAGGTTCCGGCGATCTTGCAGTGCCACCCCTGATTCTTCTTGTCGATCAGAATCCAGATGTCGCCCAGGAACAATACCAGCCCCGAAATCTCCATCCTGATCCATCTGAGAAGGTCCTTCCCGTAGCCTACGGGAGATACCCCATCTGCTCGGATCAGCTTAATGTTGACCAGCTTCATCCCTGGTGTCTGTCCCTTCCCGAAGAAGTAGGAGGTCTTCGATTAACCTCCGGTCGGGGACCCTAATTTAAATGCCTCTTAAATAGGGGTAATCCAAATTTTGGAATTTAGAGAGGTTTATCGAAATCCTCAAGCTTTCGTATTTATAATTATCTACACATTTACTGCTCTGCCAGGTAACAACACTTTATTGAGCATGTTCTTCAAGCCTCTTACGAAATAGCCAGACTGTAGTGAAATCAGGTATAGTCTCGGTCATCCCCAAGAAGACTCGAAAAGAAATTCTATCCGCTACTTGAAGCTCTAACTGTGGGTCCGAGAGACCGAACATCTCTTGAAGCAAGAGAAGTTTTACCATTATAATAATGCAGATATCGAAGTACCTTTGTCCCTTCAGAATCTAAGATCAGAATCATTCGTAAGCTATATTAACTAAAAGAACAACGAAATAAATTGGACTTATTAGGTTTGCCTCCTTATAGGTTCGTCCTCATTTTTTATTACTTCGGGAGCGCGGAGGGTCACGAATACCCCGACCTTTAGGTCGGGGATGAAGTGAACCCTCGCCCGATTTTCGTGCTCTTTTGAACCGATAAAACATTGATGACTGGTCAGAGGAAA
>Ga0272442_10004913_pt1 | contig 18069 bp, 17 predicted proteins | sample SSMForm2O_FD_200262 | JGI IMG/M metagenome (GOLD analysis project Ga0272442, IMG submission 200262) | Marine sediment archaeal communities from Little Sippewissett salt marsh, Falmouth, MA, United States - SSM-Form-2O | ecosystem: Environmental > Aquatic > Marine > Wetlands > Sediment ... | reverse complement strand
TTCCACGTATTAAAATTATTCTTCATAAAATTAAAAGCTATTTGCAAGACACTAATAGAAGAGACTTCAAAAGGCCTTGGTCTTGCAATTAAAACCTTTAAAATAAAACTTATAACAAAAGCCATTGCTCCTGAAAACCATAAGGGAAAAATCCACCTTCTTTTATTTTCATTCCATAAAAACAAACTTGTTAAAAAAAAGAATATAATAAAAACATTGCTGGCAAAAACAAAGCTTAAAAATATATAATCTAAACTAAATGTTCTTTTTGATTCAATAAATCTAATAATGCCTGTATCATAAAAAAAACTTACAAAAGCCAAGATAATTATGAGACTAAAGATTATAATCCTCTTTTTTTCCATAATATTACTAAGATTAATTATTTAAATATATTTCTTTTATTTAGATAATGAAAAAACATATAAAAAAATTATTAAATATCTATTTTAGATATATCCTCTTGCTATTATTAGCTTTTTTACTGCCTCTTTTTTACAAAATTTTAATTCCTTTAACTGTTTATTCTGTTTATCTTATACTTAATATTTTTTATAATCCAGTTATTATGAATAATACAATAATCATAGAAAATTCTGGAATAGAAATTATTAATGCATGTGTTGCAGGTTCTGCGTATTTATTATTATTAATCTTAAACTTATCAACTCCAATGAAAAAAAGAACAAGAATTTTATCTATAATCTTCTCTTTAATTATTTTATTCTTGCTTAATATCTTTAGAATTTTAATTCTTTATCCTTTAAATCAAACTCCTTACTTTGATATCACTCATAAATTTTTCTGGTATTTCTTAAGCACAATTTTTGTATTTTTAATATGGATATTAACAATTAAAATATTTAAAATCAAAAAAATCCCAATTTATTCAGATATAAAATATTTAATTAAAATAAGAAATTGATTGTTTATAGAGATATATTCAATATTATAATCCCAATATGATATCAGTAATGACTTTAATTATATGTGTAAGTTTTATCAATAATATATATTAAAAACCCCTAAATAAAAACAAATAAAATTAAAAATACATAATAATTTTAAATTTATTTAAGTTTATCTTATTTATAATTATATTAAAATTTGATTATCTTATTATTTATTATATCTATTAAACAAATAAACTAATAATCCCCCAATAAAAACAAATAAAAATATTAAAAATAAATTTGTTTTAAAATTTATAATGGTTTTTACAGGAACACTTAATGCTCCAATAACAATTCCTAAAAGAAAGTAAAGAGTTTTACATTTGTCTTTTTTAAATAAAAAACTTATTAATCTTGATATAAAAAAAGCACCTAAAATAGCTCCTAAAAGAAAAAATATAAAATAATCTATTTTATCTAAGATATTATTTAAAACATTAATCATAAATTCATATAAGCCTAATATTAATAATATAAAGGCTCCAGATATTCCAGGAAGAAACAAAGCACTTATAGCAAGAAAACCTCCTAAAAAAACATAAGAATAACTCGGATTTATATTTAAAGGAATTAAAAAACTTAAAGAAATCCCGATTATTAATCCAATAAAACCAAATAAAATATTTTTTATTTTATGATTTTTAATATTATTAAAAATTATTTTTGATGAAGCTAATATTAATCCAATAAAAAAAGAAATTGTATAAATATAATAATTATCTAATAAAAATTTGATAATTTTTGAACCTAAAAAAATAGCAGAAAAAATACCAAAAAATAAAATAAATAAAAATTTCCAATCAACTTTTTCTTTTTTAATAAACTTACTTTTTCTAATTAAAAAACTAAAAGGATAAAATATTAAATTAAATAAATTTTTTATAGATTCTATTAATTTTTCATAAATTCCAGTAATAAATGCAATTGTTCCTCCAGAAATTCCAGGAATAAGATCACAAATACCCATTAAAAATCCTTTTAAAAACAATAATAAATTTTTCATATAAATCTTTAGAATTAATAGTTATTAAATGTTTTTTATTTGAATTTTATTCCTTATCTTTTATAGATTAAAATAACTACTTAATAAATAAGTTTAATAAGAATTTTATAGAATTGATAATATTCTAAATATCTCAATTAATCTATTTAAATTAATTCTTATAAATTATTAATCAAATAAATTTACTTTTTTCACACTAAATATCATTTAAATATATCCCAAAAAGAATCATCTCTATCAACTGTTTTCATATAATTCTCAAGAATCATTAACATAAATTTTTCAGTTACATCTAAGGTATCACAATCTTTATACACCATTAAATAACATCCTTCTCCTGTTTTTTTAATTATATTTTTTTCACCACTTGCAATTTCTATAACGCTATCTTTAGGATTATTTTCACAAGTAGCATATGTTAAATTATTGTCTTCTGCATATTTTTTATCACTTACTGCAGATTTAACTTCTTTATTTCCAAAATCTCTTAAAAATCCAGCTAAATTTATTAATGCAATAGTATTATCTTCACAAAAATTCATATGAGGATCAATAGTAATATAAACTGTGCTATTTTTTTTAAATGTAATTAAATCTTTATCAACATCTATTTCAATTTTATCTGATTCTCTTGGATCTTTTCTAAAATTCATTGAATAAAAACCAATTAATTTATCATTACCAAAAACAGGAATTCTTGTTGAATAAAATTTTAAATCTCCTAATTTTGTTTTTTGAAAATCTAATTTTGCATAGATAAATTTATCAATAAAATTACCTTTAATAAATGGAACTAAAATTATTATTAAAAGAACAGAAGCCATTAAAACAATTATCCAAATTAATTGTTTATTTTGTATTTTGTTTGTTGATTTTTTTGGATTCTTTATAACTTCTTTATTCTCTTTTTCTACATTTTTTTTATTTTCTTTTTTCATTATAATGTTTCTGGTTTTGCTCTACAATATCCATAAATAGGCTCTGGTTTAACTATCCATTGACAACCAAATCTAGCACAATCAAGCATAATATTTATTTTTGAACAAAAATCCTCACAAACTCCTGAACAATCTATTTCACAATTAGTATCTAAGAATTCATCCTGACAATTATAATATGTTTTATTAATAAATCTTGCACCACAACAATAATTTGTTTTATTTTCTATTAAACATTGAGATTTACATTCTTGTTTTAATATAGATTTTTCATCCCCAAAAAAAGAAAAAGTTTTTAATTTAATATTTTCAAATCCGAAAACTAATACAATAAAAAATAAAATTAATATAATTGCAAATAAACCTATTAATAGGTTTTTATTTTTAATTGGATTTTTCCTTTTTTTCATTTTTTTAATAGAAAAATCTGCTTTTTAAACTTTTTTATACTGATTAATTTTAAGTTATATCCAGTATTTTAAATAAAAATGCATCAGCAGATTTTATTTCATCTCCTTGTATAAAAACACAATTATCTTCTTGATAAATTTTATTATCTCCTTTTTGAAAAATTATAATATTATCTGAACAATTTTTAATAGGAAAATCTTCTTCACAATCTTCTAAACAAGCATCTTGATATCTTGAATAAATTCCATTTAAATTAGATAATAATTCATATCTTGCTTCATCATTCCCCCCAACCAAATACAAAGGTTTATTTTTATAATCATTTAATTTTTTTTCAATATTAAAACTTATATTAATTTCTTCAGGATTATAAGTTGTTGAATAAACTTTATTTAATTCAAAATACCATTTTCCATTATTTTTTATAAACTCAATTCCATTATACTCAATATTCTGATTATTTCCATTATTTGAATCTCTATTAAAAGCATATCCAATTGTTCCAAAAATTAAAATAAACATTAAAATACTCCCAATAATTAATTGATTTTTTTTGTCTTTTTTTTCTTTATCTTCTTTAGAAATTATCTTTCTCATTTATTAAAATGAAAATTAGTCTTTATAAGTTTTTTTAAATGGATTTGATAATGCCTATAATTTTCTGAAATATAAATTTTTTTAATTATTAATTTATAAAAAATAACTGCGAAAATGTGGGCAAATTTAATAGAAATTAATATTAGTAACCAAAACAAGTCAGTTAATTAATTGTTATTAGAAATCTAATAAAGTTATCACTAATCCTTAAAAAATAAAAAAAGAAAGAAAAATAAAAAAAATAAATTTAGTAAACTTGCTCAGTATCAACATCACTTGTTACACCTTCTAATGCTTTATTAACAGCATCTACAGTATCTGCAGCATTATATCCTGCAACAAGCATAGCGACTTTTCCACTATCAGCAGCAGCATATGGTGAAGCAATAACTTTTATTATATATTGTCCAGCACCAACACCTGTTTTTTCAGTAAATGCAGCTTCACATAAAGGAGTTTCACTTCCTAATATTTTAGCAGCAACACTATTAATACAGCTTCCACCAACAACAAACAAATCTTTGCCTGAAACAGAACTTACTTCATTGTCTTTAACAACAAGAATTTGTCCTCCAGCCCCACTTGAGCCTGGAATAATTGTAGCGTCAGGAGCAGAAACAAAAAACTCACCATAAGTTTCATCACCAGGATAAATTAATTTTATAGAGTATTGATCTCCACTTTTATCCCATAGCATTTCAGTTGCAACTTCTCCATAACTAAAGCTTCTATATATTTCTGTTTCTTGTTCTTCTGCAAAACTTACATCATCTCCTCCAGCTACATCACTTATTTGTGCATAACTATTTGAAGAAGTTTCAGTCATTGTAAGGTTTATTATACCCCCAACACCTTTATTTCCATCTTTATCTTCTTCTTGCATAATTAAGTAATATGTTGTAGGAAAGTTATTTGCTGTAGAAGTACTTGAACCGTTTTTACAAACTAATGATTCTCCAAGTTGTCCTCTAAAAGTTAATCCAGTTCCTGTTAAGTTTGCATAACATCCTGCATGATTTCCAGCAATAGTAACTCCTTTGATAGTATTATTTATCCAAGGTAGACTAACCCATAAACCTTCTTTTGAATAAAGCTTAAAGAAACTAACTCCTGTTCCAGTAGGATTAATTACAACTGCTTCTTGAGTTTTCTCAATTGGACCTATTGTAAATTCTACATTTCCAATTGTTACAACAGAGCCATTATAAACTCCAGTTTTAACATCAGTCCAAACACCATTTTTCATATATTGGATATTAGCTTCAGGTCTTCCACTATCTAAAGCAAAACTAGTTGCTCTCATTAAATAAGACTCTGCATTTGATGTATCATTCCAAGAAGCAACAAAATAACTATCAGTATCTCCATCAAAAGTTATATTAGCTCCTTGTTTTCCAACATTTTTACTTCCATTATTCATATAAGCAGCTCTAAGTACAGCAGTACTTGCCCAAGTTAAAATACCTGTTCCACCAGGTGTTCTTAATAATTCATCAGAATCTTTTCCAACCATTGTATAAGCAGAACCATTATAATATAAAATGTTTATATCAGCATTTCCATCTTTTAATGGAAAGTCTTTTAATACAATATAATCATCTCCGCCTGCTTCTACTTTGATTTCTTCTGAAGCTGGTTTAACCATTCCTGCATAACTTAATTTAACTGATTCAAATCCAGGCATTGTGATTTCAGAATCTTCAGTAATGAATAATTCATCATCTGCTTTCCAAATAATCTTCACATCTGGAAGAGTTGCTCCAGCAGTAATTGCACATTCTAAATTTGAAATTGATTCATCATTAAGTTTTACATCAACACCATTTTGTAAAATAAGTTTTCCAGCACCAATACTAAATTCAACTTTGCTTATTCCAGTATCTTTTGATGTATACATAACATCTTTAATACCAATCCAAGCTCCATCACTTAGTTTATAAGTATTAGTGCTTGTTTCATCAAGGCTATTTGTAGTTTCACCATTAACAGTTAATTTAACACTTGAATCACTTCCTATAAATGAAATAGAAACCTCATAAGTTTTATCATTAACTTCTAAACTTGTTGTTTCACCTTCTGATAAAATAGTAGTCACAGCAGAATCTAATAAAGTTATTGAAGTATTTGTTGTTGGATAATTAGTATCTAAAACATAATATTCTTTTCCCATAAATGGAAAATTAGTATTATCAATATCATCCCAAGTAGGTTCATCAGTAAAATCAAGAGTATAATTTAAAACATTATCTCCATTACTTATTTTTATACCTACTGTAGGGGTATCTTGTTTGTAGTCATTATCATCAAACATTTGGTAAGTTAGATTTGCTAATGTTATTTTTTGAGTATAGTCTTTTTCATCATTATCAGCATCCCAATATTTACCATCAGCTAATAAATTAGGCAAATGATCTTCACCCAAATCAACTGTAGTAATATCTCTAATTCCTTGTCCTAAATGGAATTTAGTTGATGCTTTTTGAATTTCATAACTATCTCCTCCAGTAACTGTTGCTCCACTATCAGATTCAGTTACTAATGCATTAAGATTTGTTTGTACATCAATTGCTGCAGTCCAATCACTTACAGCAGCACTAGCTCCTACAACAACAGCACCATTAGCAGTCCCACCTTCAACAAAAGGCTCTGGATATGTTGCAGCACTTGCAAAACCAATTGTGCTTGTTAGCATAACTGCACTTGTTAATACAGATGCTATCTTTTTAAAATTTAATCTCATTCTTTTTAACCTCCTTTCACTCCCTCTAAAAATAACTCATATTTTGAGTTTTGTTTCTGTATCACTATTAGAAATTCTGTATTACCTGGCCAGTATATTGTTTAATATCTAAACAACTATTAAAAATATTAATCTTAATTTAAAAAGGTTTCGGAATATATATTTAAAATATATATAAAAAATACTTATTTTTAACATTTAATATATAAATCTTTCGGTGTAATCTATTCATAGTTACAAATAATTCAGAAAATTAAAAAGAATCTCCTTTCTCCTTTTTTTAGAATAGTGAATATTTTGTAACATATATTATAAATAATAACCAATATATAAAAAAGATATTTTACTTATATATGGAAAAATTTATATAGTATAATTATTAATATAATTTATGGCAAAAAAAACCTCTTCGATAAAAATAAAGACAATAACTATAACTGAAAAAGAAGGAACCTTTTCAACTATTTTTAGCAGATTTAAAGGAAGAAAATCCTATGATTCTGATATTTCTAATTTAAGACAGTTATTAAGTAATGAAAGAGCTAGGTTAATTCATATAATCAAAACAAAACAACCAGATTCAATATATAAATTAGCTAAATTATTAGGAAGAGATTTTAAATCTGTTAGACATGATATAAGAATATTAGAAAAATTTGGAGTAATAGAACTTATATCTTCTCATAAAAATGGAAGAGAACTTTTAAAACCAATAATAGATACTGATCAAATACAAATAAAAATTAATTTATAATATTATTCCTCTCTTTCTAATTCTTGTAATCTTCTTTTGTCTTCTTCTAATTTTCTTTTAGCTTCTTCTAATTTGCCTTTTTTATTTTTTATTTCATCTAATTCTTCTTTAGCTTCTTTTAATTTCCTTTCTGCATCTTCTAATCTATCATTTTCATTTTCAATTTTATTTTTTAATTCTTCTTTTTTCTCTTCTTTTCCATTTATTTTAAAATTAACATATTTTTCTTTTTTACTTCTCTTTTTTAAGATGATAATTAAAATAAATAAAATAATTAAACCTCCAAGAACATAATAAGTTATTTTAGAACTTACTATTGATTTAGTAGTATCTGCAATTGAAAAACCAGTGATTGATTCAGTATTTTGTTCTTGTGCTTGTTCTTTAGTTTCTAAATTTTTATCTTCAATATCTTCTAAATTTTCATTTTGATTTTCTTCTGCTTTTTTATCTTCAATATCTTCTAAAGTTATTCCAATATTATTTTCTTCTATATTTTCAGTTTCATTAGTTATTTCATTTGAAGTTGTATCATTTTCATTATCTTCAGTATAAACAGGGGCATCTCCTTCTAAATACTCAACTTCTGGATTTGGTTTAGTTAAATCAATTAAAATAGATCTATCAGCAAGAATCTCTCTAAATATTTTTGGGCCTTCTCCACTTTCCCTTATAAAAGTAGAAATAGTTATTTGAATATAACTTGAAGAATGTTCTACCTGAACCATCCCATCTTCAGGAGTTTGTCCTAAAAATTCATCTAATTTTTCCATGTTAGGATTATATACTCTTATATCTATAACATCATCTGAATGTGCTTTTACATTTATTTGAGTATCAAATGCAGAAACCATAGAAATTACTAATAAAAAACTAATTAAAAATAAATACACTCTTTTTTCCATTTCTTTATTAAAAAAAGATCATTTATAAATATTTCTTTAATAAAAAATATCAATAAAATAATAAAATTAAAATATATAATATTGTGTAATTTAAAATAAGAAAAGAGATATTAATAAAGAAATTACAAATAAAAGTATGATAATATTCTAATCTTTATTAAAAAATAAATTGATAGAGAAAGAAGTATCAAAATACAGGTAAATTAATATTTAGAAAACATAATATTAATAAATTCAAAATCTATTTAATTTTGCTCTTATAGTTTAGTGGATAGAACATTTCCTTGCGGAGGAGAAAACCGAGGTTCAAATCCTCGTGAGAGCACTAAAAATTTAATGAAACAAATTTTCTATTAATATTAAAAAGATTTTAAATGAATAAAGGATTTGAGCCGAGGGCAGAGGTTCAAATCCTCGTGAGAGCACTAAAAATTTAATGAAACAAATTTTCTATTAATATTAAAAAGATTTACACTTTACATAGATTTATCCTTTACACAAATCAATTTCTAGAATAATGTTCCCAGGAGAATATCCAGAAAAGAAAATACTTTCACTTGCTCCAATAATCTGATTGCAGTTTTCAAAATCCCCAATATTTTTAAAATAAAATTCATCAATTGTTTGATTATTTTTAAAATAAATACTTACATTAATTGCTTTATTTGGATTATTCTTATTTACATTTAAAATATTAATAATATTTTTCATTGTGGAATTCAAAACATCACATGAATCCCTATTATCAAAACAATCTTCTCCTCTATAACATTGTTTTATTAAATCTTGTAAATTCAAATAATCAGTAGAATAATCTTTAGCACAATTACTAGTATAACTCATACTTGCCTGTAAAAAATTTCTTAATTCCGCACTTGTTTTTTTCTCAGGTTCTTTAATACTAAAACTTAAAAAAATTAAACCAACAATACATACAATTATTATAATCAAAACAAACCCAATTATTTCATGTTGTGCTTTTTTTCTTATCATTGTTCAACTCCTATAATAAACTCAGCAATTTCACATTTATTAAAAAAATTATTTTCTTCATTTACTTTCCTACATAAAGAAACATAAGTAGATATCCTCCTTTCATTTTCAACATTTTTGTCAAATAAAATAAATTCATCACAATTAGGATAGTTGATTAAATTACATTCAATTAATTTTGTTTTATTTAAACCATTTTGATTAATAACTCTTAAACTTGAAAATTTTGGAAAGAATTTTTGATAATCTTTATTTTGTGTTAATACAATTAATTTGTCTTCATCAATAGAATTTGGTTCATTATTTGTTAATTCTGCACTTTCAGCTAAACTTAAAACAACAGAGTAACTTTGTTCTTCTAAATCTGTTTGCCCTTTTTCTTTAATTGTTTTCAATCCAATAGATAATGCAAATAATCCTGCTAAAACAAAAAACAAAACAATTGCAACTAACATAAAAGACATTTCTTGAATTTTTAATTGCGCTTTTTTCATTAGTAAACTCCACATATTGAATATTTATTTTTTAAATTAATACTATTTGCAATATCATAAATTTCATTTATATTTTCTAATTTAAAAGAAGAAGCTTTGGTTTCAATTAAATTTAATTCGCTTAATAGATTTTCACCACATTTAATAATTTTTATTTTCTCTTTATAAATTTCAATTAAGAAAATAAGTTTATTCATTAATCTTTTTACATTACACTCATAATTTTCAGGAGAAGAAACAATAGCACCATAAATTAAATTATCAACAAAATATAATCTCTCTCCATTTTTATCTACATAACCAGATTTATATTCAGGATCATAGCCAATAACCTTAATATTAGAATTGCAGGAATTTCCAAAACATACTTTTTCTCCTTCACAATTATCTGAATAAAAATTATCAATAACTTCAATATCCTCTTCAATATTATTCGGCGCTCCAATTAAACAATAGGTTTTATTTGTTATAAAAACTAAATCTGCGATTTTAAAAGGCATATAAAATTGTTTTGAAAAAATAAACAAATCTCCTTCAAGCATATTTTCAGCAAAAATATATTTATCCAAGGAACTGACGTCATTTCCTTTATTAAACTGGTTAAATGTTTTTTCAGAAAATCCAATTAAATTCTCACCAAAACCAATATCTTCACATCTATAATAGGTTCTTGTTTCTTTTTTAAAATTAATCTTTTGATATTTTAAAGAAGCAATTCCTGTTTCTGCAGGGTCTAATAAACTAATTAATTTTAAAGCACTTTCTGTTTGAGTAAATTCATTTCCTCTGTCAAATAATTTAAAAGAGATATAAACTGATAAAAATAATATAAATATTCCTATAATAATTGCAAATATCCAGTTAAAACCCCACTCAATTCCTTTTTTATTTTTCATTCTATATTAACAAGAGATTCTCTTCTATTCTTTTCAATATTTATTGTAATCTCTCCATTTTTAATCTCAATACATTTTGGATTATTAAACTGAATATGTTCAATAAAAATATAAGGAGTATCACAAGCATTTATACTAGGATAAAAAAACATATTTGCATTTTCAAATTCATATAAAGAGATATCCTCATAAATTTCAGAAGGTATATTAAATGATAAAGTATTTGAAAAATTAACAAAACACACATATTTTAAATTATTCGGCAAATTTGTTTTAAATTCATTAACATATTTTTCAGAATTCCATGCTCTGTTAACTTCTCCATTAAAATCATTAATAAAATTTCCAATCTGAACACATTTTTTCAAATCTAAAAAATAATTAATTGCAATAAAAGCACTAACTAAAAAGAAAATTATTAAAATAATTGAAAATATCATTCCAAATGAAATCCCGATTGATTGAAGTCCTCTTTTCATATTTTTAATAAAAGAAATTAATTAATAAATCTTGGGGTTTCGATAACTTTATTAATAATATTTTAAATTAAATATTATGGAAACAGAAATTTCAATTGATAATAAAAAACTTGTAAGAGAATTCGGAGCTAGAGAAATCTCTAAATTAAAAGATTTACCAGAATTTTACACTTTTAAAAAAAATTTAATATATTCTCATAGGGATTTTGACAAGTTTTTTAATGCATTAAAAAAAGGAGAAAAATGTGCAATTGTTTCAGGATTCAATGCTTCAGGAACAATTCACTTAGGACATAAGCCAGTATTTGATACAAATTTATATTTTCAGAAAAAATATAATATCCCTGTTTTTATTCCCATATCTGATGATGAATCTTATGTAACAGGAAAAGTTAAAAATCAAGAAGAGGCATTAAAAAATTCATTAGAATTAGCAAAAGAACTTTTAGCTTATGGTTTTGATCCTAAAAAAACTTTTTTTATAATTGATCAGATTTACACTAATATTTATAATTTTGCTATAAAGTTATCTAAAAAAATTAATTTATCTGAAATAAAAGCAGTTTATGGATATAAAAATGAAGATAATATTGGTTTGCATTTTTATCCTGCAGTTCAATCTGCACACATATTATTTCCACAAGAAGAATTTAAAATTAAACATGTTTTAGTTCCAATAGGCCCTGATGAAGATGCACACATAAGAATATGCAGAGATATTGCTTCAAGAATGAGTTATGAAAAACCTTCTATTCTACATTTATCATTTTTACCTGGAATTGATGGAAAAAAAATGTCTAAATCAAAAAATAATGCTATTTTTTTAAAAGAAGATAAAAATTTAATAATTAAAAAAATAAATAAATCTTTTTCAGGAGGACAGCCAACTATTGATGAACATAGAAAAAAAGGAGGAAATCCTGATATTGATATTTCTTATCAATATTTATCAAAATTCTTTTTAACAGACAATGAATCTAAAAAATTATTTGAAGATTATAAAAAAGGAAAAATATTAAGTAGTGAACTTAAAAAAATGTTGTCTGAAAAGATTATTAAAATGACTTCTGATTTCCAAAAAAATCTTAAAAAAATCAAAGATAAAGATTTAAAAAAATGCATTTTAAGAAATAAAAATTAATTAATTTTTATATTAGCTGTAATAGGATAATGATCTGAGATATTATTCTTTATACAATCTACTTTAATAATTTTAAACTTATTTTTATGAGCAATTATATAATCTAAGGTTATTGGGTTTTTATTTATAATTTATTTTAGATTAAAAATTTTCTTCACTCTTCAATATCATAAGGTTTTACAATTATAGAACAGGAATTTGGATTTGGCTGATTATTATATTCATCTTTACATCTTATATAATAAAGATTATCTTTCCACTCAGTTGTATGAATATTATCATTTTTATTCATTGCAATTCCATCTTCAATATTGAAATTGCAATTTTGCAGAGAATAATAACAAGAAGCTTTTTCATTAGTTATTATTTTTAATCCATTTTCTTTATAAGCTCTTATAATAATTGGAGGCTGTTTATCTGATTCAACTTTAAAAGAAGTTGTTTCATAATCAGTATTCCCACCTAAATCAACACATTTAATATAATATTTATAATCTCCAGGAGATAAATCTTGCCTTTGTTTATGATAATTAGTATTTTCTGCAAATTCAATATAATCATTTTCATTTCCTGTTAATGAATAATAACAAATACTTTCTCCATTATCATACCCATTATCTGTTTTTACTTCTAAATAAACAGGGACTAAATTTGATGAACTTGAAATTGTTTTATTTGGTTTTATTTCTAAAATATTCAATGGTTGTGTTCCGATTATTGAGTATATTTCACTTTGAGTATTAACATTTCTTTCACTTTCATTGAAATTAGGTTTATCCTTACATCTTATATAATATAAATTTTCTTTTCTATCTTGAATTCCTGTTAAAGTTGTTTTGCATGTATAAACAAGATTTGCATTCATTTCCCAGATTTCATTATTACATAACATTGAATTTTCCATTAATTCATAATCTCTGTCTTCTCTTGACCATTTGCAGTCACTTGGTTCATTTACATAAACTTCTAAATTTAATTTAGTTGTATTATACTGAACAGGACTTCCACTTGCAATATTATAATCTATAATTACTGGAGGGGTTGTGTCTGGGCCTTTTTCAACACAAAACCGAACTGAATAAGCATCTTGATTATAATTTCCATTTGCATCTCTACATCTTATATATAAAGTATAAGTTCCATCGTTTTTTAATTCAGGTGAAATTTTATTAAGAGTATCAGCTCCTGGTAATGATAATTTTTCAGTATGATTATATTCAAATAAATTACTTCCTCCTAAGAAATAATTCATCTCATCAAAACCTTTTGTTAAATTATAATCAATTTTACATTGAGCAGGTTCATCTGCTTTTATTTTAAATTCTAATGGTGTAAATGCTTTTATACAATTTCCATTTTCTTGAGTAATTTCAACACCAGTTGCAGGAGGTCTTAAATTATTATCTGGTTTATAAATATGCCCCTCACTTACATCAATCAGAGATATCTTTGGACTTTTTACATCTCTTGGATTTACCCAGGCACATTTTTCATCTTCACTACCTTGATTTAATAATTCACATGCTTGTCCTAATGATTTACATCTATATTCAGAACAATCTTCACCACATTCTTCACAATATTTTCCACCTATTGGAGGTTCATAAGGATAACAACTAAATTCAACAATTTCTGTATCTGTTTTTTTATACATTAATGTAAATACAATTGCACCAACAATAACTCCTAAAACAATTGGATTTCCTAAAAAACCAGTTCCTAATTTTCCACTTATTGGATTAGCAATATATTTACTAAGAAGCCCTAATCCTTTTTCTGTTCCATAACTTCCTGCAAAAATCTGAGCAGTAAATGTTCCTGCTGCCATTGCACTTGCTAATGCAATATCTGCATTATCTCCAATTAATCCCCCAATAAGATATCCAGCAAAAGCCATAGCTCCAACAACAGCAAAATTCTTTGCAATATCTTTTCCTAAAAACCCAAATAATTCATCAACAGCACCACCAAGTCCCTGAGATGTTTGTGTTGATGAAGGATTTTCTAGTGAATATCCTTTTTCAGCTAGTTCCTTTGCTAATTTAGGGTCTATTTGCACTCTGCTAACAATTTGTCCATCTGATAAAGTTATTCTTTCAGCATAAACAGTTCCATCTTTAAAAACAGCATCAATATTTTCAAAGTTTATTGTTTCTGTAATCCCTGTTGTTCCTTTAACTTCCATAATCGTGCTGAAAGGTTCATTAGGTGTAAATTGTGTTAAATCACTAGGCAATTGAACTTCTCCTCCTCCAAAAGCTCTTTGAGAATCTAAATCTCTAAAACTTACTGCAACAGCATCAGTTGAAGAGGGATTTTGAGCATTAACTATCCAACTAAATGCAATTATTGCTATAAAAATATTTAATATTAAAAAAATTGCTTTTGTTTGTTCTACCCTCTTTTTTACCTCTTTTTGTTTTTTCATTTTAAAATATTACTCTATAGGTCTAAAAATAACTATGCCTCCATTCATTCTGGAAATACTTGTTCCATCAGGATAATTAATAAAACCATTAGGAGAAATAGATTTTGGATAAATAATTCTTCCATTAGGATATTTAATCCTACCATCTTTAAACATTATCCTCCCATCAGGCAAAGTTGTTGAATTCCAAGGACTTAAATTATAATCTTCTCTTCTCCCATTATAAATATTAATTTCACTTCTTCCCTGTCTTGCAATTTCTTCTTGGAGATATTGGTCTTCTGCTCTTCTAGCCATTTCTGATAATCCATATAATGATTGTGCTTTTCTCAAATCATCTTGTTTTGATGCTAAGTCCATTAAAGCAGTACTACATCCAGAAGTTACTAAACTACAAAATCCTAAAATTCCAGCTAATCCTAATGATAATCTTTTTCTTATTTTATTTGAATTTTCTTTTGTTTTTTCCATATTATTTTATATTTTTTAAGTTTATAAACTTTATTATTTGTTACTATTTTATAGTCATTACTTTATATTTTCATACCCTCTTTTTAATATCATTTAATATTGCATTTGAAATCCCTGATTTTTCTAAATTTTTTTTCTTTTTATTAATTTTTAATTCAATTCCATTATCACTATATTCTCCAATATAATTTATATAAGCACCACAATCACCTAATGAAGAACATACTTGATTCATTTTTACAGCATATTCTTGAGTTAAACACTGACAATTTTCAACACATTCTTTATCTCCATAAAGTTTTTCTTCATATTTAACAACACAAACAGAATTTCCTAAACCACAAACACTTTGAGAATCTCCTGATTCCCAGAATTTTAATCCAGGAGGAATTTCAGGAAGGCAAATTCCCTTACCACCTAATTGAACACCAGATTCTTCTAATTCTTGTGTTGCTTTTCCTGTAATAACATTACCAGTAAATCCTCCTTGAAAACCACCAGTATTTCCATTATTAAAAACATTTGTTGATTCTTCTGTTTCACTTGTTGTTTGTAATCCTAAAATTTTCAAACCTTTTAACCAATAACAATCTCTTTTATCAGTATTAAGACAATCTTCTTCTTCTTTTTGGTCTAAACAATCTCTCCATCTATTAATTCTACATGCAGCTTCTGTAAATTCTCCATTATTAATTTTAACTTTATCTTCATAACAATATTCATTTCTATAATCAGCACAAGGTTCAATTGTAACTTCTCCTTGAATACATACATATCTAAAATGTCTTGAACCAACTGTATCAACCCCACTACCTATATTTCCATCATAAACACACCAAGACTCTCCATTTTTCTTAGTAACTTTCTTTCCATTAATCTCTGTTTCACAACTTAAATCTTTACAAACATTATTTCCATAAACTGCATTTCCATTTCCACAAATACTTCCTTTAAAATAATCACAATTTCCACAAGATTTATCATTTTTATTTAATACACAAGAATCTTGTTTGCTAATAATTTTATTCCAATAACTTTGTTCTTCTATTTTTTCTGCATCATAAATATTAGCAGGATTTCCACAAGAATCTACAAAATAAACTTCGTCTTTTCCAGGAACACAAATAGTATCTTTTGTCATACCACAATTAGTTGCTAATTCTTCTGAAGAACATAAATAATCTTTATAAAAATCTCCTTCACATTCTCCTCTTGTTGTAAATCTACATGTTCTTTCAAAATCTTCTGTTTCATAAACACAAGCTCCTTTATCAGAAGATTGTGCAATTGCAATACAACTTAATTCATCATTTATATTTGTTCTAAAATCAGTATTTAATCCATAAAAAGAAGATAATTGCTTACACCTTGTTAATGTAACAAAACTAGCTTGTTCTCCTAAAACACAGCATCCTAATTCACATTGAGGTATATTACATTCTGAATCTCCATTCCAAACCCCTCCTTGTTCATTACAAACTCTTTCAGGAGTATTTTCCATACATAAACCTTCTGAAGAATCAAAACAACAACCTAAACTACAAAAACTTGTTGCTTCACAACTAGTAGGAGTTATTCTAAAATCTGAATTACAATTTTCTTCTAATGTATTCTGGCACCAGGCATTATCAATTGTTTTTTCACAGCAAACATTAAAAAAAGGAAAATTTTCTGCATAAGTAAGATTAATTGATAATGAAAATAATATTATCAAACTAATTGTAAAAATTAAATTTCTTTTTATTTTATTTCTTTGTTTTTTTCTCATTTTATAATCCTGTAACTCCTGGAGGAATTACTAAGCTTCTTGAAGCAAACTGAAATTTATCTAATGTTAATCTATTAGTTAAAATATAAATTGTTGTGCCTTCTCCTTGTTTCTTTTTTTCAACTTTAATATTTGGATAATAAATCATATAATTCATTGTTTCTGAATCACCATAATGTGCTTCCCAATTTGAAATAGAACTTGCAATCATTGTCATTTCATATAATTTAGAAGGAATATTTATTTTAAGATTTTCATAATTTGTTTTTCCATTTTTTTCAGTTTCTAAAACATCACTTATTTCAATTACAATATTTTCAGGAATTATTTTTATATCTGAATTTAAATTTCCTAATCTTACTGAATAACCTTCTTTTTCTAAATCACTTTTAACAGAATCAACACAATTAGATAATATTGGATTTATTTTACTATTAATTTCTTTTTCAATTTCTTGTTTTAACAAGGGTTTTTGCATAACACAGGTTTTATAATATTCATCTGTATAACATAAATATTGTATTTTATCTCCTTTATATAAATAATAAAATTCAGGATTAAAACTTCCTCCTTGTTCATTTAATTGCTCAATTTCTAATCCTTGTTCTACACAATCTTCAATTCTTAAAATTGGTGTTTTTGATTCAATAATCTGAAAATTTCCTCTAAATAAAAAAAACAAAACAATTAAGATTAATAAACCTAAAATTATAAAAATTGTTATCTGCCCTCTTTTGTTTTTTTTCATATTCTTTTAATGATAATATTATTTATAAAGATTTATGAATATGGTTTGATTATTCTCTGTTCTCCAAAATTTCCATATTCATCTCTACAATTTAGATAATAAATATCTTCAGATGATGCTGAATGTTTTCCATTGACAAAATTCATTATTTCTTGATTTTCCCAATTCATTTCTTCATTTGAATATCTGCACTCTCCTTCTTCATTTATAATTATTTTTAATCCATTATCATAATACATTCTTGTTATTATTGGCCCTGTGTTATCAATATTAATTTCAAAAGAAACAGAGGATTCAGCTTTATTTCCTGCTATATCTTCACATTTTATATTAATTTCATAATTACCTGT
>Ga0272442_10004912_pt1 | contig 18075 bp, 20 predicted proteins | sample SSMForm2O_FD_200262 | JGI IMG/M metagenome (GOLD analysis project Ga0272442, IMG submission 200262) | Marine sediment archaeal communities from Little Sippewissett salt marsh, Falmouth, MA, United States - SSM-Form-2O | ecosystem: Environmental > Aquatic > Marine > Wetlands > Sediment ... | reverse complement strand
AATCGATAATTTTAGTGGCGAATTCGAATTTTTAGGTGATTCCTATTTTAACCTTCCAGTTCCCTCTCAAATTTATTATGTAAATACAACAGATGAAATGAAGATTAATAATATATCTAATTTTAATATAAAATATTATGATTCGAATTTCAATTCAAAAAAACATTATGACAAATATCCATTTGATTATTATAATTTCACATATGATATTGCTTTTTTAAATGAATCATTTGTTATGTTAACGATTTCACCAATAAACCCAAACAATTTTTATGATATAGATGTTCTACTCAACCATGTTTATAAAAATAAAAATGGACAGAGTTTTGAAGAAAAAATAGATTCTGTTTATGATGGAGTATATAAAATAAATTTTGAAACTAAGAACAATGAGTCATTAGATGAGATTAAAATTACTTACACTCGGAAAATGGGTCTACCACAGGTTTCTTTTTTTGTTTTAGCTTTTTTAATAATTTTAATCCTAATAAGTATTTTCGCAATCAAAATTCCACAAGAATTAAATGCTATTGTATTTGGAACATTTTTAACAATTTATACATTCTCAGCGTCAATAGGTTATGCATATAAACCTTCGTGGCTTAATGTTTTATCTTGGTTTGATGGAATATTTTTCGTTAGCACACTTTTGATTATAATTTATTTTATACGTTTAGTCATAAAATGGAAAGAAAGATGATACTGATTTATTTCAGCCGAATACCCCGCAGCTTGCTGCGGGGATGACACTTCCCCAAGAACCGTTGATGATATACGATTTCTCAAATCCATTTTTTTGTTTGTTAACTCCTGCTCGAACTAAACCGTGTCAGGTCTATTGTCTTCTTTTACGGAATTTTCAGCGATGGCGCGAACATACCCCGTTGCTTACAGCGGGGTGCGCCAGCGCAACTTTGATTGAGAGGAAGATTGTCATCATCCGCAAGCAGAATGGAAAAAAGTTATGGCTCTTCGCTGTTTCAAGTGGGTAACTTATGTTCGTTTCCTAAATATTGAAGGAACATGTTTGAGATGTCTGGCTACTTCTGACTAAGCAATAATTTTCAAACCACATAAAATAACGAAGAGTCAAAGTTATTCTCAAAAGGTACTTTGCATCCGACTTTCCATAGATGTCCTTTCAATTTTCATCAATATTCTTGCTATCTTTTTTTCTGAGAATCGCCCTGGTTACTCAAACGTATATTTTTGGAATTTTCCAAAATTTTTGGCTTTTTGCATTCATTGAAAACTCCCAGCAGCCATTTCCCTAAGCTTCAGTTGAGGTAATCACTACGAAGTTTCGAATAATTCTCCAAAAACGATAACAGGAAAAAATTATTTTTTTGAAGATATATGCGGAAAGTCAGTATTTTTAAGAAAATCACAATTTACAGGCAAAGCAAGTAAACTTAGATTAATGTACATAATCTTGAAAATTAAGATGTTCAATCGGAAATATACGGAGACTGTTCTGTAACGAACCTTAAACGAAATTAAAAAAGCGAAATTATTTAGGGATAAGACAATTCTGGATTAATTGAAATGTGTCTAAGACATATAATATTGAAGGCCTCGGGGTGAATGCGCATGTTGACCCAAAGTCTTTATTGTGTATACATATTACAGGAAATTGCAGGATAAACACCCATACAAGTTTATAAAAATGTATTGTTTTCTGTTGGGATCTCATGGAAGGAGCTTTGATTTCCAAACTGTGCAGAGTGTCCGATATGGAACTTCTATACAAAAAAGATTGCAGTTTCTATTGAAGAGTTTGCGCCTCATTATTCGGGTTCTACCAATACGATCAAAAAGAAAATTTATTCCGTAGACACATTTTCAGATAGCGTATCACCTTTCTACATAACCTTATCTGTGTTTTTCATCTTGCAATTGAGTCACTGATGCATATTATTAGGAGTGTGGTTTTTTGTGATCACGCAACTGTTAAGACTGTCGACAAGAAACCAAAGTTGCGCTGGCACACCCAGTTGCAATCGACGAGGTATGTTCGTGCCACCGCTCCAAATTCCGTAAAACAAGACTAAACCTAATGCAGTTTAGTTCGATTCGATTGAAATCAAACCAATACCCTCGCCTTGAGCTTGGTGATCGTGTGGAGAATTTGTTGGCTCTGCTGTACCGCACTGCATTCAATGGAAGCCATGATCTCTTCCAAGGGGGTTATCAGAGAGTAATACTTGATCGGACGGCCTTTCCCGTTTTTTTGTTTTTCTTCGGTGATTTCTACCCAACCTTTCTCAATCAGCGTCTTCATCGCGACACTGACTTCAGGCTGGCGGAGCCCAGACATTTGTTCAATTCGGGCTGAAGTCGTCTTCTTCGGACTGATAGCCATACATGTGAGGACTACGGCGATAGGGCGGGAAACTCCCACACTTCTATAGAGGTCGATGGTTTCCTGGTTGATGCGGGAACCACACTCAAAGGTGTCTGTACTGGTTTGTGAAGTCATTCTTATCAGTTTTTTTGGTTTTTTGGGGTATATTTGTAATTTTCTCAGATGGATATAGGCGGGTCAGGTGGAAATCACACCTGTCCCCTAAGTAACCACGCAGCATGTGAATCCACTATGCTGTGCACAATAACGTATTGCTTTTTTTTTGTTGGAATATCATTATATGGGCAAAGAGCCCTGAATTTCAAACTATTCTGAGTGCCCTACGTGACCCTCGACGCAAAGAATGGGTGCACTTTCTATTAGAGATCCTGCATCTCATTTTTCATCTCGCTGAAAGCTAAATCATTCATTGTACAGATTATTCAGATAACGTATCAACTTTCTGGATTACCTCATTTATGTTTTCATGTGGAATTGGAGCCATTGTCGTATATTTTTCATTTCGTGAGGCCACGAATCCACCTGATTCTTTTGAATCTTGAGGGTGTATCTCGGGTCCACTATTCCACATTTTCTCATGGACATAGTGCAGTTATTCATATTGATGCACAAATGGGATCCATTGAGGAGATCCTGATGATGGGAGGCAATAATATGATCCACAGAGGCCAATACAATCTGGATGCATTCATCAGCACGAGTGGGATCCCAGGGGAAACTCCACACGCGGCTATTTATCGGCTTCAGTTCTTCTAAGCACTTTTCGTGAAGCTCGATTTTTTCTGAAAGTCTTCGTGGTGTACACATACACCACATTGTATGGGATTTTTCGTCACCCAAAAAATTTCAATTTTAAAGGCCAATGCATGTAAAAACTAAAAATACAAATCTAAAAATGCAGCAACTTTGAATATCACTCCCTGATCATTTTGTTTATCTGCTCAACTATCAGCTTTGACCTTTGGCCAAGAAATTTTTCGTAATCGTCTTCTTTCCATCCAGCATTTTCCTCATTGGGAATCAGGCTCGAGCGAAAAACACTCTCAGCATCTGCACCCAACTCATCGTAACACTTTTGCAGGTACTCTGATGGACTTCGGTCTTTTATTCTTTTGTTTTCGTTCGACTGGCACAGGCAAATATTGCAGATGTTATCGATTTTTTCGTTCGAGAAAGCGTTATTCCTCAAAATTCGACGAGGAAATATGTGATGACATTCCATTCTATTTATTTCGGAAAGGGGACGCCGCAAATTGATCTTTGATCCACATACAAGATCTTTAGGCGATTGACAAGCCAGAAAAAGAATAAAGCTCTTTGTGAAAGCACTGGAACGATTATATTTCTTGTTTATCACGTCCTTTACATCGAGTCTATATTCTTCATCTGGAAGTGAAATATCATCCTCTCCCCGAACCAACTTACCGACGTACCGTATATCCTCATCAAGAATGCTTTCGGACGCGCCTCTGAAGCGTTCTGAAAAACCTGAAACCCAGAACCACCTTTTTAGCGATTTCAGTTGCTTTGGGCTTGGATTAGTGACAAGAGAAAAGAAATATGTCAGCACAACGAGCTGATTTTCGTAAGGCAGAAAGTCCTTCCCGTTCACGAATAATTCCGCTTGAAGGAAGTCTATAGCTCTTTGGAGGCCAATTTCTACCCGTCTTAAAAGCGATTTCAACTCACTCGAGGATAAGTCGTTCAATTTGTCGACGATGTTTGTTTTTGCGGCACCTGCATGAAGTGCAGCCATCATTTTGAGGTAGAGGTGCTTGTCTATATGCTGAAATCTTTTTTTCTGCAAACTCCCATTTATGCGCACAATTTCGTCACGAATATCGAAATTGTCCTTCCATGTCACGGCGGCGGTAAGATCAAAAATATCCAACTTTCTGCCTGTACTGTTGAAACGCACAAAAACGGGAGTGACTTCTCCTACAGTCTTTTCATAAGTGACAATGACGGGGATGATATAGTTTCGAAAATGGTTGTAAAGGTAAATCAGAGTTTCCTGTATTTTCTTGTTTGCTGGGTCCTTTGCCAATTCACTTCTGAAGTCCAGAAATTTTTCGTCATCGTAAAGGTAGCTCATCGGGAAATGAACATTTCTTTTGATTTGTATATTTTTGCGGTAGTGGAAAAAATCCATCGTCTCTAAATCCAAATAAACATTGAATATATGCTCTTTTTCTGCATTACGCCATTTTAGTACCCCATATAGGCAAGAAAGCCTCTGTTGCCCATCGAGGATGAAATCGCGTATTTTCAGATCCTCCAAATTATTAATTGGAGGGAACTTGAGATCCAATATTTTGTCTCTATATTGGATATCCTGGTCAGTATTCCACACAAGAAAACTCCCAATTGGATAGCTCTTGAGAATGCTGTCGAAAAGATAGAGCACGTTATGCTTCTTCCATATGAATTCCCTTTGAAATGGAGGAATCACAAGTTCTCTTGAATCCATTGCATTGATCAGAGTTTCAATGCGTTGATTTTTCGGCTCAAGGGGTTTCTTTTTTGTCGGTAATTTCATTTTAGGTCACTCCTATATTTAACAAATTTTTCCTGATGGATATTTGTGAGGAGTGTGGGTTTTTTTGGCCGATAATGTAGACTGCCATTTTGTGTACATGATCATTTTCTGAGGAAAAAGAAAATTACATGTAGTACTTGCTTTCCATTTTCAAGAGCGTCTGGTCCGAATCTTGACGCAAGCATAATATCGACACAATCGACTGCAGCGTCAGTCCGCCTTCGTCGTTTATCCAGTATCCTATGGTATCACCTCCGTAAATTTTTAGCATCGTTAGTAGATATGCAACTTTAGATAAATCTAATAACTGTTGTGGCATCTCCAGAATGTTTGGAAGTTACTAAGGATAGAACTTTCCAAATATAATACGGAGAAAAATAAAAATGTACGTCTACGAACGCTGGAAACTGAAAACTACTGAAGATGACATGAATGTTCTACGGGAGACTCTGTACCGCATGAATCAAGCATGCACTCTTCTTTCTCGACGCTCCTACTCTGGGGTATCGTTCCAGTCCTACATAGACGACATTGAAAAATACCCAGTGGACGAGATACACATGAAGGACATCCGCCGCAAGGTAGTAACTGCCCGAAAAGTATCCCTTCACCGCCCTTCTGTGTTCTCTGATTACGGCGCTATCTTACTGTCGAAAAAGGAGTTCCAAGTAGTGGATACTGGTCGTGTTGTGATACATACCATACACAGACGCAGGACTATCAGTGTATCGGGTCAGGATTGTCTCCCTAAAACCAAGTACGGGGGACGCCTGATCAATCAGAGTGGGAAGTTCTACGTCGATATCCCGCGATCCCAGCGGCCTGCTCATCAATACACCCCCAGGATTGGATTGGTATCGACATCGGGGTATATTCCATTGCAGTATCATCCGATGGGAGGTACTGGGATGGTGCAGAACTCCTTCGACATCGGCACAAACTGGCATCAGCTCGAAAGTCAATGTTGCGAAAACGGAAAACGAAATCGATAGCAAAAAAAATAAGACGCCTCAGTCAACTCGATAAACGTATCTCAATCGATGTGAACCATCGTGTGGCTCGGGAAATTGTCGAGCACGCCAGGTCCCAGGAATGTGGGATCACGCTAGAGGTCCTCCAGAAGCGATATGGTGAGATGACATCCCCCCAATGGGCATTTTCCTACTTAAGTCTTATATCCGCCAGCAAACGGAGGAGTTGGGGGTCCCAGTCGTATCTGTCCCCGCTGCATAAACGTCACAGAAATGTTCCGTGTGTGGGTATGTGGAGAGGGCGAATCGCCAGACACAGGCAGAATTCGTGTGCTTGAAATGTGGACACACTATGAACGCCGACGAAAACGCCGCCAGCAACATTCGAAACCGTGCCCGTGACGCCCACGGGTACATATGTGGAAATCGCCCCCCTCTAAGCTGTCCGCCATCCATCTACTAACACTCTTGGCCTGGTACAGCAAGCCCGTGCACCCATTCTAGACACGGTACACGGGCAGGCGATCAATTATATCACGCTTTTCTATGATTCTATCTCATGTCGGATACCCCTCGTAATATTGACGGAAACTGGGTTATTTGACGAGTTTTACGGTCTATGTATGTAATACCCTTCATGCCCCACCGTTCGTTATATTGGATCTGTAATAGTCATCACCATACACAATAAATATATAAATAAAGAAATATATAATGTATAATGTGTAACAGGAGTGGATTCACACCGTCCCATACACACATCTACGCGGGCGGTGTGAATTCACACGCCCGCTATGCATCGACTACGAACGCTCACTCCACACGAGGTGATCGTATATGGGATCCAACATCGGAAAACCTCCAATCGATGTATCCGACATATGGGCTCGACACGAGTTCCCAGTCGATGACCATGGTGATGTGGAGGACCACGTGTTTTTCTCACCGTGAGGGTTCAAGTCCCCTGAAATGGGTCGAATCGTTGGGTTCGACACCAATAATGTGAGCGGCGTGACACGTGCGATCGTGGAAACCGCCGATGAAACGTATATTGTTTCTCGCTCCCACGTTCGCGTGAAAGCGTCCAAGCACATGGTGTCTCTCATCGCCATGGGAAGGCTGCCATTCATGCATTGATGGTATCCTTCGAGGGGAATCTGGAGCATGCTGCGCCATTTTCCCCCCAACTCTTTTATAAATGTTTTTGTTATGCAGTTTCAATTTCCGACGTCCACACGCTGCTTTCGGGTGTGTATACGCATATCATTTAATATATTGTTAGAAAGTTATTTATATCATGAGCTACAATGTACATATATTAATACCTCGTGTGAGGTTATCGGTGCAGATGGTTGTTGGTTTCCACCTGCACCTTCACATCATTCATCTCTTTTCTATGACTGATTTTTCTTGAGTGCCCACTACGCGAGTCGGACATACAGAAGTGCATCCACTACATATTTTTCAGAATCATAACAAGGAATATAGTCTACGCTATGCAAAAACAGCTATAATAGAGTGGATGAGAACGTGTGCCTGCGCCCCCATTCATATAGATTCCCGCCCCATAACAGAACGATAACCCATACTAGACTCGGTGCGGCCTGTGGAATGACTAGATGATAGCACAATGGATGTATGGAACACTGCCACCTCATTGCCTATACGTAGATATGACACTCATTATATATATACACACTGAATTTTTTAGAATTGAAGATGTGAATCAGATTGATTTTCAAAAAAGTAAAAAAAGAGGAAAGGAGAAAAGGAAAGTCAGGAGGATTGTGGAAATGATACGTTTCCAACGACTTCCAGGGACGAGATGCACTCATGTTCCTGCTCGAACTTCTGGTCAAGTTGTGCGGCAAGCTCGATCATGTCCATTTCCAGTGGGTATATTACGGGAATCTCATGCTTCACTTTCGGTGCTCGAACCAGTGCCAGCCCGTATACATCTCCTACTTCTGGAACAATATCCCCCACTGTTTCCACATTGGTGCGATTTTCGGGGTTGATGATATAGTTCTTTACGGCATATTCGGTTTCGATCTGAGGGCCAGCGTCGTCTTCCACGGCATCTCGGATCGTGAATTTATCTCCAGGTTCCACGTGTATCTCATTATCCATTCGAAGATCCATGGATGCGGGAAGGAGACCTGGGTTCATCACAAGGTATGATGCAGCTACCGCTGCAAGTATGAGGAGGAATGCACCGTATCGGGGTTAGATGGTTGTTTTCGTTTCGTCATAGTATCACTCTCAACTCTGATATGATGTGAAACTAGGGATCCCATATCATAGACCAGGTGCCGACGAACAGGTCATGAAAAAACCCTGACACACCATATACGAATCCAGATACACATGGGTATGAAACGGGTACGACGATTTCAGTTTCCTGACATGTATCACCTGCAAGAGCAGCTACCAACATCAGCACTATACCCATTTCCAATGTAACATGTTTCAATTTCATGCATATGTGGACAAGGTGCCGACGAACAGGTCATGAAAAAACCCTGACACGCCATATACGAATCCAGACACACATGGGTATGAAACAGGTACGACGATTTCAGTTTCCTGACATGTATCACCTGCAAGAGCAGCTACCAACATCAGCACTATACCCATTTCCAATGTAACATGTTTCAATTTCATCTCACGGATTCCTTCCATGGACCGAGGACACATCTGTATTATATATATACAGATATTCATTTCATTTCATTTCATATATATACAGTCATGCAGTTAGGTCAGGTGATTCTCCCACGCTCCTCTGTGCATTGGTGTGTGTACATGTAACACGTTTCTACGTACTCTGCACTCGTTCCCATTCGATTGCTAAGACGCGAGATGTATCTATAACAGCGCAAATATAAATATAAAATATATTTAGGGGGTCAGACCTATGAACATACTACCCAGAGAAGAAGTTGAGAAAATATTGATTGGATGTCAATACATGGAGATCATGGAGGATATGCTGAAAAACACAGACGATCTCCACTATACGTATGCATACATAGACCTAGCTACAGAACGGATCGGAGTAAAAACAGGTGAAAGGGAGCAGATGGATAAGATCACCGATTCAGTGCTGATCCTCGATGAGACAACGAACATCGACTTCTGCGCATACGACTGCACCAAATGGATAGCATTCGTGGAAGAGATGATCACGTTTGCGAGATCTGTCGGATCATTATTGGATTGGATCGCTGGAGAACTCAATGACGTGTATATACACACCACAAACCAGGCACATCTGGCAACTTTCGAACATTCAAAATTGATATTTTCGCCCGCGCATAAGTATATAGGGGGTACAATAATAGGTTGTTTCGGATGTTGATATGTTCATACGAGGTAGTACCATGAAAATGAAACCACGAGATGAAATTGAAACAATCATCAGCAAGCTTGACCCTTCTGATTGGATTGACCGCGCACTGTCCCACGTAACTAGAGACCTTTTTTCAGTCGTGTGCATCGACCTGGAGACTGGAGATGTGTCGGTCGACACGTTCCCTGAGAACATCAGAAATCAATACTATGAGGAGAAAGAAGAATTCGACAAGTTCGTGTCATATTACCGAAACCGTGTGTGTATATACATCACGGAATCCCGTATGGAGTTCGAGGACGAGGATTGGGAAGAACATGTGCAGGTAGAAGTCATGTATCCTGAGTTCCTGGACGTGGATGCCGATCTGGACTACATGTATGAACAACGGGCACTTCCCAGGAAGGACCTGGAAGAAATCATAGCGAGCCGCTACAGCTATTCTGACATCGTGTTGGATTGCCTGCGGGAGACCGACATATTCGGGTATGCTGATGCACTTCTTGACCCGCGTACGGGAGAGATCACGACTGAAACGTGTTCAGACGGGCTCACAAGTCGGTATAAAAATCCATATGTCGTGGTATATACGTCCAGAGACGAAACTGAACTTCGGCAATGTTCGGACGCGGACAGTGACGAGCGCAATAGACTGATCGAAGAGGCAGAAGGTTATGCGGATGAGGTGCGTATCCTGAACGGAATAGCAAGTAGTCTGAACGACTTGTACTACGATTATGACGGGGGAGCTCGCAAGCGAACCGCTGAACTATTTTTAATCGGTGGTATATTCTTCATTTAAGATGTCACCTCGCTGCGTGTCAATCTCAACTGGCGTGGGTTAACTCGTTTTCGGCATGCTACGGGGGTATGCTGTACCCCTATGGCCCCAGTGATCGGTAGTGTACGGCCATATATGCACTCTTTTATCCCCCCTTATACAGTCTTGAACGCGCGCGGCTTCAGTTATACTGGTACCGATTTTTATTACCTTAAAACGGGGTTTTACGGACTGGTCGTGTTATGCGCGTTCATGTCGATTTACATATATAATTTGAATGTATATATATAAAGTAGGTGATGCAATCCATGATTCCGACCAACATACACATCATACTCGCTTCGTACCAACGGGGAAAAAAAGATAAAGAAAACACGTATGCCGTACATGCTCCCAACTAACCGAGCGCACTGCAATACGTCATGCAGATGAAACGGAATAAGTGGGAACTCATCGGAGCACTCGGGCTTGGCCAGGCACAGGTCTTAGAACCCTGTGAATATGCATATTGCGACAGACTGGAGATTTTCGGGGTGGCCAATGATACGGATTCCATACTATACGCAGTGACCCGCCTAGACGACGAGTCCATGGAAGACGCACAGAATAGATTGCTGGAGTATGTCCCGCATAGTGTACGCAGGAAAATAGTGGGAGTCGAGCATATCGACACCATACCGAGAAAAAGAATATACACCGTGGACGGGGATACCTCGCGCGCACGGGCGTAACACGATTCAATTTTACCTTGTTTTTTTACAGGGGGTTATCCTCACAATTTTTTAAATTATTCATATGTCATCACGATATGTTTTTTAAACTGTTGGTACAGTAGTACTCATTGACAATATTGGAACTGTGTATATGTACATACACAACAGTTTCAGAGCTGATTTTAACATTTGTACATCTCATATATATTCGATGTGTTAGCGGGTTGTTAACTTTTTAAGGTTTTTGTAAGTCTGAAGATGACTATTAACTATATTCACACCACGAAAATCGCGTTTAGGTTTTTGGAATGTTGGAAAGTTGAAATCTGAAAACTGGGTAATATTACGGATCAGTTTCACATTTACACAATTGGAAATATTTTTAGGGTGGGAGATGTCGATATGAACATGGTTATGGTCCGCAAAATCAGCCAAATTAGGGGGTATTTCCAGCATGGTAATATACACCACAACACAAGAAAATCGCATGATACTTACCATGAAGAGGGGAGTTCAGGACAAGTATTCAAGTTGAAAAAATTAGATAATACTTACCATGAAGAGGGGGATTAGAGCAAGTATCCGAATTGAAAAAATCGGGTAATACTTGTTATGGAGGGGGGAGTTTGGGACAAGTATCAACATCGGAAAATCGCATGATACTTGTCATGGGGAGGGGAGTTTGGGACAAGTATCTGAATAGAAAAAACATGAACGGATGGAATGCACACGCACACGGAGTTCCCATACAGTGTCCACATCCACGACAATCTTGGACGGGGGGTTTGCGTATCGAATACGGTTGAGCCGCTTGAGCCTTGATATGATCGATTTCCTATGACCACGACATTCTGAGATACGGGTTTCGTATAGGGTCAGCTCATCCAACATATCCCGCAAAACCCACATGACGGTAATCGTGTGTTCCATGGCCCGCATTCTCGATTGGGTGATAATGTCGGTGGCACCTTTTCTCATATCGTGGTCTGCAGCATAGGCAGTCATGCAGGTGTTCAGTACAGCAGCGTAATGTTCAAGGAGTGTATGTGCACTCTCCACGCCACAGTCGTCGTAGTACCGCCGCACTGAAATTAAGAGCTGGTCCCTCATCACCTGGGCACCAATGTCCGTCGGACATACAAGAGATCGTACCTGGAATTCCAGTTCGGATTTCATGTCGTCATACCCATTGAGCACACCATCTATCGTTTTCTGGATTTCGGAGTATGCCACTCCAGTCATCATGTCCTTTTCATCGGGTTGCCTGAGGAGAAGGTGCTCGAATTTCGGGAGGGATGGGATCTTCAACATGTTCATACCTCCCACGGACTCGGAGCGACCTTCCCGCCTACGTCCGTCAAGTATCCGTAAACTTCAATAAGGGTCTCCCGCGGGCGGGTTGCACCCGTGTAAAACAAGCGGTACACGTCCTTCCTTGCTTCCAGTCCACGTTCTCGAATCGCCTTCCTAGCAGGAAGTGGTACGGCCATGAAAAGGAAAACGATGTCGGCCTCACCACCTTTCACAACGTGGATAGTTGCGGCGGCCACAAGATCATCGGGGATGGGGCCTGGGAAGATGTCAACCAGTTCTGGCATATACTCGATTCCATGGAGATTGACCACGATTTCCCGTAGGTCCACTTTCTTGGTCATATAGCGTTCCACGAACACTTTTTTGGTGATATTTTGGGCCTCGGATAGGGAGGAGTGTTTATCAGGAAGTGGTCGGAACACTTCAATCTTCTTCTTGGCCATGATCCGACGCCCGCCGAATTCTGATATGCTCTTCACAAACTTCCATTTTTCAGGGTCTAGCATATCAGATTGCCCAACGAAACACGACGCTCGATATTCCCGATACTCCTCTGCCCGCTTCGGGTCCATGAACTCTTCCTGCATACGGTACATCGTCCTGGATACGGGACGGTTCATGTCGGAATTCAAAATCAGGGGAGCAAGGTCCGTTTCGGGTAAGGTTCGACCACGCTCAAGATCCGCCAGTACTCGGTACTGTTCCAGAAGGTGATCGATTACCTGAACATCCCCGACCTGTTGGACGGTTGCATCGGGGCGGACACTTCGGATCTTCGCACGGATGTGATCCCTCCATTGTTCTGTCGCTGCAAGGAAGTATACACTCTTTCCAGAATCAAGTACGTCAAGATGCTTGAGCCAGTCATCCCCGTATACCTTTTTTATGGCGCCCGCATCGGGTACGGATGTGTGTGCACCTATATCGCACCCAAACTTCGAGATACCACGTCGCATATACCTATCCGCGTTCTCAATGATGTTCTGCCCATGCCGTCGGGTTTCCTTGAGCATGATGGTCTTCGTGGCTTTCTCGTTGGCCAAGAACTCAGGGCAGGCACCGTTGTATTTCGCAATCGTCTGTGCGTCGTCCCCCGCAATCACAACCATTTCAACGCCAGGACTGTCCCGCCATAGACGGTATAAAGCATATTGTGACTGGTTCAGATCCTGAAATTCGTCCACGGCAAGCAGTTTCACATCGGGACAGAGGCCCTGGGCAAGACATTCCGTGATACAATCAGTGTAATCGTAGAGGTCATGTTCAATCTTATAAGCCAAAAATGAGGCCGAAAACTTCCGAAGCATATCATTGGATATGTTGGCACGAGATCGTGCAAATACGGGCAAATATCGGCGGTATTTCGGGATATATTTTTCTCCCTTCAGGCTATAGTCCATATACTCAGGACCAATACCAGTGAGACGCTGGATTTTCTGGACACTGGGTTCCTCAAGAAGCATAGCCCTTGCAAGGCCATCAAGTTGTACGAGCTTCTGGATCCGACCGCTGTTGGCCAGCATCTTCCTTTGAGCGGGCGTGACGTAATATTTAGGATCATCTAGATACTTGGATCTAGCCCGCTGTTCTCGGTCTGACCCTGGTATGGTAGCGATGAACTCCTTCATAGCCTTGTCCGTAAAGAATTGGTCAGGGGAGATATCCAGAAGGCCAGCGGCCACGTGGTGCATAGTACCGATGTTCTTTTTTACCGCTGGCTCGTCCATGACAGTACCCATGATTGAGTAGAAGTTCCTGGCAGCTTCCCGCATGTAAGTGACACAGCAGACTTCTTCAGGAGCGACTGCATGGCTTTCCAATTGTGCATGCACGAAGGATCGTAGGGCGTAGGTCTTCCCACACCCCGCATGAGCAATGTACTTGACGACGGTCTTTTCAGGCATCTTGCTCCACACCCTCACATTGTAGCAGTTGTGCCTCGTCTTTAGCAAGTTTCCGACGCATCTCCCCGATTTCCTGACGTTTCCTCTCAGCCAGTCCAGTTCGAGACCCAGTGATTCGACCCTGTGCGGCTCGTTCCTGGATCTCTTCCTGTTGGGCTTCGAACTCGGCGTCTATAACATCAGATTCGATTGTGGTGACGGTCGAACTTTCAATAATGATGGGTGCAGTTGATTCGTCAGAGTCTTCGTCATCACCTTCCTTGTCACTGACAGGGACTTCCCATATGGAAGGGGACATCTGCCACACACGGGGCATCCTCGTCCCAGCATCATCGTATACCTGTATCGTCGATCCGACTGTGTATTCACGAAGAAGATACGCGAGTTTCCTACGGTTGGATGGTAGTCCGACCATCTCAGCGACTTTCTGAATACTGTCACCAGGGATCAGGACCACATCATATGTCAATGCTGCCATACGAGGTAGTTTGGTACCATATGGAACGAAGGTTCGTGCAGAAGATATCTGAAAGATCTCCGAATACGAAACCAGTTCGAATTCACGGAGCGCGAATATCAAGTCTTCCACACGCTCTTCCTCATCAGTCTGATAACTATACGGGACGGGCTCCAGCGCATGCCCGACCACGCGGGCTACCATGTTCATGAACATGCTACCTTTATCGTCCTTCTCCGTTTCTGATTCCATGAGTTCGAGCGCAATCCCACAGGTTCCCATCAGTTCAGCAGCCCATCGGCTGGGTTTCAGGATATCAGATTTCGAAAAGATCATCCGCTTCCGTCCTACATGCACGATGAACTCCGTAGACTGATCGCCCGCCACCTTTTCGGCCCCCGTAATAAGGTTTTCAAGATCAACCACCTGTGTGATGACATAGGATCCAGTTTGTCTTGGCTCAATCCAACCCATACCGCAAGCGGAATCAAATATAGACTTGGGTAGTTCACGGACAATATTTACACCGCGTTCCTTGTGGATACGTACATCATACCTGGCGCCGTCGCAAATGGCACGCAGGCCACTTTCATTTCGAACATAACATTCCGAGTTCATCATTTCGACACTTGCCGCGGGCGCGGGCGTAGTCTGTTCAGTAGGTTTTATTGGTTGGATATTCTCCCCATTGCCCGCGGGTGCGGGCGTAGTCTGTTCATGTTGGTTTTCATTAGTTTCCATTCTAATACCTCATGCAGTAATTTTCAGCATCTGTTCAAATTCATCATCGGTCACCGTTAACACCAGCCAAATTTCCTCCAATACGTCAGGATCGAAATAGCGGTGTCCGTTTTCGTTTCGGGTACATGGAACGTAACCACGGTCGGCCCAGTGTTTCAGGGTCTGAGTGGAAACCCCAAGAAACTCAGCGGCCTGTTTCGGTCGTACCCATGTCTTAGGAATATTTGTATGTAATGTGAAATATATTATTACAGTTATGATATATATATGCACACATTGTATATTTTATGGATGACATAAAATGTTGAAATGTCAACAGGTCGTCGGTTTTCGATAGTTGAAGCCACATTTACCAAAAATTATGTTTTCCACATATAACGACAAGAGGTTCACAGTTTATATATGTTTGGCCAGTCAAAGAAATGAATTGTAAATTGACAATTAAAAAAATAAAAATCGCCTGTATATTAGTACGGGCGTAAACGATGTACTCGGGACACGCTATAGTTCGGATTGTTTTCCATGGCTACATACATCAGAGCACCGATACCCACGATCGAATAATGAATATCACTACGTGCCCAACCCAGACATACATCGGCCATACAGGATGACCGAGGTCACCAGGACTGGGCGTTCTGGACATATCAAGGCAATCAGCGCAGGCACACCACATAGAACCAGCGCGGGTAGCATGAAATACACCCAGAGCTGGAATGCAGTGGGGTCATTCGTGGCGGTCAATCGGTGCTATGCGGATATACATGTACCAGAACGAAAACCAGCCACCCACGGGGCTACTGGAATCAGAAAATGTACCATCGTGATTCGCTGCCAGTCGGGCCTCATGCTGAACGACGGTCGATACATCCATGGAAAAGGGTACGCGACAGTCACCATCCGAAACGTACCATTCATGGATGATGCTGAGTACTACGTACGGATCCTGCCTCCACGGTGCGATATCGGAAGTTAATTTTGTCACGCGGCAAACATATGTGTGGATGCACTAATATTCTCAGAGTCTCTATATATTACTCTTTTTTATTTTTTGAGCGGCTGAGAATTTTTGAAAAGACTAACATATAGTGAAAGTCGGACTTTTGAAGTGCATGGATTATATGTTTATACAGTCCAAGCTATCCAGTTTATATAACAATTTAAAAACAATATCATGAGAGCCACATTTTTAAAAAACGCTATGTGACTCACGTCTCAGATTTGCCTCACATCTGCCTCAGATAAAAACGCTATGCGCCTCATGTCTCATGTCGTTTTCAAATTTTATGACTCAAAAATGTTTATTTAGATGTGAGACATGATACCGCTATCGATTCATTCGAACGATATCAGTTTTAACACACGTTTGCCACTTTTCGCTCGATGTGTTCGATACACTATGTTATGTTGGCCATGATATATATATACATATCGACAATCAAAAAATCCCAACATAGTGATGAAATATCGCCTGGATGCATCCTGCCAAACACGAGGTGTCGCAGCGCCCCATATGCCCATGTATCCTAATCGATGTTCGTATGCCTGTGAACATCGACGTGTATATATATATTTATATGTAACACTTACAACCAAGAGTTGAGGTTTTTAAATTTTTATTAACCGTTGGTATATTACAGCTTGATAAAAATCCACAAATCATCTATAGAAAATCGGAGTTTTGGTCTTGGATTCGATCTGAAATCTGAGCATATGAGTGACACTTTACGGCGTGTATATACACGTCGTAGAATTTCCTATGCTCTTGTTCGATTTTTGTTTGACCAACTGCAGATCAACGTCGAACTTACCTGGTATCAATCGCAGTGCATGATTTTCCACAGTACAGCTGACCCCGCTCTCTTTTTTAGGATTTGATCACCAACTTTCTTATTCAGTTCTTTCAGCACCTGGCTCGTTGAACATCCTACTTTTTCTGCGATTTCCGCGGTGGTGACCCATTCGTCTGCAGGCATGTTGCGGATCATATCATCCGCTGTGTACATTTTCTTCCATCTTGCCTGGTTTGCATCTCGAGGTTTGTATTTTTTCGGGTCGTATACTGAATCGATTTTCTTTTTCGCGTCCTGGTACACGGATTCGTTGTTGCCGATGTAATCCTTTCTCGGTGACATCGTGGTATATATCATGATCTGATGTGGAAGCAGCTGGATCAGTCCATGTGTTCGGATGATACGTCCGATCTCGGTATCGAAAAACACTATTCCAGGCTCTGTAATGGTGGACGCCATGTGGGCGTCCGTCACGGCTTGGGCTTTGGTGTATTTCTGCAGGCTGCTTTCTGTTCTGTGTTTGGGGATCATGATGGCCTTCGCGCGTGTTGTTGGTCGATTTTCGCATGCTGGAAAAGTGTCTGAAGAGCCTCACGTGTGTTTGGCGTTTCATGGGGTATAGTGACGGACACGATTGGTTCCATCCAGTTATTCCATTCCGTGAATGGGATGATTAGGTCGGAACTGATGACCTGGATGCTCGCGTCTGCATACGCATATACGTATGTGTATGCTTGTGCTGTATTTTTCCTTCTCCATTGTGTGATTACTTCGGTAGCCGCGTTCAATATCATATTTGAGGCGTAGCGAACGTTCTCTTCCGTAGGGTTTTCGTACATTCTATTCATGAATGGGATCTCAGTGGGATTCGTGTATGGTTGTACATTTGGTTTCAGTATCATATTTCTACCTCGCTTCGTCCTCCTGTAATATATTTTATAGCTGTTACTATATATACTTATCCTTGTACAAAGATATGAATTACAAATATGATAACATATCCAATATACAAACAAAGTGAGATAAGTTGGTGATAAAATAAACATGGGCTATGAAAAAATAATGAGATATACGATGTATGTGCTGATCAGAATGGGGATTGCATGCTTCATTCTGTTGTGCATGTATACTGACCCAGACTCTAT
>Ga0272442_10004911_pt1 | contig 18075 bp, 12 predicted proteins | sample SSMForm2O_FD_200262 | JGI IMG/M metagenome (GOLD analysis project Ga0272442, IMG submission 200262) | Marine sediment archaeal communities from Little Sippewissett salt marsh, Falmouth, MA, United States - SSM-Form-2O | ecosystem: Environmental > Aquatic > Marine > Wetlands > Sediment ... | reverse complement strand
TTCCTATTGTTCCCTGCTTTACAAGATCATAAGTCTCTCCCGGCGACAGGGTGCTGCCGCTCACTCTCAGCGTGACCCGCAGTGCAACTTTCTCCCCCTGTTCACTGTCGACCACGTACTCTACGGAAAGCTCGCTCGGGTAAAGGCGGACCCTGGCCTCGTCGAAGCTCATATCATAATTCTCAGCAAGGCTGCCCTTGATGTAATTGTCTCCATCATCCTCGCACCTGATCAGGAAAACCGCGGCAAGAATCAGTATTATCTCGAATGTTCTCTTCATCTCCTAGCGCCCGACCTTTCTGTCGGCTACATAAAGCCTGAACTCAAAACCATCATCCGTTTCCACTGTGCATCGATAAGCGACATGGGCAGTCCCGTCCGGGGAAAAGCCGAGGGATGTGTATTCGCCGCAGCTCCCGCGGCTTGCCTTCCTGATCGTCTCGCGCTGCCATGCGCCGGCTTTTTTCAGTGCGAAGATTGCTGCCTCGTCATTCTGATCACACCCGCTGGAAGACGAACTGATCAGCCTGCACCTGTGATAGGCGAGCGCAGTCTCTCCTGAAGGCGTAAAAGCGAGCGATACGTGCCTGCCCTCATCGTAGCGTGAATCACCAACTATCTCATCCGACCATGCATCGGCTTCTTCGAATTTTTCCGGATCCGACAGAGTCCGGACGCGTACGGCCATGTCGGATGCGGAATAAAATGCGACCGATACGGCTGCCGTTACCGGGTTCACGGCCGCGGATGTTTCCTGATGAATTGCGCCCCTGTGAAGTTTCACGCGTATCCATTCGCCCGTTTCCTCACGCCGGGAGGCCCATACGCCATGCCTGGATTCCCCCTGGGCTTCGACCGTTATTGCGTAAGAAGCGACCGGGCGCCCATCGGCATCGAATACAAGGTCGCTGTGGTCACCGGCCGCTTCCCCGTAATCGATCGCTTCGTTCGTCCATGCGGAACCCGACCTCCAGGCAAACTCCGCATCCGCACGGTACTTGTCGTCATGCTGCATTCCAAAGTGCATGTCCTTGTGAACAACGGCAGGATTTCCATCAGGATCAAAGGCAAGTGCGGGCCACAGCCCAACGATGAAACCGGCATCGCTCGCCTCGTCACCCGTTGCCGAATCTCCGCTCATTGAGGATGCGGTGTCGAAACTCCACTGCCCGTTCTCCCTGACGCCGAACACGGCATCGTTGGCGCCGCAGAACTGCATCACCGGCTCTCCGCCAGTAAACGCGAGGGCGGGATTGCCGTCTGGATCAAACGCCAGGTCAACCCCGGTGGGCCCTACTACTACGACGGGCTCTTCCACTGTCTCAACATCCCATCCGGACCCCGTTTTCACGGCAAACCTGAGAAGCTGACGCGTCCTTGCGGGAGGATTTACCTCAACCTCTTCGCAGACACCGTCGCTGAAGGATTCTGATGCAAAATAGGCTACGGCCGGCATTCCGTCGGGACCAGTGGCAAGGCTCGCCTGCAGCCCTACGTCGGAATCCTCCACCATCTCAACATTCCACGAAACAGGGGCGCTTCCGGCGTCCTTCCCGTTGTCCACATCATCAGGGCCTCCGCCATCCTTCTGTGAATCACCGTCACTTTCCGAGCACGCCCCGACAATGATAACAATCAACACATAACTAATTATTCGAAACCGGTACACCACATCCTCCATCGTAAAGCACGCAGGGATCATTACACCCGGAGGATATTTTCTCCACGCAGAACCTGTATGCCTGTTCGCTGGAATAGTCCCAGGTGCCGTCTTCCTCGCGTCCTTCGGAAATATAAACAGTATCCCGTATTGTCAGGTAATAGTAGAAGGGATCCCCCGCATGGCCCTGAAAGGCGTAAAAGCAGTAGTCATCCGCATCCTGGCCCCCGAAATGACCCGAGCGCGCTGCCTGGTTCTCCATGTCCACTGTATCGGACAGGTTGTCGAACCACGGAGTTCCGCCTTCGAATATCTGCATGTAGAAATCCGAAGGTCCTTCGTCAAACTCGTAATGCACCTGCACCATGCAGTCCTCGCCCGGACACGGGTGCGTGTACGAATACCAGTCCTGGTCGTACGAATATGATAAATAACCCTGCACCCATGTATCAGCTCCGCAGCACTCGGGTCCTCCATCCGCTTCGGCCCGGCAGTCGTGAACGGGGATTTCCTTAGCACGCTGGAGATGACGCTCGATTTCATCCTGGTCAGTTGCCGGCCCTGCCGTGTATGCCTCTGACGACTCGAACAGGTCCTGATCCCTTCTGACACGCACTCTCAGAGAGTAGGCATGATCGATTGAGTGAGCATCGGAATGATAGTCTTCAACCGCGATAAAAGCGGCTGTATCACCATAAAGAGGCGCAGCAAACACCAGTTTCCCTCTGTCCGGATTTGGTATCCGTGATCCCGCGTTGTCCGGATCCGGCACTGTTTCAGGCGCTGACTGGCTTATCCTTATTGCGCCGCAGTAACCTGAGTCCATGCACACGCCGGCCCCGGAACACGCGCCTTCTGCAAGACAGTTATTTCCGATCCTCTGGCAGTCGAGTGCGGAGTCGCAGACCTTGGAAAGCTTCATGCAGTCCTGGTCGGCGGAACATTCGTCCTGTGCCGATTCGCATACGAGGCGGACGGACGCCTGCAGGTCATCCGGGAGATCGGCCTGACCGGCAAATTCCACATCGACTTCGATAATGCTCCTGCCGCAGTCTTCCAGATTGATTCTGTACCAGTCCACATCGCCTGACGATGCGAGATACCCCTCAATATCAACCCACCCGGTCCAGTAACGACTGCATGCCATGGAGGACAAATCAGTGGCCCTGGATGGATGATCGTTGTCTTCGTTTACATCAGGGTCTTCCTGGAACTGAAGCTCCAGCGTGTAGGCATTTTCCCTGTCACTGTCCACACCGTCGTTGTCGCACACCACTACGTAGTAGGTACCCGCAGACGCCAGTGACTGCTGGTATTCAAGATCCGTATCCTCTCTTTTGCCGGCTTCGTTGACGTCCTCCACAAGAAGACCGCCGTCCGGGTCGATTATCCTGTACTTCGGCTCTATACCGCCCGCGGGCATGGTGAGATTGAGGTTTACGAGGCCCCTTTCAGCGGACTCGAACCTGTACCAGTCCTCGTCATCACGAAAGGATATGTAAGCTTCTACGGCCGTGGATTCCCAGGCCGTTGCATCATCCATGTCGTTGTTGGGTTCGTTTTCATCTTTGTCCTTATCGGCATCGACCATGATGCGGTACGGGTGACGAACGTCCTCTGCGTCATCAGCGGTATCCCTTATCACGAGCATGTATCTGCCGGCACTGAGTCCGTGAACGATTTCGAGTGGTGTTCCCGGTGCAGCGCTTTCACGCGCCTGAGGTGACTGAAGCACGTTTTTCGCCGCATCATCCCATACGGCATATGTGGGATCCACCGGAGAGACCGGAGCTTCGATGGAAAGGGATACGATCATGAGATCGTTTCCGTCCGGCATGGTCAGGGTGTACCAGTCCTGATCCCCCTTCGGACACACGTAGCCTTCGGATGCCTTTCCAATTGTAAGTGAGTTCGCCTTTGAGGCCTCGTCGTCGTCATCCCACGGGCAGGGCGTGACATCACCGGCATCGGTCCCGGCATCACTCTTCTGCTCCTTTTCACCCGAACATGCAGCCAGAACGATAACGGCTATTGCAATAGTAACCAATGCGTGGGGACCCGCCTTCGCAGGGCCTACGGCGCGCAGGCCCCCGGCTTTCCAGAAAAAATTTCTCATTTCTTTCCCTCCGGGGGTATGCAGTGTGCAACAGGATCGAACTTCGTCAGCTCCACAAAATCCTCATCCGTTACATTCATGATTCCGGAAGGCGGATTCCTGTAGTTTCCTTCGAACCTGTACCCGGCCTCAACGCATGCCACCCTGAATCTCGCATAGCTTTCAAGGTCGTCGAACGGAACCTCTCCGGCGAATATGAGTATCCTGTTTCTTCCGCTGTAACCCTGTCCGGCAGGACCGTTGCGTCCGGCCTGTCCCGTGGACGTTATCACTTCCGTAAGCGTAATATTCTCCACATCAAAGCCGTAGCATGTGCTTGAACCTTTCATGGAAGCCTCGGTAACCGTGTACCTGTAAGCCATGTCCGACCGGCCTTCCGTGCTGGAATACGCGGGATCGGTCGCGGTCCTGACCTCTTCCCCGTTATCGACCGAGTCCCAGTCGGAATCGTCGGCGATATCATTGATGTCCGGACTCGTGCCGAAACGTATTTCCAGAAAATCCATCAGGCCGTCACCGTCCGAATCAGCGCCGCTGCGGTTCGTCCCGGTGTAACGTTCCTCACAGTCAAAAAGGCCGTCGCCGTCCGAATCCATGTAGTTCTCCGGGTCGCACCGGCCGTCCCCGTCCGCGTCGATGCAGTCGCACAGGCCGTCCGCGTCCTCATCCTCGCAGCAGGAGCCGGGCTCCGAGTCCGGGCAGTCACACTCCCCGTCCTCGTCTTCATCGAAACAGTAATCGGGCACGTAGCACTGGCAGTCGTCAGGATCTATGGGATCCATGCCGGATGATCTAAACCTGTACTCGGTTCCGTCCCTGCATCCGTCGCCGTCACTGTCCGGATCAAAAGGATCAGCTCCGATGTCAAACTCAACCACGTCATCGAGGCCGTCTCCATCGGAATCCGGCCTCGCACTGTCACCCGTAACCACGGCATTGAGATTCTGAACAACCAGCGTTTTCAAAGTGAAAACCCTTCGAAGCGCAGTAAGATCCACAAACATGAAATTCAGCTCGCCGCCCGAAGCGAAAGACCGGAATGTTCCCTCGCCCTCGTCCGACATCTGGTTCAGAAGCTCCTCCGCGTCGGCATTCACCTGCTCTGACCCCGAAGATATCAGGGCGGTGTCAACCGTGATTTTTCCCACATGAAAAAGCCTGCCCAGTTCCATGATGCCGGTTACCGAATCAAGTATGTTTTCGTTGCTGTTTTCCCTTGTTTCGTCACCCTCCACGTCGGGAAGCCCGTCCGTAATCATGATTACGTGATAGGACGAAAGCGCCAGAGATTCCTGTTTCGCGTGAACGAGTTCGTGACGTATCTCGGCATACGCTTCCGAAAGAGCCCTGATATAGTTGGTGGTACGGTCTGTCTCACCTATGGTCGAAATGCGGGTTGTGATATCGTCAAGATCGTCCGAAAAGTAACTTAAGAAGCGGTCGTCGGCCGACATCTCGGCGGTAAGGGGCTGGGCCTCTGACGAGAAGCGGACCACGGACACCTTCACGTCGCCGCCGGCGGACAGAAGCCGGGTGACGGTTTCACCTACAGCTGTTTCCCTGCCGGTCAGGCCGGTTTCGGGATCCGGCGGATCATTTACCTCCATGCTCTCGGAACAGTCGACGAGAAACAGAACACGCAGTGGAAAAACCAGGTCGGTCGGATTCTGCGTACAGACCTCGCCCTGTATCATGAGCTTGTTGTCCGGAACCGGCGGTGGTGGGGGCGGCAGCATTTCCAGGGAAGAGTCCGTGCAGGCCTGTATCGTACAGACACCGGCACACAGGCTGATGATGAGCGCACCAAGACAGCGTCTCACTGCATGCCTCCGTCCGGCACCCCGCCGGGATCCTCTCCGGCCTTCAGGCAGTGCAGCTCCGGATTAAAAAGCTGCAGCTCCACGAAACGCTCCGGCGCAAGGCCCGAAATCAGCCCGCTGGGCGGATCCTTGTAGGTATTTCCCAGATACCTGGCTTCGACACAGGCAACATAATAGCGTCCGCGGCTGCCCGCCATGCTTGCGGGTTCCTCCTCGGCGAATATGAGAATCCTGTTCACTCCCTTTTCCTGTGGCCTTGCGGGCCCGCTTAAGGTCTCTACAAGCGTCAGCTCCTGTACATCGAAGTGATAGCAGCGGATCTCGTCTTCCTTCTCCACTCCCGGGCTTACGCTGTAAAGGATCCTTCCCGTAAGCGCCCTCTCCTCGTCTGACAGCTGCGGAGAAGTGCCTGTACGAACCTCGGTGCCCGAAAGAATTCCGTCAAAGTCATGATCCACATGTGTGTCATGAAGCCCCGGATCAATACCCAGCCTCAGTTCCACCCCGTCCGGGATCCTGTCCCCGTCCGAGTCGGGCAGAAGCGGGTCCGTGCCGATAAAGGCCTCTTCGCACTCCCTTAATCCGTCAGCGTCCCTGTCTTCGTGCCCGCTGCAGCCCATTGCCGGGACGTCGCCGTCAAGCGGGTCAAATCCCTTTGATGAATATTTTAATTCAAACATATCGCTGAACAGATCACCGTCCGAGTCGCCGGAGAGACGGTTTAGTCCTAAATCGAATTCCATCGCGTCGTCCAGCCCGTCCATGTCGGAATCCACACTGGATCCCTCTTCGGACGGAATGGAATTGACATTAATGGCGAAAAACTGCGCGACTTCGTAAGGGGCCTGCAGGGATTCATAATCGAAATCGAGGAAATCGAGTTCCGTTGAAATATTCACGTCGCGGAAGGTTCCCAGGCCGGTTTCGGCCATATCCCTTAAAAGCGGCTCGGCCACTTCCCTGTCATACCCGAACTGCTCTGCAACATCACCGCATACCGCCGCTACTTCCTCCTCGGGCGCAAAGATGAAAACCGTGTTCATCTTCAGGTCGCCCACCCCGTAAAAGTCGGACAGGGACATGATGTCCCCGACCTTCTGCATGATCTGTTCGGGCTGGTTATAGTCAGGGCAAAGCGAGTGCATGTCCACGTACACGTCGTCCGGTATTTCCTCGTTCGTGTTGCATACACCGTAAAGGCTGTCGGGAATTTCGTCCCCGTCATCACAGCCAGAGTTGCAGCGGGGCTCGGGATTTCCGTCGCTCAGAAAAAGCACCATGTACTTAGTCCGCGCCCGGAGTGCAGGGCCTGCTTCGATCATGTCCTGTTCGAGCACGCGCAGCACGGTTGACAGTGCTCCCTGATAGTCCGTGGCTGGTCCTCCCTGGCCCGCTTCGGGAGCAAGCACAGCGGCCGCCTCGCTCCAATCGGGCGTAAAGTCCATTATGCGGCTCCACGATGCAAAGCCGACAACGCCGAACTCCACATTCGGAAGGGCGTCCAGTGCCGCCCCGGCCGTATTAAGAGCCTCCAGCCTGTTGTTTCCGGGATCTGTGCACTGAAGTGATGCGGACTGATCCACTACTATGAGTATCTTGACCGGAAACGCCACCTCGTCGGCGGGGCTTGTGCAGAACCGGCCCGAAATGGCGAGTTTGTCGTCAACATAAGTGATGCCGGCGTCAGCCAGGGGCTGCAGGCCGGCATCTGTGCAGGAGGGAAGTGTAAGGCCGTTAGATAAAAGTATTAATAATAAAAGACATAATGTAATAATAGAAAACCTGCTGTTATCCACCCCGAAGCCTCCTTGAGCGGACCGCATGAAAAGGTGATCATGGTCCAGTCCTCTTTAATACTATTTCCGTCTTAAAAAGGCCATACCCAGGAAGATAAGAACCAGGGGCACAATTCCCGGCAGGGATGACTTCTTGGAGCCCACGCCGGCCGTCGAACACAGCGCAGAGCCCAGGGCCTCGCCTTCAGCTTCAATGATCGTGGTCGTCTCGGCAACAGGCCCGCTCTGTCCGGTAACCTCATCCTCCCAGACGAGCTGTGCAACGACATGAATTTTGTAAGTGCCCGGCATGTCCGGCGAGAAAACGACCTTGTTGTCCTTGAGGTAGTGGTACTCGTATGGAGTCGAAATGCTCGCGGCCCCGGTCGGATTCTCGACCGTGGCGCCTGAACCCGAAGGTGCCTCATCAACTTCGAAAGTGTAACGGATGGGCTGATTCACCCTGTTTGCAAAAAGGCGTACGCGTATCTCTTCGCCCGTCTGTGCCATGACCGAAGGGGTGTAAATCATGAAAGGATCCGTTGGATCCAGGCAGTTCGTAATGTCTCCCATGACAACGTAACAGAACAGGTCGTCGCAGGCCTCTCCGACCCCGTCTCTGTCCAGATCGACCTGATCGGCATTTGCATGATCCGGACAGTTGTCCTCGATGTTCACGATACCGTCGCCGTCCCTGTCAGGGTCGCAGGCGTCTCCTACCTCATCACCGTCGTTGTCTTCCTGATCCTCGTTTGCCACGTGAAAGCAGTTGTCGTTCATATTGCGGATATCGTCACCATCATCGTCGTCGTCGCAGGCGTCTCCCCATTTCTGTGGATCAGATGTCTCCTGGCCCGGGTTCGGAACCAGCGGGCAGTTGTCCTCCATGTTTGGCACGCCGTCATCGTCCATGTCATCGTCACACGCGTCACCTTCGCCGTCTTCGTCCGTATCTTTCTGAAGCGGATCAGGATTCGACGGACACAGATCGTCACCGTTGTCTATGCCGTCTCCGTCCCTGTCACCATCACAGACATCGCCCGTGCCGTCACCGTCCAGGTCTTCCTGGCCCGGATTGGAATTATTGGGGCAGTTGTCACAGCCCGTGCCCACGTCATCGCCGTCGTCGTCGGCCTGATCCCGGTTGGGAACAAACGGGCAGTTGTCATAGGGATCCTCGATTCCGTCATCATCATAATCGTCCGCGTACTGGTAGGTGTCCCCGAGATCAGTGTTGTTTATGAGGATGCTGCCGCCTCCGCCTCCTCCGCCTCCGCCGGACTGCTGCGGAGTTCCGCATTCCCCGAAGTTATCATCGCACTCGTAAGGCGGTTGATCCTGGGCATCCGCGTTCGCGGCCCAGAAAAACACGCAGAGTGCGGCTACGGTGCCTGCTGCTGTTAATATCTGCTTGTTCATGGCGACCTTCCTTTCATGCTTTCTCATCATGCTTTATTAACAGAGCAATTTTCGTGCCCGGATCAGGTGACCGGACGCAAAGATTAAGCGGGGTGTAACTAACCGGAATCACTAAATACTGACCCTGGCGTCATAATTGTACAATGGCTGTAACACGGGAATGTGTATGCTCGACCCCACACTCCTTACAGAAGCTGTATGCTTGAGCGGACAGAGAATGCGCAGTACATGATGTGGGTTATTGGAGGATATTTACCAGAACTTATGATAGAATTATTTATGAAACTGATGCAACAAAAAGGTCAAATTCGTATTTTCTCCTCGCATGCCCAAGCCGCAGAAGCAGACATTGAATACTGGCGCAGCATGACTCCACAGGAACGCCTGGACATAGTAGGAGAATGCGTCAGGGAATACGCGAGACTTAAAAATGAGCCTGAGCAGGGATTTCATAGAGTTTATCGAGTGCTTGAACAAAAGGCGGGTTGAGTATCTTCTCGTCGGGGGCCACGCCGTTGCTTTTCATGGATGGCCACGTTTCACCAAGGACATTGATTTCTGGATAAATCCCACCAGGGAAAATGCCGAAAGACTTCTTCTTGCGCTGGATGATTTCGGATTCAGCGATATCGGTCTTTCTCCTGAAGATTTTTCCGAAAAAGGCAAGGTTGTTCAGCTCGGCCTGCCACCGAACAGGATTGACCTGATAACCACGGCGGAAGGAATAGATTTCAGCAGCTCATGGTCAAGAAGAATAGAAACTGATTACGCAGGATCCATACTGCTCGTAATACACAAGGATGATCTTCTTCAAAACAAGAAAACCATGTCCAGAAAGCAGGATATCATTGATATTGAGAAACTCGAACAGGAATAGACCATACGATGTTTTCATCCCTTACCGGGGCGGCCACGGGGGAGGCGTGCACTCGCCGTTGTTCCTCAGCCTGAGCCGGGTTGTGAACACTCCGTAGGCCTCGTGGTTGCGGTCAGACGGAGCTGTCCCGTTCCAGCCCTGAATCATGTGATACATGGTGAGAGTTCCGGAATTCACTTTCGTGTAACGGTCGATTATGTACGGACCGTAACCCCGGCCGCACGTCTGCTTCGGCCCTGCCCACATGTCAGGAGTAAACAGTGAAGATGTACGGTACAGAATGGAAATGGCATGAAGCTCGTCGTCATTTATGTTTGCATGATTCGAAAGCATGACGAGAAAGGATTCGTTATCTGCAATAACAAGGCGCACGCTGATTTCTCCGAACCAGTACAGACCGCGATCCTCTCCTGAGTCTGCAAGATCCTGGTACAGAACGGCACGCGCCTCTGACTCGTCGTTCCTGGCCCATCCGCTGCCCGTAAAGTACCAGACAGCACCGGTGGTAAGATGAACATAGGCCATGTACACGGGGCTTTCACGATATCCGGTAACTCCGGGATTCACATCTTTAGGTCCTGCACGGCAGCCGAAGACGAGCATGCCCGAAAGCTGTTCGAAAGGCGCGTACGAGAGCAGTTCACTTCTCAGCCTGCACAGGGCGCCCGAACTGTATGCGTTTGCTTCATCATCGCAGACACCGCCCGCAAGTTCCCAGATGTCATTGTCGATTGAAACCGGACTGACGATGATGAACCTGTCCGACGAGAACACATCGGCTTCCTCTTTCTCCGGATCACGGCAGTTGTGAAAATCAATACCGTTTTGTGAGCACGCAAGAAACGAACGGGGGTCTTCGGCCTTTATTTCCGTGGCAAACCACAGGTAGACCATGTCTTTCGTTTTCAGGATGGTTCCCGCGTCAACACCGGCGTCAGCACCGGCGTCAACGCCTGCGTCGCCTTCGCCGGCCGGAGTTTCAACCGTGATCAGGCCCAGGTCCGCACCAGTGGGATATGTGAACGGCGTGTCGACGGAGACGACGGGATAACCCTTCCTGTTTATGCCCGGAATAGTCAGCGGGTAGTAATGCCCGGATTCACCGCTCTGCAGGAGACGGGCATCAATCCCGTCCGCCGGGTCGTTGTCTTCCGGGTCCAGTATCATTATCGGGTCGTTGCACTCCGACCCTGTACCGCACCTGCTCAGGTCGGGAGAACCCCAGTCGTTAGCCTGCGAATCGCCCATGTAAGCTATCGTTGTTCCGTCTGTGAGCCTGACACTCACGCCGTTGTCCGTGCCACGCACAGATTCGCTAAAACCGGGTGTGTAGGGCTTTCGCCTGCGGGATCGTCCGTCCTTCAGGTTTTCTCCCAGGAACCACTTGTTCTCGATTATGTCCCAGTCTAGGGTGACGTTGTCATGCTGCGTCCTGCGGTTGGGGTGCCGGGGGTCTCCGTCCTCAAGGCCCGTACTGTCGCATGAGATCACACAGACACCGGCCGAGACAAGCAGCAAAGTCAGAAAATAGTGCATCAGGTACATAATCGCATGCTTATGAGAAAATTCCCAGCACGTTGAAGGAAGCTCTTTTTGGAATAATTAAAAAGCCGCCCTGTGAGGGACGGCTTTTTTAAAGATGAGCAGTTTCGCGTCATGCTCAGGACAGGGTAATGCACCCTTCGCCACAATGGGCGATGCGTGGAACCATGTATCTTTTCATTACTGAAATCCTCCTTTCCCTGTTTCCATTTTCAGAGTAAGTACTAATGGAGTAATGTCAACTGGTCTAGTAGACATTGCCCGGGTTGAATTCACTCGAAAATGCTCCGGCAACAGGAAATCAGGGATAAGGGAAATTACGCGCGGTTCAGTGTCATTTGTTCGACGTCATCTCTTCGAGAGCGGAAAGGTCGGGAAGCTCGTCCAGGTTTGGCATCAGGACGATCTCTATGCGCCGGTTCAGCGCGCGCCCCTCTTCGGTGTTATTGTCGCCCACCGGCTGTGTTTCGGCATAACCTGCCGCCGAGAGCTTTGTGTCCTCCACGCCCATTTCTATGAAGAAATTCACAACGGTCACGGCCCTGGCAGTGGAAAGCTCCCAGTTGGATTTGAACCGCCTGTTCTTGATGGGAATATTGTCCGTGTGCCCGGCCACCTGGAATTCCCTGTTCGGAATCGTGGCCAGAACCGACGCCACCTGTCCGAGGGCATCCTTGCCTTCTTCGGACAGATCCGACTTTCCGGATTCGAACAGGATGTTGCTCGACATCTCGACCACCATGCGGCCTTTCACGATCCTGACCCTGAGCTTTCCGGACTTTATCATTGACTGGAACTGCTCCAACATCTTGCGGAAGGTCTCCAGCCTCTGACGCGCCTGCTCGACCATCTTCCGGTTGGCCTCGGCCTCGTCCTTGAGGCGATCAACGTCTACGCCCAGCCTTTCAAGCTTCTGGATCAGGGCAGCGTTCCTGGACCTGAGCTCGTTTATCTGTTCCTTTGCCTTTGCATTGGCCGCTTTCGCCTCCATGAGTTTTGCCTCGAGATCGGAGATAGCCTTGTTGTGCTCCTCCTCGGGGATGCCGCAGCCTGCTGCATAACTTAAAACAAGAGCAACAAAAGCAGTTAAAATCATTTTCGTCCGCATATCATTACCTCCATTTGTGAAGTGTTGAATTACAGGCAGTCATTATTGCGCAGCTTGTACATTTTAGGCAAGGGGTTGATCCGACATTGGACAAAAGCTCACGAGTGTGAGCCCTCAGGGGTTTCATGCCTTCTGTTTCATCATTTCAAGAGCGCTTCTGAGGCGATCGAGCGTGCGCTGTCTGCCGATCACGGCGGCCACCACGTCTATGCCCGGGCTTGCGGAGCTGCCCGTCATGGCGACCCTTGCGGGCTGCGCCACCTTGCCGAGACCCACGCCCTTTTCCTCGGCCGTTTTTCTGAAAGCGTCCATCAGAGGCTCGGGGCTCCAGTCTTCGAGCGCTTCCAGCTTCAGGATCAGGGCCTCGATATTTTCGATGAACTTAGGTTTGAAATTCTTCTTTACCGCCTTCTCATCAAACTCGACAGTTTCCCTGAACATGGGCGCAAGGACACTGGCCATCTCGACCATTGTGCTGGCCCTCTTTCTTCCCGCTTCAACGGCGAGAGATATATTTTCATCGCCGGCATCCACATTAATGCCGAGCTTCTCGAGCTCGGGCAGCACGAGATCGATCAGCCTGTCGCGGGACGCGCGCATGATGTGCTCCTGGCCGAACAGGTTCGTAAGCTTGTCAAAATCAAAAATTGAATGACTCGGGCTCACGTCTTTTATGTCAAAAAGGTTCACAAGCTCCTCTACTGAAAAGATCTCCTGGTCACCGTGCGACCAGCCCAGGCGCGCGAGCGCGTTCATGAGCGCTTCCGGCAGAAAGCCCTGGTCGCGGTACTGCGTTACCGATACCGCCCCGTGACGCTTTGACAGCTTTGACCTGTCCGGTCCCATAACAAGCCCGTGATGAGCGAACTCGGGAACATCAAAACCGAAGGCCCGGTACATCTGAATCTGCCTGGGCGTGTTCGTCACATGATCCGCACCCCTGATCACGTGGGTTATTCCCATGTCGTGATCATCCACGACCACGGTGAGGTTGTACGTGAAGGTACCGTCCGCCCTCATGATGATGAGGTCGTCGATCTCGGAGTTGTTGACCACGATTTCACCCTGGTTGAGATCATTCAGGACGGTCACGCCTTCCTTTTCGGCCTTGAAGCGCACGACGGGATCTACTCCCTCTCTGGGTTTACTGCGCTCCCTGCACCTGCCGTCATAGATCACGGTCCTCTTTTCCTTGAGCGCCGCCCGCCTGCGTTCCTCCAGTTCCTCAGGCGTGCACCAGCAGTGGTACGCCCTGCCCTCGTCCAGAAGTTTCTGTACATGACTTTTGTAGATCTCGTTCCTTTCGCTCTGCCTGAAAGGGCCCTCGTCCCATTCGAGACCGAGCCATTTCAGAGCCTCAAAAATCACACTTTCGGCTTCCTGGGTACTTCTCTGCCTGTCGGTGTCCTCCACCCTGAGAATGAGCTTTCCTCCCGTGTGCCTTGCGTACAGCCAGTTGAACACGGCCGTTCTCGCATTTCCCAGGTGCAGAAAACCAGTGGGTGACGGAGCGAATCGAACCCTTACTTCAGAATCTGTCATGTCGTCTCCTTTTCCGGTTGAACAGGTCTGAAAATACGAGCCTTGGCTTTTACTGGCAAGAGAAGATTCAAAAGGTTATCATGCGCCATGGCCAGGGTAAGAATTTCATGGCGAAACGGTTTTATGCCCGTACTCATCATCATCGCTCTCGTCATGCGTTTTTATTACAGGGTGGAAGGCTGGTGGTGGTACGCGCTCCTTCTCGTTCCACTCGCTTTTTACATCTTTGTCATACCGGCTTTTATACAGAAAAAGCTCTTCAGCCTTGACCGCCAAATCCAGCGCATGCTGTCACAGGGGCGGGAGAAAGACATACTTCCACTGTGCAGGAGGCAGTTTCTTCTGTACTTCACGGCTCCCGGGCCCGCGTTCAACGCGCGACTGGGACTTGCTCACGCCGCTGTAGGAGAACACCAGAAGGCCGCGCGCTGCTACAGGGATGCACTCGAAGACGGCTCACTCACGCGGCTCGAAAAGATGCCGCTCGAGCTCGGACTTGCAAACGCGCTCTACCACCTCGGCGATGATGCTGGGGCCGAAAAAATCTACATGCATTACTACGCTGAAGGCACTCTTCTTCCCGAGGGCGCCCATAACCTGGCTCACATAATGATGCGCAACGGAAAAAGCATGGGAAAAAGCCTCGCTCTTCTGGACCGCGCATCGGCCGGGCCCCTGACGCCTTTCCTTGAAAGGCAGATTGGCCTTACTAGGATGGAAGCCGCCATCGTGAGCGACAATGCGGCCGGGGCAGAGGAAATAAGGAAAACCATCAACGTCCCGGATCTTGATCCGGAATCCGCCGCAAGGTTCGATAAACTTTCGAAAAAGCTCAAAGGGCTGAACACATCTGATACCAATGATTAAAACCGGAGACTTTTAAGAAACATGAACAGAACAGCAGTTGAAATCGTCGACGGAAAATTGAACGTGCCCGATACGCCGGCCGTGGCCTTCATGCCGGGAGACGGCATCGGTCCCGAGGTATGGCGCGCGGCACGGCCGGTACTGGATCACGCGGTTCGCACGGCATATGAAGGCAGTCGCAGGATCGAATGGATTCAGCTTCCCCTTGGAGTGGGCGCGCTCCAATCACATGGTGAACTGCTTCCGGCACAGACACTCGAGACGATAAAGGATCTTGGCATTGCAATCAAAGGGCCCACAATGACGCCGGTGGGATCCGGGCATCGATCACTGAATGTTACACTGAGGCAAAAGCTGGATCTTTTTGCGAACATCCGGCCGGTGCGTCATTTTCCCAACGTGCAGTCGCCGGTGAGAAACCCGCAGGACCTGGACGTGGTCGTTTTCCGCGAGAACACGGAAGACGTCTATGCAGGAATCGAATTTGTCCCGGACAGTTATGAGGCAGCCCGCCTGCGCTCGGTCCTTGGAGAAATGGGCTGTAGACTGCCCGCAGACTCGGCCGTAGGCATCAAGCCCATAAGCCGCACCGCCACCCGGCGCCTGGTGCGCGAGGCCGTGGAATATGCGATCTCGAACGGACGAAGGCGGATTACCATCATGCACAAGGGCAACATCATGAAAGCGACGGAAGGCGGTTTCAGAAAATGGGCCTATGAACTCGCGCGTGAAGAATACGCCGGCCGCGTAATCGCGGCTTCTGATCTCGAACCCGGTCATGATGCGCCCGACGGAACCTGCATCATGGAAGACCGCATAGCGGACGCGCTTTTCCAGGACCTTCTTCTGATGCCGTCTCACTTCGATGTGATAGCGACATCGAACCTGAACGGCGACTATGTTTCAGACGCCTGTGCCGCCCAGGTCGGCGGCCTCGGCATTGCGCCCGGTGCGAACATCGGGCGTGAGACAGCACTTTTCGAATCAACACACGGAACAGCTCCGGACATCGCGGGCCGGAACATGGCCAATCCATGCTCCATGATGCTGTCGGGCGCCATGATGCTGGATCACATGGGATGGACCGAAGCGGCAGGCCTTGTCACAGATGCGGTTGAGAAAGTTCTCGCTTCCGGGCGCATGACAACGGACCTGGCCGCCGGCCGAGACGGAATAGAAGTGCTTGGAACAAAGGAATTCGCCGAAGCAGTAAAGGAAGCTGTCCCCTAGACCTTCTTTTTCAGGCGCTTTTCGATTTCATCCATAAATTCGTCCAGTGTTGCCGCCTTCTCGATACGTGGATCCGTCTGCCCGATGATGTCGCCTGTTGCGGTTCCGGATTCGATTGTTTCGGTCAGGGATGATTCCAGCTTTCCGGCAAACTTCGTCAGTTCACTTATTCCGTCCAGCTCTCCCCGTTTTGCCAGGCCGCCCGTCCATGCAAAGAGCGTGGCGGTGGGATTCGTGGACGTGGCCTCGCCCTCCAGATGCCGCGCATAATGACGCGTGACCGTGCCGTGGGCCGCCTCGTACTCGTATTTGCCGTCCGGCGAAACAAGAACCGACGTCATCAGGCCGAGGCTTCCGAAACCGGAGCCCACCATGTCGCTCATCATGTCGCCCTCGTAGTTCATGCACGCCCACAGAAAACCGCCCTCGTGTCTCACCGACCTTGCGATGGCGTCGTCGATGAGAAGATCAGTTATGTAACCCACGCCGGCCTCGGCGAAATCATCCTTTCGCGCCTCGACCTCTTCCTTGAATATCTCGCGGAACCTTCCGTGATAGGTCTTGCTTATGGTGTCCTTGCATCCGAACCACAGCTCGGTCTTCTGATCCAGCGCCATGTTTATGCACGCGCGCGCAAATGACCTTGCCGAGGATTCCATGTTCATGTGGGCGGAAACCATGCACGGCTCGGTAATGTCGTCTACGTGCACGACCAGCGGTTCAGACCCGTCCGAAGGCGTGTAGACCATCTCAAGCTTTCCGGGCCCGGGCATAAGCAGCTCCTTGTTCTTGAAAATATCCCCGTAAGCGTGACGTCCTATGGTTATGGGTTTCTTCCATGACCTTACTCCGGGCGGCAGGTTTTTCAGGATTACGGATTTTCTAAAAACCGTGCCGTCGAGGTAGGCGCGGATCTGCCCGTTAGGCGTCGGCCATGCCTTTTTAAGCCCCCGCATCTTCACATCCTTCATGTCGGGCGTTATGGTGGCGCACTTGACTCCAACGCCGTGCTTCTTGATGGCCTTTGCGGCGTCGAGCGTCACCCCGTCGTCTGTCGCATCGCGGTTTTCAAGGCTCAGATCGTAATATTCGGACTTCAGGTCAACAAAAGGCTCAATGAGCTGTTCCTTTATTTTCGCCCAGATCACGCGCGTCATCTCGTCGCCGTCGATTTCCACAACCGGCGTCTTCATCTTAATTTTCATGTCTTCATCACCTCGCAGATGTTAAAAAAGCCATGCCTGATTTCTTTTGTCCCGTTCAGCCGGAAACAGAACCGCAAACTGATAGCATGCTTTTACAGGATGCTCAAACGGGCCCTGAAAACGGGGCCTGAAAACGAGGCGGGGACATTTTCCCCGGCATCCTGAAAAATGCGTCCCCCAAGCCGGAATTATTAAAAAACGGCATTTTCTACGATTGGATTAACCATTCAACATTACACGTTATTTCTCCCTAAATTGGCTCAGTTGCACAAGTTGCACGCGGCGCACAACCATGTTTGCAATACATAACACTATGATTTTTATCATTAATTATTTTTAACATATTGTTTTTATTTTCTATTTTTCTTAAAGACAATAGCGGCGCACTAAAATAACCGTGTCTAGTATTGCTATTTCTGATAATTTCGCACTAAAAAGCCTGTTTTACTGATAATTTCATACTTAATTTGCTAATTTTCTATTAATTTAATACCAGAATTGCCTTTTATTTGATAATTTATCAATTTGCTTTTGCTGTAACTATAAAAATAATACCCTCACGGATTAATTTGCCCTTGCGCTTCATGCATTGGTAAAGTCTACGTGCACATGGAAACCGAAGCCCATACAGAATCGCTACTGAGGATCAACAATCTCAGCGTGGAATTCGAAACGGACGAAGGCCGCCTGAGGGCGGTTGACCATGTTTCTCTGTCGGTTCCCCGCGGCGGCACCCTGTGCCTCGTGGGCGAAAGCGGCTGCGGCAAGACGGTCACGGCGCTCTCCGTCATGGGCCTCCTGCCTTCCCCGGGCACTTACATCGAGGGCGGAGAAATCCTTTTCGACGGCATGGACGTCCTGAGGCTTGATCCCGAGCACCGAAGGCTCATGCGGGGCGATCAGCTGGCCATGAT
>Ga0272442_10004910_pt1 | contig 18076 bp, 25 predicted proteins | sample SSMForm2O_FD_200262 | JGI IMG/M metagenome (GOLD analysis project Ga0272442, IMG submission 200262) | Marine sediment archaeal communities from Little Sippewissett salt marsh, Falmouth, MA, United States - SSM-Form-2O | ecosystem: Environmental > Aquatic > Marine > Wetlands > Sediment ... | reverse complement strand
ACTGCTCCTGCGTTACCTCGTACCTGCCCATGTAAAACGCCCGGCTGATCCGCACGCGGTGCAGCGGGCCCTCATTTCCGGCCCTGCCCGCCTCGTCATCCGGGCTGCCCATGTCGTACATCCCCGCAGGGATAAGCACGAACTCCATCGTGACGCTCTCGGCCCCTGTCCCTGTGGCGGCCCCCCGCTTCGAAGCCCCGCCCGGGGAACGCCCGGCCGGGATCTCCACGGCCAGTTCCACCGGCAGCCCCAGCTCCCGTGCCGCCTCGTACTGCCGCCGCCGCGCCTCCCCAGGACCGAACTGCCAGTTGTCCCACGCCGTCCACAGCCACGCACCCAATAGCGCCAGCACCACCGCCAGAAGCCCCGCAACGTACAGCGCCAGCATCCGGCCCCGGCGACGCCCCTTCACGGGCGCGCCCGCAACGGCCGGTTCGCACCAACACCTGCGCACGTCAGCCCAGCCGCGTTTGGGTTCGGTGTTCCAAGCCTCTTGAGCTCAAGCGATCGCGTCCTTCATGGCTGGTTCTCCTCAACGCAGGTATACCAGGACACAGTGGCGCAATCTGGGCGTAATGTCAAGGTGCTCAGGCAGTTATAAGGGTTCCGCGGAGCTTCGCACACCGGTCGGCGGAGAGATCTCTCTCGGCGGGAGTGCCGTTGGCAATCAGCCTCCGACGGCGCGTGCCCGCGCGTCCCCGAAGGCAGCCTGACTTGCCTTGCTATAGATCCTCTTCATCTTCGTATTCATATTCATCCCTATCTGCCCAGTCTGCTGCTGCGTCAGCCTCACTGACGTAATACTGTTTGCCGCTGTCGCCCCAGATTCCGTACTCGTGTCGCCTCTCATACATCTCCTTCGTCAGCGAAGACATGAGACCACCGCCAATCGCATCAATGGAGGTCAACCAACGCATCCACGCAATACGATCGCACCTGAACCGGCATGTCTCCGGGGCGACTTCGTCCATCCGAACGAAGTCAAGCACCTGTTGCTTGGCCTTTTCTTTGGACCTGTCCGAACAGTAGAAATACCTGAAATACCCGGCTGCCCGCAGCGGGCGTTCGCGACCCTTGCCGGGAGGCATTACCCTCGGCTCCTCAAAATCGACTTGGATGTCGACACTGTAGTACTTCATTTTCTGATTCATAACCACCTATCCCACCCCAATCTCCATTTGCCGACCAGTTGCCGACCAGGCCCTCCCCCGAAAACATGGTAGCCCCGGGCAGAGAGGCATCAAGCGCCTATCGATCAGCGTAACGGGCTGGCGGTGCGGGAGGCGCCGGCTGCAATCGCCCATTCGGGCCGGACGAGATAACTCTACCCGGGTCGACGAAAAGGCCCGTGGGGCGTGGTAAAGATTCTGAGGTCGCCGGGAGTCCCGTTTCCTTTTCGGAGTCCCAACGCCCTCGATCCTTCGCCGCTACCCCTCGCCCCGGTCCTCGACGTGCGCCTGCCTCGGGCCGTTCTTCGCCTTGTACGCCGCCATTCTGCAGGCCGGGCCGCAGTACTTCGCGTGGGAGCGTTTGCCGGCCAGGGGGGCGCCGCAGTATTGACAGCTCTCAATAGCTCTCGGCTTCCTGGCCAGTCCGGCAGCGGCCAGCCGGCACTCCCGGCAGCAGAACCGGGCCCAGCTCCTTGTGGGATTGAACAGGCGTCCGCAGTGGGCACAGGGGATAGCCTTGAACGCTTCCTGCGGATCGCTGCGGGCCGATCTCGCCGCAGAGGTACTCCTCGTACCGGCCGGCACGCTTACGGGCCCTGAGCTAGCCAGCATCGGTCAGCCTCCGGGGCTCCGCTTCCGCAGCGCCCTTCGCTAGCTGAACGCTGCCGGTTATGAGTTCATGTTTCGACCCGTTAGGGTCGCCACAAATCAGAGGGCCCGGGAGCAATCCCGGGCCCTCCGATTTTGTGGCGGGAGGAGAGCAGTCGCGGCTGCTTGCCGCGATTGTAAGCCTCTCATCGATCATTGACCTTTTCTCCTCGGGTCTCCTCTCTCCTTTATCCTTTACCCTCTCCGACCAGGACCCTGCATCCCTCCCGGCGAAGGATATACTCCTGTGGCGAGAGGTGCCGGCATGCAGATCAGGTGCAACTCGTGCGGGCACATGGCCGAGACTCCGCCCGACAGGGACCGCAAACCGTTCAACTGCGACCGCTGCAACGGGACGGTCAGCCGGACCCCCTGGACCCGGAGTTCCCGGGGTGGGTGTCGGACAAGGCGTGGAGCCTGGGGAACTGTGGAGAAGGCCCAGGAGCTCCTGAGGGCGGGCACGAGCCGGCGCAAGGCCGCCCTGTACCGCAGAGCTCACGGACCTTCCTTATGTCCTGTTGACACGGCGCCTGCTGGGCGACGAGGACTGCAACCGGGAATCACCTCGAACGGGCGGGGCAGGACAGAGAGAATCACGGGCGAAACAGGCAAGACGGATGCTTGGGAGACTCCAAGTGCGAAAGGTCGGCTGATGTGGTGTTCGATCCTAAGACCTTGCAGAGAGGCACTGATGTTATACCATGGTGTTCGCAGTGTACCCGCCTTGAGATTTGAATGCTGAAGCGGTTCGCAACCCGCCCGCGAGGAGCCGTATGCGCCCAGCAAGCTTAATCTGTGCAGTTCTCAGCGCGTTGTTTCTGGTTTCCCGGGGATCGGACGCCGGGGAAACCAGCGTTCTTGCGCCTGGGGAGTCCAAGGCAACGCCTGACACCCACGATGCGTGGCGCCTCTTCAGTCGGGCTGAGGCACGCAAGCACGTTCACGTGGTCATGATGGGGCGGAAGCGTCGGTTGACCGTCCCGTTGAATGCCCGGGCTAAGCCGCAGGAGTGGAAGAAGCTCGTGGCTCTTGTGGCCAAGAGCCATGGTTTGAAGACAAGGTGGTATCGGGGTGGCAAAGTGGCGCTGCTGTACGCGGGTGTGGACAAAGGGAGGGTGCGGGAGCTGAGGAATCTCCTCTTGTCCCCGGATGCATCCACGCGCAGGAGGGGCGCGTGGCTCGCCAACTGGCGACAAGACCCGCAGGTCATCCCCTTGCTGCTGACCGCCGCCGGGGATACGGATGCCGACGTTGCCTGTGAAGCTGTCAGGAGCCTTCGGCGCCTGGGGTGGTCCTCGGCACTGCTCGTGGATCCGGCGGCAACTCTCGGAGTTATCCGGAAGCACACCTGGTATCAACCTCTCCATCGTCGGCTGAGTGCGCTCCAAGCAGCGGCGCATTACGGTGGCTTGAGGGGCTTTCGCTTGGTGTCGGCCGCTACGGGCGACCATGTAGCCCAGATCCGGGCGCGCGCCGCGTACGCGCTCAGAGACGTGGGGGGGCGCGAGGCCCGCGAAGTGCTAATCCCCCTTCTCAAGGACAGGGACTTCGCCGTTCGCGAGGCGGCCGCCAGCAGCCTGGGCGCTCTGCGGGGCGCTGATGTCGTCGAAGCGCTTGCCGGGCTCATTGATGACGATGAATCAGACGTGCGCGCCGCTGCGGGGCTCGCCCTCATTCAGATCGGCACGAAGAGTGCGCTGGAGAAACTGGAGCCTTTCCTGCGCGACAAGCTGCCTTCAGTGAGGGCCAGACTCGCGACCGGCCTGGTCGCCGCGCAGGGCAATTTGGCGGGGTCACTGCTGCGCCAAGCGCTCAAGGATAACGCGCGCATCGTCAGGGCTTCAGCAGTGAGGGCAATTGGCAGTCGGGCTGACGCCTCGGCGGCCAAGTCAATCGAGCCCTTCCTGAAGGACAAGGAATCGGACGTGCGTCGAGCTGCGCTTCTCGCCCTGTGCGACGCGATTGGCGCCAAGGCCCTGCCCGCGCTGGTCGCGGCTCTCAACGACAGGCATGAGTACGTGCGGGCAACAGCAGCCGAGGCGCTTTCCGTCGCCGGCGTCAAGGCGCTTCCTCACCTGAAGAAGGCGCTGAAGGACAAAGAACAGGTCGTGCAGCTTCACGCCATCCGTGCGCTCGGGACCGTGGGCGGCGACGAGGCTCTGGATCTCCTGTCGGACCTGCTGGTCGTTGACTCGGTATACGTCCGGTGCGAAGCGGCGCCTCAGGTGGCCAGGATCGGCGGCGCAAAGGCTCTGAAGAAGGTCACCGGCATGCTGGGCGACAAGCGGCCCTTCGTTCGGGTGCTTGCTGCTGAGACGCTGCGCGAGTTCAAGTCCGAAGACGCTGTGACCGCGCTGTCCAGTGCGCTCAAGGACAAGGATGGCCGCGTGAGGTCGATGGCCGCCGCATCGCTCGGCCACAAGGGAAACGCGAAGATCCTTGCCGGCGCGGTTGGCGACAAGGACATGGCCGTCCGCAAGGCACTGGCCGCCGGTCTGGCCCAGTGTCCCGGAAGGGCAGCGCTGGACGCTCTGGAGAAGCTGCTGCAGGACAAGGAATTCAGCGTACGCGAAGCTGCGATTGCGGCGGTGGGCACTCGGAACAGAAATGAAGTCGCCGATCTTCTTCAGAAGGCTCTCAAGAACGACCTGCTTTCAGTAAGGAAAAGAGCGCTTGCGATGGCAGCCGACCTGCCTGATGAGCAAGCGCTGAAGCTGACCCTGATCTCTCTTGTTGAGAAGCTCCCCCACATGCGCGCCCTTGCGTGCAGGAACCTGGGACAACTCACCGGGCCACGCGTGCTCGCCCTGCTCGAGAAGACCCTCGCAGACAGGGAAAGAGTCGTTCGCCAGGCTGCCGCCAATGCACTGGGCACTGTAGGTGGACCAGATGCTGTCAGAATGCTCGCGAAGGCTTCGAAGGCGAATATCGGGATGCCTGGGGCGGTCGCCATACCGCTGGGAAGCGCCGGCGGACCTGAGGCGGTGGGCATACTGTCTGACATGCTCGCTCGCGAGAAGGGCTTCGGGCGGGCAATGGTCGTCACCGGGCTGGCTCAGGCCGGCGGAGTGGAATCCGTGGAGCCTCTCAAGAAGGCACTGCATGACAAGAGTTCGCACGTCCGCCAACTGGCTCTGAGAATGCTGAAGAACATGGCAGGCAAGAAGGCGATCGCCGCGATCGCGAGCGCTTCCGAAAGCTCGGACCCTGAAATCCGCAGAGAGGCTCTGGCGGCCGGAGGCAACGCTGGCCAGCCGGCAGCCATCGCCAAACTGGCCAAGGCTCTTGACGACAAGGACGAAGAGGTTGCCATCATAGCTGCCAAAGCTCTCGGCAAGATTGGCGGGAGCAAGGTGCTTCCCGCGCTGAAGAAGGCCTGCGGTCACAAGGACCACAGGGTACGCAGCGAGGCGGTCAAGGCGCTGGGACGTGTGAAGGGCAAAGAGGTCATAGTGTTGCTGAAGAAGGCTCTGACTGATCAGGACTCCATCGTCAGGCGTAGCGCAGTGGCCTCTCTGGGTGCAATTGGCAGTGACGAAGCTCTGAAGCTTCTGGCTACGGCCTGGGCCGACGAATGGGAGCTGGTGCGAGAGGACACGGCAAAGGCCCTTGGCAAGATCGGCACCGAGAAAGCGCGCGATCTCCTGCTTCAGGGGATCCTAAAGGAGAAAGATGACTTGGTGCGCGAGGACTTGCTCAAGGCAGCCAAGCGCTACTGGCCGAAGGATGAGAAGGTCAAGAAGACGCTGGAGAGCCTGCCTAAGCTAGAGGATGATGACTAGACACCCGCCTGGAGCAGGTGCTTCAAGCTACAATCCAGTTGTTACCGATCGACTCCGCAACGTGCTCGCTGAGCTACATTGGGTGCCTACGAGTCCTCACGCAACTTGAACCCGCCTTGACATCTTCTCACGTCGTGATGGTCACTTGGTGAGCCAGCAAGTGAAATCTTCGCCAGGTGAACCTTCTTCAGCTGCTTGATGTCCAGTCTACCTCTCAGTTGATCGTTGATCACCAATTGAATGATAGGACTTTCGCACAGGGGGGCTTGGGGCAGGCAATCCGCAACAAGGTACTCCCTTCCCATAGGGAAGTAGATGAAAGCGCCACATTCATCACAGTGTCTGCATATGGACGTGTCGTTGCCCCGAATCAGCGCGAGCTCCTTTCCCCTGAAGGAGGAGTATCCGCTCAATTTCTCCCCACGGCTGGTCTTCAGCTGGCCTATTTCAAGGCATCGACCAATAGCATCGTGGCCAAGCATCTGTATCAGGTCATCCTTGATAATACCTACTCTAGCACCGAATACTGCAGTCAGCGATGCTTGCTGAGGCCACTCGGCCAAGTGCATGTCGACGTTCTCCAGCGGAACCCTCGGTGACCCGCACAGAGAGCATAGTATTTCCCCCTTTGCGTCTTCATGCCAATCACGATCCGGTATGCATGTCTCTGTACTGCGGGTTGACAAGTGGAAGAAGTCGGTCATTCTTCAGAACCCTATGGGTCGCTTGTGAACTCGAACCGACGCTTGCCTCCATTCGTGTACTGATAGAAGCTGAAACTGTCAGACCCAGTACCGGTATGGGACTCATACGTCAGACGATAGGCGGTATTGTATGTATAGGTGGAGGTTGCACCATTGAATCGCGTTGCCGAGCTAATGTACGCCGTCCACAGCCACGCACCCAATAGCGCCAGCACCACCGCCAGAAGCCCCGCAACGTACAGCGCCAGCATCCGGCCCCGGCGACGTCCCTTCACGGGCGCGCCCGCAACGGCCGGTTCGCGATTGTCCGCTGAATCCATGAGTACTCACCTCATATGCCACACCGGCAGTCCCCGAGTATCCAAGATGCCACCGCCATACCGGCGCTCTCCCGAACGGTACCAGCCCGAGCCTGGGCCCTGACACTGCACTGAGCGAAGCTCGGCCACGCAGCATGGAGAGTATAGCCAGAGCAGGACCGGGGGCAAACGACACGGAAAGCGTGTCCGTCGCACGGCTTACGGAAGAGCCGCTGCCCGCCACCATGCCACACCAACCGAATCGCATTTCTGAAGAAGTAGTATCTACAGAGCCAAGTTTGAGGATACACGGTATGGCCTGCCAGACTTCTCAGACGAGCACTGCGCCGAGTTCAACCCTCCTTTGGGCTGGACCGCTGGGCTCGTCTTGATCGCTATTCTACTTCCCTCAGCGCAGTCAGGTTCAGGCCTCTTCGTCCCAAGGTTCCTCTTTTTGCCGGGTCTTGCCGTAGTTAGGAATCCGATCGCGATTGCCCTCGAAATTCGCGACATCCCTGATCTCGCGCTGAGGACGGCCGAACCTCTGCCCTCTCCGGATCTCTGCTTCCATCTTCTCGCGAGCGGACCGCTTCTTCCGTTTGCGGCGAGGTCCGCCCGAAGTACCCTTGCTCTTCTTGCGCTGCGGCTCTTTGGGGAATGCCTTTCCTCCGATAACTGCGAGACATTCTTGGCTTTGAACAACCTCTACGGGCTTGCCACACCGGTGGCAAATGGAACGGTTCGGTTCGCCGGCATGCTCAATCACGAATTCAAGGCCGAGCGAACACCTAACGGGTCTGTGAACATGCCGGTAAGTGCAGATGCGTATCATTCCAAGAGCCTCCCACTATAGAATCTCCCAGGGCCGTTCCGGAGTCAAGGCCGGCGTTCTTCATCTCCACACGACGAGACTGACATTAGCTTCGAGGCCGCATATCTCACAGCGCGGCCGGCCCTGAGACAATTCTCCCAGGACGCAGTTAGGACACCGATTGTTGCGAATCAAGTGGCGCACATTTCTCCCGACCTCCATCCCACAGAAGAGGCACCTCCGAAGGGCACTGAAATGCTCCTCGTCCTGAGAAAAGGGTACCGGCCAAATCTGCCAGCAGTGGGGGCATGCCCCGCTGGGGACCCTCCGTACCCCGCCGTCTACCAGGAACTCCCGCGCCTCGATGAGGTTGCCGCCGGCAGTCATGTTCCCGCGACCGTCGCACGTGATCTGCCGCTCGGCGAGATCAAGCCAAGCGCCTCCGCGCGAACCCTGATCAAGTAACGTAAGCCCCAGGCTCAACTGGACGGTCTGACCTTCTGGAATTGAGCCGGAAGCGATCAGCAGGTCGTGCAACAAGTCGGCCAGGGCGCCACTCTTCAGGGCGTAGTCCCATCTCTCTTCCATGGCTTCGCCCAGTTTCAGCATTGCCTCGTACTGGCGTTCGTTCACGCTCCACCTCCTGCTGCCTCCTGTGCCCGGCCGTTCAGCTGCTCCAGTCGCATGATTGCCATGAGCACCCAGGTGTCTTCCTCTGGAGAGAAATCGCCGCGTAGCCGATAGTCGCCACCGCCCAGGCTCTCGAAGACATCGTGCTTTCTGCGCATCTCTGCCCCAATGGTCTGCGCTGGAGTTACACCCTCCTTTCCCAATTCGGTCATTCCACTCTTCATCACCCTGTGGGTGATTACCGTGTAGTGCAGGTAATCACCCTCAAGGGCCAGTACCGCTGCCGCGGTTATCCATGATTTGAACGTGCCTGTCATCGCCACCCTCCTGTCCGTTCTCCAAAGAGACGCCGCCTGGCCTTGTGACCAGGCGGCAACCAACAAATGCGGGACCGCGCACACACGGCCTCGTAAAGTACCCCTTCACTCTATAGGGGGTTTGCGCACTGTGTCTCTCACCAGATCAGGGCCCAAGTCATTGGCACTGAAGGCCGTACATGCTTAGTGATATAATGCTACATAATCTAGAAAAGACGGCGCATGAGCTACTCAGCATGATTGGATCATTGACACATATTGGTATAGCAGCTGCCATAATCGACACTTTTACGGGGGGATAGCTATGATTTTCGAGGTCAAGTCAGAACACAAACCCCGCCTGTCCCTTCGCTACACAACCTTCTGTGCTGCGAGGCACGAAACTGCCAGGCTCATAGCGGTCTTCTTGCCGGTAGATGCTTTCCCTGCCCAGTTCGCTGAGGGTGTAGAAGACCACCCTGGCGCTGCCATCTTCGAAGATATCCACCCTCGGTTTCCACTCATCACTCTTGGGCACGGGGCGGAACCAGTTCCAGGGAATCTGCTTTTGCCCTTTCTTGATAGGGTTGTGGTCGAGCACGCGGTGGGTGCTCCAGTAGCAGCCGTGCCACATCGCCCCAAGCTCGCCGAGTTCGCGGGCCAGCATCGAAGCCTCAATGTATGCCGCCGGTGATGGCGATCCGGTGAAGGCCTCCATACGGTCTTCCAGCGCATCCGGAGGCCTGGGCACATCAAAGTGCATTGCGTTATGTTCGTGCGAGCTCCCCAAAATCTCATGGGGCTCGGGCAAAGCGGAATCGGCCGGCAGGGCAAAGGCAAGTGCGTTGCCGTTCCCGCTTGCGCTGTACTGATAGGCCCTGAGCTCCAGTCCGGATTTCAACTCCAGTTGCACAACGGCCTCTCTGACCGGAAGCGGGTCAAGCGGGTAGATGCTCCAACCATCAGGCAGGTTGGCCATCAGTTTCTCGCTCAGCCCCATCCTGTCGCCGATGCGCTTCCGAATGGCGGCCAACTCCCTGGCGCTGAAATGCTTGCTCGCAACAGCTTTGGGTTCTGCGGACATTGCGACGTCGGATTCTTCGTACAGGATTCCGGCAGCCCATTCCCGCGCTCCGTCATGGCAATCACACTTAAGGGCAAATTCTTGACCGCGAGCCACGGTCTTCAGCAGCACCGTGCCACCCCCTTCCTGCAGCCACCGATCGGGGTCCTTGTGGTAGCTCAGTCCCGGAACATCCTCTTCGGACGCGAAGAACCACGGAAGCCGCCAGGTGCTGCGCGGTTCCCCGTCGGCAGTAAGCTGTAGTTCCGGCCGGAACCGGTCGAAAACTCCGCCACCGGGGACGCTGCGTGGAAAGATACCCGGCAGGTCAAGCCACTGCCTAGCGACATACAGTGTGTTGTTGCGGTCGCGTCCCTCCCTCGTGAAGTGGAAGTGTGGATGGTAGCCCGCCCAACTGATCTCCGGTGGACAATCCCCGGGGATCCGCACGGCCCGGTCCACCTGCAGCCACCCGAAGAGCACGTGAAGTTCCGGAGCTTCCTTTGCGAACCGTAATGATCCGCCAGCCAGTTCGGTCTGCCGGAACCACCCGTAGAACAGGAACAGGTCCCCAGCGCCGACTTCCTGGTTCTCGAGATGCTTCTGGGCCGCGCGAGTCTGGCCGAACAGCGGACGCCACGCCTTGTCGCGGGGCAGCGAATCGCGACGCAGGTCGGGATCGAGATGACAGCCGGAATCTGCGGGAATGCGCTCCCGTGTCAACTGGGCGATCAAATCGGGGGGCAATCCAGCGCCGTCGCACACCTGGCCGTAGGTAATGTGCGAAGTCGGATCGGGTATCGGTAGCGAGAACAGCCGCCCGTCCGGCAGGATCGGGCTCGGCCCGCCCCCGGATCCGGAATCAGAACCCTTGCGGCTGAAGATGAGCTTCATGACGACTCACCACCCAAACTGTTGATTGTCTTGCAGGCGTATTCGAAGTCATCGCCATGTTCCTGGGCAACAAGCTGGATCGCCCGAAACAAGGAGTCGTCAAAGCCCCAACTGGTGGCAAACTCGTCGGCCTCAGCCTCATTATCCGCCTCGTTGATCCCTCCAGGCCTGAACCCCAGTGCCTTCTGATATACATGTGCAAGCTCATGGGCAATAACAAACGCCGCGGCCTCTACCGTGTTAACCTGCGTCCGGCCCGGCCCCAGCAGTGCACGGAACGCTGACTCGCTGAAACGCATCTCCAGGCCCGAATACCTGACCTGACCGCAGCTACAGTGGGAATCGCCCCACACATCGGAAAACTCTGCCCGCGGCAAGACTCCGTCGCCCTTAGATCCCCAGAAGAACAGTACAGCCTGGCGCACATCGGCCGGCACCCGATCCCAGCAGGACCGAAACAGATTACGAAAGCGCAAACCCAGTTCACGATCCCACACGTGCAGCGGCACGTTCATGTCCGCCAACAGCAGCAGCCTATGGCAAGTCATGCGGCACATAGCAAATCAACTGCGGTCCTTGGGCTTCCTCCTGCACTGTGAGGACGCAGATGATCGGCCTGCATTTCCTTTTCCATGACCCTTCCTCCGCATATGTGGGCATCGGCCAGGACCGGGAAGCCGGCGTCGTCTACGGCTGTGAAGTCGGTGATCGTTGACACGTTCCGCCCCTCCTACTTCTTGTCCTCGTAACTCGCCCTCAAGCGCCCGTGCCCAGAATCGCTCGCACGTGGTCGTCAAAGCGGAACCGTTCCAGCGCAGGCAAATGCTTCCGGGTTATGTCAAGCCCCCACTCCGGCTTGCTCTTCTTTCCCTCGTAGTCCCGGCTGGAGAACGGGGGCTCTGGGTTGGCCCATGTGGTTGCCGGTATCAGGTACAGGCCGGGAGGCTCGCCCTCATCCAGCACAACAACCGCAGCGAGCATGTTGTCCCGCAGCGCGAACTTGTCCTTCGGGAAGAAGATGTAGCCCAGCCCCCGGCAAGACTTGACCTGCACGTCGAAATACCGCTTCTCGTCCAGACGAACGACGAAGTCAATGCCCTTGTCATCGACTTCCGAGCTGTACACGTCAAAACCGAACATCGTGAATTCCATCTTCACGAAGTACTCAGCATACCGGCCAACCTGGAGGTGGTTCAGCGAACTCCATGCGTAGCGTGTGGGTGTCTGCATGCTTCTAGACCTGATGGACCTTGTCCAGCAACTTCCAGTTCTCGAGATATTGGCTGTAATCCAGCGTCTTCTTGATCTTGCCGGTGGCGTAGGCCACTTTCTTCTGCATGGCGGTCAGTTGACGGAAGCGCAAATCCGCGGCCGCCACTTGAACGGCGCCGGCCGCGGCCTCGGCTGATGCTCTCGCGGCCTTGGCGCTGGCCGCGGCGGCCTCGGCTGCTTTCTTGGCGTGGAGTGCAGCCCATGCCGCCACCACCGGGCCGGCCAACCCCAAAACGACTACGATCCAGGGGCGGACGGCGGTCAAATCGAAACCAGTCTGGGGCGGGACACTACTCGGGAAGCCGGCCAAGTAGAGCACAGTGAAGCGAACAGCGCACATGGTTCACCCCTTTCCGCTGTTGGTGGCGCGAAGGTGTGCGGCCCGCAGGCCGGCTATCAGAGCCAGCAACCCCCCAAGTGCCACGACAGCCCACCCCCATTGCAGCTGAACCGAATCAACGAAAGCCTTGCCAATGCCGGCAAAAGGGTTACCGGCCAGTTCCTGCGCCATGTTCGTCTTGATCTCTTCGAGCTTGCTGCTCACGGTCAGGTAGCTATACAGCAGAAGCCCCATGCACAGGGTGCCAGGGAGGAAAAGCCATAGCCTGCGTTTGGTGAAGGTCAGTAGCAGAGCCAGACCTGCGAAGGCCAACACGATCATGCCGTCGCCCTTGCCGCCATGGACATAACTGACGGTTCCGAATATGGGAGCACTGATGAACGGGCAGAACACGCCAACACCCATGAGGCATGCAGACGCGATCCCCAAGCCGGTGACCACGCCGTCCTGTTCATCATCCGTTGCTCTTGCAGGTTCGGGCCGGGAGGCGTTGATGGCTGCTGCGCGCCAGCGGCGCTGCCGCTCAGCTTCGCGCTCTTCAGCAAGGCGTTCCCTTTCCTCGGCCTTTTGTAGTGCGCGGCGCGTCTTCTCAGTTTCTTTCTGACGCTTTGCCATGGCCTTTTCCGCCTTGGCCGCAGCCTTGACCAGCGCCACACACCCGGGACAGACCACCTTGCCGGCAACCCGCCGCGCGGCTTGGCTGCTGACGCCACGGCCGCATTGCTGACACTCAACAAGCTCTGGCATGATACCCCCAACTGTGCGGCCAGGCCGGCGGTGCTCAGGGCAACCGCCGGCCCGGGGCCGCTGCGTCAACGGCCAGGCTCTAGCAACGGTGTGGGGTGTCGTGGTGGCTGCCTGGCGCTGCCGCGTCCAGCATATCCACATGCGGTAAGTAGTGCAAGCCCCGGCCGCCAGACCCCAGACTCCGGGTTAGGCTGAGGGCCCCCGAAGCGGGAGGACGGGCACCCGGCAGTCGCATTCGGGACACATTCAGTCACCTGGTGTGGCTGGAGCTTCCTTCCGTGTCGCGACAGTCTCCGGCTTGCCTGCTGTGTGCGATGCCACGGCGAAGACAAGTGCGAGAGCGCCGACAACCAGGAACAAGAAAGCCGGAAGATAGTGTACCCCAGTGCTCCAGTGCTTGCGAGTGAGTCCAGTAGTCCGCTCAACGTACGTGCATTCGCGGATTGTTGTGCGGACATGCAAGATGCTACCCAGAAGAAGAACGGACATGCACGCACTGAAGAACGCCACCCCGCCGCAGAGCAGCGCCATTCTTGCGAATATCGCGAGACTATTGGGGGCATTGCTCACAAAGATCAACCCACCGCCGACCAAGGCCGCAATCACACTAGCCGCCAGTCCCACGAGCTTGTAGTGTATGCTTTCCGCGTGCTTGCATCTATCCACTGCTATCTCATATCGCTTCCACCACGGGTCGGAAAGAGGCAAGAGCTGTGATTCTTGCGAAGGTGGAGAATAGTCATAAGGCATTGTGCAAGCACCCCCTCGCCCGGCTAGGCATTCTTCACTATTCTTCTCATGTGGGGCTCTCCAGCAAGCATTGCCCCAGAACCATGCGGCCAGGCCGGCGGTGCTCAGGGCAACCGCCGGCCCGGGGCCGCTGCGTCAACGGCCAGGCTCTGGCAAAGGTGTGGGGTGTCGTGGTGGCGGCCTGGCGCTTCCGCGCCTAGCGTATCCACATGCGGTAAGCAGCGCAAGCGCCAGCCGCCAGGCCCCGGGCCTCAGGCTGGGAGGCCTTCAGGTGGGGGTCCGGGCATCTGGAACCCGCAGCCCCTGCACTGTGCCCGGTCGAAGGCCACCTGGCGGCCGCAGTCGGGGCACATCCAGTCACCGGGAATCTGATAGCTGCGGCCGCACCAGCAGCAGGTGCGGCGCTGGTATGCGAAGGGCGCCTGGGCGCCCTCTGTCGTATCGGCGCGCCTGAACGTGCCCGCGCGGGTGTGCCCGCTGCCGCAGTGGAAGCAGCGGCTTGTCACGGGGAACACGAACTGCAGCGGCATGTGCTGGGGGAACTTCGGGGCTTCTTCAGTGTTGGGGGTGCCCGGTTCGCAGTCGCCCGGGCGGCTTCTCTGCTGCCGGCGGCGCAGTAGCTTGGTGGCTCTCGCCGCAGGATTCGGGAGGTCGCGCGAGCATCGTCGACGCGGGGACACGGCCGGTCAGTCTCCCGGGTGGGCGCCCGACTCCATGAGGCCACGCAGGCGTGTAAGGGCGGCGGCTTCCAGCTGGGAAACTCGCTGCGCGCTCAACCCCAGCCGGTCGGCAATGGTCGCCTGGTCTAGCGGCGGGGCCCCGTTCAGCCCGTAGCGCGATTGAATCAGCGCAGCCAGGCGCCTGGGCAACCGGCTGAGGGCGGCGCGCAGGGATACCAGGTCGACTGTACTGGAGGGCCGCCCGGGAGAAGGGCGGCCCTCCAGGCAGTCATGCGCCTTTGCGCTGGCGCTCTCGCATCGCAGCTGGCGCTGCCGGGCGTTCCACACGCGGGCGCGGATGCGAAAAACAGCGTGCATGGAGAAGCTACGCCCCGCGGCCTCTTGCCAGGTCCGCAGGGCCTGCAGGAGCCCCAGACGGCCTTCCTAGTAGAGTTCATCCTTGTCAACGGGCTGGACGCCCCTATAGCGCCGGACAACCATGCCGACCAGCCCCATGTGCCGCCGCAGCAGCGCGTCTTCTGACGCGTCGGGCGTCACGTGTCCTGCGCGCGCGGATCGGCCAGACAGGTAACTATCGTTCCGGCCGGCGTGTAGTTGAGTCTGAGCCAACCCGCTTTGGACAGCCGAACCAGGCTTGCGGCAAGGGTCTTCGGGCAGCAGCCCAGGCGCTTGGCATAGCGCACCTGCGACACCAGAACCTGGGCTGGCGTTAGGTGAATACTGTGGCCGCCCAGGTGCATTGTGCGGGGAGTCCAACGGGCATCGAGCCAGATGTTCAGCAGCACAGCCAAGTCGGCCCGCTTCAGCTGGGGGTCGCAGGAAGCTTCGAAGAGGGTCAGGCGGTCCAGGGCAAAGGCGCTGTCGGTGTTCATGGGGCGATTGGTCCGAACTTCTCTCTGAGCCGCGCAACCGCAGACTCGCGAGCACGTTCAAGCTGATGGGTAACCGGTCCGCCGCAATCTGCGCACAGCCCCTTTCTGACAGCCTTCAGCGCCACTCCGAAGAGGCTGCATGACTCGCGCAGCGTGGCCTCCAGTTCCGGCCGACTGACCAGCTGTCCCTGGCGTTCCTGCAGTTCAAGCTGGAGCTTCTGACGGTGGGATGCGCACAGCCTTTCCAGTTCGGTGGTTTCGCTCGGCACCCGGGTCGCTTCAATTTGTGCGGCGTGCCGGGCTTCCACCCAAGGGCCAATCTTCTCCAGGTCATAGGGGCCGTGTCCACCAGGCCAGCCGGCTTGCGCAACCCAACGCTTGACGGTGCGCGCCGCCACACCGTAGACCGCGGCGACCTGGCGCTGACTAGACACCACCAGCGGCGCTCCGCTCTTCAGCGGGTTGGCTGTGGGCTCAGGAGTGTGCACAGCTGCGCGTGTAGTAGCGCGTGCAGGACGTTTCTTCATCACTGGGGCTTGGCTTTACGCTTCCGGCCAGCGCGTTTCTGTGCGGCTTTCCTCTTGCCCATGAGCTAGCTCGCAGGGCCCGCCCCGGGGGGACAGGGGACAGGCAAAAAGGGGGGGCGTAGTTGTGCGCATTCTGTGCCCTGCTCCCCGCAAGGCGCGGTGGTGCCCCCCACCCCCCAGAAGGACCCTTGATTTTTCGTGACTTACAGAATCGCAAGCCACGCAAACAGCACCCGGGGAACAGGGGGCCCGTGACGACTGCACGCGCGTGCAGTCGATATTCCCGGGGTATCTCAAGGCACTTGGGTTCCCCATCTTCAGCGGCCCTTGCATCGCTGAATGCGGTAGCCAGCTGCCTGCAGGGCGGCCTTGACGACGGTGGGGCGCTCCCGCGCGATACGTGCCCGCAGTGCGGCGACCTTCGCGCGGTCGGGGTCTTGCTGTCGATCCGGATTCCTGAACCGTGCACGTTCTCTCATGCCGCCCTCCGGAACCTCTTGCTGACGGATAGCAGGGCAGCTAGAATGGAACGCAGGGCCATCGTGGAGGAACAGGCTATGGCACAAGTAGCAGAGATTGAAGCCATACTGCGCAGCTTAGGTTGCCAAGTTGGCGACCGTGTACCTGCTGGCAACAACAGATACACTCTTCCGCCAGGTTCGTTCTTGGTACTGACCCCGGGAACTACCGGCCAAGTCGGGGTTGAGCTGTACGACATACGTCGCCAGAAGGACAGGATTGACTGCATAGCACTGCCAATGAAGACCGTATTGCGCGCCCTTGAAGGAGAAGACTCCGCCCTCGTTCCCACACTCAACCGCGCGGAATGGGCCTTTGACCTCCTGAAGAATGCCACGGGTGGGCGACCTGGGTAAGCGTGCACTGCTCTTCCCTAAGCCACAGACACCACTAGCCGGGGTTCCGCGGAATTCGTACTGCGCACTGGGAGACGGACTTGCAGGTGTTCTACTAGACTGCGAACCCCGTTAGGGTCGCCACAAATCAGAGGGCCCGGGAGCAATCCCGGGCCCTCTGATTTTGTGGCGGGATGAGGAGAAAGGAGAAAGTAGTGAGGAGAGCAGTCGCGGCTGCTTGCCGCGATTGTAAGCCTCTCATCAAAGATCATTGACCTTTTCTCCTCGTGTCTCCTCTCTTCTCTTCTTTCTCCTCTCCGACCAGAACCCTGCATCCCTCCCGGCGAAGGATATACTCCTGTGGCGAGAGGTGCGGGCACATGGCCGAGACTCCGCCCGACAGGGACCGCAATCCCCCTTCTCAAGGACAGGGGCTTCGCCGTTCGCGAGGCGGCCGCCAGCAGCCTGGACCTCGCGGCCGGACAGTTTGAGGAAATCGTCCAGCTTGCCGATCCAGTCGCGCATGGTCATGGCCTTGCGCTGGATGGCCTGCAACTCGGCAAAGTCCAGATACAGGGTGACAATGCGGTTGAGCAGATCAAGTTCTTCGGCGGTCAGGTAGTTCTTGGCAACCCCCGTCTCGTTCTTGCTGATGCGCGAGCCCACCCAGTTGGTCATGCCCAGGTTGGGCTGCGAGGCATCGACCCGGCGGTGAATCACCTCGGCGGCAGTCTGCCCGTGCGCGGCCCAGTGCATCTTGTTCTGGATGATCTTGAAGAACTCGCGGGAGACGTCTGATTGCGGGTCGTAATCGACGCTGGTGGCGTAGATGTCCAGAACCTTGCGCCAGAAGACCTTTTCCGAGGATCGAATATCCCGGATGCGGGCCAGCAGCTCATCAAAGTAGCTGCCGCCGCCGGCCTTCTTCAGGCGCTCATCGTCCATGGTAAAGCCCTTGACGATGTACTCCCGGAGCCGCTGGGTGGCCCAGATACGGAACTGGGTGCCGCGCAAGGACTTAACGCGATAACCAACCGAAATAACGACGTCAAGATTGTAGAAATACGGGGCCTTCTGCTGAAATTCGGAAATTCCGAATTTCTTCATGACCTGTCCCCGAACCAGTTCCCCCTCGGAAAAAATGTTCTTGATGTGTTCGTTGATCGTCGATTTGGCCTTGTCAAAAAGCGCAGTCGCCCCACATCACCTGGTGGACCCGCGCGTGCTTGTCGAGTGCATGCTCCTTGAGCTTCTCCTGGAAGGCCTGCCGGAAGGTCTTCAGCAACTGGTTCTTGACCTCCTGGTTGGAGAGCTTGCTGTAGCCCTTGGCGTTCATCTGCTCGATGACGATCTTCCGGAACTCGGAGCGCAGGGATGTCACTCGCGGGATGAACGTCTTCTGCAACTCCTTGACGTCGGCCTCCTCGCCTTCCGGCGGAGCGAAACGGATAACAACTCCGCAGGTGAGCGACTTGCGCTGGGCCCCCGAAGCCACCAGCGGAAACGAGAGCGGGATGTCCTTGACCTCCAGGGTGGGAATGTCAAGCCACTTGCTGTCGTGCACCCGGCGCCGCGTTCCGGAAATCATCGCCGGCGTCTCTCCGCCCTTCGTTGTCATGGTGGCGAGAGCCGAACCAAGCACTACCGCAACGAATCCGAGGACCAGCACGAGGACACCGAGCGCGATGGCCGCCCACATCCAGAAGCGAGATTGACCGGCCCCAGTGACGGACCCGGG
>Ga0272442_10004909_pt1 | contig 18078 bp, 14 predicted proteins | sample SSMForm2O_FD_200262 | JGI IMG/M metagenome (GOLD analysis project Ga0272442, IMG submission 200262) | Marine sediment archaeal communities from Little Sippewissett salt marsh, Falmouth, MA, United States - SSM-Form-2O | ecosystem: Environmental > Aquatic > Marine > Wetlands > Sediment ... | reverse complement strand
TTCCGACAAGGCTGCATGAGTTGGGCATAGGCGGGAGCGATCCATTCGGAGAAAGAAGACGGACCTATCAAGGAGCTTGTCTGCGTGCCCAGGTCGTCGGCGAAACCCACGACGTCAACACCCATATCGATCCACCGCTTAACGAGGTGTTGATTGTGTCGCAGGAGCAGTTCGATCAGTCTGTTTAGGCGAGGATCTTTGACGGCAAGATCGGTCATAAAGCCTTCGAAGCCCCTCAAGTAGTAGAGACGCATGAAGAAGAATCCATGAGGAAGGCCGCCCGAGGTGAGCTCGTCCCTCGCCTTGGCCTCTCGTATCCCCTTCTCGATCTCATCCCAATCTACCGGGCCGCGGTCCGACAGCTTGGCGGGATCAGGTGGCGCGTAGGTTTCCAGTTTGTCCCAATCCTCAAGCGGATTCTCCACGACCACACCTTCGATGCCATCGATGGATGACTCCCAGACGCATCCCCAGTTGTCCTTGAAGCGTTCGTTTGCCCTGTGGGCCGGACCAAAATCCATCTCGTCAAAACATCTCTTGCCTGGTTCGAAGCCGGGGAAGAGAAGGGGATGACGGACGAGGACCTTTTCCAGTTCGGAACGTAGTTGATTCCAGCTCGCGCCTGAGATGTGAACGCTACAGGGCATCCATTCGGGCCCGGAGAAGGTGGCGTTCTTGAGTGCGTTTTCCCTGTCGTTCATGGAGTTTTCTTGAAAGATCTCGTCTCCTATGGGATGATCTCGGCCGCTTTGTTGATGGGCACAAAGAAATGCAAACCCTCGCTCCTTGCGTCTCGATACGACGCCGAACAGACTCCGATCACCAGTCCTTGTGAATCGATGAGCGGTCCGCCGCTATTTCCCGGATTGACCGCGGCATCGGTCTGAAGCAGGGTGAACATGCTCTTTCTTCCCCGATGATCTCTCATTTCTTTCTTGAGGATATTATTGATTCTCCCCGTCGTAACGGTGTAATCCAGGCCATAGGGATGTCCGATCACTAGCACGGAGTCCAACATTTTCACCTGATCCGAATTCCCCAAAGCCAGGGGCAGCATTTGTTCCCGGAAGGGGACCTTGATCAAAGCGACGTCATAGTCCCTGTGGATTTTGATGACACGCGCATAGTCGAAGGAGGGTCTGTAGGTGAGGGATCTTATTTTCTCAGGCGTGGCGGGGCGAACGGTCTGAATGGTGTCGTAATAGTCGCCTGTTTCCGGGTCTCGAACGCAATGGGCTGCTGTGAGGGCATATCCCTTGTCGGAGATAACAAAAGCGGTGCCCACACCTTCTGTGTCGCCTTTGGTGAATTTGAGGAAAAGGACCCCCGGTATGCACCTTTTCGCGATCATTTGGGGATCCTGAGGGACGAGGGTGTCTTCTTGGGATTCCTCCGGCATCCTCTCCAATAGTCTTGCCTTGGCCAGCTTCGCTTCCCTGCTTGCCGGCCATTTCTGTAGGAAATCCCTGTATGCTTCTTCTGTGTCGGCGCCCAGGGCTTCCCTGAAAGCCTTTTGGGCTTCTTCGGCAACGGCGAGTTTTGATTCCGCCATTTTTCGCAGCTCCTGGGGCGGATCTCCCTCCAAGTAGGTGCGATAGGCCTCTGGTGCGTTGAGGTCCAAAACTTGCTGCCATTCAGCCAAGTGACGATCCACTTCCCTCGACAACTCACCCAAAACGCCTGAAGCGGTGCTCCCTGCCATAGGCAAGCTGGTAAGAACCCTTGCATCGGAGATGCGGCCTTGAGAGATCAAGGAGGAGATTTCGTCCTCAAGCTGACTTTGAAAGGTCTCTTTGAATTCCGTCAACTCTTCTTTCGAGACCCCCCCCGTCTGTTCGAGACTTCGTATGGATCGCCACGCTTTCATGAAGTCTTTTTGATCCATAGCCGCCAAGGCTATGTCTTTCACGTTATCCACCTTTTTCTGGGATTCTTTGGCGTGGGCCATCTCTTTTCTTTCTTTCTCCTCGAGTTCTCTCATGCCGGCCAGGTGGGTGTACAGAGAGCATGTGAGTGGCCAATCTTGAAGAGCGTAGGCCAGGTGGGCTGCCTTACTGAAGGTGTGGACAGCGGCGCCTTCCCATGAGCCGTAGCTCTTCAGGCAAGCCGCTGCCTGTGCTTTGAGCCCCCAGCGCGTCAGTTGGACAGCCAAGGGTAAATTGAGCTGGGGATGGTTTTTCGCTTCTTCCATGACGTTATTTGTATGCAATCGCCAGCGGTTTTTGGCGCCAAGACGATAAGCGACGTCTGCCTGCAAGAGTTTTCCTTCCGCCCACTGGTCTACCAACGGTGGGAGATCCGTTAGCAAGCCGTCCTTTCCTTCGAGCTTTTTCATGAGAGAGGAGAGCGTTTCCTCGGAACGTTTCCAGTTCCCGGACTCCGCCAGCGTCTTCGCTTCAAGTAGAACTTCGTGGTCCTTCCACATACCACGAGGTTCCGGGGCGCGGGCTTCCTGCTGCGCCTTTGCGAGAGAATGAGTGTGTGGACACTCCGAACCGGTTCTGTTCACGAGGGCCAGACCTCTTCTCAGGAACTCCTCGTTTAGACAAATCTCTCTACCCAACTCGTCCTCTACGTAGACGATGGCATCGAGGACGGGATCATTCCCATCGTCCTCGAACTCGATTCGGGGCCTTTTTCCCTCGACGAGAGAGCGATTGAGTTGGGCGGCTTCAGACGCAAAAAGAACCCCTTCTTGAGGGAATCGGAGTCCCCAATATCGGATTCGTCTATCTCCCTTCCATTTGACGGTAAAACCGTTAGTCCCTGTGACCTGCATCGGTTTGACGCGCTTTGATTGGAGATCTCCATGGACCGAGACCGTAGTCATTGCCCAGAGAAACAACCCCAAGAATGAAAATCTAACCATGCTTTTCCCCCTTGCCTTTCGAATCTTCCATTGGCCTTTGGGCGGGAGGCGACATCTGTTTTGAAGCGTCACCTGATCATTTTTCTTCGTTCACAAAGTCTCCTTTACGAAAAGAATCGCTTTTGAGTAGGCGATTCTTCAGATTTCGATACGCTTCGCTCATCCTATGCGGCAGGAGACTCTCGCGGATATCAAAGCCGAAAGCGGACTTGCTTGTGACAATGATGGGCGGAGATTGAATTCGCTTGAAGACATTGGTGTCGATGAGTCTACAAAACCATTCCAGATCTTGAACGAAGACGATGGGATCTTCTAGTCCCCACCGTGTGAGAAGCCGCGGATCCATTTCGAGTTCCTCCGCTAGGCGGCCCTCCACATACCAGCGAAGGATATCCTCTGGAGTTTTCTTTCTGTAGTCAGTGAAAGCGTCCAAGAGGGCATCGTGATAACCGAACTTCATCGGATCCACCTGCGTTTCCCTCAGTTCCGCGCTGGGCGGGATTCCCTCTTCGGGAAAGCGGCACAAGTCGTCGGGAAGAAGTTCCCAGGGGATGACTTCCCTTCCCCAGACGTTTTCATTTAAGTGACGAGCGAGCGCGAATACCTCGACCTTGGTTAAATCGCCCAGCACAGAAAAGGCGCCGCCAGTGTCTCCGTAGAGTGTGGTATATCCCAGGGCAATTTCTAGCTTGTTGCCCGTATTGACAAAGATGCCTCCCAGTTTGGCGGCAAGATTGGACAAGATAGCCGTTCCTCTGATCTTCGCTTGGATGTTCTCCAGGTTGAGCGCACTGAGAGAATGTCCCGTTCCTTCAAGATCGACCGCTTCCAATCGTTCTGCGTTGGCCTCCACCAGGGGCTGGATGGGGATGACAGCGTAATGGATACCCAATGCTTTTGCCGCATGCCGGGCTGCTTTCTTGGTGGCGTCGCGATTGAAACGTGTGGGCATATTCACGCCATAGACCTTTTCAGGTCCCACCGCTTCAACGAGAAGGGCCGCTGCCACGGAACTATCCACTCCCCCGCTTAGTCCTAATAGAAAACGCGGGTGTTCTTCCGCGCCCATCGTTTCGCGAAAGTGACGAATCGCCTCCAGAAGGGCTTGATGTTTCTGAGCGATCTTGGACTGTTCCTTCCTGGCCAGAGAAGTCCCGTCCCACTCCCTCTCTTGCACCGCGATCAGTTCTTGCTGATAGGCTTTTTCGCTCAAACGGAAGGGACGTCCTTCCTTGTTGTAGGCCGTGGATCCCCCGTCGTATGTCAGGATATTCTTTCCGTTGTTCTGGACCCCAACGCAGTTAACGTAGAAGAAGGGGGCGGAGTGTTCCCCGCAGTCTTCCCTGATGAACAGCACACGTCGATCTCTGGCTCTATTTTTGCCATAGGTCCACGGAGAGGCGGAGATGTTCACCACGCATTCCGCCTCGTTTTGAATCAGGATTTTGGTAGGATTCAAAGCCGCCAGGGCTCGTCGGTAGTCGTTGCACCAGAGATCTTCACATAGTTCAAAGCCGATAAGCCGTTCCTCCTCTCCAACCCGAATTCGAAACGGTTGAAGCAGATCTTCCAGAGAGAGATCAAAGTCCGCGGCAATATCCTTTGCGGAGAGGAAATAACGCTCGTCGTCGAACACCCTGTAGTTGGGCAGAAGAACCTTGGGCTGTACCCCTGGGGGTAGGATATGGTTCTCTTTTGTCCTGGGCGCGTATTGGCCGTCCTGAATCACGTATACGGCATTGTATTTGCGGGTACGACCGTCCTCGTTGGGATGAAAACTATCACTGCCTGTTCTTTCGTTGACCTCCTTGTCTAAGTGGACATTGCCGAACGCCAAGGCCAACCCGTTGCTCGCTTCCAGTAAAGTTTCGTGATAGGCCATGAGGTCTAAACAAAAATCATCAGTGAGCCATTTGTCCGAGAGGAGATATCCTCCCACACACATTTCGGGGAAGGCGATGAGATGGACTCCCATCTCTCGAGCATGGTCCATCATGTGCAGCATGGTGTCCACGTTCTTTCGAGGGCGATTGGGGATCACTTCCATTTGGCCCAGAGCGATTTTCAATTCCGTCTTCATCTTTTTGGCCGTATTTCTTTCCTTTCAGTTCGCCGGTTGCAAGTGGAGCACGTCTCCCTCCGTCGTGGAATGGAAAGAGAGCGGTATCTGGCGTCCTTCCAGCCAAAGGTTTGACATGTCATCGTAATGAGCTGATCCTACGTGTCCGGATATCCCTGTACTGCAGATATATGTGGACTTGTCCCAGTCCCCTGGAGTCAAGATGAGCCTGGCGCTGGCGCCTACACGTTGTACGAAAGGCTCCCGATGTAAGTAGTCGGCGCGGTTGACGGTGTCTCCTGTCCCTGGGGAGGGAACGGGGCCGATATCGAACAGACGCCCCACGAGGGGGATTTCAGTGAAGGCGTGTTGATGGCGTGTTTTGTGTAGCGCCCCCCATTGCCATTTCTTTTCGTTGCCGTGGAGTTCGATCGAGATCCATTTGTGCGCCTCCCTTAACGACCACGCTGCAAGGTCGTCCCTCGTCTCTTCGTCCAAGACGGCGTTGGGGATTTCGCAAAGAAGAGAGACGATAGGTTCTCCCGGGGAAGAGAGAAGTTCCAGATATAAAGCACTCTCACGATCTCCGTAAGACCTGCCTAAGACGGCGATTCGGAAGATTCGAAAGAAGGCATGGTAGGCCAGGCATCCCCAGCTTTCCACGTCACAGGAGCCGTTCCAAGCAAGAATGCCTTGAAGCAGCCGGGAGGATTCTGGCGGTAGATTTCGGTGCCTTTGAGAGAAGGGCTCAAAGAAAGACTCGATGACCTTTTGAGAATGGGCAGACGAGACATCCAGCTGTAAGCGTTGACAGGAAAAGACATTCCACTGGTCTTGAGAAGCCAGCTTTTCTCGGATTGTATTGGCGCGGTGCGGCGGAGAGTAGAAGCCGGGCAGGGATGTCTTTGAATGGGCAGGCTTCACCTTCTGATTCGCCAGTTCGATCTGTCCGGAGTTGGGGTTCAGCAGGAAAGGCAGTTCCTCGAAAGGAATGAAGCCCTGCCATTGATCGGTGGGTTTCGTGGCGTCCAAGATGCCCCTCCGCGCTTGAGGAAGCCTTCGCGGATGTAACCCCGTGCTTTGAAAGGCCACGTTTCCTTCCACATCGGCGTAGGCTACGTTCAACGTGGGCGCTGAAAGAAGCCCGAGAGCTTCTCTGAAGGAGGGAAAATCCTTGGCAGAGAGCAGGCCCAGAAGTCCATCCAGATCCCTTCGGGCCTCGAAGCCGGTCCACTGGAGCGAAAAAGTCCCGGGCAATCCCATCGTGACCACGTCGGAGAGAATGGGGCCTCTTTTCGTTTTGCGCGCGTTCCAGGCCCTTGTTCTGTCCTTTTTGATCTCAATGAGACTGGGAGTGCGAACGATCTTCACCCAATCGTCTCCTTCGCGGACGAGTAGAGAATCGCGTTCGTGACAGGTTTCCAGAAAAAGATCGGAACAGTGTCCCATGGCGTCCGTGACCCCCCAGGCGATTCGTTCGTTGTGTCCGGCCAGGATGCCAGGGATGCCTGGCAGAGCCAAACCCGTGGCATGAAATGCCCGGCAAGAAAGATGACAAGGATACAAAGGGGAAGGACACTGTGTGAGCAAGTGAGGGTCGTTACACAAGATGGGAGAGTTCAGAGAAGTCCTGTGGGGTGATAGAACCCATGCATTGCTTCCAGTTCCACAGGTCTCAAGGGTCCCTCCCGCAGCGGGCGTCGGCCAGAACGCCTCGGCCCTAGCAGGATTCATTGGTGTGCCGTGGGCCAGACGTTCTACCGCCAGGAGAGCTTTCCAAGCGTGGTTCATGAAGAAGGCGAACCCTTTCATGAGCAGGAGAATATCTGTGGGTGTCCACTCGGAGGGACGATATCGAACTCCAGGAAGACGGAGTTCTAGTGGAAGGCCCTTTCCCTCCCTTAGGAAACGGTTCACGCCCAGAGTGAAGGCATTGAGACAGTTTGTCGTTTCAGGGGAGTACAGCCTCAACGAGCGATGAGCGGCACCGTCTAGGTCCAGACAACGCATGAATAGATCCATGCCTACCAGGTTCTTCTCTTTCAGCAAAAGGGGTAGATCTCCTCTATGAAGAGGCCTGCAGCCGAAAACCGCCGCCAGTTCGCCACGAAATACCCTGCGAAGTCCCTCCATCTGCCAGAAACGATCTTGAGCCACGGCAAAGCCCATTCCGAAAAAGAGGTCCTGCATCCCCTCCGCGAAGATATGCGGCATGCCCCATTCGTCCCTGTGAATTTGGACGGGTTCCTTTAGGCCTTCCACGTTTAGGGATCCTTTTGTTTGGGGTAAGCTGCCGGCTAGAAAAGGGCGCACTAGCTTGCGAAGAATCCGATCCAGCCTCATTTGGAATTGGACTCCTGTCCCGGTTCGTTATTGGAAAGCCTTTTCAAGAGATCGGTGTTTTGCTGGATCGTCCTGTCATAATGTCTGGAAAGGGTTCGGCCTGTCTCCAAAATATCAAGAAGCAGCAGCAATAGCGTGCCCAGGCAGCAAAGCAGGGCACTTGCGACAAACAACATGAAACGGGAAGGGGTGCGGATCAAAGAGAAATGAGTGAATCCAGAGTAAAGCAGAACCCCTGTCGCCATGAGCAGCAGCGAACAGAGCACGCGGCGCTTGTAGCGCCGCGGAGAACTGAACAGATCGCCCTTTCCGTGGCAGTAGGCTTTGTACTTGGAGTGCTCGCGCAACACGGAAATCACCCCGAAACTGAGCATGCCTATCAGGAAAACCATGCAGAGTAGGTGAGACAAAGGGCTTAACTCAGTCACAGCGATCACCTTCCACGAACCATGAGTTCCATCCTGCTTGGGAACTATCATATCACGGTGGGCCTGAGCAAAATGCGTTATCATTACGGTAAGGCACAATTCTGTTGGGAATCTGTTTTGGAGGCCCCCCTTGATGAGTTCATTGAGACCTGTTCGTTTTCCTGTTGATGTGACCGAATTTCCCTTGGTGAAACCTTTTTGCTTCGAGACAAAAAAGCGCGTTTTGGAGTCTCTTCTTCCTGGAGAACTGCTTCTGGCTCCTGTGACAGCCGGCATTTGCGGATCCGAGATTCATTACTTTCTCGGTCTGAAAGAGGAAGAGAAGCTTCGCGAAAGGTTGCCCATGTGCCTCTTGCATGAAGGTGTATGTAGAGTGCTTCATCCTGGAGACTCTCAACTTCCTGTCGGAAGCATGGTGGTGCCCATTCCGATGCTTCCTTGCGGCCAATGCTCCGCCTGTATCAAAGGAGCGGAAAACCTTTGTTCTCAATCCAAGTTCATGGCGGCGACAGCGGACGGCATGGCTCGAACGGCCTTTTCATATCCTTGGAAGCGTGTTGTACCTCTACCGCAAGGGGTGGGACCTCGATCAGGAGCTTTGACGGAACCCTTGAGTATCGCCTATAGAACCGTAACGACGGCCCGTTTGAAAGGGACGGAAACAGTGGCGGTCTTGGGGGATGGTCCCATCGGATATTTTGTGGCCCTGATGGCTTCCAGGGTGGGCAAAATCGCCAGGGAGAGGCTTTGGTTTTTGGGTGTTGTGGATGAGAAGCTCCAGATGGCCTCCTCTTTCGCCCATTCCGTGAACACGAAAGGGCTGTCCGCAAAGGATGTCGCTTCCCGAACAGGCCCAATAGAGGTGTCCTTCGAATGTGTGGGTGGACGAGTGGGAGAAATCACCTTGGGACAGGCCATCGAGATGTTGGATCCCTTGGGCTCCCTATACATGCTGGGGTTGAGCCCGGATAAGGTCCCCTTGAAGACCATCGATGTGGTGAATAAGGGACTCACTCTCCAGGGCTGCAGCAGAAGCCGTCCAGAAGACTACGCTCATGTTCTGGAGCTGCTCAAGGAAGAGCGTTTCAATGAGTGGGCGTCGCAGGTGGTCGATGACGTCTCGTATCCAATCCGAGGGGCGGACGATCTGGAAGCAGCTTTTCGTTTCGCTGATACCAGTCAAGACCCCGCGAAACATAAGGGACGCGTCATGGTGGAGATGGTATGCGCAGACCGTTGATCATTGAAGGCGCACGCGCGATCGATCCGGGGGTGGGTCTGGATGCAGAGGTCGCCTTGGTGATCGCTGACGGCAAAATTGAGGCCATCGATCCGGTTCCTGTCCCTAAAGAGAAGGACCGTTACGATGGGAGGGGACTCTGGCTTCTTCCAGGCCTAATCGACTTACACGTTCATTTCAGGGATCCGGGTTTCATCTATAAGGAGGATCTCTTGTCAGGGAGTCGGGCGGCTGCTGCTGGGGGATTCACAACTGTGGTTTGCATGCCCAATACCATGCCTCCGATCGATACGGTAGTTCGACTCAACGAATTGAGGGAGAGGATCGAGCGCGTCCAGTGCGCGAAGATCTTGCCTGCAGCCTGCTTGACGAAGGGCTCTGAGGGAAGAGAGCTGGTGGATTTTCAGGGATTGGCCCGAGCTGGGGCCGTTGCGTTCACGGATGATGGTCGATGTCCCCAGGATGAGGATGTGATGGAACGTTGCATGCGAGCAGTGGGTTCTTGGGGCTTAATTATGGAACACGCCGAGGATCTAGACCTGTCCCAAAAGGGGAGTATTCATGCCGGCCCGGTGGCGGAGACTTTGGGAACGAAAGGGATCCCTCGTGAGAGTGAGATTCGAATCGTGGGAAGAGACCTGAGTTTGGTCCGCAAAACGGGCGCCCGACTGCATATTCAGCACCTTTCCTGCAGGGAAAGCGTGGAGCTGATCCGCCAAGCTAAGGGGGAGGGTTTGCCCGTGACGTGCGAGGCGTGTCCCCATCACTTGGTATTGACAGTAAACGCTTGCCTCGGGGGAGACCCCGTGTTCAAGGTGAACCCGCCCCTTCGCGAGGAACGTGATCGGGAAGCGTTGTTGCAAGGGCTTTGTGATGGCACCATAGATGCAATAGCCACCGACCATGCGCCTCACAGCGCCGAGGAGAAGAGCGGAAGCCTGGAAGAGGCTTCGTTTGGAATGGTGGGGCTCGAGTCTGCGTTTCCCGTTCTACTGACCGAACTCGTGGAGAGCGGTATCGTTGGACCTTCTAGGCTTATCGAACTCCTCTTTCGTGGTCCTGCAGAGATTTTGGGACTGGAGGGGAGGGGACTCGTTCCAGGAAGTCCTGCCGATCTGACTCTGATCGATCCGCAAGCGTCAAGCGTACTGGATCCTGTCGCGTGGCAAAGCAAGGGGCGAAACTGTCCCTTTGCTGGTCGTCAAGTGCGAGGCAAGGTGATCGCCACCATCCGAGGAGGTGACGTGGTTTATGGCCTACCCTTGCGCTCCTCATAGGGCGTGTGACACAGGAGGCAACCGGGCCTGGATGATTTCCTCCTCAGCGCGTTTGAATATCTATATACGCGCTTCCGAGGGCGGGAATGGCCCGAGGAACCGAGCTCTCGCTCGGCAATCGGACCCTTCCCGAACCCGCCAAGCCAGCTCTCTTCACCCATTGGAAAGCTGCATAGACGCTTTCCGCAACAGGAACAAGTTAGAAGAGAGAACAAGCGTGGGAAACGGGGAAACAACGGAAAAAGCGAGCATCGTAAGGAGGGGAAACACGAGCCAAGTATCTCTCTTGCCAGGCGGGAAGGAAGGAAGGAACCTCGCTGGAGGGGACCAGCGCATAGGCGCTTCCGCCGAAGCCGGCGCCGAATCCTGACGCCCCTAGAGCTCCTGAAGCGCGAGCGATTTGCACCAGAATATCGATCTCTTCCGAGATGTTGTTTAGGTACCCTTTGGAGTTGGCGTGGGACTCATCGACAGCCCTGCCCACGGTGTCGTAGTCTCCGTTGCGGAGGGCCTCCGTTGCTTGCGGTATGAGAAGATTCGACTCCGCATGGAAGGCCTTATATCTTTGAAGAAGGTCCATATTCTGGTACTGGGAGGGCAGCGGTCCTGCGAGCCTTTCTTCTACGTCTTCCAAGTCCAGAAGGTCCGCCGCCCATTGGTATTGGGTCCCTGCCAGTTCGTTGTACGCTTGAGGGATGGCCTTGGCTCTTTCAGCGAGACGATTGAACGCCTCCTTGGCCTTTTGAGTCTTTTCGGCTCTGAAACCGCTAAAGGCCACCAGGATCGCCAAGTCTTGCGGGAGATCCACGTCTTCCTTCCAGCGTGTGGGACAGAACGTATGAATCGACAGCTTGCCAGGCTTGGCGTGGAAGATGGCGGTTTGATCTTGAGACCCTCCGAACGTTCCTACTCCGGCAGAGCCGTCCAACAGTTCTCCCTGCAAGGAGCAGCTTTGTCCATTTTCACAGCACGCCAAATACTGCGCCAGGGCCAACGGATCGCTTTCCAGTTCCAAGCCTTGAAAGCGGCGATCTCGATGGAGGGGGACGTGGGGGAGAAGGGCTAGAAATGTCATGATCATCAGGGCGGAGGAACTGCTCATGCCGGAAGCCGGCGGAAGATCGCTCCCGAAGGCCACGCACGCACCCGTCACGGCTTGTTCCCCGAAATTTCTCCTGACTCTACCAATGGTTCTATTGGGGTAGGTGTGCCACTGTGTGTCTCCCGGTTCGTCACCTTTCTCTTGGAAAGAGGAGAGGTCCAACACCCATGGAGACCATTCGGAAGCGTTTTCTTTTAGGGTCACACAGCGGGAGTTCGTTTTTGCGCTGATGGCTATGAAGCCTTGCGAGGCCGCCATGTTGAGGACAGGTCCGCCGGCATAATCCGTATGCTTTCCGATGAACTCCAATCTTCCCGGTACATGGCATACGGCCAAGGGTCCCTCCGGCTCGCCAAAGGCGGACAGGTATGTGCGTAGGACGCTCTTCGTCAAGGTTTTCTTTTGCTGAATCAGTCTGGGGTGATTCCCATAGATGGCTTCGTAATAAGGGTCTTTGGGGAGCCTTTCCTTTAGGGCGGAAAGTGAAAGGGTGTGGATATTCATATGCGAGGACCTTCCAATGTGGCATTTTCCAAAAGCGGCAGATGGAGGGCCACCATCGTTCCCACACCCTCCGTGGAAGAGAGAAATACTTGGCCTCCCAGCTGCTCTGTTGCTTCCGAGACCAGCGCCATCCCTACGCCGGTGCCGTGCTCCTTTCCGCGGGTAAAGAATAGCTCGAAGATGTGCGGCAAGTCTTCCTCAGAAATACCTGGACCGTTATCTGAGTACTCGATACGCAGCCATTCGCGTTCGTCCCGGTCGGATTGCACCGAGGTCTGAATGGAAAACGCCGGCCTTGTCTTGTCAGGGAGGAGAGCCATAGCATCGTACGCGTTCCGCTCCACGTTCCTTTGTATCAGCGTGATTAGGCGCTTATCCGTTCGGCAACTCTTATCCGATCCGCAGAAATCGTATATATGTCGAATTCCTTTCGGGGGGTCGGCAACGTTTTCAATCCAACGGTGCAGCGCTGCGATGGAGAGATCCTCCATCTGCGCGGCCATGTTGCCTGTTTCAATATAGGTCATGAAGACTTGGAAGGTTTCAATGGATCTGAGACATAGACGGACGATTCTCTCCTTGCTCTCTGCCTCAATCGTTTTCGGCTTTGGAAGCCTTTGAGTCCCCTCCAGAAGCACCTTGAGCCATGTCTGGATATAAAAGAGGCACTGAAGCCATTTCTCCTGTTGGCTGGAGGCGTTTTCGGGGATGAAGTCCTCTGTTTCCTGGCAAAGCCCGGCCACTTCGGTGTGGAGTTTGTCATGTTCTTCAACGATCATGTCCACGTATTCTTCCTGACCCCGCACCTGTTGTTGCGAGATGAGATGTCCTTCTGCAGCCAGAGCCATTTCCCAGAGTTCTAGATGCCCTCGAAGAGCCGTCAGGTAGTTGTTGATCTCATGGCGGCTGTAAAGGATGGCCATGATGGTTCTAAGAAATCTGAAACGAAACTCATCTTCAGCCATGGCTAGAAAGCGTCTTCTTTCCGTACAGTACGACCGATCTGAAACTACAGAGGTGTTCATTCAATGCTTTGACAAGATCGCGGAGATAAGAGGAAGCGTCTTTGGGGGGGGCAGGAAGTTTCTCATTGGCACCAAAGGGAAACCTCCCTTGAATCCGCACCTCCACGAATCCAATCTCTTCCATGAGTATGAGCAATCCTTCAGGATGCAACGGCCTGAGATGCGATGGATCCTTGAAAAAATCCTGTGAAAGAACCAACAGTGATCGAGGATCCGGCGTTTCGATCACGATTTGGCCCCCGGGGCGCAGTCGGCTCAGACTTAGCGTCAAAAGGGCCTCCAAAGCTTCAGCATCTAGATGTTCCACAAGATGGAAAGAAGCGATGCCTCCGAGACTGTTTTCGGGGAGTGAAAGAAGATGCTCGACGGCATCCGCTCGTTCTGCCCGCAATCCCCTGTCGAGACAAGTCTTCACTGCTTCTTCATTTGCATCTACACCGTAAGCGGGGATTTGGGCTTCTCGAAAGAGGGATAAGAATGTGCCCGGTCCACACCCTAGGTCTAGGACAGGATGCTTGTCTCGAAACACGGATACTAAATCGGTTGCCGATCGAGCCAGATAGTTCTCATCCCCTCTGAGTCTCCCCGTATATGCAAGACGATCCCAAGAGACAGGCGGCGACGGGCTCCTGAGGCTCTCAGGACTCTCTTCTTTCTGGGAGAGCTGAAGGCGGAGTCTATGAAGGCGTAGAATGTCTGCTTCAAGCGTTTCCAGGGCATACTGGTGTTGGCTCAGGATCTTGAGCGTACGTTCTTCTCTGAGAACAAATTCTTGTCCCAGCAGTTTCCAGAGAAAACGCATCAGCAACCTTTTGGATGAGATGATCCATCGTCCGAGCCAAGGACGATCGGATTGGAAATCCATGTTCGGATATCCTATAGGGGAAGGCACTTCCTCCCACTGTGCTCGGTGTCGGGCCCTGGCCTTTTCCCTCACCTCATTAAGGATGTTGGCGAGTTCCTCTCTGCTGTACAGTTTCTCTTCGCTTCTTCCGTGCAAGGTTTCCCTTTTCCTTTAGATGGAGTCGGTACGAGGTAGACAGGGCTCGAAAGCTTGCCTGGCCTCGTTTATCTCAAGCTCCAACCTGGCTGAGTCCCAGCTTAACTCCCTGGACATCCATTCTCCGCACCGTTTGAGGCACTCCTCTCCCGGAAAGCCGAGGCTGCCTAGTTCGGTTCTTCTCAGGATGACATCTTCTAGCTTGACGGCCATCTCGTCTCGAACGGCACGGACCAGCTCTGCGAACAATACGGGACGATCCTCAGTGATAGGCTTCGCCCAGTTGGGATTTTCGGCCACCAGGTCCAAGATTAGGCCGTATTCAGAGCCGTAATTATAGCCCAAGTGGGAAGCGGCGCGAGGACCGAAATTCCTAGCAATTTCGGCGAGTTCTTCGGAGACGAAGAGCTGGAAATCGTCGATTTTGCCTCCCCATAATCGCAACTGGCTGGTCCGGCAGGGCCCTCCCTTGCCCAGGCGAGTGCAAACGAGGTCCAAGGCTTGCTTGGCAAGGCTTCTGCAGGTAGTGTACTTCGCGCCCACGACCGTGATCAGATTGTGCACAGGTCTGCTGTCCAATGCATGATCCTGTATTTCTGCCACCTTAGCCAGTTGTAATCCCTTTTTGTCCACATCCTTTTCCGTGATGGGACGTAGACCCCCAAAAGCGAAAAGCACGTCCTCCCGCATCAGTCTGGCGGATGGAAACGCCTCGTTGACTTCTTCGATCAGCTCGAGGACGTCCTGTTCCGTGATCTTGAATTCGTCGGGATCTCCCTCGAAAAGCTCGTCCGTTGTTCCCACGAGCGAATGTCCTTTCCAAGGCGTGATGAAGAAAAGGCGAGATCCTCTGTTTAGGAGGACTGTTTCATCTTTATGTCGACTATACACGCCAAGGGCTCTCTTTCCCGTCAGCGAACGGGTCAAGATCTGAATCCCCTTGGATCTTCGCATCATTCGATTGGGAGAAGAACTAGCAAGGAAGCCGCAGGTGATTTCGGCCCAAGGCCCGGTGGTATTGAGAACCATGCGGCCCCTAATTTCGAATTTCGAGCCTTCCAGACGGTCCTTCACTTGGACGCCCTCTAGGACTTCACCGTTACGTAAGAAGCCGATGGCTTCGCAATAGTTGGCTAATTTTGCGCCCGTTTCAGCCGAAGACAAAGCGAAGGCAAGCGTCAATCGGTCGGAGTTGCACATCTGTCCATCGTGGTAAAGGATGGCTCCGGTGAGGCGTTCCGATTTCAGTCCAGGGATCATGCCCAGGACTTGACGGCGGGAGAAACTCTCATGGCTCGGTATGTGTTTGGAAGGATCGGAAAGGCTGTTGTGGTCGAGGCTCATCATTTCGAAGAGCTTCATCCCTACGGTGAGAATTTCTTTGCTCCGCATACCGTGCCCGTAGGTGGGAATGAAAAACGGGATCGTGTGCACCAAGTGGGGCGCCAGGTAGAGTAGATTTTTCCTCTCCAATACCGACTCTCTGAGGCTGCGCAGGTCCAGTTGCTGCAGAAAACGGAGCCCTCCGTGGATCAATTTCAAGGATCCTGCCGATGTGGCTGCGCCAAAGTCGCCTTTGTCGATGAGAGCCACGGACAGTCCTCTTAGAGAAGCATCCCACGCCGCTGCTAGACCGTTGATTCCCCCGCCGATGATGACCAGGTCAAAATGCCCTTCAGTTAGGGCGGACAAATCACGTCGCATGGATGGAGGGTATGAGAAATGCACCATCTTGTAAAGAGGCTATTCTGATGCCGAGGCCATTTCCTTATGAAGCGAATGAGACGTCTGGACAAGCTTGTGATAGATTCTGAGCGAATGCGTTCATTCGAACTGATCAATGAAACGAAACACACACGGGTCTGTTGTTCCGTGGAGGTGGCCGCGAGTCCCTGGAATAGGATGAAGGGGCTGCTGGGAAAAAGTGGGCTTCCCCAGGGACACGGCCTCATTCTCTCCCCGTGCAACAGCATCCATACCTTTTTCATGAAGTTTCCCATCGACGTGGTCTTTTTGGACAAGGACGGCACCGTCCTTCAAATACGCAGCAACGTGAAACCCCATCGATGGGCTTCAGGAGGAGTTTGGGCCAGGATGGTTCTCGAAATGGCAGCAGGCGAAATCGAGAAGACTTCCACGAGCATTGGGGACAGGCTTCGGATGCAGTCCCACAAGGAAGGGCAGGCGGGAAATGAAGCATGACACGGAGAATTTGGCGAAAAGGGCAGGACAGGCCAAAACGGCGGCTCTTGATTTGGCGTATTCCGCTGGCGAACTGCGCGACCGTGCCTTGGAAGCCATGTCACGGGCTCTGGAAGAACGGGTACAGGAGATCCTGGAGGCGAACCGGAAGGACGTGGAAAAGGCGGAAGCCGACGTGGCGAAGGGTGCATTGGCGCAACCGCTACTAAAGCGGTTGATGATGAGCGAAAGCAAGCTGAAAGATATGGTGGAAGGTATCCTTAGCGTTCGAGATCTACCCGATCCATTGGGCCGTACACTGGAGGCTAGAGAATTGGATCAAGGGCTTCGTCTCTTCAAGGTGACCGTACCCATCGGGGTGATCGGGGTGGTTTTCGAATCGAGGCCGGATGTGGTGCCACAGATCGCTTCCCTTTGCATGAAATCCGGGAACGCTGTCATCATGAAGGGGGGGAAGGAAGCCCTGGAGTCCAACAGGGTCTTGGGAAAGTGCTTGCGGGATGCTGCTGTCGAAGTTGGAGCTCCTGCCGGTTGGCTCCAGGTCATCGAGACCAGGGAGGAGGTGGCGGAGATTCTCGCCCTACACCAGTACATCGATTTGATGATTCCTAGAGGATCTAACCGTTTCGTCCAGTACGTCATGGAACACACGAAGATTCCCGTGCTTGGGCATAGTGACGGCATATGTCACATGTATGTCCACGCCTCCGCAGATCCCGACATGGCGTGCCAATTGGTCTTGGATGCCAAGATGCAGTATCCCGCGGTGTGTAATGCGATCGAGACCCTTCTTGTGGACGAACAACTCGCAGGGACATGGCTGCCCAGCGCTGTGGCGAAGTTGAGGGAAGCCGGTGTGGTTTTGAAGGGCGATGAGCGGGTTGTCTCTGCGTGCGGAGAGGAACAGGTTTCACTAGCCAGTGAAGCGGATTGGAGCACCGAGTACTTGGATCATGTGCTTTCCGTTCGAGTTGTATCTAGTCCTGCGGAGGCGATCGATCATATCAATCGCTATGGCAGTCACCATACGGACGCGATCGTGGCGCAGGATGATCAGGTAGCCAAACGCTTCTTGAGGGAAGTGGATTCCAGTTCCTGTATGTGCAATGCCTCCACTCGTTTTGCCGACGGTTTCCGATATGGTCTGGGGGCTGAAATCGGTATCAGCACCAACAAAATCCATAGCAGGGGACCCGTCGGCCTGGAGGGGTTGATCATCTATAAATACATTTTGGAGGGCCAAGGGCACCTCGTGTCTACCTATGCTGGAGACGGAGCCAAACCATTCACGCACAGGGCTCTTCGGGAGGAGTGGTCGGAGACTTCGTGATTCTCAGAGAAATTCGACAAGGAATTCTCCTTCCGTTGGCTGCGGAAACGATTGGGCAGGCTTGGCGGTCCTTGAAAGAAGAGATCCGATGGGCTATTAATGGGAATAGACTTGAGCGTAGACCTAATGAAAGGAGGTCGACCATGAAGCGCGTTCTTTTTTGGGTGCCTCTGTTGACTGTTCTGTTGACATTTTCCCTGTCAACGAATGCCGACGCTGCCTTTTCTTTTCATGTGCACGACGGACATTTCGGCGCCTGGCTGACGGTTCCCTTTTGGCCGATCTATGCGCCGGTGGTGAGGGTTTGTGCGGCTCCGTTGAGCTATCCTTTTCGCGCGGTGAACCGTTGGGTCTACCATTGGACTCGACCGTGGAAGGTTCCCTTTAGGGGAAGGCCAGGGCCTAGAGTCGTTTGGCCTCGCGCTGTACATCGTCGCGGCGCGCGGCCGCGACGGAGCCCTGTCCACGGACATTACCGACCCGTTCGGTTGCGCCCGCATTCCCCTCGCCGGCCTGGTCCACCCAGTAGAAGGTGGTGAGGGGACGCTCCTCTTTTTCCCAAGTTCCGAGGCTGGAAGATTACGGAATTGAAAGAGTGCAGGATTTCAAGATCCGGAATCGTCAAAATCCGAATCTCCGAATCTCCACATTTTCGAATCTTGGAGTTTTCGAATTTCGCAATTTCGGGTCTTAGAGGAA
>Ga0272442_10004908_pt1 | contig 18078 bp, 7 predicted proteins | sample SSMForm2O_FD_200262 | JGI IMG/M metagenome (GOLD analysis project Ga0272442, IMG submission 200262) | Marine sediment archaeal communities from Little Sippewissett salt marsh, Falmouth, MA, United States - SSM-Form-2O | ecosystem: Environmental > Aquatic > Marine > Wetlands > Sediment ... | reverse complement strand
TCCAAGGAAAGGTAGCGCAATAACCCACAAGTGGTTGATGATATCTTGATATTAGTTCGTTGAACGCCTCGTGGTCCCCATTCCTCGCTTTCTCGATGAGAACGAGCTGTTCTTCCCGAGTCATGGCCTCCGTGGTCGTTTCGCTCAGCTTGCGCCTTCTTTGACGGCCTTGATTGCTCAGACAATACGGCCCAAGCGTCTGTAGGTACTCGGCCAGGGCGCGCCCTAGGTCTGCACCGAAGAGGCGCGCGGATTCCTGGTTAATCTCCACGCCGCCCGCATTGGCGTAGGGAAGCTCTATTGTCATCTCAAGCGCTATCTCCGGCAGTTCGGAAACCCAGTGTTTGAACCCCTTGCCGTCCGCGTAGTTGGACCCAACATTCCACGCCTCCCCGAAAGGCAGATAGTCGCCGGCAGAGAACGGCAGGATTCCTTCGACGACCGACTCGAGTATCGCGGAGAAACGCTTTTGTTCTTCCGCTATGCGCTCGTTCGAAGAACCCACGATGTATGTTGCCTCGTTGTGGGAACCGGAGATGTGGGGACAGTGCAGATCCAGGCCGACGTGCAAACGCCCGTCTCCCCATTCCGGTAGCCACTCGCGAATTGCTTTCGTGGACGCGTAGATACTCTCTCCCATGTAGTCCCTCCCGTGATCGCGTGGCCGGCGTCCTTTCCCCTGGTCTCCGTCCTCGACACCGTCCTTGTCCACAAACGGTACGATGAAAAACTCGACATGCTTGCGCAGCCACTCCGCCTCAGGAGTGTCCAGAAGCCACTTGATCAATCCCTCGAGCAGGTAGTTCACCATCATCTCGCAGCAATGATGCCGACAGGTAATTGCCATCCGGTGTCTCGTGTCACCGTCCACGTTGCCGAAAAGCAGCAGTTCCGCCTCGCGGCCCTTGCGGGTGACGCACAGTGTCTCGTGCTGCAGCAGCACGTTCTCACCCAGTCCCTCGACGAAACGTTCCCAGTGTTCCTGCTGGTAAGGCATCGCGAAGCTGAACCGAACATCAGATGCGTCGGCCGGAAACTCGTGCGTGAACGAGGTGCCGTCACAAACATCGCTGCCCAGCCATTGCCAAGTCCTGCCATGATCAAGGGACATAGCGGGACCTCGCACACCGATTGCCCGGCTCTGTGTGAAGGTGAAGCGAAGGTCCCGGCCTTCGGCGCCGCGCACCCTGAAACACCAGTAGAACCAGTCCGTGTCGGTATCCCGGAGATCCTGGTACACCCGTACCTCGTCTCCGTCAATACTTTCAACTACGATGTTCCCACCTGGAAACCCACAATCGATATCCATCGTCACCGCCTCCCTGTTCGTTGTCGATGATTCCCTATCCTATCGGTCTTCTCCCGGAACTCAAGTGCACGGGTTAGCAAATTGCGAAATGTTAGTACAAAAACTCCATCTCCATAGATAAAGGCTAATCGGCTTCCAAAGGGAAGGACCATGATGACCGGTGTTTCCAAACGGTGCCGCTCTTGATTTCACTGGCGGCCGGTCTTCTTTGGTTGTGGCCCCCGGCCGCCTTGTTCCTTGTGCATCCGGGTCATGCGTGGCTTTTCCGGCGAAGAACGATGCGTGCAGAGCGGGCTGGTGCCGTAGGAATCGACACAAAAAGGCAGGTTATGTGCAAACACATACGGCCCCCAAGAGCGTAGTCATATGTGAGTAGAGATTCTTGGCAAATCCTGGAGGTGAACCATGCGTGTACTTGCTTTTTTGAACGGCATCGAATTCGGATTTCGGCGGTATTCCTGCTTTCTCGGGGCTTTGGGGTTGGTTTTCCTGGCCACGCTCTGTCCGGCCGAAGCTGCTCCGGCGCCCATCACGGGCGAGATCGTTATGGTGCTGGAGAAGGGGATCGGGCATCGGGGTATGGTCGATCTCACCCTGACTGCCACATGCAGAGGAGGACGTCTGACCGAGGTATGGGGGAACGCGGAGCACTACAATACGAGTGTCCACGAGGGTGTGGTCCGGGAAGCGAAGATCACGGCCGACGGTATCGAAATGACGCTCGATGTGTTGATCAACCCGGATCAGTATGTCTGGGGCGGCTGGGCTTCCTATACGGTGACGGTCAGCCACGCGAGCATCCCCGCGCGGCCCGGCACCGGCGAGGAAGGCTATTACGAGTCGCCACACGACGACCTGCGCACCGGCATTGCGACCGGCTCGCTTGAAGGCAAATTCACCGGGGTATATGCGGGGCCCAAGGACCGCAAGGTCCTTGCCGGCCGTGCCGCCGGCATAGTCCTTCCCCTGGCTCGGAAGAGTCCCGGCTTTACGGCCCCGGCGGAGAACGAGCATCCTCGTCTGCTCTTTCGAAAGAGCGACAGCTCCATGCTGAAGGCCAGGCTCAAGACCCCGCTTGGGCAGGCGCTGCTGGCGGCGCTCATGCCGTCAAAGGACTACGTTGCGCAGGCCATGGTCTATCATCTGACCGGCCAGAAGGCGGCTATGGACGCAGCGGTAGCGGGGGCGGTGCCTACGCTCGAAGCCACGGGCATGGCAGGCAACGAGATCCTGAAGACCCTCATGTGGGGCAAGCGCGTCGCTTCGATTGCGCAGGCCTACGATCTCTGCTACGACGGCCTGGCGCCGGGCGCCCGGGAGCGGATGGAGAAATACCTGCGGCACTACGGTAAGCAGCACATGTACAAGCCCAGCAATTACTGCGACCCGCACTCGCACATGATCAACAAGCACGGCGCGCCGCACGTCATCGGCATCCACCCGGGCAGCGGCCTGGCGTCACTGGCTCTCTACGGAACGAAGAGTGCCAGGCCGAAAAAGCCGGAATGGCTGAAGGTCCCCAAGGTACCGAACCCACCGCCTCCCTTCATGTCAAAGAAGCAGTTGACGCGCCTCAAGGCCGCAGCCGCGCAGCGCATTAAACAGAACGCGGAGAGAAAGAGAATTTGGGAGTATGAGTGCGCGCTCTGGGAAGAGAGCGGGGGCTTCGATGTCGAATTGCTCCGTCTTCGGAAACACGCGCAGGCCCATATGGCAACGCATATCCGTAAGGCCATCGGAGAGGGCGGTTTCAAGGGGACCGGTGCAAGCCACATTCGTCACTGGTATGACTTGATCGGTCTATATGCCATTGCCCATCGCCGGGTGCTCGGCCGGCCGGTGACCGGCCGGCCCGATATAGGCCACTTCGTGCCGCGGTACATTGCCACACACGTCAGGGGCGGGGTGAACCAGTGCTATGGTGGCGGCCGGTACGTTCCCGAGATTCAACGCATCGCCGAAGCCATGGCGCTCTGCCCGGAGGAGTACCGGCCGGTTGTCCTCTGGTACTGGTTGCAGGCGCTGGGGGTCAGCCCGGAAGAGGTCGGTACCGCGGCCGGAGCCGGGAAGATCGCGGAGAGGACGGCCGGCAAAGGCGGTGTGGCTACCAGCGGCTCCACCCCCGCGCTGATCAACACACTCGTTCACTTCCCGATCGATCCGGCCACGGGCAAGTTGACCATGACTCCGAAGAACCCGGTCGAGGTGATGCCCAGGGTCTGGGAAACCAAGACTCACGGCCTGTACGTGTTCCGGAACGGCTGGCGGGACCGCAACGACTTCGTCGCCCAGATCCTTGCCAAGCAGGCGGACTACCGCGCGTGGGGGTTGCCGGACGCCGCCGACATCCTGATCTGCGGCCTCGGCCATACCTGGTTCCAGAAGGGAACGCTTGGCAGCCGGGTCTTCCGAAATATGTCCAACGTGGTCTTACTCCCCGAGGAGCCCACCAACGACAACGGTAACGGCCGGGTGACCTACTTCAGTTTCGACCCCGAGACCGGTTCAGGCACGGTCACGATCAATCTCGACGACGTCTACGTTGGTCAGAAGATCGTGGAGGCGAAGAACAAGGACGGTAGCCCGAAGATCGTCGCCAGCACCGGTTTGCCTGCTACTCGCGCGATTCCCGCCGATACGGGTATTCGCGGCATGCGCGCGTTTGCCGTTGACTACAGCGGCAAGGCCGGTGTGCCGGCGCTGATCGCGATCGTCGACAAGATCACCGGCGGCAAGAAGAAGGAATGGCTGTACCACATCCCCAAAGGCGAACACCGGCGAAGGGATCCCAAGGAACTGACCCTTGCCGAGAATGGTTTCACCGTTGCGTCGACGGAGGACGATACGTCGATGAAGGCGACCTTTGCCACGCCGGTCGCGCTGAAGATCGAACACGTTACGGGGACCCGCGACGTTGGTACGGCTAAGCACGGTCGCCTTGTCCAGGGAAGGCTGGACGCCGTGGCCGTGACCGGTGCAGACCCCAAGTCCGGAGAGTTCTTCGTGGTCTGCACCGTGCAGAAAGGCAAGGCTCCCACAGTGACAGTAGAGGGTTCCGGTCTGGACGCCAAGATTATGGTGGGCAAGCAGACCGTGTCGTTCGATGGCGAGAAAATCGTGTTCGGCAAGTGACAAGGATCCCAGAGTGAGATCCAATAGTCCGGTGCCGGCGGCTTGCCTGCGAGCGGAGCTATTCATTTGCGCCAGACAGATGACGCAGAAACGCAACTGCGGTTTCTACCACATTCGGGGTATGCTGGAATACGTTCAGGCTGTGTCCACCAGTGGGGCTGAATTCCTGCGCAGCCCGCTTGGAGGCGACCGATGTATAGCACGGCAAACTGCAAGAAGGAGTAGAGGCGCACTATGGATCGTAAATCATATAATGCGGGTATCCGCTTGGGAGCGAATCGGTGTCGGTTCTGCCGGGCATTTGTGTTGGTATTCCTGGCGGCAATTGCTGCGCCCTGTGTTGCCGGGAGAACATCGAACCTGGTCGAAGTCGTTACGGCCGGCTTCGTGGGCGGGAAGGGGACGGAGTGGTTCACGGCGGGGGCGTTTCCGGGTGATGACAGCATCATCATAGCGGGGATCTCCATGAATCCCGAGGTGGTCATCCATGGAGTCAAGGCGTCTGTCCTGGGCAAGGATGCCGCCGCTCTGCCCGCGCCGAAGGATTTCCGCAAGCTGGCATCGTTCAAAACGGGCGAGGTCGCTGCCCCGAAGCTCGAAGACGACGACGATCTCGGGCTTTCCGATGATGATGACGACATGGGAATGGCCCTCGAACCGCCACCCAGCGCGAAGGCAAAGAAGGCCAAGGAGGATGCCCTGAAGCGGAAGCTGGCCAGCGTGAACAAGTTCTTCCAGTTCTCGAAAGGTACGGGCGTGGGATCCGCCGATGCCTACGTGAAGCTGAGCTGGCAGGAGCCGGCGGCAACCGGGTTCATTGGACGATTCGATTCGTCTCTGAAGAAGGTGCGCACGCTTTACCGGTTCCCGCGCGGTTCCTGCGGCATAACGAGCATCTCTGTGGGCAAGAACAAGGAACTGTACGTCGCCGGGTTCGCGAACGAACGCATAAGCGGTGCCTGCGATGATTTCAGGGAGGAGAAGCCTTCGCGCCTGACGCCCGGGGCCGGGAGGGATGCGGGCGCGGACAAGTGGGCTTTCATCGCCTGCCTGGAACCGGACCTTGCGAGTGTGCGCTGGGTTCGGAAGATCGAGTATGTCAGCTACGCGCCCAAGGTGACTGCGCTGCACAGCGGGAACGTTGTGCTGCTCGGTCCCGGCTACATGGAGTATACGCCCGACGGCAAGCTGGGCCAGGTCACCGCGATCCGGCGCGACCGCGTAATGAGCGCCCAGGCGGTCTGCCCGGTGTCCGGACGGTACTCCATCGCGGGGGACTGGCTCGGCATGACCGGCCGGGAACCCATGCGGATGCCGAGACTGAGCATCATGTCCCCAAACGGCCTCAAGTACAAGCACCTCTGTGCATGGGATTCGTCATTCTTTTGTCCAAACCATTTTCACATTGTCGCCGACTCCGCGGTACGGCGAACGGACTTCGACAACAAGGGCAACATGGTCTATTCGACCTGGAGTCACGGCGGCAACAACTGCCTGGGCCGGCTGCCGTACGACCCGGAGACACGTATCCCCGATCGCATGTACCATACCGGCGGTCAGACTTACTGTTATGTCATCAAACTCGATCCGGAACAGAATGTAACGCACGGCATGCTGTGGACCAGTGCGGGGAGCGTTCGGACGCTTTCGTTTGTGTGCGACGGTTCCGTCGCGTGGGCGGGGAATGCGCGTGGCATTTTGCGCAAGAACGCTCTGTCCGAACCGGTTGAGGGCCAGCAGTCGGTCGTGGTCGTCAACCCCAACATGACGGGGTACCGTTTTTGGAGTCCCATGCCCATCGTGGGGAACCACGTCGTGCTCAGTGGAAGCGGCTCCCGCTGGAACCAGTGGAGCTTCAGTTCGGGGATCTGCGCAGGCAAGCCCTTGCTCCTGGCCCTCTCCGGGAGCGTGGCTGCCAAGGCCGGTCCGGAGGAGGCCGGTGGGCCGCCGGTGCGGAACCCGGTCCAGCCGGGCTACGGCGGCGGGGTCATGGACGGATACGCGCTCCTGATGGATCTTACGCCCAAGGTGCCGCTTGCCACCGAGCTTGCGCCGCCAAGGAAGCACAAGCCGCGTAAGCCGAAGCCGATGGGGCCTGACGGTCACCCCGTGCGCTCCAAAGACGCGCCGCCGCTGGTGTGGCCGGAGGAGGGGCAGGTATGGAACACGGGGCAGGACAAACCCAAGCCGAGAACAGTCATTGCTTCGTTCCGTGACGAGGACAACGAGAAGTGGCCCACGTTCTTCGGCGGACATGGCCTGGCGGGAGGCAGTTTCACCTCCGGTGAGAAGTCGGCGAAAGCCGAGTTCACGCTTCACCCTCATCAGATCCAGCAATGGTCCGGACTTCAGCATCAACGGATCCTCGGCGAGTTGGTCAAGATCGATCGGCCCATGGACAAAAACGGCAAGTTCGGAATAGAGGTTCGTTCGCTACCCGAGGTAAAGATCCACGTGACCGGCATGGCGCCGTGGGAGAAGACAACGAAACGCAGCGGGCTTCAGCGCTGGCCGATCTGCCGGACTACGCTGTCGGGCATCCTCGATTTCTCGGGCAAGCAGATTTCTTTCAAGGATGTGGTTTGTACGGGTGAATTCACGTATCCGCACCGCGTGCCTAATCGCAAGTGGTTGGCGCCCAATTACGGGCTGTTCCGCGCGCACTTCCACCTGCTCGGCAAGGAGCTGGGGTTGGCGGGCGATCTGGCCGAGAAGAACATCCGTGTACGCTTTGCCTGGGAAGCCAAAAGCAAGGCTAAGTTCGAGGTATTGGAGGATCCAAATGCCGTAGCGCCGCCGTCGCTGAAGGATTCGGAGGACAAGGACGGCCTCGATCTCGGTCTCTAGAGAGGACCTATATACATGAAACTGTCGGCCGGTGTGTGGGGGCTGTTGTCTGGTGTGCTGCTCGCGGGTGTTGTTCACGGCGAGCCGATGATGTGGGCGGGACACCTGTTCACGGACAACGCCGTGTTGCAGCGTGATGCGCCGTTGCCCGTCTGGGGGTGGGCGGAGCCCGGCACCCGGATTACCGTCGAGTTCGCGGGTCAAAAGGAATCCGGCGTGGCCGCCGCTTCGGGCAGATGGTCCGTAACGCTTGACCCGGTTGCAGCCGGCGGTCCGCATGAAATGAGGATCTCCGGCCCGAAAACGATCGTTCTCAAGAACATCCTGGTCGGCGAGGTGTGGCTGTGCTCGGGGCAGTCAAACATGGTCGCTGCCATGGGGCGCCGGAAGGAGCCGGCAAAGGACCTCGAAGCTGCCGATCTACCGCAAATCCGCTTCTCGCTTCCACGTTGGATCATGCGCGGAGACCCCGACCCCCTGGCGCCCTCCAGCCGGTGGCGGATTCTGACCCCTGAATCGGGTGAGGCATGTTCGGCGCTGGCCTTCTACCTGGCGGTCGAGCTGCACCGCGAACTCAAGGTCCCGATAGGCGTTATCGTTCGCGCCGTCAATGGAACCAGCTCGTCCACGTGGGTGCATCCGGACGACGTGCGGAATTCGTGGGAAATCCTGATGTGGGACCGTCGCTACAAGGAACAGTACGCCGAGCTGCAGGCCGAGGTTGCGGCACAGCGGAAACAGACGCCCAAGGTCAAGATCAGGGCGCCGTGCGAGCCGGGTCAGCGCGGCTACGGGAATCTGTGGTTCCAGCGCATTGCGCCATGTGTTCCCTACGCCATCCGCGGCGTGTGCTGGGACCAGGGCGAGTCAGGGCCCAAGTGGACGGGCGTCCATCAGCTATGGATGATGCGTGCGCTTTTCCGTTCGTGGCGGAAGCACTGGCAGCGTGACGATCTTCCGTTTGTAATTGTTCAGAAGCCGAGCGGACAGGGATGCCGGTGGCAGCCGGCGCCGGAGGGCGAGGACGCCGCACCGTTCCCGGCGCTGCCGGCAACGCCGCGGGATACTGATCAGAGCTATACCGGCGGGTTCTGGCGTGATTTGTTCAATGCGCAGATCAATGAGACGAATGTCTACATGGTGATTGCCGACGACCTGGGGCCCGGAAATCATCCGCTGGACAAGGACCGTTACGGTCGTCGCATGGCGCGGGTCGTACTGGGCGCGGTGTACGAGACGGGGGATGAGTATTCTGGGCCCAAATACGAGTCGATGACGGTCAAGGGTGACAGGATCCGGTTGTGTTTCTCGCACGTGGGCAAGGGTCTGACAGCGCGCGGTACGGAGCATCCGCGAGGTTTCATGATCGCGGGTAAGGACCAGGTGTTCCACTGGGCCGAGGCCCGCATCGACGGCAAGGAGATCGAGTTGTGGAGCAAAGCCGTCACGAAGCCGGTCGCCGTCCGCTACGCATGGGCCTGGACCTTCCCCTGGGCAAACCTGTTCAACAAGGACGGGTTTCCCGCCGTGACCTTCCGCACGGATGACTGGGCTTTGCCAGGCCCGTACCTGGAGCGACGTTAGCCGGCATTGTTCATGCGTGACGGATCGACACTCCGAGCGCCGCCATCCACCAGCGTGGGAATGCCGTGAGACCCCAGGGAGGCCAATAGGGCGCAGGCCTTGGCGGCGGTGTCCGGTACTTCATAGAGGGCGGTGCGGAGCAACCGTGCAGCTTGATCTTGAGAGACGCCGGGCAAGCGTTTGCAGCGTCTGCGCGTGTCGCGAGCGGTCAGCTTGCTGCGCGGTTCGCGGGGACCGCTTAAGGTTATTGCGAGGCGTGTGGAACTTGCCAGCACCGCGCATCTGAACCTGCTTGTCAAGCGCTATACCGGACGCCGTCCCGGCGAGTTCCGGACATCGGTCTCGCGGCCTGTCACGTGAAGCAGCCTGACCTTGGCCCCGTGTTGGCGCCGGAACTCCGTGGGTGTTATGCCTATGTGTTTGTGGAACACGGAGGTGAGCACGCGGCCCTCCGAGAAACCTGTTTCCTCGGCTATCCGGCGGATGGTCTTGTCGGTGCCGACAAGGAGATCGCGTGCCTTCTCGAGTCGGAGCCGCCGAATCTCCGCCCAGGGCGAGCGGCCGATGAGTCGGCGACAGGCCTTTTCCAGAGTTCGCCGAGGAACGCGGCAGCGGTCCGCGATCTCACTGACGCTGACGGGTTCGCAGGCGTGCTTGCGAATGTAACGCATGGCTGTCTCGATAGGCGATGATGCCGATGCGAAGCAATCGGACGACCGCCTCACAAGGACACCGGTCGGGGGAATGAGAACGGGTTCGGCAGGCGGTTCGGCGCCGCAAAGCAGGGCGTCCAGGAGCTCCGCCGCACGATACCCGACCGTACGCGGATTGGGGTCAACGCTGGATAGCGGTGGATTCGCGTAGTCACAGGCGAGCGCATCGTTGTTCACTCCGACGACAGCGATTTCACCGGGCACGGAGATGTTCGTGCGGTGACAACAGTCAAGAACGAACAGGGCAAACGTGTCTGTGGCGCACATCAGCCCTATCGGTTTCGGCAGTTCCTTGAGCCACTTGCTGATCTCATTGCGTGCTTCGGTGGACATCGCATCCCAGTACCGTGCGGGGTTCGCTTCGTTGATGAACTGGGTGAGTTGTTTCTCGTTGGTATCCGGCGGGAATACACTCGGGGCGCTATGCACATGGACTTCCATGCCCGCTTCCCGGACCCCGGCCATGAAGCCGCGACGCCGAGCCGCAACGAAAGGGGTTTCGGGGTAGCCGACAAACGCGAAACGGCGGAACCCGTTGCTCAAGAGATGTTCGGCGCCCAGACGCCCAATAGCCTCGCTGTCCGGACAGACCAGGGGGATACCGGGGCCACCGAAACGTTCCGAGACGCTTACCGCGGCGGCAGGCGGGGGATCCAACCGTTCGAGCACCGCGGGGAAGTAGACGATGGCGCCGTCACAAGGTTCCGGTGGCGGCGCCAGGGGATCGACGACGAGCCACGGTCTCGTGACGATCCGCCACTTGGGTGCACTTCGTGAGAATTCGCCGATGCCGCCGAGTATTCCGCGCAAGTAGGAGGTATCGGTCGAAATCAATGCAGCTATCGTAAATGTATCCATCACGCAGGATTGTGACAGAAGAAGGGCGCAAATGGCGAGTCTAATATGCGCACATTTGCCTGTTTGCTCACGTGCTCCAGGTGGTAGTATGAGTTGGAGGAAGGGGAATCGAAGATGAAACGGAGCGGTGACTGGTATCGACGACATGCAGTATCGGCTGTTCTCATAGGGGCGATCTGCGCGACGGCCGGTACCGCGGCAGCCGTGGCGGGTGAACCGCGGAGCACCGTGAATCGCGCTCTTAGGGAACACAAGATCACGGGCGGCGCGGCGCTGCACATCGGCGGGAACACGGCCGGCCTGGCGGAGGCGTTGTATGCCCGGGGACATTTCCTGGTTCAAATCGTCGTAGGCAGCAACGAAACGCGTGACCGTATCCGCACCGGGCTGATCGAGAAGGGATTGCAGGGCCCGATCTCGGCATACCGTCTGCGCGCTGATGTCCTGCCATACGGCGACAACACCGCGATGCTGATTGTGGTGGAGGACGCGTTGAGCATTGAAGAAGCCGAGTTGAAACGCGTGCTGGCGCCGGGTGGAGTGCTGCTTCAACGGGCTGAGGGCAAGTGGTCCGAACACGTGAAGGATCTCCCTGCTTCCATGGATGAATGGCGTCACATTGATCACGACGGCGGGCGCAGCCGGGCGGGGCGCGACACGACCGTCGGCTATCCTTCGGGCATGCGTTGGATGGCGTCGTCCGATATGTGGGGGCACGAGACGCCTGAGCAGACCACGTCGCTCATGCTGGCTGCGGACGGCAAGCTCATCAGCGTACGTCCGGACCAGGATCGTGCTTCCGTCTGGATCTCCGCGCATTGTGCGTGGAGCGGTGTGCTCCTGTGGACAACCCAATACGAGACGCCGTCCTACGGACGCTTCGAGGTCTACAAGGGGCGTTGTCCGGGGGTCATTGCCGCGTCAAAGGTCTGGGTCCGCGAGCGCGCGATCGATCTGGATACCGGGCGCGTCTGCTTCTCGTTCGACGGCTTGCCGCAAATGGCCTGGAGCAATACCGTGGTGTGTCTCACGGGATTTCCCAGTCGCGAGATGGGGACCTGGATTCGCGAATCAGGTGCCGATCATCTTCCAGCGAATGCGGTGGCATACGACGCCGAGACCGGGGCGCAACGCTGGACATGCGCGGCGAGCGCGGCCGCCGGCGTTGCCGATGTGGTGTATACCCTTGCCGCGGAGGAAGAGAGCATGGCTTTGGAGGCGCGTGACCTGGTGACGGGCCGCGTGCGCTGGCGTCAGGCACCCGTATCCGGCGATGTTGTGGACAGGCCGTCGCTCACGCCGCGCCCGTTCCAGCTTTCGTGCTCGAAGCGGTTCGTGCTGGTGACTCCCGATGAGTACCGCAGTAGTGCCCGAGGCCGGCCGCAAACGGTGTGGGTCTACCGTGCCGAGGATGGCTCGTTCCTGCGTGCCATTCGGTTTACGCCTCCCAAGCGTTCGTTGAACCTGGTCACCCGATGCCTGGACGCCGATGATGTGCTGTGGTTCTGGACACGAACGGATGGTGAGATCACGCTCTACTCACCTGACTCCGGCACGCGCCTGCACAAGTGCGACACACTCCCCAGCAAGGGGACAGGCCGGCTCGTCGGGGTCAGCTTGACCGAAGGTAAGGTCGTAAACTCTCACGTCCTGCGACTGGGAAAGGCGGGCGTCCGATGCGGGCCCTTTGTCATGAGCGGGCGCTATGTCATCTTCGGCGACAACTCCTTTGTCAATGTCGACGACGGGACGTCCGGAAATACCGGAGCTTTCCGACTGGGCTGCGGCGTCAGCTATATGTCCGCTTACGGTGGACTCTATGTGCCGCCCAGCGCCAACTGCGGCTGTATCAACCGGCTTCACGGTGTGATGGCCTACGAGATGGAAGGCGGGGTACGGGAGCCGGGTGCGCCGAGCCGGCGGGACTATCTGGAGAAGGGCGCGGCCTACGGCGATACTTCCCTGTCATCGAGCGCCGCCGAGTTGAAACGTGACCCGGCGCTCTCGGAGCCTGTTCTGAAGACAATTCACAGAGCAACGGCCGGCAAGGCGGGCGGCCACGCCTTGCCGAAGGCGAAAACGCTGGAAGACGGGACGATCCAGACGGTCAACGCGACTTTCTTGTCCCGGGTCTGGCGATCGACACCATCGTTGTCGATGACGACATCACCGTCCGACATCACGTACTGGCTGTTCATGAACCCCATTGCCCAGCGCGGCGGCATGTCAAAGCGGCCCGAGGCGCGGTAGAAGTCGGCCAGGATTTCGCGTGGCGTTCCAGCCGGCGACCGGCGGGTCCGCCCCCGGACGCTTCGCTCCCGGTGACGCTGCAGTAGGCCCCATGAATTGGGGGAAGGAGCTGAGTAAGAAATAAGCCTCGACAGTGTCCAGCTGAACCGGGCAACCTCAGTAGTACCGCACGAGCTGGAAACTCTTGTACGGGCAGAGCAGGGACACAACTATTATCGGTTCGGTCCTTACCTGGAGCGACGTTAGCCGGCATTGGCGTGGGTGGCTGCGGACCGATGGGCGGGAGGCATCAGTGACACTACAGGCAGGTATGGTACAAGCAAAGGGGCATGAAGATGCAGAGCGGGAGCTTTGAACTACGAAGCGGAAATCTGGCGGTTCGTCTGGCCGGCAACGAGCATGGCGTTAACGCCCGGCTGGAGGATGCCGCCTGCGCGGCTATTCATGCCGCGGGCCCGTATCGGTACCGGGTTACGACGGTTTCGGGGACTGACCTTACCGTGTCTGACGCGCCGCGTGAGATTGCGCTCGACGGAGATGAACGCGAGATCGCCTTATCGGCCCGGCTGGGAGTACTTAAACTCGCACATGTGTTGCGCGTCGCCGAAACACCGGGCGGCCTGGACGAGACGTTGACGCTGACGAACGACGGCGAGACGCCGGTAACGGTGGATTCTTTCGCTGCAGGCTTCCTGTATCGAATAGCAGACGATGCAGGGAATCTTCTGCATGACTTCGAAGCCTCGGTCGTTGCCCCCGTTCCGTTCATGGTTCGGCCGGGTTTGTTCGAGAAGGAAGGGCCCGAGATACCGCTGGCCACCGCGCTGGCGACCCGCGGCGGGAGCCAGCGTTCGGGGTTCCGCTGGCGTTACGGTCACCTGCCGTCGGACGGATGGCTCGCCGAAGGATGGATGTGGCGCCAACGGGAGGACTCGGCGCTGGCCGTATTCAAGTTCAACCAGGACGCCGTCGAGTTCTCGTACCTGGCTTTCGAACCGTTCGACGGGGGCGTATACCTGCGTTTCGGCGGGGCTGCATTCTCGGCTTTGGAGCGCCGGGAACAGCTCGAACTCGCGCCCGCCCGGTCCGTGACGTTTGGCCTGACGCACTATCGGGCCGTCAAGGACGGCTACCGCTCGGCGTGCTACGCACACCGCGGGTTCCTGGACGGCAAGGGCTGTCGGTTTCCCGGCGATTACGATCCCCACGTGCAGTGGAACGAGCTGTATGACAACCCGGAGCTCAGCACTGCGTCACCCGGTAAGCCGGCTTTGAACAAACACTCGGGTGAGACTCGACCCTATACATACTCTCGAGACATCATATTCGGCGAGGCCGAGAAGGCGGTGGCCTATGGATGTCAGTCGCTGTATCTGGATCCGGGCTGGGACACCGAATTCGGTTCGTTGGTCTGGGGCGAGGCCTGGCTGGGACCGCAGGAAGACTTCGTAGCGGAACTCGAGAAACGTTACGGCTTGTCGCTTGCCCTGCATTTTGCACTGGCCCCGTGGGCATCCAGCAACGACCATACCGCCTTCTGGCCTGATGGGGCCGACTCGATAATCGAAGACCTCGCCTGCGCCTCCGATTCGAAGCATACGCCGAAGGTTTGTTTCGGCTCGCGTACCTACCTCGAGGCGACTCTGAAACGCGCGCTTCTGCTTTGCGAGCGCGGCGCGCACATGTTGCTGTTCGACGGCAATTGCTGGTATGGCGACTGCGCTTCGCCGGAGCACGGGCATCCGGTCCCTTACACGATGGCCGCCCACGTGGATGCCAACATGTGGCTGGCGACGGAGATTCATCGCCTTTGTCGTCAACCTTTTCAACCTCAGTGACCGGCCGCGCTGGGTGGAAGGACACGCCGATCTATTGCGGCATGGACTTGACCGCGATCTTTGGTACGATGTCCCGAAAGGCGGGGGTTTCAATCGAGACACCGGCGAGTTCCGCATAAGGCAATGGCTCGAACCGTGGGAAGCCCGTGTTGTGCAGGTACTGAGCCTGACGGGATCGGCATGAGGGGCTACGATATGGCAACATATGGCGAAAGCAAGAAACCAGGGCGGAGAACGAGTTGGCACGGGTGGCTCGGCGCCGCACTGCTAATCCTCGGTGTGTTGCCGTTGGGGGCGCGGTCGCAGGAGGATCGTGCCGCGCGGGCCGGCCGGTTCCTGACACTATCGCGTTCCGTGTCGGAGCTGTTCGCCAAGCAGGACTACGCGGGCGCGGCGGTCGGGTGCCGGGAGTTGATTCGCATCGCGCCGCGGCATCCCGCACCGCGTTACAACCTGGCCTGCGCGCTGGCCAGGCAGGGGGAAGCCGATGATGCACTCGCCGCTCTCGGTCAGGCAGTCGAACGTGGGTACGCCGATGCGCACCACATGCGCAGTGATCCGGACCTGGCCGCGCTGAGGAAGGATCCGCGTTTTGCGGCGCTGGCGAAGAGCGCCGCGCAGGCCGACGAGGATCGGAGGAAAGCACTTCCCTACGACAAGGGACTCAAGATTGCCGGCGTGAAGACCGTGGAGCGGAACCCGGCCGGCGGCCTGCGTTACCGGGTTCGAATGAGCCCGGATGCGACCGGAAAGGATCCGAACCGTCTTATCATATGGCTGCATCCCTCCGGGGGATCCATGAACCGTACCGTCGAGAAGCTCGCGCACCGGCTGGCGGAACAGGGATGGGCGCTGATGGTGTTTACGCAGAAGCGCTTCATGAGCTGGACAGAAGACGATGCCCGCCGCCTGCTCCTGCATACATTGCCGGATGCCGCGCGGATCGAAGGGCTGAGCGTCGAGAAGCCGGTTCTGCTCGGGTACAGCGCGGGCGGGCAAATGGCGCTCATCCTGTGGAAAGACGATCCGGGCGCGTTCGGCGGGCTCGTCCTCAATGCCGCGTATCCCGTGGGGGCGCGTGGCGCGAATGGCCGGTTCAGCGCGATGGCGCTGCCGGAGCGCGACGCAGTCAAGGATGTTCCGATCCTGGCGATCACGGGAGGTAAGGACGGCGGAACCGCGCTGTGGAAGAAGGTGCAGACGGAATGGGAGAAAGCCGGAATCCAATTGACGCTCTCAATTGTGCCCGGCAAGGGCCATACCTGGCTGCTGGACAAGACGCGGCTGCGTGAGCTCGAGGTCTGGCTCCGGACGGTTGGGGCCGCCCCGGCGGAAGTCACTACTTCGGTCGACCAGGTGCGTTAGCAGCAGGTTTACGACCACAAATGTGGCACGGCTGGGGTGGGTGCGGCAAGCGGACGGCAAGCGACCGGGCCTCAAGGGAATCGTTTCCGAAGCGTGGCGCTTCACGCCCAAGTCGGTCGACACGTTCAACGCCAACACCGTGGAAAAGACCCGCAAATGCCGGCCCGGGGAGCTGCAGGCCGTCTGTCGGGCACTGCAGAAGTCGGGCTTCGTCGCGTTGGCCGAGACCCCGCGAACCGTACCGGACGCCGCGCCGTGGACGTTCGGCGTCACGCCATGCCGCAAAGGCTGGCGCTGCGTTCGCGTGTGCGTTGACGGCCGGAATCTGACAATCGGCCAAGGCGATACATGGAATGCCTTCACCGACGCAACGGACACGAACAGGTATACGAGGAGCCGTAGTCCGTGTCCGCGACTGTTCCAAGGCGACCATTTCCCGCGTGGCAAACGGCAATAGGGATTGTTGCCCAAACCGGCTTACGTGCATCCCTCGTAGGAACCAGCACAAGAAAGCAGTTTTTGTGCACGCACGAACCGGTTTGAGTTGTGCATAATGTATGATCAAGTATTTCTTCGAGATGCCGGTTGCCCGAGGAGGCGTGGCAGAGCGCGGAATTCATTGTCGAACGAAACGGCTACCGATCGGAACATGCCGTCATAAGGAAATCGTATCCGTTGCACGGATTGGAAGGACACTATGCAACGAGAAAGGTATGGTCTTGCGAGCATGGCGCTGGGCATGGCTCTGGCGGTTTGCTTTGCCGGACGTGTCAACGCCCAGGACCTGGAACTCGGGCTGGGCGGTCTGGACGATCTGGCAGATGAACTCGAAGCGAAGGAACGCGAGAAGGAGCGCAGACGCGAAGCAACAGCGCGGGCGGCACGCGAGAAGACTGCACGTGAAAAACGGCGAGTCCAGGAGGAAGCACAGCAACGCCGCCGGATAGCTGCCGAGCTGACGCGACGTGTGCTCGAACACAAGGAGCATCCGTGCGAACACGTTGTTTTCATGACCGGCAAGCGCGGCAGCGGCATCCACTACTATGAGAATGTGGGCGGCTATGGCTGTAACAGCTCGGGCTACCGCTCAAAGGCAGGAGGAGGCGGTGGCGGCGCCATCAAGCGTTTGAACCTGCGCAGCGGCGACGTGACCACGGTTTTCGAGGATCCCCAGGCCCTGATGCGTGATCTACGTGTGCACTACTCAGGCAAACGCCTGATCTTCAGCTACCGGAAACCCGGTACGGTCTACAGTCACCTCTACGAAATCAACACCGACGGCACGGCCTTGCGTCAGCTTACGGACGGCCCATGGGATGACTATGAACCGTGCTATCTGCCGAACGGCGATATCGTGTTCTCCAGTTCGCGCTGCAAACGTTGGGTGCCCTGCTGGAACTCACAGGTGGCCAGCATTTACCGTTGCAGTGGCGACGGCAGCAGCATCCGGCCGTTGTCCTCCTCGCCGGAAATGGAGAACACGCCATTCGTGCTACCTGACGGACGCGTGCTCTATACCCGCTGGGAATACACCGATCGCAGCATGATGGTGTTCCACCATCTCTGGACGTTCAATCCTGACGGCACCGGGCTGATGGTTTACTACGGCAACGAGCATCCTGGCGGTTGCTTCATCGACGGCATGCCGATCCCCGGCACGCGTGAGGTGCTCTACAACAATTCACCCGGCCATGGTCGCAGCTTTCGCACAGGCATGCCCACCATCCTTGATCCGTCCGGCGGGCCGAGCGACCGGCGCATGGCCAGACAGCTGCTCCCGTACAACGAACGTGGCCGTGAGCCGTGCCCTGTGACGGATGAGATCTTCCTCTTCGTGAGGGGGGACATCCTGTTGATGGACAGAGACGGCCGCTACGGGCCGATCTACGCCGCGACGGACCGGGACGAGGGTGGTGTCTGGGACCCTCGACCGCTGCGCCCTCGAGCGCGCGAGGCGATCATCCCGGACCGCGTGGACCTCGAGCAGAGCGAAGGGATCCTGATCCTTGCCGACGCCTGCCACGGCCGCAAGATGCAGGGCGTCAGACGCGGCGATATCAAGAAACTGCTGATCCTGGAAGAGGTTCCTAAACCCGTGGCGTTTGGCGGTAGTCGCGAGCAGATCAGTCTGCACGGCAGCTATATGCTGCACCGCATCATCGGGACCGTGCCCGTCGAGAAG
>Ga0272442_10004907_pt1 | contig 18079 bp, 15 predicted proteins | sample SSMForm2O_FD_200262 | JGI IMG/M metagenome (GOLD analysis project Ga0272442, IMG submission 200262) | Marine sediment archaeal communities from Little Sippewissett salt marsh, Falmouth, MA, United States - SSM-Form-2O | ecosystem: Environmental > Aquatic > Marine > Wetlands > Sediment ... | reverse complement strand
ATAGAGAGGATGAACCAGGAGCGGCGCCTCGAGCTGCTGAGGCGCACCGTGGAGAGGATAGACAGGCTCGGCCTGGGCGGACTGCTCAGAGAGCCTGAGCAGCAGACGAGTCAAGAAACAGTGATAGAGAGTTTGGAGGACTAGAAATGCAGGGAATGCACGTTGACAGAGTCAGGGCGATAAGCAACGCCATACTTGAGGGCCTGGGCAAGGTCTACGTCGGCAAACGGATGGTGCTGAGGAAGCTGCTGGCGGCGAGCCTGGCCAACGGCCACGTCCTGTTCGAGGACTACCCGGGGCTGGGGAAGACGCTGCTGGCCAAGCTGTTCTCAAGGATCACCGGCTGCCACTGGAGCAGGATACAGTTCACGCCGGACCTCATGCCCGCGGACATACTGGGCACCAGGGTCTATCGGGTGCAGGAGAGCAGGTTCGTTCTGGAGAGGGGCCCCATATTCACCAACGTGTTGCTGGCCGACGAGATCAACAGGTCGCCCCCCAAGACCCAGGCCGGCCTACTGGAGGCCATGGAGGAGAGGCAGGTAACCATAGAGGGCGAGACCCACAGGCTGGCGGCGCCGTTCTTCGTCATAGCCACCCAGAACCCCATAGAGATGGAGGGCACGTACCCGCTGCCCGAGGCCCAGATGGACAGGTTCCTCCTGAAGCTCAACATGGGCTACGTGGAGACCCTGGCCCAGGAGAGCCTCATAATGAAGCGCCGCATCTACTGGAAGCAGGACGACCCGTCAGAGCTCATACAGCCCGTCACCAACGAAGCCACGTTCCGGGGCATGCAGAAGTTCATAGAGGAGCGCATATACGTCGACGACAAGATCATCGACTACATCAGCCAGATAATCAGGGAGACCAGGAGGCACCCCGTAGTTGAGGTGGGTGCGAGCCCCAGGGGCGGCCTCTCCCTACTAAAGGTGGCCCGGGCCCACGCCGCCATCTCGGGCCGCGGCTTCGTGACCCCGGACGACGTAAAGATGTTCGCCCACGACGCCATAGGGCACAGGGTGATAATGAAGATGGAGTACGTGCTCGAGGGAAGCTTCAGCGTCGACGCCGTCCTCAACGAGATACTCGAACAGACAGAGGTACCGAAAGAGTTCATAGGAAAAAGATGACAGCCAGGACACTGACCCAGGACACCCTCGAGCTGGTGGTTACAGCCGTCACCTTCCTAGTGCTGGGCATGTTCCTGGGGAACATGATACTCATAACCCTGGGCCTCGCCCCCGTCATCTTCCTGACGACGGGGATACTCATAGGGCAGCCCAGGGTGACCTCGGTGGAGCGCGTCGGCAAGGACGTCAAGGTGAACGTCGACGACAAGGTGAGGGACAGGCTCACCGTGACCATAGAGGGGGGGCCGGGCCTCGTCACGGTCTCCGACGTCCTCCCAGGCAGCTTCGCCCTAGACGAGGGAACCAACTTCAAGGCCCTCTGGAAGGGCCTCGCACCGAAGACCGTCGAGTTCGAGTACATGGCGATATGCGCCAAGAGGGGTTACTTCGACCTCCGCGAGGTCGCCTACGAGGTTCGGCACCCCCTGACGATCAGCAGCAACGTGCTGGGCAGCCTCAACGCGAAGCGGGCGGTGGTGGTGCAGCCGCAGCCCCTCTTCGTCAGGAAGATCAAGAACCACAAGAGCATAAGCAGGATACCCATGCCCATGGACGCCAGGTTCAGGTTCGGCATCCCCACCACCGACTTCAGGGAGATAAGGGACTACTCGCCCGGGGACCACTACCGCACCATCAACTGGAAGGCGTCGGCGAAACTCCTGAGCGTCAGGCCCGGCAGCTTCCTCGTCAACGAGTACGAGAGGGAGGGCAAGAAGCAGGTGTGGATATTCCTCGACAGCGCCGCCCACATGGCGCTGGGCACCGCCGTCAACAACACCCTGGAGTACGCCATAAGGGCGGTCATGGGGTTCACCAACTTCTACATAGACAGAGACTGCCGCGTCGGGTTCTGCGTCTACGACCACGACGCCTACCAGTGGGAAGGCACCTTCGTCAAGAAAGAGGGCACCGAGATAGACGAGAGCATCATGACGGGCCTGGACCAGATAGAGGACATAAGCGAGGAGGAGAAGGCGACTGAGCCCAGCGTCAGGCAGAAGACCAGGAGCAGGGTGCTGTTCCCGGACGTGGGGAAGCGCCAGCAGTACCAGATAACGAGGGAGCTCCTCCACGTGGACATCAGGTACAGCACCGAGAGCCTCAAGGAGGCGGTGCACAGCTGCCGCCGCTACATCGTGGGCACCCAGCCGCTGTTCGTCATAGTCACCATGGTGGAGCCCGCCAAGATAAGGGGCATCATCGAGGGCGTCAGGCAGCTCCACAGGTACGTGGGCCGCGCCAGCACCAAGCCCGCGATAATCATATTCAACGTCCAGGGCTACAGCATCGCAGCCCAGTCCGAGGAGGAGAAGATAGCCGCCGGGTTCCTCACCTACCACAACCAGCCCTACTACGACGCCCTCAGGGGCATGGGCTGCATAGTCGTCAACTGGGACCCCGTGGGGGAGAGCTTCGCGCAGGCGCTGCAGCGCCAGAGGGTGGGGGGATGAGGGAGAACGTAATCAGGTCCGTGGAGCTGGGGGTTGCCCTGGCGGCGTGCTACATGGCCGCCGTGACCATGGTCCAGACATCCCTCTACGATCGGATAATCAAGATGATCAACGACAGCTTCATGGGGCCCCTGCTGGAGCCGTACATGATGTACTTCGACCTCGCCGTCACGGTGCTGGTTCTCGCCGTCTGCTTCACCCTCTGGAGGAGAGGCGACATAGAATCGTTCAGCAAGCTGTTCAGCCTCAACATGCTCATGTTCTTCCCCGCCGTCCTGGAGTTCAGCACGTTCAACTGGGTCGGCCTCATACTGGACCTGACGCCCAGCTACAGGGTCACAGGGCTCTGGGTCTTCGGCGTCGGCCTAACGCTTCAGGTGACCTACCTGATGCTCAGGTACACGTACAGGTTCAGGACGGACCGTGAAGAGCTGCTCACCAGGGGCGCGCTTGAGGATGACATAAACCAGGTCAGCAGGGGCCAGATGGGTTACCTCACCCTCATAGTGTCCGTCACCGCCGTGACGACTACCGCCATCTACGTCGCGGCGCCGAGCCTAAGCGGGTACCTGCGGCAGCCCCTGAACACGCTGCCTTACTTCATCCGAGCCAAGGCCCACATCCTGGTCGGGATCATAGTTATAACTTGTATAGCCGCGAGCCTCATACTCTATCTACGCGGCTCCGGGCAGCCGAGACGTGATTTCCCAGCCGAGCCCCAGCTAAGAGAGGACGCTACCAGCGAACAGTCAACAGCGGTTGAAGATGAAGGATAGGGGCTTGTACGCCTACCTTAGAGGATGGCGCCCGGCTCGTACGCGGCCTCCCTGCCGTATTTCTCGAGGAGCGGCGCCGCCTTCTCCTTTACCGCCATGATCTGCCCGTGGGCGTTTCCCACGAAGTGGCGCTTGTCCCTCATGACGCCGCGGAGCTCCTCGGGGGTCACGCCCGCGGCCTTGAACGCGGGTTCATCCGCCAGCAGCTCCATGAGCCTGTTATCTTGAGCCCCACGCTCCCTCATCCGGAGCGCCTCGGCCACGGCGTGCCTCTTGATGACGGCGTGGGCCTCCTCCCTACCCATGCCGTGTTTCACCGCCAGGGCCAGCATCTCGGTGGTTGCCAGGAACGGCAGGTACCTGTCCAGCTCCCTGCCTATGACGGCTGGGTAGGCGCCCATCTGGTTGAGCACCGTCAGGGTTGTCTCGACGAGGCCGTCGGCGGCGTAGAACGCGTCGGGTATGATAACCCTGCGCAGCGCCGAGCATGAGACGTCGCCCTCCTCCCACTGGCCTCCGGCGAGCCGGGACGCGCCGTCGGCGTACATCTTCTGGAGCTCGCTGAGGGCGCAGATGCGCTCGGTGCTCCTGGTGTTCATCTTGTGGGGCATGACGCTGCTCCCCACCTGGCCCTCGGCGAAGCCCTCGGTGACGAGCTCGTGGCCAGCCATGAGCCTGATGGACTTGGCGAAGTTCTCGCACGCGGAAGCCAAGGCCGCCAGGTGGGCGGCCACCTTGTAGTCCAGGCTCCTCGGGTAGACCTGGCCCGTGGAGTCCATTAGCTCCCTGAAGCCGAGCTCATCCGCCACCATACGCTCAAGCCTGAGCGCCTTCTCGGGTGAGCCCAGAAGGTTGACCATGTCGAACTGGGTGCCCACGGCCCCCTTGACGCCTCGGAGCGGGTAGCCCTCGATGAAGGCCTCGAACTCCTTCAGGTGTATGAGAAGCTCCTCGGCCCACATGCTGAACCGTCTGCCCAGCAGAGTGGTCTGGGCGGGCTGGCGGTGGGTCCTAGCGGTGAGCTCCACGGCGGCGTAGTCCTCGGCCTTATCCAGCATGTGGCGGAGGACCGAGACGTACTTGCCGTGGATGAGCGTCATGGCTTCCCTGATCTGGAGCTGCTCCACGTTGTCCGTGAGGTCCCTGCTCGTCATCCCCAGGTGTATGTACTCTGCGCCGCCCGCCGCCTCGTTGTAGGCCTCTATCTTAGCCTTGACGTCGTGCTTGGTGCGCAGCTCGATCTCATTTATACTGTCGAGGTTCACGTCTTTCTTGGCGGCCTCGTAGTTCTCGATGACGGCGTCGGGGATGTCCATGCCCAGCTTCCTCTGGGCCTTGAGCACGGTGAGCCAGAGCTCACGCTCCATGACGGTCTTGCCTTCTTCGCCGAATATCCTGTTCATCTCGGGGGTCGCGTACCGCTGGCTCAGGACGTTGGGGTTCAACTGTTCCGCCTCTTGATATTGAAAAGGCTTTGAGGATATAATAGGAGTGGTTTACGGCTGGGCGCTCGCGGCCTGGGGGAAGACTTGTTCCGTGTTATAGGGAATAATTATTTTTTGGGGAGTGTTTGTTACAGGTTACTTGTAATCTGTGAAAAAAAAATTCTGGTCTGGCTCTTACTGCTCTGTGTGGGTATGGCTCTGATGTCTTCTGGTGTGCTGTGTGGCAACTGGTTCACCTTTTTCTATGTGTTTCAAACAGTGCAACAAACAAACCCAATATAAACTAGATTGGGAAACAGTAGGAAATTGTAATAAAGAAAAAATTAATGACCTTGAGGTAAGGAGGTAACTTTAGTAGAAGTTAATAATACTTTAAGGTCAAAAGGTGTAAGTTTTAATCTATTTAATGTATTATTAATATGCTCTTTAATACTATCGTTATCGTTTGTTATCCATTTCTTTTGTTGGTAAATCGATATCAAAATTAAAGGGAGAATCCTCTGACATATTCACTCACTCAATCGTATTTAATAATAGAAAATATATGTAAAGTTTATCTAATAAAATAATGACAATCCGAGTATAAAGTTTTCAATAAATCAACCAGAAAATGGAAAATCAGCAACTCAGTCTAACACCAATCCAACCTGTTCAACCCATTGAACATTTATTTATAAACAACTGATCAATCGACTGAACAAAAGGGTAAAATAGCGATTAGGGTCTCGGGACGGCCCTGATGTTCAAGAAAGATGGCCTCTTGAAGACCTTCACGTAGCCCTCAGGGTCGGCCCTCCTGTAGTCCTCCGTGGGCTTCGCCTCTATCAGCCGCTCCACCAGGAACCCCGCCTCGTGAAGTGGCTCCACCATCGCCTCGATGGGCCTGTGGTAGCTGGGCATTACGACATCCACGCCGAAGCCTGTCCACAGCATCTCCATCCTGTGGACGCTGAAGTAGTCTTCCATCCCTTCCTTGAGGACGAAGTTGATAGCTGGGTGGCCGACGCTGAAGACGAGGACGCCGTCGCTCTTCAGCACCCTCCTGAACTCCTTGAAGACGGGCACCCAGTCCAGGATGTAGTCCATGACGAGGGAGGCTAGGACGAGGTCCACAGAGTCGTCCCCGAGGAAGACAAAAGGCTCCCTAATGTCGTGTAGCATTATCTTGGCCCTGCCGCCGAGCCTCCGCCGCGCGTGTTCAAGCATTCTGGGGCTGGCGTCGACCGCGATGACCTCGGCTCCTCGCTGGACCAGCAGATCGGCGTACAGGCCGGGTCCGCATCCGGCGTCCAGAACTCGTCTGCCTTTCACGTCGGGGAGGAGAGACAGGGTGGCCGGGCGCTCCAGGTACGCGTTATGCGGCTTGGTCTCGATCATCTCGGCGTATGCATCGGCAAGCCTCTCGTAGGCTTCGTGAGCGATGGGTTTCTTGTCTTCGTTCACAGCTCCCCCGCCGCCCACAGCACCATGTTTCTCCATAGGACGCCGTAGCCGTCCCACCCGGCGAACGCCTCCGGGCACCAGTGGGGGCCTATGTCGGTGGTGAAGGCGACAGCCCTGCCCGCGCCGTGGCTGCCCACGACGAGCAGGGGGTCTCCGCCCACCTCGGCGAGGGTTTCCGCCCCCTTCTTCGGCTGCACCAGGTTGTAGCCTAGTATGTGGGGCCACCTGCCGGGCAGCTCATCGACTATGGGATGGCTGCACGTCTTAACGGGCTGCACGCCCTCGGGTCGCTCACACCTGTCGTCCGTGGCCAGGAGGGTTACAGGCAGCACCTCGGCTATTGGGCTCCTCTGGTACATGGCGGCGCCGTTGATGCCCTGATAGCTCATGTATCCCCCCGCCATGATCAGTCCGCCGCCGTGCTCAACATACTCGGCGACAGTCTTGAGGCGGTTCGGTGTCCTCTCACCGTGTAGCCACGTCCTTGGGTGGAGGAGGAACGTGTCGGCGCCCACGTCGCTGAGTATCACGGCGTCGTACCCTGTGAGCTCCTCGGCTTCGAACGGGAACTCGTTGGCTGCGACGTGGGCTGGCATGTGGGTTACCTCCACGCCGTGCCGGTCCATGGCCTCGCTGAACCACTTGAGGCCCGTCTCGTATGATCCGCTGACGAAGGGGTTGAAGCCCTTGTAGTGGGTGGTGACGCTCACCCAGCTCTCACCCACAAGCAACACGTCTGTCATAATGATATGCACGGGGAACGTCCACTATATATTTATTCGACTGTTTTCTCTACGCTAGTGGTTGGTGAGCTGGGGGGCGGCCTCCGGGCCACTGGTCTGAGGAAACTCCATCCACCACGTAGGGCTGCGACGCCGCGAGGCGTAAGGGGAGACTCTTGGCAACAGACAGAAACGACACCTCCCGTGGCTTGCCGTGAATCCTTGGAGGACGAGATCGCCACGGGCCCGGGTGAGACGACTGACCCGCAGGGTGCAAGGGCGAATAGGCGCCGATACCCTCCTACGGGGGGCGCGGGTAGCCCGCATAGCTGAATGCCGCCCACGACAGAAGATGGGTTACACCCAGCACACCAACCACCTTAGTGTAGGCGTTCTATGAAGACGTCCTATCGATCAGCGCCTCAAGCCGCTCCTCCATGCGCTTCCTCTCAGATACGTCCCTGAGGTAGCAGAGGATCGAGGGTTTGCCCAGGTAGCTGATCCTTGAAGCGGAGACCTCGGCGGTCCTTACCGCGCCCGTGCCGGTTATGAAGTTGACCTCAAACAAACGATTCACGTCATCGTCCCCCATCGAGTCAAGGCGACGGTTGATCTCCTCCTCGGTCTCGACCACGAACCTCGTCAAGGGCCTGCCGATGAGGCTCTCGGGTAAGCCGCCGCCGTGCATGTGGCACATGGCATCGTTCGCGAAAACGATCCTTCCGTCGGAGAGGATGACGATGCCGTCCCTGCTCTCCTCGACGACCCTGCGGTACAGCTCCTCCGCCCGCCGCTTCTCGACCGCCTGCCTGATCCGCTTCGAGAGAACCTGGTAGTGGCCTAGATCGGCCTCCTTCTTAAGGTAGTCGTCCGCCCCCGCCCTGAACGCCGACTCCGCCACCTCCTCGCTGCCCCTCCCCGTGTACAGGATGAACGGGACGTCGCAGCTCTCCCTCACCCTCTGGAGCAGCTCGAGGCCCGTCATGGAGACCATCCTGTAGTCGCTGACGATGACGTCGTAGCCGTTCATGCTTTGAAGCCGAATGGCCTCCAAGGGGTCGAGTACGGAGTCCACCGTGACCCCCCCGTCCAGCTCCTCCAGAAACATCTTGGTGAACTCTAGCTGACTCTTCTCGTCGTCCACGTGCAGGACTCGGATCGGTTTCTCGTTGCTCACCTCTTCCTCTGTCACTTCTTCTCCGCCTTCTCCCCCAGCCCCTACCGCGTTGCGGCTTTATTTTATTGATGATTATAGATATATTAAATGAGTATTAAATATCTTCATGATATATAACCATTAAGAAAAAAACACATTGTTGAATTAAAACAATATTGTTATAACCGCATAATATTTCTATATAGAAATAATAAATAAGGGGTATAAAAGCATTAAATGCCCTATAAATCATCATGTTACATTCTACATATTTGAAGCTTGCCATAAAGTAGAGAGCCACTCTCCACATAACATGTAAATAGGATGACCTGATGAACCCGTTACTTGACACGTTTTTGACAAAAATGGTGGCGGGGGGGGGGCGTGCATGAAAACAACAATCGTGTTTGAGACAGAATGCCTCAGTTAGCCGTTACTTCGCCCACACGGCCGTTTGATTCGTAGCTCACCTAGGGACTCTTCGTTCAGATTCACCCTCCTCAAACCTCTTTTAAGATCCCCAAAAAGGGGAACCGGGGCTATGGCGAGCAACACGGTTGTTACAAGTGAGACGAAGTCTACACCGTTCTCACCGGAAACCCTTAGAGGTTTATCGAATATTCTTGAGCTCTTAACATCGACATCGATATTCCTGGCGCTGAACGCCTCCATAGTAGCAGCGTTCAGCTCCCTCCTCTACGGCCTTGAAGTCAAGCCCAGAATACTGTTCATAGCGTTCCTCGCGACCTTCTCAGTGTATAACATGAACAGAGCCACCGACAGAAGAGAGGACTCCATAAACAGGCCGCAGGCGGCTTCAAGAAGCATTCTCTTCTTCCTGGTACCCTCATTGATCGCCTCCGCTCTGTGCCTCCTGTTAAGCGCCTCGGTGGGGGCTCAGGCCCTCACGGTGATCGTCGCATCTTTCGCCGCGTCCGTCCTCTACAGCTTCAAGCCGTCGCCGTCCATCCCCCGGCTCAAAGAGATACTGGGGCTGAAGAGCGTCCTGGTGGCCTTCAGCTGGGGGTTCACGGGCGCCCTGCTGCCGGCCAGCGGACAGGCCGTGGATACCTCGAAGATAGTTTTAGCGTTCACGTACATATTCATCCAGATACTCGTGAACACCATCCTTTGCGACGTCCGCGACATTGACGGTGACATGGCCTCTGGGGTCAACACGCTACCCATATCCTTGGGCCTGGGTGCGACGAGAAGACTCCTGCTGACCGTGAACACGTTGTTGTTCCCATGGCTGCTCTACTGCATCACGCAGGGGCTGTTCCAGGAGTATATGCCGGCGCTCTTCTTCGGAGTGGGGTACGGCTACCTGATAATCTGGCTCTTCTCCGAGACGGGGCGTGATAGGCTCCTGGTGGAGCTGGCGGTGGACGGGGAGTGGATGCCCTTGGTGGCGCTCATGAAGCTGCTTTGACCCCATTGACCAAGTGAATAAATATTGCTTAAGCTAAACAACCTAATAGGGGTTTAACGTTGGGTTCACCGTACTTCAAGTTGTTTCGATCCGAGCTCAAGTTAAACATACTCTCCAGTCTTCTAGACGGGGACAAGAAGCTGGGCGCCCTGAGGGAAGAGCTGGGCAGCAGCGGCTCCACCATCATCCACGCCATAAGAGACCTGGAGGCCATGAAACTGACCAGGCAGGAGGACAAACACTACAAGCTCACGTCCCTCGGAGTCATGGAGGCCACGCTCATCGCGGAGGCCTCCTCAGCCGCAGAGACGCTTGAAAGGTTTCAAGGCTTCTGGCTCCAGCACGACGTCACCGCCATCCCCAGCCACCTCCTGCAGAGGATAGGCGCCCTACGGGACTCGACCCTGATCCAGGACAACTCCACGGCGCTGGACAGGGTCCATGTATCCTTCCAGCGGCTCCTCCAGCAGTCGAGGAGGGTGTGGGGGATGTCACCGATATTCCACTCGGACTTCGTGGGGATGTTCCATAGCCTGCTCGGAGGGGGTGCGACCGTTGACCTCATACTCACCAGCGGCGTGCTCGACAAGACTCTCACCTTGGCGGACACCGGGCAGATCATCGACTACGTCACGAGGGACAAGCTGAGGATATTCCTGACCGATGGGCTGGGTGTCGCGTTGACCGTGACCGAGAACAGCTTCTCCATGGGCCTCTACACCATTGATGGGGAATACGACTACACCAGGGACCTGGTGTCCAGCAGCCCTGAAGCCATCGAGTGGGGGGAAGAGCTCTTCAAGCACCACCTTAAACAAGCTAGGAGGCTCAACACAGAGACGTTAAATCTTTAAACATGTCGTTCACTGATTAAGATATTTCAATTTTTCCTCGTTTAAAGGTAAAATACACATGAAAAATGATTAAACTAAGTACTGAACAGACGAAGCGAAATAGAATAAAAATTTTGCGAATCGAACCGAAGGCGCCACATGAAACCAGTTTATACCATCGGTATCGTTCAAACTCCGTATTGGGAATCAAAGGCACGTAGTCTTAAATTGATATTCTATTATTAAACCAGGATGAAAACCGGGTTTGATTTAAAGAAATCACGAAAACTGATGCAGGGGGAAGGGATCGACTGCATCATAGCCAACTCGCAGGAGAGCGTCTACTACACATCTAATGCACCGATCTCGACCATAACGAATCTGAAACGTTTCGCGGGCATAGTGCTCCCCCTCGATGGGGAGCCTCTCTTCGCCGTACACAGAAACGAGGAAGTCACCGCGAGGAACTCGACGTGGATCAAGGATCTACGGGTCTACGAGGGGGGCGAGTGGGAGTCCCTGAAGGCCATAGACTTCCTGGCCAAGGTGATTAAGGATAAAGGGTTAGCCGGCAAGAAGATCGGGCTAGAGCTTATGGAGATGCCTGGCCTCTGGCTGGACCACCTGAGGAAGCTGCTGCCGGGGACGGAGTTCGTCGACGGCAAGCCAGTGCTGGACGTGTTGAAGTCGATTAAGAGCCCCGAGGAGATAAAGCACCTCAGCGCGGCGAACATGGCGACGGCGAAGGCCATAACTGTGGCCTTCGAGATGGCGAGGCCGGGGGACACCGAGAGAGACGTGGCGCTGAACATGATCGATCTCACCCTCGAGTACGGCGGAGACACAGTCGCGTTCATGTGCTTCGGAGCGGGGCCGAACATCCACGAGACCCACCCCGTCCCAGGGGACTACAAGCTAAAGAAGGGAGACCTCGTTCACACGGACTTCGGGTGTTTCTTCGACGGCTACTACTCGGACATCTCGCGGATGGCGGTGGTTGGGGAGCCCAACGAGACCCAGTTGAAGGCGTACGGCATCGCCGTGGAGGCGGAGAAGGCCACAGCCGAAGCAATGCGGGCAGGAGCTAAGGTGATCGACGTCCACAACGCCGTGAAAGCGTTCTATAACTCCAAGGGATACGAGTACAACAGGGCCTTCATCGGGCACGCCATCGGCATAGGCTGTCACGAGTGGCCTTTCCTGGGCCCCGCGCACGGCGACTGGGTGCTGGAGCCAGGGATGTTCTTCCAGGTGGAGCCGGGAATGCTACTAGATGACGTGAAGATCCACACGGAGGACTCCTTCGTAGTCAAGCCTGAAGGCCCAGCCGAGAACGTGTCCCTGTACAGGGACGTGACTGAGCTACAGGTGATAAGGTAGACGCCTCTTCCCCTTTATTTCTTAAAGGGGCGTTTTTTCCGGGTCGCGAAGCTTTTTCTTTTTTATCTCCAAGTAGTATCCATGGTTCGGCTGTACCTGGAGATTGAGACGTACCGCCCCAACGTCGAGGAGGCGTTCATAAACGAGAAGGTAATCACAGCCGGCGTAGCCGTAGACAGGACCGCGTACCATGAACGCAGCCTGAAGAGGGGCGTCGAGCCGGTCCTCTACAGCGAGTGGGACGGCCTGGACGAGAAGGCCATAGTCTCCGAGGTGGAGAGAACCGTCCGAAAGGCGTGCGCAGAGCATAGGTTCACTACCGTCGTGGGCTTCAACATACTCCGCTTCGACGTCCCCCTCCTCGTGGCCAAGTCGGGCAGAGCGTCCCAGTCTGGCCTCGAGTACATCTCCAAGATGTGGCACGACTGCTTCGCAGTGGACCTCATGCAGCAGCTGCTGGTGGCGAACATGGGCAGCTTCAAGGGCGCCGGGGTGAGCAACGTCGTATCCACGGCGATAAGGCTCGGCTTGAACCCGCCGGACTACCCCACTTCCGGTGCCAGGGTCAAGGACCTCTACGAGGAAGGGGACTACGGGGGGATCGAGGCCCACCTACGCCAGAACCTCAGGGTAATCCGGTGGCTGGACCTCTACGGCGTGAGGCGGCTAACGGAGCAGAGCGTCAGGGAGCAGAGGCCGCTCTTCAGGTGAAAGCCCATGGCGGCGTCTTAGACGGCCGAAACTGCCGTGTAGCCGACCGGGTGGCCCGGCGTTTCCCTCACAGCAGGTCACTTCAGTCGTTTTTCCGGGTGCGGCGGGGCTCCTGCATTAACACATCTATTCACTGTGACATTGGTCGTAGGCCGGGGGTGCCCGTGTTCAGTTTCACGGGCCGCGTCTCTTGAGGCGGCTGTTGACTATGTTGTACGTCTTGACGCGTCTCCTGTTCAAGAAGTTGGAGAGGGGCAGAGGGCTTCGAGGGACGCCTGGGTTCGGGTGACTGTCACTGGATGGCCCTGTCAGTCTTAGACGGATCACCCGCACCTCGTCCATCTCGGCAGCCTCCATCCGCCTCCACCGAAATAGCCACGGCCTTTTTTCTATAATAAGAACCCGGATGAACGCGGCGAAACCATCGTTCCTAGTAGATGTGGCGTCCCGGGCTCCGGCTAAAAAGCCGACAATACGTATCAGGGGTATGGACGGGGGATCAACGGCTTCTATATCAGCTTGACTAGCTTCCCCGCCCGGCCAGCGTTTAGCTGGAGAACGCCCTGGTAGGTCGACGTGTACCCGTTCTCCACGCGAAGCTGGTCGCCCACCTCCGCCTGCCTTATCTGCTCGTTCCAGAGCACCAGGACCACCCTGCCCGAGTCGTCGCCGATGGCGGCGTTGGCGACGGAGAGGGTCTCGCCGTACCTCCTCCTTGACCTCACCATGCGGGCGTGCCCCTTCTCCAGGACCCTGCCCTCGACGTCCAAGTTCCTCATGTCGTCGCGCAGCCGGGCAATGGGGGTCATCGTGTAGGGGTCGTCCGGGGTCATGATCTTCTCGTACCATCGCCCCCTCCAGTTCGGGTCGCCGAGGTCCCAGCCCACCTGGACGTAGCCTTGCTTCTCGTAGAAGGCGTTGGTCCTCTGGTTCCACTCGGGGGTCCCCAGGGTCCAGAGCTTCAGGTCCGGGTATAGGCCCTCAAGGATCTCCATGGAGCGGGTGCCTATCCCCCTCCTTTGGTGGTCGGGGTCCACGAAGATCCTCTCCATGACCTTGTGCTCCTCGTTCACCGAGCCTATGATGAGGCCCCCCACGAGGCCGTCGTCCAGCAGGATGGTGTAGTAGTCCGCCCAGTCCAAGGCGCGTATCTGGAACTCGGGTGAGTCGTACCCGGGGGGGCCTCCCGGCTCCTCGGCTCCGACCTCGACGTCGCTCTCGAACGCCCGCTTGGATATCTCGGCGAGGAGGTAGGCGTGGTCCTCGACGGCCTCCACGAGACTTACCCTGTCTTCTATCGACAACTCGACCATGTATACGGTGGGCTAGGTGAAAAGGGTTGGGCAGCGGCTCGCATAATTATTAAGGCGCCGGCTCCCGATACGCGTAAGAGTGGTCGAGATGATGGCCGGGTCGAGGCGGGGGGTTAGGGTCAGGCGGGTGGACGAGCCGCCTTACGCCGTTGATTGGTCACGGGTCGAGCGGTACGACCAGGTGAACCTGATATTCAACAGGATAGGGAACGACCCGGGCTGGGAATGCTACCTCCACACAGAGGAGGAGGTCGGCCTACAGAACATAAGTGAAGCCAAGCCGGGGTATGACAGGGTCGACTACGCCCTGGCCGAGGCCGCGTGGACCGTCCACGACGTCTGGACGGAGGCGTTCAGCTGGGACCGGCTGGAACGCCCCGGCGGCCCCAGCCTCATGGGGGACAGGTGGTACAGGAAGCGTCACCAGGTCGAGGACGTGGCGGAGATGACTGGGAAGCTGAAGAAGGCGGCCAGGTTCTTCGGCGCCAGCCTCGTCGGTGTGGCCGAGGTCAACGTGAATTGGCTCTATGCCAACCACCGTGAAAACCTTGAGCCCCTGGAGCTGCCCCGGGGCGTGAGGTACGCCGTGGTCATGGCGGTGGAGATGGACGAGCTGGGGATAGCGACGAGCCCCGAGGCGCCGGCCGCCGCCGCCACGGGCGTCGGGTATAGCAGGCTCGCGTTCGTGGCTTCGTCTCTGGCCGAGTTCATAAGGAACCTGGGCTACACTGCGGTGCCCGCCTCGAACGGCGTGGGGCTCAGCGTGCCGCTTGCGGTGGACGCGGGGCTGGGCGAGCTGGGCAGAAACGGGCTGCTCATCACCCCGGAGTACGGGCCCAGGGTGCGCCTGTGCAAGGTGTACACGGATCTCCCGCTTGTGCCGGATAAGCCCATCGAGTTCGGGGTGCACGAGTTCTGCAGGACCTGCAAGAGGTGCGCGGAGGCGTGCGAGGTGGAGGCCATCAGCTTCATGGACGAGCCCAGCTACGACGGCGTCTGCAAGAGCAGCAGCCCCGGCGCGTTGAAGTGGGCGGTGGACGGCGAGAAGTGCTACAGGTTCTGGTGCGAGAACGGCACCGACTGCAGCACCTGCATAAGCGTCTGCCCCTACAACACGGGGCGGGTGGAGGCCCACGCGGGCGAGTTCTGGGCGAGGCCGTGACCCGCCGCGGGTCATATCTGGGGTTATTTCTTGGCGTCTGCGCTGCGGTTCAGAGATTTCTGTATGTTGGGGACCTTGTTGTTCTGGACGTTGACCCTCACGTAGGGGCTGTCGTAAACGTCTTCCCTGTTGTAGAGTTCTATGGCTTGCTCTAGCCGTTGCTCCACCTGGTCGATGAGCTCGTTGAAGGACTTGATGAAGTCGTTGAGCTCGTCGATCATGCCGTTTATGTGCTTCATGTACTCGGGGGTGAGCTCGCAGGTGACGCACTTGAAGCCGGCGACGGCGTCCTCGAACGCCTTGAGGGCGTCATTGATCCTGTTTATGAGGTCCTGGGCCTCGTCTATGCAGGTGTGGAGGGTCCTGTAGGTGTATCTCTCGGTGCGGGCGAGGGTGTGGTCCACCCAGCTCTGGAGCAGCGTACAGGTCCTCATGGACTCCTTACGTATATCGGATGCATCCTGCTTGGGGTCCTCGCCGGTGATGAGCTTGGCGATGCCTATGCCTATCTCGCTCATGGCCCAGCCCTCGAGGCTGAGGATGTCTTTCACGGTCTGGCTGGCCTCGCTGGCGAAGCTTTTCCCTATCTCGGTGCCGATGTGTTTGCCCATCTCCTTCATGGCTTCCTCGCCGCCTTTCTTGTAGGCCGTCTTGCCCATGCTGGCGCTGGGCTTGACTATGGCGGCCACCTTCTGCACCTTCTCGGCGCTTTCACGGATCTCCTTCTCGGACTTTGTGAGGCTCTGGATGACGGCGTAGGCGGTGTCCCACTCCATTATGAGGCGGCTCACCTCCCTCATGTCCTGCCGCCACTGGTTCCGGGAGGCGTCCAGGTCGTCCTCGATGGGGCCCAGGGCCTCGTCTAGCTCCCACATGGCGTCCTCGCACTTCTCGTTCTCCTCCTCCACCACCTCGGGGTGCTCCTCGCAGTAGTCCTTCTCCTCTTCCTCCTCCTCTTCTTCCTTCTTCTCCTCGTCTTTCTTCTCGCCCTTGATGAAGTTGTACAGGAGGAAGCCGCCTAAGCCGAAGAGGAACACGAGTATCACTAGAAGTGGGTCCAGACCGCCTCCGCCGCCGCCTCCTTCGCCGACGTTGAACTCGAGGGCCCCCGTGACCGGCCCGGGCTCCCCCTCGACGCCCTCAACGGTCCACGAGACCACGTGGTTCCCGGCCTCGGACATCCAGTCCGGCGACGTGAACTCGTTGACGCCCGGCGACAGGGTGACGTCCGTCTCCCAGAAGGGCGCGCCCTGCATCTCATCATCGTCAACGTATAGCTTCAGGCTGCCGGGGGACAGGATGTCTCCCTCGCCCTCCAGGGTGATTACGAACGCCACGTCGTCCCCCTCCACGGGCTCATCGACTGTGAGCCGCGTGTCGATGCCCGAGATGCGGAGCGGCTCAATCGCGGGCGCCGACACCAAGATGGGGATGTCCGTCTCCGATGTCGCCGAGGCGCCGTCGTCGTCGGTGACCGTCAGGGTGACGGTGTACGTGCCTTCAGCCGCGTAGGCGTGGGATGCCTCGGCTCCCTCCGCGGTGGCGCCGTCGCCGAAGTCCCAGCCGTAGGTGAGCTGGTCGTCGCCGAGGTCCAACGCGCTGCCGGTGAAGGCAAGCTCCGTGCCCTCGACGGGTTCACCAATCCGGTCTATCGAAAGGTCGTAAGGCGGAGTGTTCAACACAGTGATGGGCGTGTCGTAGACAGAGCCGAAACCCGCCTCGTCGGTTACGGCGAGGACGACGTTGTAAACGCCGTCGTCCATGAACCGGTGCGTCAGGGTGGCGTCGGGGCCGCTCAGCTCGTAGACCCCGTCGCCGTCCAGGTCCCACTCGTAGAGGCTTATGGCGCCGTTGAGCGAGGCGGAGGCCGAGGCGTCCAGCATGAACGCAGTCCCCTCGTCGACTGATTCGGGTGCGTCGAAGGCGGCCTCGGGCAGATAGTTGAACGTGAACGTCATGGGCGGCTCACCGTAACTGGGGGCCATGTCCAGCCCTCCCTCGGTGATCAGATACACCATCAGCCCCGAGTTGAGGGGGGACCCAAGGATGTCGACCGGGAAGCCGACCGTAACGGTTCTCTCCACGATGTCGGCGGCGGGCTCAGCCACCGTCACCCACTCCCCGGCCTCGTAGCGGTCCATCCAGACCGACGCAACAGACCCTTCAGCCACCTCGACCCCGACGTCGTAGTCGACCCCTAGCCCGTTGTAGAAGCTTCCCGGGCTGCTGGCGCCCGTCGCAGCGTCACTGTCCACGTCTATGCCGATCTCTATGGTGTACACCTGGTGGGGCAGCGGCGGGGCGTTTAACTGCACCTCGACGTTGATGGTCACGTCGCCGGGTTCAAGCTCCTCAGAAGGGACGAGGGTGACCGACTCCACGTCCATGGGGATGGGCATGGGGACGATTGTGTCCATGGTGAAACACATGTTGAAGTCCACGCCGTCGCCCAGCTCGTCTGTGTAGGGCGCGGACTCGAAGCTGTGAGCCCCCCACGCCGATGGGAGGACTGCGGTCAGGACGGTTAAGACTACTAGCAAGGGCAGAAGCCTACGTTTCATGTTGCCCACTAGACTGTCTAGGGTAAGTTAGTGTAAAAAACTATCCATTAGTTAACGGTAACTACAGGCCTTTCTGGGTTAAAACCCGGTCATTCCCACTCGGTGACCTCGGTCTCGGTCATCTCCCTGACACACCGCCATAGGGCTGCCTCCTCGGGGGATACCAGGGTGATGGACACGCCCTTCTCGCCCTTCCTGGCGGTGCGGCCGATGCGGTGATAGTAGACCTCGGGGTCCTCGGGCACCTCGTAGTTGATTATGTGGGTGACGCCCCTGATGTCCAGGCCCCGGGAAGCCACGTCGGTGGCCACCACGTACCTCACCTTGCCCAGCTTATAGTCCCTGTACACCGTGTTTCGTTGGCTCTGGGTGTAGCCGCCGTGAAGCGCCTCCACCTGGTAGCCCTCCCCCTTGAGGGCCGCCGCCAGCTCGTCAACCGTCTCACGGGTGTTGCAGAATATTATGCCTCTCTTGGCGTCGATGGAGTCTAGGATGCCGTGGAGCCTCTCTAACCGGTCCTCCGTGACGGGCGCGATGTACTGGGCCACGTTTGTCTGGGCC
>Ga0272442_10004905_pt1 | contig 18086 bp, 20 predicted proteins | sample SSMForm2O_FD_200262 | JGI IMG/M metagenome (GOLD analysis project Ga0272442, IMG submission 200262) | Marine sediment archaeal communities from Little Sippewissett salt marsh, Falmouth, MA, United States - SSM-Form-2O | ecosystem: Environmental > Aquatic > Marine > Wetlands > Sediment ... | reverse complement strand
GTAACGCCTTTGGAAAGAACTACCGAACTCAGCAGATCGATTTCTTAGGCCGACGAGGTTCCGATTGCTTTCAAGAATCCAATTTTTCTGGAGGAGCTGGAACGATAGTACGCTGCCTACGGCAATAATCTTTGGGCAGCAACGGGGGGGCTTTCTTTGGTCCCCCACCCCCAAGAGCCGCCTGCCCCCAGGACATCGTGGTTGCGTTGAAAAATGGATAAATTTCCTCTCCGTCATCGAGAACACTCTTCTTCAAGGATTCTAGGTCTCGGTTTCTATCAACTTGGCCGATAAATTTCTCATTTCTTTAATGATAGTTTCCAACCGCTTCGAGTTCTGGATGAACTCCCTGCAAAGTTCGGCCTGCTCATCTGAGAGATACTTGGTGACCGTTTTCCCTTTCACTTTTCGGGTCCACACGTTGTAGGGTCCATGTCTCGCCTTCTTATCGGTCCTACATTGGCAATTGGACTTCCCGCAGCTCAGGTACAGCCGCATGACACTTCCTTTGCAGATGTACCCAATCGTCGAAAGCTGTTTGGATAATTCGTCGTACTTTCGTTGGTATTGAGCGTTTCCCATATCCACTCCTTGAACGATATTCCTAAGTAACATATACTTAAAGAGCAAGACCATCAAGGCTTTTCAGGGAGGGGAACGATGAGTCTAAACAAGAAAGCTCAAGAAGAACTTTTTACTGCAAAGGAGCAGTTGCCGCACTTTCTACCAACAGATGATCCGATGCTGGTGTTTGGTGATGAGATATATCCGGCCTTCAAAGATGAGGATTTCCAGCAGTACTATTCCACCGTTGGTCGAAACGCTATTTCCCCGGCCTTTTTTGCTCGGGTTACCATTCTGCAATTTCGTGAAAACATGAGTGATCCCCAGGCAGCGGAGGCCTGCATGCGAAGAATAGATTGGAAAATCGCTCTTCATCTGCCGTTGGAGAAAAATACGAGCTTTCACCCCTCCTCACTCTGCCGTTTCAGGACAAGATTACTAGAGAATCAAGCCTTGTCGCTGATCTTTGATAGGACCGTCCAGTTGGCCCAAGAGAAAGGATTCATAAAGAAGCGAACCAAACAGAGAGTAGATGCGACCCATATTGTTTCGCACTTGAACCGGATTTCTACCACGGATCTACTGTTCCGGGCTGTCAAATGTCTGGTAGAAGAAATCGAGCAGAAACATCAGCAGTACTATGAAGATGAGATCCCCGACTACATCAAAGAGCGCTACAGTCATCAATTCAGCTCCTTTGGGATGGGTAAGGAGAAGCAGGGGGAGAAGCTTTCAGAGATTGTTGAAGACGGGCTCCTTCTCAAAGCGCTGGTAGAAACGCCTCCCGCAGACAGATTGGGTGAGTTGGAACAGTTGGGAATTATGGAAACAATATTCCGAGAGAATGTGATCGTCAAAAAGAAAGAAATCCAGAAGAAGATCTTTATAGAGGCCGAGGAAATTCAGTGCCCCAAACAGACGATCTTTGATCCCCGAGACCCCAGTATCAAGCTGGGTGTAAAAAGAACCACGAAATGGGTAGGCAGTAAGTGTCATGTGGTGGAGACAGCCGAAAAGGGCAAAATTAATTTCATCACAAACATGATCTATCAACGAGCTCAGGAACACGACTGTAAGGTTCATGAAAAGATCAGGGAGGGAAATGCAAGGAGGGGATTGAAGCCCGAGAAAATGTACGCCGACACGGGCTACATCAGCGGCGCTGCGATCCGTGAGTACCGTAAAAACAAACAGGAGCTCATGGGGTACATGCAAGCGGATAGATCGAATAAGCCAGATGCATTCAAAAACAAACGGTTTGATTTTGATACCGATAGATTGAAAGCTATCTGCCCGGCAGGCAGGGAAAGTCTACAAGGGCAACTAGGCAAGGAAGGGGAGATCAGAATAGCATTTCAAAAATCGACCTGTAAGGGGTGCGTTTATTTTCAGGACTGTGTAGGAAAAAGCAAAAGAGAAGCAAGAGGATTGACATTCAGACCAGGATTTGAGTTTACCCGTGAGAGGAGGGAGATCCAAAAAACAGAAGCATTTCGTGATGAAATGCGAGTGCGAGCTCAGGTGGAAGGAACAATTAGTGAAGGCACCCGCTTTCTTGGATTACGGCATGCAAGATACAAAGGAGAAGACGGCCATCAAATCCAGTTTTATATGACGGGGGCTGCATTGAATGTGAAACGGCTGATAAAAGCGATTACCCAAGGTATAGAAATTCAAGCAAAACCCGTTTTTGCTTTTTAGATATAGAAAACGGAGCTGTGAGAGGTTCGGCAAGGGGCAGGAAAAAATAAAAAAGAAGAATACAAGGTGAAAAAAACCAGAGGTTGAGCCCGCTTTCGTCGCTCCATAATCCCTAGTTTTTCAACGCAACCACGATGTCCTGGATGTGGGCGGCTCCTTGGGCGGCTGGAACAGGAGAAGACTACCATTCGAGTAAATGCCCTACCATGATGCAGGAATGAAGAGCCGTCATTAATCCACACCGGTGGTCTTCAATTTTAGGCAGCTTGATCCTATGTCCCCTAAGGTAGTAGGTTTCTATGAGGAGTCGCACGAAGAATCGTAGCACCATCTCCGTTGGCCAGAGAGACGAGAAAGCATGAAGCACGACTCCTCATAGAAACCTACTACCGTGGGCCACCTACCTCGGACGTTTGCACGAAGACCGCCGGTATCGAAATACACCCAGATCCGAAAAACCAAGAATTGTAGGTACGGAATGCATGCGTCTTTTGCTGTAACCCAAGAGAGAAAATGAAATCAAAGAAAGCGCACGTTGGACAGGAGGAGTTTGGCAGAATGCTGTCGGCTTTCGAGGGCTGGCAATTCAAGATCGAGATATACGACCGAAGCGAAGAAAGGTAGCGTCGTCAGTTCGGAAGCGACGGACCGTTCTGCCTTCTACTTTTCGAAAACCTTAACCCGTGGGGGACATAGAACCATGTTTTCATCAATGAAATATCGTTATGTATGAATGATATGGTAACGGTTGTGGCTTCCGTGTTATCTTAGATTCGAAGGAGTTGTATGTGGAGCGTAAATTCACACTTGAGTATTGGATCGACGATGAGTGGTATGTAGGAAAACTGAAAGAAGTTCCAGGTGTCTTTAGCCAAGGTGCCACCCTGCAAGAACTCGAAGAGAACATCGAGGATGCCTATCGAATGATCATGTCTGAGCAGGAAGAATATGAACCTTCTTTGGAAATAAAAAGAAAAGAACTCTCCTTGCAAGTGTGAAAAGAAGCCAATTCATAAAAGAGCTTGTACAAGCAGGCTGTTATCTGCGTAGACACGGCACACGCCATGACATCTATGCAAATCCGAAAAACGGCAGAATGGCTCCGGTTCCGAGGCATCGCGAAATCAAAGATTCACTCTGCAAACTCATACGAAAACAGTTGGGGACAGAAGAGTCTAATAGCTGAGCCCCGATTTCGCAAAAGTACCCCACCCTTAGGCCACATACGGCTCGATTCGCTGTCTCTTTTCTATAATAATTACTCTTGACATGTACACCGTTTGTACATACACTTAATCGTGGACTACCAGTGGGATTCCGAGAAAGCCGATCTCAACTATAAGAAACATGGGATCGATTTTGCGGATGCTGTTGGTGTTTTTGAGGATGAATGGGCGCTGACCATCAAACAGGAAATCGTCAAGAACGAGCAGCGCTTCGCCTCTATTGGAACGGATTTCTTGGGGAGGATAATCATCGTAGTTTATACGTACAGAGGTGATGATATTCGATTGATTTCAGCCAGGCCCGGGACAAAATCGGAGAAGAATATATATGAGCAAAGAAGAGTATAATTTCGAGAAGGCAAAGCAAGGACCTGTTGTACGGTCTGCTCCCGGAAAGACCCGAATTACGATCCGAGTTGATACTGATATTCTGAATTGGTTCCGCAATCAAGTCCATAAGAGAGGCGGAGGGAATTATCAAACCCTGATCAATGATGCTTTGCGGGAATACACCAATCTCAAAGATAGCGATCTTGAAAAGACCGTACGCAAGGTCATCCGGGAAGAGCTGAAAACATTTGCGAAATAGCTGCTGAAAATTCAAATATCGCCTGTATTCGCAAACCCTCACCACTATGATGAAAGTCAAGCGCTTTTCCTTTCCTCCTCCTCCTCCTTCATTTTCTTGATCTTTTTCAATTGACATTCATATCTTTTCAGCTTTCTCTGGAAATTGCTCGGCTGCACCCAACGAAATTCTTTTTGCTCAAGCAACATCCGTCTGCACACACCGCTCTTTTATATAAACTGGTAGCTATCGATCGGATTTCACTACAGCTGAAAGAGGATATTCGAATGGAACTTCGTTCTATTAAAAATGGACGAACGATCTACTGGAGCGGCGTAGCTATTGCTTTAGTTGGCATTGGGATCATGGTAGTCCCTATTATCGAAAATCCCGCGATCACAAAGTACGAATATCGGAATGACTTGTGGCTTTGGTTTGGTACGGGAACTAGTTTAGGTGGCGCTGCTTTAGTGATTATCGGAGGTGTAAAAATGTTGAAACGCCCCGAAAGCATTGTTAATCGTTTCAATGATGAGTTCGCCAATTACCAAGAGAGAAAAAAAAAGGAAATAACTGTAATACTATTGGTAGACTGATATATTGAACTGCCAGGAATTACAATAGAACCGGGGGAGGTATTGCCCGCTATAAGCCAAATCGTAATAAAGGGGCTGAAATATCAGGATTCCCGGAAAAAAGAAAAAAGCCCTTCAAAGGGTTGCCTACAAGCGATATCTCGGGTGGGGTGGTAAATGCGTAGCTTCGGAAATGGGCTTTTATGTGTCAAGCACAATTAGATTTTCAGGACTGCGACTCTTTTTCTGGAGTTACCATGGCCAAAACCCCCCAAATTGTGCATTGGGAGATAGCTGGTAAATAACCCAAAGGCTCACCCATCCTGCCATTCCCCAAAATGCGATATTGACTTGTCTTCGAACCACTGCATCCTTATATCCGCGAAGATAACAGTCAAGCTGTTCCTCGGAGATATTGTCGGGGATGTTTTTCGGCTGCTGTCGAAACAGTATGAATGGTGCAAATGATAAAGCAATTGTGCCTCCAAAATAACCCGTCGTAGCGTATTGATCAATCTCAGAGAAGCCCTCAATTCCAGCAATTTTAGCTACCCCCCAGCCAGTCACCATTCCCAAAATTGGAAGACCAATGATGAATAATGTCGGTGTGCAACCGATATTCGCATAACCATGTTTGTTCCCGGTAGAATATTCTTGTGTCGCTTCGCAATCTTGTTGGTCAGAGAACACAGTATAGGAAAGAACTCCAAACAGCACCAGAACAACCGCAAGTCTTTTATTCTTCATATGTCACCACCCTTAATTAGATCTTAGGTGACGAGACTGGAAATTTCTAATAAAAAACGTCGCTCCAAGGACTGCCTTCAAGCGGCTTTCTCGGGTGGGGTGGAGCGCAGGCATCTATCTTTTTTTTGCCATACAAATTCACATCACCTATACTATAGGTGAAGGATAACGTAATGAAGAAGAACAAAACCGTTATTTTACTTGTTCTTATTGCTATTCTTCCTCATCCACTGTTTTCTAACGAAGAAAGATGCGAAGAAACGATTGAGTTCGATATGGGATTACTGGATGCCAGGAATCAGAAGGCGCGTTTGCTTCGATCTATTGGGTGGGGAGTGTTAAGCGCTCAAGTTATTGGTCTTTTTGCTGAGGCTGGTACGATTGCTGGCTGGGTTTTGCTCTATGATCCAGATGGTTGGCTAGGCTTAAGTTCGCATACTGCAATCGGACTTGTTGGCGGCTTTTTTGTCGGTGCTGGAATCGGCACGGCTGTGTCAATCGCAATACCCGCGACGATAATATCGCGACCAAAAGTCATACCCGACCATATTAGCGAGGACAATGAAGAGTGTTATCTTGAGGGCTATGCTACAGGAACCCGTCGGAATCGTGTTCGTGGAGCAGTAGTAGGATGTGCAGTTACATGGGCTTTCATGTTAGGGTATTATATAGTTGAAGGGCCATTATAGTTCTGGGTGAAGAAACTCTGCGACGCTTCCCCATCAAACTTCACTGCACCATTATTCTCGGTGCCGATCCAAAGGTTTCCTTCCCGATCAAAATCTAAGGCAAAGTATGCTATTATACAGACCCATCTGGAACTCTACACACCAAAGAACCATTTCCAAAATTCATTCCCTGGAAAATGTGTATTGGATTGAATAAACTACAGGGTAGCACCGTGTACTTGAATCTTACTCGTAGCTCTTCTTTTGCCTCTGGATGCATATTTCCCTCCTGAATGTCTCTTTAGTTTCAGTATAAAGTGTCCGGGAGGGTATGAAGTTTCAGATACACAATTCATACACACTTTGTCAATTTCGCACAAAAAAAGAGAAGTTAAAAAACCTCTCTCTTTCTAAGTAATTGTTATATAATAACTTATAGTGGGCAATGCGGGATTCGAACCCACGGCCTCTGGCTCCGGAGGTTAAAGTCGAGCTCATATATAGCATATATGGCCCGATTTGAGCAAGTTTTATGCGGGAATCAGGCGATTTTCACATATATAGCATATAGAGCCATTTGGAACTCTACACACTTTCGTACACACCGGCTTACAGTTGTCTCCCTACTTTAACGGGCTTTAATCGGTCTCGATACTATATCTTCATAAGCCAACCGACCGTATACTGCGGACCATATTTGGTAAGAAAACCTGGTTCCAGCAAGCATGCTCCCAATCCAAGGGCATACTTTGTATCTACTTTGAAGAACACCGCTCCCTTATGCCAATTCAAGTCTATCCACAGGTCAACCACATCCCAATAGAAATCGCAAAAGGTAGAGTTCCCCGACTTTGTATCAGATTTTGCAAGCGTAGATAAAATAATCCCGATACCTGTAGCCACTCCGAATCGCACACGCTGGCCAGGCGGAGTAAAAAGATATGATCCAAATTGGATACGAAAATCATTGTGAAACGCGGAAGCTGAGTCATCACCCTCCGAACTGATCGAAAAGTAAATATAGTCATCCGCTCTGAACATGATGTAATCGGGGACGATATAAAGGCGAAATCCTGCACCAATCCCTAATAATTGGGAAGAAGTAGAGAACAACTCGAAGCCGAAGCGCGTTCTCTTAGAAAGAGGACGTAAACGGATCTCAGCTGATTGATTGTTGACCTCGAAATATTCGCGATTTATATGGTAACCTGGTTTCGTGGTTTCTATTGACAACTGCGTATTCGCAGGGATTTCAATAACCAACATTCCATTCTCGATTGTACCAAGCCGCTGATCCGGTCCAAGATAAACCCACGCTCCTTCATCATTTGACAGCAACGTTATCCGCACCTTCGCATCTTTCCGGTCAGCCGTTTGTTCTAAAATGACAGGCTCTACTTTCAGTTCGTCTTCGGCAACCTCACCTTCATCCTGTATCGGTGCTTTATTCGGTTCCTCACCCGATGGGGCTTCTGATTCAAAACCTTTTTCTGTTGGGGGGCTTTTCAATTCTCGAGACCGTTGCTCGTCCAGTTCACTTTCGTGAACTGAAGTCTCAGACTGTGAAAGTGCGATCTTACCAGGTTGTAATTCTGCCCACCTTAACAGGGTATCGATCAGCTCTCTGGAAAGCGAGCTAACCGTATTATATATCCCAATATTTTTAGCTTCTCTTTCTTCCCTGCTGAAAACGAGATTGCTAACAATTACGTCGTATCCCCGTATCCTTATAGCAATAACCTGGTTTTCAATCTGTATCGATCCTACTAACGCTATATCAGCCTCTACCCGTTCAGCCAGCGGTACCACGGCCGAACTCTGCAGCAGTTCGAGAGAGGATAATTCTTCCTGCGATAGCTTCGCCCTCCAGGTTTGTTCCGGTATAATCGTAAATCCCCATTTCCCCAACTCGCGCGTTAACTCTTCAATCACGATCGACCGGATTTCATTCTCCTCTTCGGTTTCGGTGGCGAGGAGCAACAAACAGGTTCCATTCACCTGCTGATCAGGGGGAGTCCCGGATAGTGAGACAGCTGTGAGCAAAAATACAAGTGTAATGGCGCCATACTTCACCGATCTCTCCAGAAATACATACGAGCAGGGGCCTCTATCAGATAGAAACCCAGACGAAATACGTTTACCGGCATGCACCTTGTGGTTACATCCGGAATGAACTCCAGCGAGGTTCTCCTTTCACGCGTTAAGTTCCGCATTTGTACTACCATCGTCTACAACCATTATACTTGATTTGTAAAGAACTCGCAGAGGAATATCCCGTGTAAGTTCCAGGAGGAAACTTAGGTGCGTATATTCATGTAACCTGGACCTTTTTTTGCTTTGATTTTATATCTGCACGCGCGTTGCTGCTATTTGATGAGCACATCCAATAATCTCATTACGATATATACTCGATGCCCAGCACGGCGGTGGTACGGCATTCCGGTCGCCAGAGCAGGGCAAGTGGCCAGATATACCGAAGGTGATGCGGTTCGCCCCTGCCGGATGGGAAGCCGAGCGCCCAGGGCGCGCAGTCTACAAGCCTCTAATCCGGGAATATCTTAATATGAAGAGTCCTCCATGCTTAATCAAGAAAGCACCCGTACCTGAGTTAGATTTTCCCGACAATCTACCCATGAAACAATGAAAGACCGTGATACATTGTGAAGGGGGCAGAGGAGAACTCGGATGTTCCAAAGGGTCGTAGTATTTTTATGTATATGTCTCGTTTTTACTTCCTGTGATTTTCTACTCAACACACCATTTTCAGGATACCTGGCGAGTCTCGTTGATGAAAATCCCCCAGCTGATGAAAATCCCCCAACCCTATTAGAACTGACTTACTTTGAAATGAGTGATCCCTCCAATTGGGAAGAACTGCAACAATATCTCAATGAACAGGTAGCCCTAGGAGTCTCCGGTCCGCCCACGGTCGACACGAGCACAATAAGCGGACTCGGCGGAGGCAAAAAGTGGTACGGTGGCGTGCTCGCTCCGAACGGTAAAATCTACGGTGTACCGGGAGCGGCAACAAGTGTTTTGATCATCGATCCTCAAACCGACACCGCCGACACAAGCACCATCAGCGGTATAACAATCACGGGCCCAGAGCCGAATTGGCTCGGTGGCGTCCTGGCGCCTAATGGTAAGATCTACTGTATTCCATGGGAAGCATCGAACGTGTTGATTATCGATCCGGTGACGAACACGGTGGATACGACGACGATGAGCGGCGGGATCCTGAACACGTCACGCAAATGGCACGGAGGAGTTCTCGCCCGCAACGGCAAGATCTACGGTATTCCCTATGACTCCGACACTGTACTGGTCATCGACCCGGCTACCGACACATTTACTACTATCCCAATTCCGGGCCCCGGTCCTCCGGGCCCCGGTGATCCGAGCAAATGGTACGGCGGAGTGCTTGCTCCCAACGGTAAGATTTACTGCGTTCCCTGGAAGGCGGACTACGTCATGATCATTGACCCGGAATCCGACACAGTGGATCCCGACGCCATCTCCTTTGTGGCGTATGCAGACCTGAAATGGACTGGAGGTGTACTCGCGGCCAACGGCAAGATCTACTGTATCCCGCAGGAACCTCTCAGAGTCCTGATCATTGATCCGGCACAGAATACGATGGAGCTCACAGCGTATCTACCGTTTGACGAAGACAAATGGGCGGGGGGAGTGTTGGGACCGGACGGTAAGATCTACGGCATTCCCCGGAATTACGACAGCGTCTTGGTTATCGATCCCACTGAAAATACGGCCGATCCAGATGGAATATCCCTTCCGCCGGCACCCCCGGTAGATCCATTAGACGAGGACAAATGGACTGGCGGAGTTCTCGCCTTGAACGGAAAAATCTACTGCATTCCAAATGAAGCGGATAGTGTTCTCATCATCGATCTGCACAGTAACGGAGAACTATTAGCAGCTATCGCCGCATGTCCCTACTTCAACAAATTCTGAGAGTCGGATTTGAGGAATCTTCGACGACAGCTTCCCTGGGGCAGTCAAGGTGTCTATGCGTCCTGACCTTGGCTTCCGGATCATAGCGCTCCATGGCTCCTGAGTCTTTTGACCACGTGACAAGACGCCAATTCCCCCGAGGGGGAACTGATGCGGGTAAAGAATTACTGTATAGGGAAATATAGCGGGCAATGCGGGATTCGAACCCACGGCCTCTGGCTCCGGAGGCCAGCGCTCTATCCAGCTGAGCTAATTGCCCGGGTTGTTAATAAACTATTGCGATTTACTCGGATTGTCAATCCGCCCGTAAACCCCGTGAACCTACCCTTGAATCGGTTATCATTTCCTCTATACTAGGGTCAACCTTTCCGTTACCACTATTACGGTGCCGATGTCGAAACGGGATAATTTTGATGACAGAAGAGATTCGGGAAGACAGTCCCAGTGTCTTGTCGGATCAATGAAATCATGGTGGGCTGGATGAACGAACTCCAACTGGCGGGAGACGATAGCAGGGTAGGGCCGTGATGCTGAGTTGCCGGATACATCAAGTTCCCCTGCTGGTAGTTGCCCTGCTCGTGGTGATTCTCACTCCCCTGCATGCGGATGACTGGAGCAATCTTCGATTGATCCAGGAGAGCCGAAAGGATCAAAACCTCCCGGCACCAGGAGGGAAATCCAGGTTGGACTTGCGAGACAGCAGCAACGAACTGGAGATGGCCGGATTGGCCCTGCTTCGCCTCTACCAGGTAGTTCTGTCCAGTCAGGATGGACCCCGCTGCATGTTCCATCCCTCCTGTTCGGAATATGCCAAGCAGGCGCTTGTAAAGCGCGGCGCGGTTGTGGGCTCCCTCCTGGCTATCGACCGTTATCTGCGTTGCAACGGTCTTGATCGGGATCTTTATCCGTACGACCCGAGCCTCAAAAAACTCCTGGATCCAGTCCCGGAGCGTAAATCGAAACCATCACAATAATGACAGTACTGATCGCGCTGCTGATGTTCTGCTCTCTACCCGCCGCTCCCGACTCTCCCGACTACTACAGCCCGGGCTCGATTCTACTGTTTGCCGATCATCTGTTCCGGGAGCAGGATTACCTTCGTGCTGCCTACGAGTATGAACGCTATGTGTTCCTTCAATCTGAGAAGGATCCGGCTGCCCCGGAAGTCCTGCTGAGGACCGGTAAAGCATTCCAATGCGCGGGCGACTACGATCGTTCTCTCGACATATTCTCAACGCTTCTCAACAACACCGCAACAGATCGGATCCGACAGCTGGCAATTTATGAAACCGGGGTGACCTACTTCCGTATGGCCCGATTCGAGGAATCCCTCCAATTCTTACGGGATCAACCGGGTCCGGCCCTGATGCCCGATGCCGGTCGTCTCATCGGGGCGGATCTGATGATGTTGGGGCAGTGGCAGCAGGCGGAAGAAGTCCTGGACGGATACGGGATCTCGAGTACGGAACCGCTGCGGAAGATCGCCCTGGAGGGATCATCCATGCGGCGAAAGAGCCCGCTGGCCGCGGCTCTGCTCTCCGCCTTGGTTCCGGGTTCAGGAAAGATCTATGCGGGGGAGTTTGGGGACGGACTGAACTCGCTGATCTTTATCGGCTTGCTCGGAACCCTGTCCGCACTGAGCTTCCACGCCGAGGGTGTGGACTCCGTGCGAGGCTGGATCTACGCATCCGTCGGGGGCGTACTGCATGCCGGAAACATCTACGGCTCCATCGTGTCGGCCAGACGCTACAACCGGCTTCAGGAGCAGGCCCTTTTCGAGGAGGTAGAAAAGGTAATCCCGCAGTGTTCGGAGTTATCTTTTGAGCCGTAGGCGTGAGACCATTCTGGCGGTAATGGTTGTCCTGATAGCCATCTCCCCGGCAACATGGACGGTGTGGGCCGATGGGGACAACTACCAGGACGATCCGGCTCTGCGTATGGGAGATCTGTACTACGGGGAGGGAGCTCTCGACCAGGCAATCACAGAATACAAGAGGGTCCTTTTTTTCAGCCAGGAAGGAAAAAGGGACGGGAAAAATTACGGGGAGACCGTCAGTGCCGCGCACGCCAGAATCGCCGCCTGCTACCAGGCTCAGCAGAGATGGCCCCAGGCCATATTCCACCATCGCCGGGCAATTCAGAGCGCCAACACCCTGGGGGAGATCGAGGACAGGGAGTTCGATTTGATTACCGCACTGCTGGCCAGCGGCCGAGACAGGGAGGCGGAGCTCCATCTGCTTCGGCTCCGGGAGCTCGCGGCGCTGGATGCACGAAAAGTAGCCCTGTATCTGTGCGTGACCTATACCTACCGTGGACAGTGGTCAAACGCTGCAGAGCAACTGCGAAGAGCTTTCCCCTCCGGGGAGATTGCGGATGATCGGGTGGAAAAGCAGATCGAACAGCTGGAGCTTGTTCTCGAGGAAGCTCAAAGCGCCAGAAGAAAATCTCCAAACGGCGCTGCCTGGTTGTCTACGGTTGTTCCCGGGGCCGGACAGCTGTATGCCGGTGAGCCCTGGGATGCTCTCAATGCCCTGGCGGTTAACGCAGGCCTGGTTACCCTTATCTGCGCAGCTGTGAAGCAGGAGTGGTACCTGGAGGGGGCGTTCCTGTTCCTCTACCCACTGCGACGCTACTACCTGGGAAACAGGAACAATGCCCGGCTGGCCGCGGAAGCAGACAATTTGGCCGTTGACGAGCAGGTCCGGCAACAACTGTTGGATGGGATCCTTTCACTCGTGGAAACCGAAGATTTACATCAACAAACTACACGGCGAACCGCCGTGCCTTGACAGTTTCCCGTGGTTTTGCGATATTTCTCTGCGGTTTATTAGCAGCATATGAAATTAACGAGCAGGAACCGATCCACTTTCCTGGCTTTACTGGGCCTGGGATTCCTTGTCGGTACCTTGGGATGGGAAGTTCTGGAACGGATCGTTCTGCAGATGGGCTTCCAGTTAGAACTGGGTGTCGGGCCGGTGGGATTCGACCTGTCCGTATTAAGCGTTTTCATCAAGATCAACCCGGGAACATTCATCGGAGTTTTGGGCGGAATCTTCCTGTTCCGGATGATGTAATACGGATCGTAGCGGTCCGCGATCGGCGGTCCGCGATCGGCGGTCCACGATCAAGAGAAAAAGTAAGACGAGAAGGTAGTATGGAAACCATTATTCTGGCTTCCGGCTCTCCCCGGCGCCAGGAATTGCTCAACAGAGTACGAATCCCGTTCAAAGCCTTTCCGCCGGAAATCGATGAATCGTTCGCCAAGATTCGCAGTGTGGAGGAGCGGGTGAAGCGGATCGCTCTGAGGAAGATCGAGACGGTGGTGGAGATGTTCAAGCAGGAAGCCCCCCGCTGGCTCCTGGGAGTGGATACACTGGTGGAGATCGATGGAGAGGCGATCCAAAAGCCCACGGGAGTGGAGCAGGCCGAAGAGATCCTGAAGCGCCTGTCCGGAAAGGTGCACCGGGTCTATACCGGTATCGGGCTTCTGCCCGCCAAAGGGGAATCGGTGGATCTGAGGAGTGTCTGTACCGAGGTAAAGTTTGCAACCGTGAGCCAGGAGGACATTGAGCTGTACCTGGACAGCGGTGAGTGGTCCGGGGTCGCAGGAGCCTATCGCATTCAGGAGAGAGGGGCGTTTTTTGTCGAATGGGTTCGGGGTTCCTACAGCAACGTTGTGGGCTTGCCTCTGGAAACATTTTATGGCATTTTAAAGAGCAACAGCTACTCTCTGCATTAATCTGCCGTAGGCGAGAGCGGAGAGTGTAAATTTCCGTCGTTTGGACCCAAATCACCGAGGGGCAGTGCACCGACTGATTCGGTGTACAGTCTTGCGGATGTGCATCGGGTGCGAACGTACGAGACGAAGAGAAGGAAAGGGACCCGCCAGGGTACCCAAGCAAGGAGGACGCATTGGCAGTCGTCACAATGAAGAATTTGCTTGAGTCGGGTGTGCACTTCGGCCATCAGACCAAGCGCTGGGATCCCCGGATGAAGAAGTATATCTTCGCCGAGCGGAATGGGATTCACATCATCGATCTACAAAAAACAATCGTATCTATCAGAGAGGCCTTCGAAGCGGTTCGTAAAACCATTTTGGGAGGAAAATCCGTTCTGTTCGTCGGTACCAAGAAACAGGCGCAACAGGCGGTGGAGCGGGAAGCTCAACGTTGCGGGATGTTTTACGTCAACAACCGCTGGCTTGGAGGCATGCTTACCAATTTCTCCACGATCAAGAGATCTCTTCTGCGGCTCAAGAAGATCGAGAAGATGGAGGTCGACGGGACCTTCGAGAAGCTGACCAAGAAGGAGATTTCCCGCCTGGTCAAAGAACGGGCCCGGCTGGAGCGAAGTCTGGGTGGTATCAAGGAGATGAAGGAGCTTCCGGGTGTCGTATTTGTGATCGATACCCGAAAAGAGGCTATTGCCGTAGCCGAAGCCAAGCGACTTGGCATTCCCATCGTGGCTATCGTCGATACCAACTGCAATCCCGAAGGAATCGATTACCCGATTCCCGGCAACGACGATGCAATTCGGGCGATTAATCTGTTCTCTCAGATCATTGCCAATGCGGTGATCGAAGCTGAGAATGAGGTCGGCCTGGAGATCATCGAAACCCTCCAGGATGAGTCTATCGAGGGGGATTTTACCTCATATGTGGACAAGGATAAGATCTCCGAGTCCGAAAAGTACGGGGATAAGGAAGAGGAGGCGGTGGAGACCGTGGCTGTCGCTGAGGTCGTCGGCGGTGCTACCGAAGAAAAGGAGGAAGCCGGATTTACCGACAAGGACTACTCTGACTACAATCCCGATGAGGAAGAGGCGAAGAAAGTCGATGAGCAGAGTGTTCCCGCTCAACAGGTAGACTTGGCGGATGAGCACAACGTAGACGAAGATAAACTATACGACCAGTAGGAGAAGTAACCTGTGGATATAAAGGCAACTGATGTAAAAGCCCTGCGCGAAAAAACAGGCGCGGGGATGATGGATTGTAAGAACGCGCTGGTGAAGGCGAACGGGGATTCCGCCAAAGCCGAAAAAATACTCAAGGAATTGGGTCTGGCCGCGGCTCAGAAACGGGCCGGTCGGGCGACCAAAGAGGGACGTGTCTTTTCTCGCATCCAGGATGGAAAAGGCGTGCTACTGGAGCTGACATGTGAAACGGATTTCGTAGCCAAGAACAAAGAGTTCCTGGCCCTTGGAGAATCTCTGACGGAATTGGCGATTGATAAGGGCCCGGGCGTGAAGCCTGAGGATTTTTCCTCCCAGGTTCAAGATACTGTGGGCAAGATCAAGGAGAATATCACTCTCCGGCGCCTTCAGGTCATGGAGGTCACTGCGAACGAGCTGATCTTGGACTATATTCATGGTGAGGGAAAGATCGGAGTCATGGTCAAGTTCAACCTCTCCGACCCGTCGCTGAGAGAAAATCCCAGGGTCAGGGAGGTGGCTTTCGATCTGACCCTGCATACCGCCGCTTTTGCACCGCTGTTCCTCACCCGCGACCAGGTAGCGGAGAGCTATATCAAGGAGCAGGAGGAGATTTTCACCAAGCAGGCGGAGAAGCTGGGCAAACCGGAAAAAGTCTTGAAGGGTATCGTCCAGGGTAAGATGAACAAGCACCTTGCTGAGATCTGTTTTGTGGACCAGCCGTTCGTTAGGGACCAGAATCTCAAGGTTTCCAAGGTCCTGGATGAGCTGAACAAGGAGATCGGCGGGCAGGTCCGAATCGACGCATACCTGTATTATAAAGTCGGAGAAGAGCTAGAGTAGGAAACGCGAACGGTGAGCCTCTAAGGCTCACCGTTTTTAACAAGGAGTCGACCGCATGGATAGAGTAAACAAGGAAACCGAAGACAAGATGAAGAAGGCGGTGAAGGCCCTGCAGGATGAGTTCAAGACGATTCGTACGGGTAGAGCATCCGCCGCCCTATTCGAGAACATCAGGGTGGACTACTACGACCAGAAGGTTCCTCTGAATCAGGTGGCTACCATTTCGGTTCCGGAGGCAAGGCTGGTCGTCATCCAGCCGTGGGATCGTTCCGTATTGTCGGAGATAGAAAAGGCTATTCAGAAATCCGAGCTTTCGATGAATCCCAACAACGATGGAAAGGTGATTCGCATCAATATCCCGCCTCTTACCGAGGAACGGCGCAAAGAACTGGCCAAGCTGGCGCGCAATATTGCGGAGAAGAGCCGTATTGCCGTTCGTAATATCCGCCGGGACGGTAATGACGAGTTGAAGAATCTTCAGAAAGCATCGGAGATCGGCGAAGATGAATCCAAGCGAGGTCAGGATGAGATCCAGAAACTGACCGACAAGTACGTCGAAGAGGTGAATGAGCTGGTTGAAGCAAAAGAGAAGGAAATAATGGAAATCTGATGGTTTCACAAACAAGCGCCCTCCTTCCGCAGCACGTGGGAATCATCATGGATGGGAATGGAAGGTGGGCTCAAGCCCAGGGCAAAGCCCGTACGCGGGGACATCTGGAGGGCGTCAAAGCGGCCAAGCGAATCGTTAGAGCGGCTTTGGCGTCAAACATTCGTTACCTGACCCTCTTTACCTTTTCCACCGAAAACTGGAAACGTACGGCAAAAGAAGTTTCCTACCTCATGTTTCTGATCAAGAATCACCTGCGCAGAGAAAGTAAGTTCTACGAGGATAATGAGATTCGGCTCGTCAGCTGCGGAAACCTGGATCGTCTTCCCAAAGATGTTGTCCAGGTGCTGGAGCGGGTCAAGGCCAAAACCGCGGCTTTCGAGAGGATGACTCTCAATCTGGCAATCGACTACGGCGGTAGAGACGAGATCATTCGCGCCGTGAACCGGGCGCTTCAGACGGGAAGCAACGGCAGGATCACCGAGCAGGAGATCCGCTCTTACCTCGATCATCCCGAGATTCCAGATCCCGATCTGATCATCCGCACCGGACAGGAATGCCGGATCAGTAACTTTCTGATCTGGGAAGGGGCCTATTCGGAGCTGTACTTCAGCTCGAAAATGTGGCCGGAGTGGGATGAATCCGATTTGAAAGAAGCCCTCGACTCCTACGGATGCCGGGAGCGTCGCTACGGCGCTCAGAACACGGCAGGTCGGACGGCCGAACAGAAGCCCGGCCAGTCATCCGCTTCCTCCGGCCCCCTCACAACGGGCATTCGGTAGAGCTGTCGTATACGGCGTTATGAGGGGCAGGTCCTTCTTTATCAGAACGGCAACCGTGGTTGTCGCACTGCCCGTATTTTTTATCCTGGTATTCATCCTCCCTTATTACAACCACCTGGCCTTGAACCTCGGAGCCCTCTTGATAACCGTTGCCGGAGCCAGGGAGTTGCAGATTCTGCTGTCCAAACGGGGCAGCCCGGGCTTCCCCCGCATTTTCCTGCCTGCGGTGTTGATTCCCGCGGTGGCATATCTGGAAGTTCTCGGATGGGTTTCCTCCGCCTGGTCCCTGGCCGTTCCCATCGCTTTGGTGGTCCTGGTATTGCTGCGCTCTCTCTGGGTTCGGGATCCGAAGGATCTGGATAATTTACTGCACCGCATCTCCAGCTCTCTGCTGATACTTGTCTATCCGGCGCTGTTCGTATCCTTCATCGTGCGGCTGACCGGCTTTCAAAACGCCAGGTGGGTGCTTCTGCTGTTTTTCAGCGTCAACTTCGCCAACGACATGTCAGCCTACCTGGCGGGGATGTTTCTAGGACGGGGGACACGGCTGGGCTACGCGGTCAGTCCGAATAAGTCCGCCGTGGGCTTTGTTGCAGGCATCCTGGCTTCCGTAGGAGTTACCCTGCTGTTCCGGGCAACCGTCCCGGATCTGCTGCCGATCAGCTACGGGGCCGCAGCCGGCTTCGGTGCCGCTGCGGGTATTCTTACAATCTCCGGGGATCTGGTGGAGTCGGCTCTCAAGCGCTCCGCCGCTGTCAAGGATTCCGGCGGGATCATTCCCGGCAGGGGAGGAATCCTCGATTCCATCGACTCCTGGCTTCTGACCGCCCCGATGTTCTACTTTGTCTTTCTGTGTGTTTCGCGGTAAATTCGAGGCAGAGGTAATGCTTGCGTTGAGTAGAAA
>Ga0272442_10004903_pt1 | contig 18093 bp, 12 predicted proteins | sample SSMForm2O_FD_200262 | JGI IMG/M metagenome (GOLD analysis project Ga0272442, IMG submission 200262) | Marine sediment archaeal communities from Little Sippewissett salt marsh, Falmouth, MA, United States - SSM-Form-2O | ecosystem: Environmental > Aquatic > Marine > Wetlands > Sediment ... | reverse complement strand
AACCCGTATACTGATAGCTCCGAATTGCATGCAAGCCTCCGGGCATTGAAACAAATCGATTTTGAGTTAGCTTATCTTGTGTTGCTCACCCGGGAAGGGCTCAAACCTCTCAGCCGATGGGAAAAACCTTTGGTTCCAGACGGGCTCGGACGATTGAAAAAGACGGGCTTGTTGACGAGACAAATCCGTCGGACGGTCAAGACCGGCCATGACGTCATCGAGACGATATTCAGCCCGACCCCAGCTTATATTCACCTGTATCAAGAGCATTTTGGGGATCAGCCCATTGACAAATCCATCCACACGCAGCGGCTGGAAGGTTTTCTGTTTGGCTATCCGCCGTGTTGCGTGGATTCCTATATTCAAAAGCCTTACGCTCCGAATCTCCTCAGGAAGCAGGATCAGGAGATTCTTTTTCACTGGGCCTGTAAAAACTGCAAGATCACTCCCTTTCTGCTCAATCAATATCAAAGACTATATGATTGGCTGAAGCACTTCTGATAAGACACCTGCCGTTCTAAAGAGTATGAACGATGGGATAAAGCTCGCTAATGAGGCAAGGGAAAGAATGGGGCCTTGACAACACGTTACAGCTCTCTAATCGGGTATATCTCCTATCGAGGGTTTTACCCAAATTGATGAAAATCACATTCCCCAGCCAAGGAAAAGCCTTGACTGCCGTCTATAGGCCCGTTAATATCACAAGTGAATTAGCTGTGTAAAGAACAATCCAGAACAGATGGAACGATAAGGAAGTCAGGTGCTCAAACAACGGGGATAGGCAATGAAATCCCCTCGTCAGTTTCAGGAAATTTTGTATTTCCTTTCAATTTCGGAAGGAGCCGGAAAGAATGGCCAGTTCGCATTACAACATCCCACAGAAACGAAGCTCCCGTTCCGTTGAAGCCGATCGTTTGATGAAAGAACCAGCCGACTGATTGTCTATCGTTGTTTGCCGGCGAGGATGGGGCACGTGAAAGTAGCGGTAATTTCTGTTGTATGTGCTTTAAGCGTCTTTGGTTGCAACCCACGGGGACGGAGTCTGGAGACTTTCGTGTTGACGGATAAACGTCTCTGCTGAAAATCGGTTCATCGCCCAAAAGAGCTCAATTCCCCCTGTTTCGAGCGTCAATGCAGATTGTGAAGAATTAAAAATATCCTTGAAAATGAGCTCAACAGCCTACCTAATCATATACTGTTAAAAACTTAAAACAAACGGATTTCCGGTGATATCAAAGACCGAAGTCATGTTTTGAGGTATGATATGCTGAAACGATATGCAGCATTTGTTTCCTTGTTTCGCTGCGCCAGTGACATTTTCATTGTTGCCTGTATTTGGCTTTTTGTTTTTTATGTTCGATTCCATTCGGGGATATTAACCACAACGAAGGGAATACCGGATTTTAAACGGCATCTGCTATTAACCGTGCCCGTTGTTCTTATTTGCTGCTTGAGCTGTTTTTTTACGGGTCTTTACAAACCGAAGCGCGTGCTGAATATTCGTGCCCAGCTTGTGGAAATCATGAAGGCGAATATTTTCAGCGCTCTTTTTGTGCTGGCATTCTTCTACTATCTTCAGGATGTACCCTATTCACGAAAACTTTTAGTTCTGTTTTTCATTATGCTGTTTGCCGGTTTATTTTTCTCGCACGTATTGACGATGGCGGCGATACGGGTAATGCGCGCAAGGGGGTATAATTTACGTTATTACGCCGTTATAGGAGCCGGCCCGAAGGGCCAGCTCCTCGTGCGTGACATCGAAAAGATCGGATGGCTGGGATTGAAGTGTGCCTTCTTTGTCGATAACGATCCCAATCTGATAGGCAAGGAATTACAGGGTATCCCGGTCTATGGTCCGGTGGAGAAGCTCACCGAGTTGGTTACGACAGAAACCATCGATGAAGTATATCTTGCCTTGAGCGGAAACGATGCACAGAAATCTTACGGTATTCTTCGAACCCTTCAATCCGCCGGTATGACGATCCGTATCATTCCCGATTGGGGCAACCTGGCATCGCTCAGCGGCATGACGGCCATTACCATCGGCTCTCAGGTTCTCTTCTCGGCTGCGGATTCTCCCCTGAATGGAATCAATACGATATTGAAAGAAATCTTCGATCGTTTCATTGCATTCATCTTGCTGATCGTATTTTTCCTGCCGATGATCCTTATCGCTCTTTTGATTAAGCTGACCGGCAGAGGGCCCGTTCTCTATAAGCAAATACGGATTGGGATGGATCAAAAAGAATTCAATATGCTCAAATTTCGCACTATGACGATGGATGCCGAAAAAGAAAGTGGTCCTCAATGGGCCACGGATGACGATCCCAGATGTACGTTTGTCGGACGATGGCTTCGTCGCACAAGTCTTGATGAGTTGCCACAACTGATCAATGTGGTCAAGGGGGAAATGAGTCTGGTTGGCCCCAGGCCCGAGCGTCCCGTCTTCGCCAAACAGTTTTCTGAAGAATATCGAAAATATATGCTCCGACACAAAGTGAAAGCGGGCATGACGGGATGGGCGCAAATTAACGGGTTTCGCGGAGACACATCTCTCAGGAAGCGATTGTTGTACGACCTGTATTATGTCAGAAACTGGTCGTGGGGCCTGGATCTATGGATTTTGCTCAAAACGCCGTGGCATATTCTCAAAGGTTAGACGTCTTGAAAACAACATCAGAGCGACCGGACAAAAGCAGAGATGTTATTCCTCTGTCAATCTTACTAACGGTTGCTCTATGCGTAGGTTTATACCTTATTGTTACAACGGCCATTATTGCAAAAGACGGCGTGACCTTTATCGAGTATGCTCAACGGCTCGATACGGCGCCCGTTAAAACCATGGTGGATGAATTTCAGCATCCGGGTTATCCCTGGCTGATTCTTATCGCGCACAAGGCGGCATTTTCTCTACGCGAGAATCCATCGCTCTTAAGCTGGATCTATTGTGGTCAAGCCGTCGCACTGATATTTAGGGTGCTGGCCTTAACGGCTCTGTTTTTCATAGGAAAACGGCTCTTCGGAGAGAGGGTGAGCTTTTGGGGTGTTCTTATTCTGATCTTGTTGCCCGATCCGGCGGAATACGGCAGTGACGCCCTTAGCGACTGGCCGCACTTGTTCTTTCTTTTGGCGGGTGTGTTGTTTTTATTCGAAGGCGCGGCAGGCAAAAGATGGTGGCTGTTTGGTTTTGCCAGTCTTGCCGGCGGGATGGGATATCTCATTCGGCCAGAGTGTGCCCAGTTGATTGTATTGGGTATGCTGTGGCTTGGAGTGCAGTTCCTATGGCGAAAAAGTGAAATGAGTCGAGGCAAAATCGTGTATGCATCCATCTTGATGCTTCTGGGATTCCTGGCTGTCGCCGGACCGTACATGAAATTGAAAGGAGCGGTCTTTCCAAAGAAAAATGTCGGTCAATTCTCCCGGAATGCGTTGCAGCGGGAAATTCATGCTGAAAACCGTCACATGGCGCGATCCGTTATGTTTATTTCGCACATCCCCTCTTCGAAGGTGGCAAAGGCCTTCGGCAAACTGGTCACAAACGTTGGAGAAACGTTAATGTGGTTTTTTTTGCCGGCCATGCTGATAGGGATGGGTACGTGGTTTAAGAAAAACAGAGGATTTCGGCCGGAAAGTTTCTTTATCACCGCACTCATCGTTCTAAATCTTCCTGTCATGGTGTGGCTCTATTGCAGACATGGCTATATGAGTGACCGGCACACTTTGCCATTACTGATCATCCCGATTCTCTACGTGCCCGCCGGCTTGCAGGACTTGGCCCGATGGCTGCAACAGAGATTTCCGATAGGAGAAAAACCATCTGCGCAGATAGCTCGTAAAGAGCCATTGTGGTTTTTCGTTTTACTTCTGATGGGTGTTTCAATATGTATTCCGAAGCTGCTCCGGCCGATACGTGCAGAGAAGCAGGGCTACCGATCGGCGGCGACCTGGCTGAAGGCCAATACGAACAGGGAAGATATTATCGCCGTACCCGATAAGCGTATTCATTATTATGCCGAACGAGAAGGATGGGTCTATGATAATGGAAATATTCCCGCTCATGTCGCCTATATTGTGACACTATCGAAAAAAGAAAATAACGAAACCGTCTTCACCAAACCGTTCGGTGAAGCGGAATATACCTATATTGACAAAACTGGTCGAGGAAAGAATGTCACCATCTACAAGAACCTGTGAACAGGACATTTCATTCGGCAGGAAGAATTACATCTTTCTGACGCTGGTCATGGCGATTACGGATTTCAAGATCAAATATGACAATTCCGTTCTGGGTTATCTTTGGAGCCTGCTCAAGCCGCTGCTGATGTTCGGAACGCTCTATTTGGTCTTTTCCGTCTTTGTCCGGTGGCAGGTCGAGCACTACCGGCTCTATCTCCTTCTGGGTATCATCCTCTGGAACTTTTTTTCTGAGGTGACCCTGAACAGCATGGTTATGCTGGAAGGCAAGGGGCCGATTTTGAAAAAAATCTCCTTTCCACGGTGGATCATCGTTCTTTCGTCTTCTCTGACCTCGCTTCTGACACTGCTGCTGAACCTGATCGTGTTCTTCATTTTTTATATTTTGTCGGCGGTCCATCCGAAGTGGACGATCTTTCTTCTACTCCTTTATCTGGTCGAATTATACCTGCTGTCGCTCGGGTTGGCTCTTTGCTTGAGCGCTTTATACCCCAAATTCCGGGACGTGCATCACATATGGGGCGTTTTCATGCAGCTTGGCTTCTGGATCACGCCGATTATCTACCCGGTCTCAATTGTTCCGATGAAATTTCACAAGATCATCTTCTTAAATCCAATGGCCCGAATCATACAGGGTTGCCGGGATTCGGTTATCGGTAACAGCACCCAGTTCCTGACGCTCAACAGTCATATTATTATCATTGGCGCGATTTGTATCCTGTTCTTTTTCGGCCTATCGTTATTCAACCGACTGTCGCCGTATTTTGCAGAGGATCTATGATTACGGTTGAGAATGTCAACAAGGTATTTCGCCTCCCTCACCAGAAGAAGACCACCCTCCGGCAAAGGTTTGTGGGCATCTTCCAGAGGCAAACCTATGAAATGTTCTTTGCCTTGCAGGATATCAATCTGCATGTCGAGAGGGGCGAGTTTGTCGGAATCATCGGCAGAAACGGATCCGGCAAATCAACGTTGTTGAAACTTATCGCGAACGTGTTGACGCCGACATCGGGTCAGATCTCCGTGTTGGGAAACGTCGCGCCTTTTCTTGAATTAGGGGTGGGCTTTCAGGGGGAACTCACCGTTAAAGATAATATTTTTCTTTACGGCGCGTTGCTGGGCATGAATCGAAGGCAGCTCGCTGACAAATATGACTGGATCGTCGAGTTCTCCGGTTTGGAAAGATTCGTTGACGCGAAGCTGAAGAACCTGTCATCCGGCATGCAAGTCCGTTTGGGCTTTTCGATCACGGTCAGCGTCGAAAGCCCCATTTTGTTAGTGGATGAGGTTTTGGCCGTAGGGGACATTGATTTTCAGAGAAAATGCCAGGACTTTTTTGACAGTTACAGAAAAAATGGCCGGACCATTTTATTTGTCAGCCATGATTTGAACGCGGTGGAAAGATTCTGTGATAGGGTTGTTTTGCTTGAAAGCGGAACAATGGTGAGCGACGGAGAGACGGCTGTCGTCATCGCTGAATATCAAAAGAGGTCTGGACCAGCAAAAAGGAATAGAAAACAGTATCCGTAGGGTGAATGATCCGAATCGATGACGAGTGATTAAGAGTCTCAACATGTTAAAAAACAAAGTACTGTCTGTCCATGGAGTTAAAATATCCCTGACAGGTCCAAATGAAGATGACCGCATCCGGGGGCTGCCTTTAAAAGAGAAGGAGAAAATAGCTCAAGAGGTCATCTCAACGGCAATATCCGGCTGTCAAAACCCGTACGTTCTTTTTGATGGATGCAAGGAGTCATTAGTAGCACTTCATTTGGTAAGACAGATAGGCAATCTGGATCTGCGTTTTCCCGTTCTGCATATCGACACTTCGGTCAGGTTTAAAGAAATCTACCAGTACCTTGATAAGATGAGCCGGTTATGGAGATTTGACCTCGTGACGGAAAGGAATGAGGAGGCCTTGAGAACACTCAAAATCGCAGAGAATCCGGCAGATTGTTGCAAGCAACTGAAGGCGGATGCCCTGGCGTACGCTGTGAAAAAGCATCATATCGATTGCCTGATCACAGGCGCAAGAGGGAAAGCGCAGAAAACAGGGGTGCTTGTTTCTGAAAGAGATGATTATATCGAGGTCAATCCCTTATTGTTTTACACAGATCGGGATCTATCAGAGTTTATCAAAACGTCGAGACTCCCCTATTGCTCCCTGTACGACAAAGGGTACCGGCATATCGATTGCACGCCTTGCACCGAACCGGCAGAGGCGCCGAAGCTAAGTTCTGAAGACAGGGCGGAAATAGATAAAAAACTCAAGGCATTGGGATATTTGGGATGAGCCATAAGAATATTGTCTGGATTGTAATCGATGCCCTCCGAGCAGACCACCTGGGTTGCTATGGCTACATGAGAAATACGAGCCCCACTATCGATCACCTGGCCAAACAGAGTGTCTTATTTGAATACGCCTTTGCTCCGGCAACATATACAGTACCTGTGATGGCTTCACTGCTAACCTCAAAGTATCCCCATCATCAATCCATAGGATTTGATCAATCCGGCGGCTCGTTGAATCCCAACAGTGATATAACCGTCACTGAGGCTCTGAAGTCGTGTGGATATCAATGCGCCGGCTTTGTCAGCTCGATGGTTTTGAGAAAGCACACACATTTTGATATGGGATTCGACGTCTATGACGCGGCGATGACAAAAGCAGAAATCAACAGGCCGAACGAATTGGTCAGAGACGGCCAAGAAACCCGGAAGGCTTTTTCAAGATGGCTGGAAAAGAACTACAAAGACGAACCCTTTTTCGTATTTTTGCACTATTTCGATGTACACGGCCCCTATGTCAATCCGGAGCCGTTTAACGATCTGTTTGTGCAGGATGCGTTCTACGGTGAAGCGCGCTACGTCGATCGGGTCAGCACGGATAGCGTTCCCCGTCTGAATCATATCCCCAACTATCAACTGCTAAATCCGGTCAGGGACGGCGAAGGGAACGTGTTGGAATACGAAAAAGATATTCGCTATTATATCGCTCAATATGATGGAGGTATAAGTTACGAAGATACGCTCATCCGGGAGACGATAGCACAACTTAAGGAGCTCGACATCTATGATGAATGCCTGATCATTATCACGGCCGATCACGGAGAATCGTTAGGTGAGAACGATGTCTATTTCTTCCACGGCCTCACGGTGACGCCGGATCAAACCAGGGTGCCGCTCATTATCAAGCCGCCCAAAGAGCTGAACATGGAACCGAAGTCCGTGCCGACGGCCGTCAGCACAATCGATATTATGCCCACGATTCTTGATTTCATAGGATATCAATATGACAGGCTGGAGCTGGAGGGGGTATCACTGGTTCAATTGATGCAAACCGGAGAAGAACCCAAAGAGCGGGAAATCGTGTCTGAAATTGAGGGGCAAATTGCCTACGTTGGCGAAAAGGATATTGTTATTAAACCCAAAGAGGTCGATCCGGACCATTTGAAGTTTATTTATAATAAAGAATTATGCGAAAAAGACGTCAAAATTGAGTATCGAAAGAAGACAAACAATCTAAGCGAGCCTGAGTGGACTGGTGAGAGATATCATCCATTGATGGATGATCCGGCCATCAATTACGAGCATTTGCATCGTTATCAGTTTGCCGGCGAGTTTGTCAAAGACAAAGTGGTTCTCGATCTCGCCTGCGGCGAGGGCTATGGAAGTCATCTCCTTGCAGGCAATGCAAAGAGAGTCATCGGTATAGACATAGATGGTCCAACGATACGACGTGCGAGTCAAAAATATTTCAAATCCAATTTAGAATTTATCATCGGTTCCATCACAGACATACCGATCATAGAGGAGCACTGTTTCGATACGATCATATGCTTCGAAGCATTGGAACATGTGAAAGATCATGACAGGCTCATGTCGGAAGTAAAAAGGCTGCTCAAAGAAAACGGACTCTTTATTGTCTCAACGCCCGACAAACGACTACACGCTGACAGGCCGGACTATCGAAATCCATTTCATTTGAAAGAGTTATACCTTCAGGAATTAAAGGTCCTCCTTGAAAGATATTTTAAGAAGAATCTGATCTACGGACAAAAAGTCTTCACCATGTCGAACATCTTTCCCACTTCGGGGAATTCAAAAAACACAAAGGAGTATTTGATCGAAAAGGAGAATAAGATATTCACATTCACACAAAAGGATAAGAAGCAACCGCTTTACTTTATTGCACTATCGTCTGATGCCCCCCTGAGTGAAGATATCGCAGATAATTCGTATTTGGTGGATATTTCCGGAAGCGTCTTTGAATTGCAAAGGAGTTTGCAGTCGACGATATCCCAGCAGGAGGCGGTGATTACAGAATATGCAGAAGCTTTAAATAGAATTTATCAGTCGTATGGCTGGAAAGCCCTATCACTTTGGCTGAAGGTGAGGGATTTGATTTCAGGAAAAAACCGTGGAAAGCCATAATCTCGCGCTCTTATATCGAACGGGTCGTGGTCCATGCCTCGCATTTGAGCATGAACATGATTCGTTCAGAGAACCCGGTATGACACATCATGAAGGTACAGAAATATGAGAGTTACTCTGATATACCCAGGTATCACGGAATGTGGTTTCAACGCGCTCAAAGGCAATGAAGGGTCATGGATGAATCATGGGCTGGCGATATTGTCATCGGCGCTAAAGAATAAAGGTCACGACGTTGGCCTTATAGACCTTCGCCGTTTGACGGAATGGGACCATTTGCGCCGAATCGCCAAAGAGGCGGTCGGAGATGTTGTCGGGATTACCGTGATGAGCGTTGACTACAATGCGAGTGTTACTGCCGCAGAACTCATTAAAGAAGTAAAGCCGGCGACGAAAGTTTTTGTAGGAGGACCTCACCCGTCTATTTGTCCTGAGGAATTCGAAGAACTGGAGTGCATCGATTGTGTGATGAAAGGGGAGGGGGAAGTGACTTTCCCGGCCTTGATGGAGGACGTCGCCAATGGCAAGACTTTGCCGAAAATCGTGGAGGGCCAGCGACTGGAAAATCTGGATGACTCGCCCTGGGCGGACCGCAATTTATTTGAATGTCCTGAAGAGCCGTTTGTGCCGTTTCTCAAACCTCCATTTGTGACCTTGATTGCCGGCCGGGGCTGCAGATACAACTGCAACTATTGCCAGCCCGCCGAAAGATTGATGTTCGGTCGAAAGGTCCGCCGGCGTTCGGTGACCAATGTGATCGAAGAACTAAAATCTTTGAACGATCGGTATCATTTCAACTCGTTCATGATCCACGACGATTGCCTGACCGAGAATCGTGAATGGGTCCTGGAATTTTGCGAACGATACAAGGCCGAAGGTTTTTCCAAGCCCTTTGTTGCTCAATCCAGAGCGGATATTATCTGTAAGCACCGGGACATGGTGGAGGCTCTGCGTGATGCCGGCCTGCAATTATGTATCATCGGCTTCGAAAGCGGCTCTGACCGCGTTCTCAAATTTCTCCGCAAAGGATGCACGCGACAGCAAAATCTCGAGGCCGCACGGATTTGCAAAAAGCTGGGCATCAAAATATGGGCGAACTATATGCTGGGCTTGCCCACTGAAACCAAAGAAGAAGTCCTTGAAACGTTGTCTATGCTCGAGCAAATAAGGCCGTATCATTGCTCGCCCGCTTTTTACACCCCTCATCCCGGCAGCGATTTGTTTGAGTTCGGCAAGGAGAAAGGTATCCATTTAATCACGACCCACGAATCGTTTCGCCGAAACACCTACGAACCCAAGATCAAGGGGCCGGATTACGATTTTCTCACAAAAGTGCTCGCCAAGTCGATTGCGTTGTCCGATCAAGCGCATTCCGGCACACCTTGGGCTTCAAGAATGAAGACTAAATGTAAGGCCGCGGTTGCAAGGTACCCGAGAGTTTATCGCCTGCTGAAGTCCATGAGGAAGAAATTACCTCGTTGAGAATCTCTTTACTTTAGAGGCGAGCATTAACATTCGGCGATACAACATTTTGCTTGAAAATGATAAATCATAAGCAATCCATTGATATTTTGCTGGCAACCTATAATGGCCAGGACTATCTCCGTGAACAGATAGATTCCATCCTCGCTCAGTCCAATCAGGACTGGCGACTTGTGATCCGTGACGACGGCTCCGTTGACAATACCCTGAGCATTATCAAAGACTGTGTGGCCAGATATCCGGATAAAATAGTGTTCATCGAAGATGAGGGCAACCATCTCGGGGCAAGTTTGAATTTTCAGCGTCTGTTGGAACATTCGGTTGCTGAGTATATTATGTTCTGCGACCAGGATGATGTGTGGCTCCCCCGAAAAGTCGAACGAACGCTAAATTTAATGAAAGCCACCGAAGAAAAATATCCGAATAAACCCGTCTTGGTGCATACCGATCTGAGGGTGGTGGATTCCAGATTGAAGACTATTGCCAGGTCAACATGGCGCTACCAGGGGACTTCTCCAGAAATAGGCAACGATGCGGACAAGGTGGTGCTCCAAAATGTGGCCACTGGCTGTACGATTATGATCAATCAAAAAGCCAAAGACGTGTCCATGCCGATTCCCAAGGAAGCCATCATGCATGATTGGTGGATTGTCATCAACGTCGCCAAGCATGGAAGGATCGTTTATATCCCGGATCAGCTCGTTCTTTACCGACAACACGCCAACAACGCCGTGGGAGCAAAAAAGTTGCCACGAATGAACCTGCGACTGTTACTCGATAAGTTTTCCCTGAGAAAAAGGCTTCTGAATCATTACAAAATGGTAAAACAATACGATCCCACGGCAACGTTTGGATCGGTCGTAGTGAAAAAAGTTGCGAGTAAAATTGCACAGATGTTCAAGAAGGTTGTTGGTTGAGCCATAAGTATATGATACATTTCGGGCAGGGAAAAAGTGTTCGATAAAAATGGGTAAGTATTTCACTGCTCAGTTGAAAGGCCAGGATCGACACGGTGGTTACCACACTTATTCTCACCTACAATGCCGGCCAACATTTCAGGGCATTGCTGGGCGGTTTGCAGAATCAAACGCTCAAGCCCGAACAGATTGTTATCGTTGATTCCGGTTCTGCCGATCACACGCGCGATATTGCCGGCGATTACGATTGTCAAATCATCACCATCGACCGCGCCGATTTCGATCATGGCACCACCAGAAATCTGGCGATGTCTCAGGTCACCAGTGAATTCGCCGTATTTCTCACCCAGGACGTCCTGCCTGTTGACGAACACCTCCTTGCCGAACTCGTCAAACCGATGCAGGCTGACTCGAACATTGCGATGTGCTACGGTCGTCAACTACCCAAATCCCACGCCACGGCCCTGGAGCGCTTCGCACGGGAATTCAACTATCCCGAAACGTCTATTCTGAAAACCCGAAAGGATATTCAAACGATGGGATTGAAGACTTTTTTCTGCTCGAATTCATGCTCGGTGATTCGCCGTTCCATCTTCAACGAACTGGGTGGATTTAAAAATGACGTTAGGGTGAATGAAGATATGCATTTCGCTGCTAAGGCGATTCTCCGGAATTACTCCGTTTATTATTCTGCAACCGCAAAGGTTTATCACAGCCACTCCTTTTCTTGGCTACAAACATTTAGGCGTTACTATTCTATCGGAAGATTTTTGGCCGAAAACCAATGGATTCTCGATGGGGCGGGTCTGAAACAGTACGGTGGCGGCATGCTCAGGGCCGGCGTGAGAACATTCTGGCAAAGGCGTATGCCGCATTATGTGGCGGCCTTCCTTTTGGAATTCGCGGTCAAAGCGGTTGCCTACGAGCTTGGCCGGTATTACCAGCGATTGTTCTACAAAAGAACTCGTTCTTAGCCATTTTTAACCGTTCCGACTCTTTTTTCCAGAAAGGGCTGGTAGATTCCCGCTTGCCTGATTTACAAACCGGAGATCGAAAAATAACAATCGTCAACGCTTGAGCATTTCCACGATTTGCGGGTGGACTTTCTCGCTGACTGCTACGATTTGAAATTCCTGACCTTCATATTCATCCATGTCGATCGGGAGGATTCTCTGTCCCTGCCAATCCGTGAGGATGGCGCCGGCCGCTTCGGCGATGACAAGCCCGGCGGTAAAGTCCCACAGCTTTGGCGTATTGGCGATGGTGGCAATCATGCTGCCTTTCGCGACATACGCCAGTTGCAGAGCCGTTGAGCCCAGGTTGCGAAACCGCGTCTGCTGCATGAGCTCGCAGGTCCACGCCGGAACACCGCTTTCAAAATGACTGTCCAGACCCACGCTGGCAAACTTATCTATTGATTCTTCGCTGGCGGTGATTCGCCTGCCGTTAAGCTGCGCCTCGCCGCCCACGACGGCGGTGAACATCGAATCCGTGGCCGGCTCAAAAATCACACCCACAATCGGCTCGCCTTCGTACATGATCCCGATGCTCACTGTGAAGAGCAATAGGCGGTGCGCGAAATTGTTGGTCCCGTCAATCGGATCAATAACCCACCAGAGCAAATCTTCGCCTCGCGGAGATTGCTTGAACAGCTTGCCTCCCTCCCCTTCCTCAGCGATGAAGCCGTGATCGGGATAGGTCTCCTTGATGCGGTCGATGATGATTTTCTGACAGCGGGCATCCGCCTGCGTGACCAGCTCCGTGGCGCTTTTTAAGGAGCTCTTCGTATAGTCGATCTCCTCCATCGCTCGCTGGCCTCCCAGACGCGCCGCGACAATCGCCGTCTCCAACATCCTGCTCAAATCTTTCTGTTCTAATACCATATCTTTCTCGTCCGGCTCCAATCTTGACATGATGTTCGTGCTGGGCTATTCTAACGTCGTGAAACAAACAAGCCAACAGGTAAATCAGCGAAAATTCCGCCGCCGGGCGTCGCTTCAACAGCGGGTTATCGCAGCGATCCTCTGTGCGGCTATCACGGCTTTCTTTGGCGTCTTTGCCGTAGCGGGACATCATCAGGCCGATATGGGTCGATGGCTTGGCTATTGCGGATTCCAGCAGACGACCGGCCTGCCGTGTCCGACCTGTGGAATGACCACGGCAACTCTCGCCTTCGCCCAGGGTCGAATCTTCGAGGCTTTTTACATACAACCAGCCGGAGGATTGCTCTGTTCCGTTATGGTTGTCGTCGCAGTCGTGGCGCTTGGCGTCGCGGTTTCTGGGGTATATTTTCGTTTCATAGAGCGTTTTTTTGTCGAAATTAAGCTCAGATATATGATTCTCGCCCTTTTTTTCGTCCTAACCGCCGGCTGGGCGGTCACCCTGGCTCGAGCGCTGGCGGCAAAAAGCTGACCACGATACATGCAAAGGAGGAAAAGTCAGAATCCCAAAGCTGTTCCTAAGAAGACGTGTTTGACATCATAGGATGAAAGTAATACAATTGTTTCAGGAATTGGAGACGCCTCGGCCAGCGATCAAATCCGGGAGAATATTAAGAATGTCATTAGAACGGAGGTTTTGGCCTCAATAGTGAATATCTTAGCGTATAGCCAGGATTGAGTGAGGTTCAATCTTTGTTTGGAAAGGAGGATTATTATGTGTAGAAAGCTGATTTATTTGATTGGTCTTGTTTTGGTGCCGGGTTTGTTCGGTAACGCCTCTGCAGATCTGATCGCATACTGGCCGCTGGATACCGAGGTCATAGATCTCGTCGGAGGTCATGATGGCACTTTGGTAAGGGGCGCACAGTTCACGGACGATCCCGAAAAAGCCAGGGTGCTCAGTGTGGACGGTGTTGATGACAGGGTAGAGATACCCCACTCGGACAAGCTCGTTTTCGGGCCTTCGGACAGTTTTTCCGTCGCGGTATGGCTCAATATACGCTCATTACCAGGAAACTGGGCCGGGATCGTGAACAAGAGTCGAGATATCTCCCCTTGGTATGGTCTGTGGGTAACTCCCGGAAATCAATGGCATTTTGTCGGCGGCGAAGGCGGCGCCAATGTCCGTATGGATGTGGGTGCCGCGGCGACGGGCTGGCTTCATTTGACAGGCGTTTACGACGCAGAGACACACACCCAAACGGTCTATGTGGATGGTGCGGTTATTGATGAGAATACCGACGTCACCATTACAGCCACCGGCGCTGGCGATGTGTGGTTCGGCGGCGCTAAGAGCGTGACAGAATTCCTTGATGCTCTCATCGATGATGTACGAATTTACGACCACGCGCTGACGGAAGAGGAGATTCTTTCTATTATGCTGAGTGGTGGAGAGGGATATCCATTGGCCTCCAGGCCCAACCCAGAGGACGGGACTTACTACGCAGACACATGGGTGACCCTAAGTTGGAGGCCAGGTGATTTCGCCGTCTCCCACGATGTGTATCTGGGCGATATTTTCGACGACGTAGAGAATGCGACGCGAGATTCGGACGTGTTCCGCGGCAATCAAAACACGGAATTTTACATAGCCGGCTTTCCCGGATTTGCCTATCCGGAAGGTCTCGTCCCGGGCACAACCTACTACTGGCGGATCGACGAGGTCAATGACGCCGATCCGAATAGTCCATGGAAAGGCGATGTCTGGAGCTTCTCGATTCCACCCAAAACCGCATACAATCCCGATCCGTCCGATGGCGCCGGGATTGCCGAGACGACGGTAACCCTGACCTGGACGGCGGGCTTCGGCGCGAAACTGCACACGATCTATTTCGGCGACGACTTTGACATCGTGGCCAATGCCACCGTGGGTACGCCTGCGGGGACGACGACGTATAATCCCGGCCCGCTCGAAGCGGAAAAGGTGTATTACTGGCGCGTGGATGAATTCGACGGCCTCGGCACGTACAAAGGCGGCATCTGGGCCTTTACAACGCCCGGTGCGGTCGGCAATCCGCAGCCGGCACATAACGCCGTGGACGCGGGAATGAATGCGACAATGAGCTGGACGCCGGCGGATTCTGCCGCCTCGCACCAGCTTTACCTCGGTACAGATAAGGCGGCCGTCCGCAACGCCGATACGGACGCGCCGGAGTATAAAGGCTCCATAGCACTGGGGGCCGAGAGCCACGATCCCGGCTTGCTTGAAGCCGACACGACCTATTACTGGCGTGTGGATGAAGTGGACGCTCAGGGTAATACGGTGAAAGGGCCTATCTGGATCTTCATGACGGGTGATTTTCTGCTCGTGGACGATTTTGAGAGCTACACCGATGACGATACGGCCGGAGAGGCCATCTGGCAAACGTGGGTCGACGGCTTTGGCGACGCCAACAACGGCGCCCAGGTTGGCTATCTGCTGCCTCCGTATACCGAGCAGACCATCGTTCACGGTGGCGCCCAATCCATGCCGCTCTCGTACGTCAACGAAGCCGGCGTAACGAACTCGGAGGGGGCAATGACGTTAACGACGCCGCGGGATTGGACGGTAGCGGGTGTCGTGGAACTATCGCTCTGGTTCCGGGGTGATTCGGCCAATGCCGTCGAGCCTTTGTATGTGGCGATCTCCAACACTTCCGGCCTGCCGGTAGTGGCGGCCCATGATGATCCCCGTGCGGCAACGGCCGCAACCTGGACCGAGTGGCGGATTGCTTTGCAGACATTTGCCGATCAGGGGATTAGCTTGAGCAATGTGGATAAGATCGGGATTGGCCTGGGCAGCACAGGCGGTGCGGCGGCCGGCGGTTCAGGCACGATGTACATCGACGACATCCGGTTGAACAGGCCATGAGCTACCGACGAGTGGACATTCCAAAAGCTAAAATGATACTGAAATTTATATGATTCGTTGACATTGGGCTGAAATAGTGGTATTATGAGACCTGAAGTTTTCAGGAATCTTTCGGTGAAGTGTATATAGGAAATCCCCGATAATACCTGTTAAATGAATAGGAGACGTGCAATGTACGTACCTGATTCCCAAATCACCTCAGGGCCGAACCCGATGGCCCGTCCCCCATGACCAGCATGGACATCACCAAGGAAATGTAAAAAATCAAAGATCAAAATTGTAGAATCATCGCTTTGCGATGATGACTTCATTAATTTTGCATTTTATATTTTGAATTTTTTACTTTTCCCTCTGTCGATGATTCATTACATCACTAAAACCTTTTTTAGGAGGACTAACATGTTAGCGAAGAAATGTTTTTTTATTGGAATTTTCACTTTACTCAGCGTGAGTTTGGCGATGGCGGATCCCCCCGCTGTACATCCCCTCACCGGAGAAGAACTGGTGATCGAATGTCTCAGGGGTACTCCGGACACCATTGACGGAGATCTCAGCGACTGGAAACTTGGAGCGATGACCCCGGCCGTTCTTGATGTGGAAGAGCAATTGAATTCCGGACAGACGAGTTGGGACGGCCCTGAGGACCTTAGTGCCGAATTCTACGTGCTATGGGATGATGAGAACATCTACATGGCAGTGGTTGTGAAAGACGATAAGTTATCCCAGAATAAAACCGGCGGCGATATCTGGAATGCGGACGCTATCGAAATCTTTTTCGCGACGACCAACGCCGTTGCAGGACATGAAGAACATTACCAGTATGGCTTTGACTTCAAAGAACAGACCTGGAACTGGTGCAACATGGACGGTGCCGGTCAAAGCGCCATTGATTATCTCGAGGTAGCCTCCACCGAAACGGACGATGGATACATCTGTGAAGCCGCTATCGAATATGGACAGATGCTTTCGTTAGACTGGTCTGTCGGTAGTACCATCGGATTCCACCCGGTATTAGACGACACCGACAATGGTGATCGAGAAATCCAGATGACCTGGACAAGCCGTGAAGCGCATGACCAGAGTCTCGGATATGGATATCTGATCCTTTCAGACGCGGAGGTTAATCCGGGCCCCGCTACGGGTCCGAGCCCTGCCAATGGTTCCGTACACAATGACACATGGGTTACTCTGAGCTGGCGTGCGGGAACTTTTGCCGACTCTCACGATGTGTATTTAGGTGAGGATTTTGACGATGTAAACGACGCCACCCGGGACTCCGAAGTATACCGGATCAACCAAACCTTGACCTATTATGTCGCCGGCTTCCCGGGATTTGCCTATCCCGATGGGCTTACGCCGGGTACAACTTACTACTGGCGAATCGACGAGGTGAATGCGCCGCCGGATGAAACCGTCTATAAGGGCAACGTCTGGAGCTTCTCGATTCCGCCCAAGACGGCTTACGATCCGGTTCCGGTTGATGGAGCCGGATTGACAGAGACGACGGTCACCCTGACCTGGACGCCGGGCTTCGGCGCGAAACTGCACACGGTGTACTTCGGCGATGATTTTGACACCGTCAACAACGCCACCGTGGGCGTCCCTCGTGGAACGGCCACCTACGACCCCGGCCCGCTTGAAACGGAAAAGGTTTACTATTGGCGAGTGGATGAGTTCGACGGCCTCGGTACGTACAAAGGCGAGGTGTGGGCCTTTACGACGCCGGGTGCGGTCGGAAATCCGCAGCCGGCCAATGGCGCCGCCGATGTGTCAATGGCAACGATCCTAAGCTGGACGGCGGCGGATAACGCTACGTCGCACGAGGTGTACCTCGGGCTCGATAAGAATACCGTGGGAAGCGCCAATAGCGCCTCGCCCGAGTACAAAGGGGCAAAGGCGCTCGGTGCGGAAAGCTACGATGCCGGATTGCTCGAGGCGAACACCACGTACTATTGGCGCGTGGACGAGGTGTACGCTGGAAACACGGTCAAAGGTCCCGTCTGGACCTTCACGGTTGGCAGTCATCTTCTGGTCGATGATTTCGAGAGCTATACCGACAACGATGCAGAAGGTGAAGCCATCTGGCAGACGTGGATCGACGGCTTCGGCGTCGCGGACAACGGCGCGCAGGTCGGCAATTTAATGCCTCCGTACTGCGAGCAGCGGATTGTCCACGGCGGCCTCCAGTCCATGCCGCTCTTTTATGTCAACGAAGCGGGTGTGTCGAATTCTGAAGGATCGCTGACATTAACGGCGCCGCGTGACTGGACGGCGG